>Ga0207648_10000584_pt1 | contig 40877 bp, 41 predicted proteins | sample KBSMisM32_FD_184310 | JGI IMG/M metagenome (GOLD analysis project Ga0207648, IMG submission 184310) | Miscanthus rhizosphere microbial communities from Kellogg Biological Station, Michigan, USA - KBS Miscanthus M3-2 (SPAdes) (version 2) | ecosystem: Host-associated > Plants > Roots >... | reverse complement strand
CTGCTGAGCTCGGGCGTCAGGCGAAAGGCACAAGGACTGGGCATTGGCTACTCATTTCTCTTCATGAAGGCCAACGGGGGCCAACTGCGCGAGATCACCCGACTCATCGAGGCCGGGGCCATCCGACCCGTCATCGATCGGGTCTTTCCATTCGAGTCGACCCACGAGGCCCTGGCCTACGTCGAAGCAGGCCGCGCGAAGGGCAAGGTCGTCGTCAAGATCAGGTGAGCGTGGTGACGCGCATCAACGTCGGCATTCGGCGCAGGAAATCGCGGGCCTGAGCGACCGCTCGCGAGTCCCGGGCTGCGCGAGCGCCTGCTCTGGGCTCAGATCCCGAGCTGGCGCGCGGCGAGGTCCTTCATGATCTCCTCGGAGCCGCCGCCGATCATCATCACCTTGGCCTCGCGGTACAGCCGCTCGCTCTTGGTGCCGCGCATGAAGCCCATGCCGCCGAGGATCTGCACCGCCTGATCGGCGCAGAACTGCATCGCCTGCGTCGCCACCACCTTGGCCATGCAGGTGCGCGCCACCAGGTCGGCGCGCGAGCCGAGCCCGTGCTGCACGCGGTGCGCGAGGTCGTAGACCAACGCGCGCGCCGCTTCGATGCGCGCGACCATGTCGACCAGCTTGTGGCGGATCACCTGGCGTTCGGCCAGTGGTGCACCGAAGGTGCGGCGTTCGCGTGCCCACGCCAGCGCCTCTTCGGCGCAGGCCTGGCCGTAGCTGCACGCCATCGCCGCCATCATCAGGCGCTCGCTGTTGAAGTTGTGCATGATCGCCTTGAAGCCCTCGCCTTCGGCGCCGACCCGGTTGGCCACCGGCACGCGGCAGCGGTCGAAGCGCAGGTGCGCGGTGTCGCTGCACCACCAGCCCATCTTCTTCAGCTCGTGGCGCGTCAGCCCCGGCGTGTCGCCATCGATCACCAGCAGCGACACGCCGCCGGGGCCCTGGTTGGCCGGATCGGTGCGCACGGCGACGGTGAGAAAGTCGGCGCGCATGCCCGACGTGATGAAGGTTTTCTCGCCATTCACCACGTAGTGGTCGCCGTCGCGCACGGCGCTGGTCTTGAGCGCCGCCACGTCGGAGCCACCGCCCGGCTCGGTGATGCACAGCGCGGCGATCTTGTCGCCGGCGAGCACCGGCGGCACGACGCGGCGCTGCAACTCCACACAGCCGTGCGCGACGATCGGCGGCAGCGCGATGCCGTGCGAGCCCAGGCTCGCCTGCACGCCGCCGCAGCCGGCACGCGCGATCTCCTCGGCTGCCGCGATGCCGAAGAAGATGTCGGCCGGCGTGCCGCCCAGCGCCTCGGGATAGCCGACGCCGGTGATGCCCACCGCGGCGGCACGGCGGTACAACTCGCGCGGAAAGGTGCCCGCCTCGTCCCAGGGGGTCGCGTACGGCGCGATCTCGGCGTCGACGAAACGCCGCACCGTGGCACGGAATGCTTCGTGCGCGGCGCTGAAATACTCCGATCTGGGTGGCAGTTGAAACATGGGGCGTCGCGCCTCGCCGGCAAGGTTGGGTATTCTTGCGCCCTTTGGTCAGTGCGAATGCTGACTGCCGGAGAATCGAACGATGACGCGCGTATTCAACTTCAGTCCCGGCCCCGCGGCCCTGCCCGAGCCGGTGCTGCGCCAGGCCGCCGACGAGATGCTCGACTGGCACGGCTCGGGCATGTCGGTGATGGAGATGAGTCACCGAGGCAAGGAGTTCATCGCGATCCACGCCGAGGCCGAAGCGCTGCTGCGCAAGCTGCTGGCCGTGCCGGCCCACTACAAGGTGCTGTTCATGCAGGGCGGCGCGATCGGCGAGAACGCGATCGTGCCGCTCAACATGCTGCGCGGCAAACCCTCCGCCGACTACGTCGACACCGGCGAGTGGTCGAAGAAGTCGATCAAGGAGGCGCAGAAGTACGGCGCTGTCAACGTCGCCGGATCGAGCAAGGACAGCGGCTACACGCGCGTTCCACCGCGCGCCGGCTGGCAGCTCGACCCGCAGGCGGCCTACGTGCACATCTGCTCCAACGAGACGATCGGCGGCGTGCAGTACCACTGGACGCCCGACGTCGGCGGCGTGCCGCTGGTCGCCGACATGAGCAGCGACATCCTGTCGCGCCCGATCGACGTCTCGAAGTACGGCTTGATCTACGCCGGCGCGCAGAAGAACATCGGGCCTTCGGGCGTGACGATCGTGATCGTGCGCGACGACCTGATCGGACACGCGTCGCCGCACTGCCCGTCGGCGTTCGACTACAAGATGGTGGCCGACAACGACTCGATGTACAACACGCCGCCCACCTACGCGATCTACATCGCCGGGCTGGTGCTCAAGTGGATCGAGTCGCAGGGTGGCCTGCCGGCGATGGAGGCGCACAATCGCAAGAAGGCCGCCGTGCTGTACGACCACCTCGACGGCACGCGCTTCTACAGCAGCGCGGTGGCGCGCGAAGACCGCTCGCTGATGAACGTGGTGTTCCGCCTGCCCGACGACAAGCTCGACGAGCCGTTCCTGAAAGGCGCCCAGGAGCGCGGACTGGTGCAGCTGAAGGGCCACCGCTCGGTGGGCGGCATGCGCGCGTCGATCTACAACGCGATGCCGATCGAAGGCGTGCGCGCGCTGGTCGCGTACATGAAGGAATTCGAAGCGCAGCATGGCTGAGCGAGGAAAGCGCAGATGCAACCGATCCTCGTGCTGAACCCGATCTCGCAGCTCGGCCTGTCGCGGCTGCCGCCCGACCTCTACAAGGTCGGCAAGGACTTCGCCGATCCGGTGGCGATCCTGCTGCGCTCGGCCGACCTGCACAAGGCGACGATCGCGCCCAGCGTGCGGGCGATCGCGCGTGCCGGCGCCGGCACCAACAACATCCCGGTGGAGCAGATGAGCGCGCGCGGCGTGCCGGTGTTCAACGCTCCGGGGGCCAACGCCAACGCGGTGAAGGAGCTGGTGCTGGCCGGCATGCTGATGGCGGCGCGCCACGTGGCGCCGGCGCTGCGCTTCGTCGATGCCCTCGATGGGAAGGCAATTGACCTCGATGCCAAGGTGGAGGACGGCAAGAAGGCGTTTGCCGGCATCGAACTGGCCGGCCGCACGCTCGGCGTGATCGGGCTCGGCAAGATCGGCTGCCTGGTGGCCGACGCGGCGATCAAGCTCGGCATGCAGGTGCTCGGCCACGATCCGGAGATCACGGTCGACGCCGCCTGGAGCCTGCCGTCGCAGGTCAAGCGCGCCGGCAGCGTCAACGAGGTGCTGAAGGCGGCGCACTTCGTGACGCTGCACGTGCCGCTGGTGGCCGCCACGCGGCACCTGGTGAGCGAAGCCAACATCGGCCTGCTGCGCCACGACGCGGTGGTGCTCAACTTCTCGCGCGACGGCGTGGTCAGCGAAGCGGCGGTGCGCGACGCGCTGGAGGCCAAGCGGCTGGCGGCCTACGTCACCGACTTCCCCAGCGCGGTGCTGTTGCGCCACGTGGGGGTCATCGCGCTGCCACATTTGGGTGCCAGCACGCGCGAAGCCGAAGACAACTGCGCCGTGATGGTGGTCGACCAGTTGCGCGACTATCTCGAGCACGGCAACGTGATCAACGCGGTGAACTTCCCCAACGTCTCGATGGTGCGCGAGTCGGCGTTCCGGGTGGCGATCGCCAATGCCAACGTGCCCAACATGCTGGGCCAGATCTCCACCGCGATGGCGCGCGGCGGCCTGAACATCCACAACATGGTCAACAAGTCGCACGGCGAGATGGCCTACACGCTGGTGGATGTGGACAGCGCGGTGTCCGACGCGGTGCTGGCCGACCTGGCGCGCATCGAGGGCGTGCTGGCGGTGCGTTACCTGCCCAGAACCCTCCCCGAAGCGGCCTAGCGGCCGCCTGTCCACGGCCGCGCCGGCATGCGCGCCGCCGGCTCTGGTCCGGTCTCGCCCCTCCCGACGCGCCAGCGCACCGGCGCCGCCGCATGCGCGCCATTCGCTTGGCCTCGTCGCAGCGCCAGCGCAGCCGACGATCGCCCGGGCTGGCATGGGTTGTGCGAACCCTGACAGAATCGTCGGTTCCCACGTTCCGGAGGCAGGATCCGCCATGAGCACCGCATTGGCCGCCACCCACCAGAGTTTTCACATCGGTTCGAGCGGCAGGGGCAGCTTGCGTTCGCTGCCCGAGCTCGCGAAGGTGTACCCCAACGTCAAGCGACTGCCGGTGTCGCTGCGCATCGTGCTGGAGTCGGTCCTGCGCAACTGCGATGGCAAGAAGGTCACCGAGGAGCACGTGCGCCAGCTCGCCCACTGGCAGCCCAACGGCGAGCGGGTCGACGAGATCCCGTTCGTGGTGGCGCGCGTCGTGCTGCAGGACTTCACCGGCGTGCCGCTGCTGGCCGATCTGGCGGCGATGCGCAACGCAGCCTCGGACGCCGGCCGCAACCCCGACGTGATCGAGCCGCTGGTGCCGGTGGATCTGGTGGTCGACCACTCGGTGATGGTCGACCACTACGGCACCCGCGACGCGCTCGACCTCAACATGAAGCTCGAGTTCCAGCGCAACCGCGAGCGCTACGAGTTCATGAAGTGGGGCATGCAGGCGTTCAGCACCTTCGGCGTGGTGCCGCCGGGCTTCGGCATCGTGCACCAGGTGAACCTCGAATACCTGGCGCGCGGCGTGCACAAGACGAGCGGCGGCGTGTACTACCCGGATTCGCTGGTGGGCACCGACAGCCACACCACGATGATCAACGGCATCGGCGTGGTGGCCTGGGGCGTCGGCGGCATCGAGGCCGAAGCCGGCATGCTCGGGCAGCCGGTGTACTTCCTGACGCCCGACGTGGTGGGCTTCGAGTTCACCGGACGGCTGCGCGAAGGCGTCACTGCGACCGACCTCGTGCTGACGGTGACCGAGCTGCTGCGCAAGCACAAGGTGGTGGGCAAGTTCGTCGAGTTCTTCGGGCCCGGCACCGAGAGCCTCGCGGTGCCCGACCGCGCGACCATCGCCAACATGGCGCCTGAGTACGGCGCGACGATGGGCTTCTTCCCGGTCGACGCGCGCACGGTCGAGTACTTCAAGGGCACCGGTCGCACCGCCGACGAGATCGCTGCGTTCGAGGCGTACTTCAAGGCGCAGGGGCTGTTCGGCATCCCGCGCGCCGGCGACATCGACTACTCGAGCGTCGTCACGCTCGACCTGTCCAGTGTCGCGCCGAGCCTCGCGGGCCCCAAGCGCCCGCAGGATCGCATCGAGATCACGCACCTGAGCAGCCAGTTCAAATCGCTGTTCAGCAAGCCGGTGAGCGAGAACGGCTTCAACCAGAACGCCGACAAGCTGGCCCGGCGCTATCCGGTCGCGCACGCCAACGGCGGCCCGGCCAGCGACAGACCCGCGCCGGCACCGGGCGCGCCGCGCGATGTCGTCGAGATGGTCGACAACCGCACGACGCGCGCCGCCGCCCATGCGAAAGCCGGCGGCCATGTGCCGTCACCGCAACTGACGATCGGCAACGGCGACGTGCTGATCGCGGCGATCACGTCGTGCACGAACACCAGCAACCCCGGTGTGCTGCTGGCCGCCGGACTGCTCGCGAAGAAAGCCGTGATGGCCGGCCTGAAGGTGCAGCCGCACGTCAAGACGTCGCTGGCACCGGGCTCGCGCATCGTCACCGAGTACCTCGAGAAGGCCGGGCTGCTGCCGTACCTCGAGCAGCTCGGCTTCGCGGTGGCCGCCTACGGGTGCACCACCTGCATCGGCAATGCGGGCGACCTGCGACCCGAGTTCAACGAGCTCATCACGAAGAACGACCTGGTGTGCGCGGCCGTGCTGTCGGGCAACCGCAACTTCGAGGCACGCATCCATCCGAACCTGAAGGCCAACTTCCTGGCCAGCCCGCCGCTGGTGGTGGCCTATGCGATCGCCGGCACCGTGCTGCGCGACCTGATGACCGAGCCGGTGGGCCGGGGCACCCACGGGCGCAACGTCTACCTGGGCGACATCTGGCCCACCAGCGACGAGGTGCATGCGCTGCTGAAGTTCGCGATGAACCCCAAGGCGTTCCAGGCCAACTACGCCAAGGTCAAGAGCGAGCCCGGCGAGCTCTGGGGCCGCATCAAGGGCGTGTCGGGCCAGGTGTACGACTGGCCGCCCAGCACCTACATCGCCAAGCCACCGTTCTTCGATGCCTTCACGCCGCAGCCGCCGGTGCGCAGCGGCAGCGCGCCCGGCGTGCGCGGTGCCCGCATCATTGCGCTGTTCGGCGACTCGATCACCACCGACCACATCTCACCAGCCGGCTCGATCAAGGACACCTCGCCGGCCGGCCAGTACCTGATCCAGCACGGCGTGCTGAAGCCCGACTTCAACAGCTACGGCTCGCGCCGCGGCCACCACGAGGTGATGATGCGCGGCACGTTCGCCAACGTGCGCATCAAGAACCTGATGATCCCGCCGTCGGCCGACGGCTCGCGCGAGGAAGGCGGCGTCACGCTGCACCAGCCCTCGGGCGACAAGATGTTCATCTACGACGCCGCGATGCGCTACATCGCCGAAGGCACGCCCACCGTGATCTTCGCCGGCGAGGAGTACGGCACCGGCTCGTCGCGCGACTGGGCGGCCAAGGGCACGCAACTGCTCGGCATCAAGGCGGTGGTGGCGCGCAGCTTCGAGCGCATCCACCGCAGCAACCTGGTCGGCATGGGCGTGCTGCCGCTGCAGTTCAAGCCGGGCGCCTCGATCGACAGCCTCGGCCTGAAGGGCGACGAGGTGATCGAGATCGCGCTCGGCGACGAAATCAAGCCGCAGAGCGACGCCACGCTGGTGATCACGCGCGGCGACGGCACGCGCAGCGAGGTGCCGCTGATCTTGCGCATCGACACGCCGATCGAGGTCGATTACTACCAGCACGGCGGCATCCTGCCGTTCGTGCTGCGCCAGCTGCTCGCCGCCTGAGCGCCGGCGCGCGTCGCGCCGCTCTCTTGCTTCGGCGTTGGCGCACGCGTCCGCGCGAGCGACAACGCGCGCGCGTGTGCAACGAAACTGCGTCGCATGCGCGATGCGCTGTCGTTACAACTTTGGCGTGCCGAGGTGACGCCAACTAGGTAGAGCCCCTGTCCCTAGCTTGAAGACTGGACGGCACCGTCACCGATCCGACCATTGGAATTTCATTTCCCTTACTGAGGAGTCGGTGTCCATGTCATCCACCCGCAATCGGGCCGCGAAACATGCGGCCCTGCCGTTGGCTGCCTGCGCAGTCGCGGCACTCAGCGCATTGGCGGCGCCATCCGCGTCGGCCCAGGCGCTGCAGGCGCAACGCATCGTGATCGATCCCAACACGGGTCGTGCACGCATGCCGGAGCATGACGAGTTGGCCGCTGCAGCGGCGCAAGCACAGGCGGCTCGCGCGGCCGCACGCGCAAATGCCCCGGCAGACAATTCGGTCAAGGCCTTGCTCGCGAATCACCCTGCGATTCAGAAGATGACTGCGGTGAAGCCCACCGCAACGTTCGCCGGCTCGCAAGGCCGCCAGATCGGCCTGGAGAGGCTGTCGTTCAGCGTGGTGCGACGCGACGCCAATGGCCAGGTCTCGAACCAATGCGTGACCGGTGCAGACGCGGCCGACAAGGCCCTGCACGGCGCCTTGGTGGGAGACGCACATGACCACTGAACACGGCAAGTCCTGGATGCGTGCCGTCGTCGGCGCTTGCCTTGCTGGTCTGCTGGGGTTCGCCCAAGCCGCCACCATTCAGATCATCAACATCGATGGCCCCGGAGTGGGCTTCAATGACCCCACGCCCGCGGCACCGGTGGGCGGAAATCCCGGCACGACCCTGGGCCAACAGCGCCTGAACGTGTTCGACTTCGTGGCTAACTTCTGGGGCCGCCGGCTGCGATCGGACGTGCCGATTCAGGTGATCTCCACCTTCGACGCGCTGCCGTGCGATTCGACCAGCGGGGTTCTCGGCGCCGCCGGCGCGTTGTTCATCTGGGCCAACACGCCCAATGCGAAGGCGAACACCTGGTACCCGCAGGCACTGGCCAACAAGCTGGCAGCCGTGCAGGTTAACACCACCCCCGATCCTGCTTTCGGCACGGCCGACATCATTGCGTTCTTCAACGGCGACTTGGGCAAAGCCGGTTGCTTGGATGGTCTGAGCTTCTACCTGGGCCTCGACGGCAATGCAGACCCCGCGAGCCAGATCGATCTGGTGACCACCGTCTTGCACGAGTTCGGACACGGGCTGGGATTTCAGACCTTCACCGATGACGCGACGGGTGCGCAGATTCCTTCGGACGAAGACCCGAACGTGAGCTTCCCGTCGATTTGGGACTACTTCCTGTTCGATCCGCAGCAGCGCAAGAACTGGGCGCAGATGACCGACGCCGAGCGCGTGACGTCGGCGATCACGCCACGCAACCTGGTGTGGAACGGCCGGCAGGTCACCAAGAACGCGCACAAAGTGCTCAACAAGGGCACACCCGAGCTGTTCGTGGCCGGCGGGAGCTTGAACAAGTTCTACGTGAACGGGCCGGCCGAATTCGGACCGCCGATTGACAAGCACACGCTGATCGCCAGCGAACTCGCGCACGTGGTCGACCAGCCGGCCAGCGGCCTCGGGCTTGCCTGCAACCCGCTCGACGCGGCCAACACCAAGGCGGTGAAAGGCAAGGTGGCCGTGATCGATCGCGGCGGTTGTGCATTCACGCAGAAGGTGAAGAACGCGCAGGTCGCCGGCGCCCAGGCGGTGGTGATCGCCGACAACGCCGCCGGCACGCCGCCACAACCGCTGGCGGGGATCGACGCGACGATCCAGATCCCGTCGATGCGCGTGTCGCGCGACGATGGCGTCGAGATCAAGGCCGCGATCGCCGCGGTGCCGCCCAAGAGAATCGGGCCGATCGGCGTGCTGTTCTCGAACCAGCTGAAGCTGGAAGGCGCCGACTTCCTCGACCGCGTGTTCATGTACACGCCGAATCCGAACCAGCCGGGCTCGTCGGTGTCGCACTACGACACGCTGGCCAAGCCGAATCTGCTGATGGAGCCGTTCGACACTCCCCATCAGCCGATCGCGGTGGCGCCGCCCGACGACCTGACCCTGCAACTGCTGCTCGACATCGGCTGGGGCGGCCACAGCAGCCGCGACGATTGACTCCTGGGGTTTGATCCTCACGCGGCGACTTCGGTCGCCGCTTTTTTTTGCCGATGCTTGGGCGCGGTGCACACTGCGTGCTCCGCACCGCCACTTCCAGGAGACGAGCGATGGACCCGACAGCCGCCGTGCGCTGCACGGTCGAAGGATCCGTGGTCACCGTGACGCTGTCGCGCCCCGCGCAACGCAACGCGGTCGACGGCCCCACCGCGACGCTGCTGCGCGAGACGTTCGACGCGTTCGAACGCAACGATGCATGGCGCGTCGCGGTGCTCACCGGCGACAACGGCCAGTTCTGCAGCGGCGCCGACCTCAGCGCGCTCGGCGACGCGGCGCGCGCCAACGCCATCGAGCCCACCGGCGGCGCTGCCGGCCCGATGGGACCGACGCGCATGCACTTCAGCAAGCCGGTGATCGCCGCGGTCGAGGGCTACGCGGTGGCCGGCGGGCTCGAGCTCGCGCTGATGTGCGACCTGCGCGTGGCGTCGCGCAGCGCGGTGTTCGGCGTGTTCTGTCGGCGCTGGGGCGTGCCGTTGATCGACGGCGGCACCGTGCGGCTGCCGCGCCTGATCGGCATGGGGCGCGCGCTCGACTTGATCCTCACCGGCCGCGCAGTCAGCGCCGACGAGGCACTGCAGATGGGGCTGGCCAATCGGGTGGTCGACGACGGCCAGGCGCTCGCGCAGGCCCAGGCCCTGGCGGCGCAGATCGCCGCGTTCCCGCAGCGCTGCATGCGCGCCGATCGCGCATCGGCGTTCGCGCAGTGGGACCTGTCGCTGCGCGACGCGCTGCGCCAGGAAGGCGCCGGCGGCTATCCGGTGGTGTTCGAAGAAGGCATCGCCGGTGCCGCGCGCTTCGCCGCCGGCGCCGGGCGGCACGGCCGATAGGCGGCGCGCAATGCACAGCACCGCCGGGGCAGCGCCGATCGACGGCTTCACGCTCGCCAATCCGCCGCCGGGCTTCATCGACGACCCGTACCCGTTCTACGCGCAGCTGCGCGCGCACGATCCGGTGCACGCACTGGGCGGCAACCAGTGGCTGCTGACGCGCTACGACGACGTCGCGCTGCTGTATCGAAGCGCGGCAGCGAGCTCCGACAAGCAGCGCGAGTTCGGGCCGAAGTTCGGCGCCGGCACCCCGCTGCACGAGCACCACACGACGAGCCTGGTGTTCAGCGATCCGCCGCTGCACACGCGGGTGCGCCGCCTGATGATGGGCGCGCTCAACCAACGCGCGATCGCGCGCATGGAAGCGGGCGTGTTGGCGCTGGTCGATGGCCTGCTCGATGCGCTGCAGGGCCGTGTGCGGGCCGACCTGATCGAAGACTTCGCGGCCCAGATCCCGGTGGAGGTGATCGGCAACCTGCTCGAGGTGCCGCGCAGCGAGCGCGCGCCATTGCGCGGCTGGTCGCTCGCGATCCTGTCGGCGCTCGAGCCCGCACCGGCGGCCGACGTGCTGGCGCGTGGACACGCCGCAGTGAGCGCCTTTCTCGACTACCTGCGCACCCTGGTGGCGCAACGCCGGCGCACGCCCGGCGACCCCGACGCGGACGTGCTGACGCGCCTGATCCAGGGCGAGTTCGACGGCGAGCGCCTGAGCGAAGCCGAGCTGCTGCACAACTGCATCTTCCTGCTCAACGCCGGCCACGAGACCACCACCAACCTGATCGGCAATGGCATGCATGCGCTGCTCGCGCACCGCGACCAGCTCGAGCGGCTGCAACGCGAGCCGGCGCTGATCAGCAGCGCGATCGAAGAGTTGCTGCGCTTCGAGAGTCCGCTGCAATTGAACAACCGCCAGCTCAGCGCGCCGGTGACGTTCAGCACGCGCGAGCTACCCGCCGGCGCGTTCCTCACGCTGGGCGTGGGCGCGGCCAACCGGGACCCGGCGCAGTTCGCGTCGCCCGACCGCCTCGACGTCGCACGCAAGCCCAACCTGCACGTCGCGTTCGGCCACGGCGCGCACGCGTGCGCTGGCATGAACGTGGCCCGTCTGGAGGCGCGCATCGCGATCGGCGCGCTGGTGCGCCGCCATCCGCGCATCGAGCTAGCCGGCGCGCCGCGGCGCGATCGGCGCGTGCGCTTCCGCGGCCTGCTCGAGCTGCCGGTCCGGCTCTGAGCGCCGTGCCTGGCGGCGCCCGTGCCGCGCCGCCAGGCAAGGCTTGACCGCGTGCATTGGTAAGTGTATTCTTACCGTAAGAAGACGCTAACCATGAACCCACGCCCTTTCGATGCCTACGCCCGGCGCTTCGCCGCGCTGGGCGACCCCACCCGGCTGCAGGTGTTCGCGTTGATCGCGCGCTCGCCGCTGTCGGTGGCCGAGGTGGCGGCGCAGCTGCCGGTGAGCCGGCCGGCGGTGTCGCAGCACCTCAAGGTGCTGGCCGATGCCGGCCTGGTGCAGGTCGAATCGGCGGGCACGCGCAACCTGTACCGGCCCGACAGCGATGGCGTGGCCACGCTGCGTGACTGCATCGACAGTCTTTGGGACGTGGCCCTGGCGCGCTTCAAGCTGCAAGCCGAGAAAGTGGCTCGCCAACGCGCGAGCGTGCAACGCAAACCCCGGGAGACCCGATGAAACAGCAAGCCCAACCCGCCGTCGGACCGGTCGCACTCAAATCGGTCATCGTGGCCGCGCCGCTGGCGGTGGCCTTCGAGGTGTTCACCGCGCAGATCGAGAGCTGGTGGCCGATGGCCTCGCACCACATCGGCGAGGCCGACTGCGCGGCCGTGGTGATCGAGCCGCGGCCCGGCGGCCGCTGGTACGAACGCGGCGTCGATGGCGTCGAGTGCGTGTGGGGGCACGTGCGGGTGTGGGAAGCGCCGCACCGGGTGGTGCTGGTGTGGCAGCTGAGCGCGCAGTTCCGCTTCGACCCGGCCATCCACACCGAGGTCGACGTGCGCTTCACCGCCGTCGACGGCCAGACCACGCGGGTCGTGCTCGAGCACCGCGGCCTCGAGGCCTACGGTGCCGACGCGATGGCGATGCGCGATGCCTTCGACTCGCCCAACGGCTGGAACGGCATGCTCGAGCACTTCGCCGAAGTGGCGGCGCGGCACGGTGCGCCGGCACGCGCCAGCTGAACCGTTGCGCACCGGTTGCGCAGGAGTTGCCCACGCGGTTGTCTGCAGTTTTTGCACCGCGTTGTCCACAGCGCTCTCGGCCGCTGTGTCGGAATGTTCGGCGCGGCTGGCGCGTATGCTGGGTCTGGGTTTCCACGCAGTTGAAAGGAACGCCATGTCCCGTGTCATCTCCCGTGCCATCGCTCTGCTTCTGTGCGCGCTGCTGGCGGCGCCGTCGTTGTTTGCCGCCGGAGGCGGTGGTGGTGGCGGCGACGCCGACGATCCGAACAAGAAGACCGGCCCGTACAAGGACGCGATGGATGCGATCCAGGCGCAGCGCTATGCGCAGGCGATCCCGATCCTCGAGAAATGGGTGGCCGGCCACAGCAACGACGCCGATGGCTTCAACTGGCTCGGCTTCGCCTATCGCAAGACCGGCCAGCTCGACCCGGCGTTCAAGGCCTACAAGCGCGCGCTCGGCCTCGATCCGCAGCACAAGGGCGCGCACGAGTACATCGGCGAGGCCTACCTGATGGCCAACCAGCCCGACAAGGCGGAAGAGCACGCCAAGGTCCTGGCGCAGCTGTGCCCCTCGAGCTGCGAGGAACTGACCGACCTGCGCGCGGCGATCGTCGCCTACAAGAGCGGCACATCGCCGCGTCCGACCGCCAAGGCGCCCTGAGCTGAGCGCGCTGCGCGGCGCGGCACGGTCACCAGCTTGCTTCGCGCTCGGGCGTGGCGCCGATGCGGTGGATCGACAGGTCGGCGCCCGCGTGCTCTTCTTCCGGGCTGAGGCGCAACGGCGTGACCATCCGCAGCGCGCCGTAGACCACGGCGCCGCCGAGCAGCGCCCAGCCCACGCCGAGCAGCGTGCCGATCAGCTGTGCGCCGAAGGCGACTCCGCCGAGCCCGCCGAGGGCGATCGAGCCGAAGACGCCGCAGGCCACGCCGCCCCACGCCCCGCACAGGCCGTGCAGCGGCCACACGCCCAGAACGTCGTCGATCTTCCAGCGGTTCTGGGTGAGCGTGAACATGGCGACGAAGATTGCGCCGGCCACGCCGCCGGTGACCAGGGCGCCGAGCGGATGCATCACGTCGGAGCCGGCGCAGATCGCCACCAGCCCGGCGAGCGGCCCGTTGTGCACGAATCCGGGGTCGTTGCGGCCCAGCAGCGTGGCCACCAGCGTGCCACCGGCCATCGCCATCAGCGAGTTCACCGCCACCAGCCCCGAGATCTTTTCGATGGTCTGCGCGCTCATCACGTTGAAGCCGAACCAGCCGACCGACAGCACCCAGGCGCCGAGCGCGAGGAACGGGATCGACGACGGCGGGTGCGCGCTGATCGCGCCATCCTTGCGGTAGCGGTTGCTGCGCGCGCCCAGCAGCAGCACCGCCGCCAGGCCGATCTAGCCGCCGACCGCGTGCACCACCACGCTGCCGGCAAAGTCATGAAACTCCACGCCGGTCACCGCCTTGATCCAGGCCTGGATGCCCAGGCGGCCGTTCCACGCAATGCCCTCGAACACCGGATAGATCAGGGCCACCAGCGCGGCGGTGGCGATCAGCTGCGGGCCGAAACGCGCGCGCTCGGCGATGCCACCCGACACGATGGCCGGGATCGCTGCCGCGAAGGTGAGCAAAAAGAAGAACTTGACCAGCTCGTACCCGCTCTTGAGCACCAGCGATTCGGCGCTGACGAAGAAGGTGGTGCCATAGGCGATCGCGTAGCCGACGAAGAAGTAGGCAACGGTCGACACCGAGAAGTCGACCAGGATCTTGACCAGCGCGTTGACCTGGTTCTTCTTGCGCACCGTGCCGAGCTCGAGGAACGCGAAGCCGCCGTGCATCGCCAGCACGAGGATCGCGCCCAACAGGATGAACAGGGCATCGCTGCTCTGCTTGAGCTGTTCCATCGAGCCTCCTCCATCGCGTGCATCGGGCACCGGCACGCGTTGTTGTGCGCACCGGGATGCTGCGCGGCGCACATCTTATGGGCGATCGCGCGGCGACCGTCGAGGAGACTGCGCCACGGCGACGTGCCGCGCCGTCAGCGGCGCGGCACGCCGCCGTGCGTCAAGGGCGGCTCGGTCCGTTGCACTGCGGCATCGGCGCGTAGCCGGCCGATGTGATGACGCCTTGCGCGTCGAGCTGCGCCTGCCACCACAGGCAATCGCTGTTGGCGTAGCGGTACGACCAGATCTGGCCGTTGCGCATCATGCCCGCCACGTCCGATGGTTGGCCGATGAAGCGCAGCAGCTGGTCCCGGTTCATGCCGGTCTCGACGGCGTCGAAGTAGCGCCGGTCGAGCACCTGGTCCCACTTGGTGACCTTGCCCTGCTCGAAGTCCACCATGTAGGTGTGGCGGCCATATGGCCCGCGCGCAAACTCGAGCCGCTGCGGACCCTCGGGCAACTGGTAGCGGCCGGTGGGCGGCCCCATCATCTGCACCACCTCGGCTTCGCTGAGGCCGGTGCGCATCTCCTTCGGTGGCGCGTAGCCGGCGCATGACACGGCCAGCAGCGCGGCCGACGCGACCATCATCGTGGCTCTCATGGGGCACCCTGATCAAAGGTTGAACGACCGATTCTTGTGTATACGCCGGGCAAGCAACGCGCCGTCCGCGTCACGGCCGGGTGCTGAGGTAGATGCCCGGCAGGATCAGGCAGGCGCCGAGCAGGTGAAAGCCTTCGATGCGCTCGCCGAGCACCGCCCACGCCAGCACGGCACTGTAGAGCGGGCCCAGGTACAGCACCACGCCGACGCGCGCAGCGCCGAGCTCGCGCTGCATGACCGAATAGGCACCGTAGGCACCGGCGCCGGGCAACAGACCGGCCGCGACGATCAGCGCCAGCGAGCGCCACGACAGCTCGGTGGGCCACCAGGCCAGTGCCTCCCACACGGTGAACGGCACCAACACGACGATGCCGGCCAGCGCAATCAGGGTCAGCCGGGCCAGCGCACTGAAGCGCGAGCGCCAGGCGCGCAGCAGCAGCGAGTAGACGGTCCAGCACGCCACCGCGCCGAACACCCAGACGTCGCCGACGTTGAAGCGCAGGTGCAGCAGCGCGCCCCACTGGCCGCGCAGCAGGATGTGCAGCACGCCCGCCAGCGCGAGCGCCACGCCGAGCAGCTGCCGCGCGCTGAGGCGCTCGTGCAGCCACAGCGCCGACGCGAGCGCAATCAGCACCGGGGAGGCGGCGTACAGCAGCCCGATGTTCACCGCAGTGGTCGAGCGCCCGCCGATGTAGACGAACGCGCCGCACACCCACATGCCGAGCGCTCCGAGCACCACCAACTGCTTCCACTCGGCGCGGATGGCCGCACGCTGCCGGTGCAGCTCGGCAGCGCAGAAGGCACCCAGCACCGCGGCGGCGACGATCCAGCGGCCGAGCGCCAGCGCGTGCGGTGCGATCACGCCCGGTGCCCAGCGCGCCACCAGGTAGTTGACGGCCCACAGCGCAGGCGTGACGAACACCAGCACGTGCGCGATGCGGCGCGCGTGCGCAGGCGAAGCTGTCATTCAAGAGGACGAGCGGATGCGCTTGAGCTCGGCGGTGAGCCAGGTGGCGCTGGCCACGGGTGCTTGCGAGCCGCAACGAATCTGGTAGACCTCGCCGCTCACGCTGCTGGCGGTGGCGGCCTTGCTGATGAACTCCTCGGTGGAGGTCAGCATGTTGCGCTTGACCATGTAGTCGAGCTTCATCTCGAGGTGCTTGCGCGCCTCGCCGGACGGGTACCAGTTGCCGTTGCGCCCGAAGCTGCAGTTGGAGCGCTCGATGCGATCGAGCAGCTGCGTGATCTCTTTCTGCGCGGCCGCCGACAGTTCGCCCGCCCACGCCAGCGCGCAGCCAAACCACGCGCCGCAGACGATTGCGAGGCAGCGACTTCTCAGGGTCAGGCGGATCACGTGCGGGCCCTCGCGCTCAAGCTGTGCGGCAGGTTAGCGCGTTCCGGCACGTGGCTGAACCGTGGGAAGCGCGCAGCCTGCGCTTTTCGGCGGCAAACCGTGCGCCACCTAGGGTATTCCACGACGAGCGCACGCGGCACGCGCGCCGATGGCGCGCGGTGTGGCCGCGCGTAAACGCGCTTGAAACGTTTCACACCAGGGGCCTAGCATCGTCGCTGTCGCACACCCGCAGGACCCGACGCGATGGCCCGCACCGCTTACTTCGACCTGGCGCAGGCGAGCGCCGCGTACACCGAACTGCTCGGCGAGCGCCCGCCGCTCAACCTGTACCGCATGCTGCCGCACGCCGGCCCGGCGGCGGTGGGCTTTCTGCAGCTCGGCGGCGCGCTGCTGCGGCGCGGCGAGCTCGAAGCGCCGCTGCGCGAGATCGCGATCCTGCGCGTGGGCATGCTGAGCGGCGCCACCTACGAGGTGCACCAGCACAAGCGCATCGCGCGCCGGGTCGGACTGGCGCCCGAGAAGATCGCCGCGCTCACCGAGCCGGGCAGCGACTTCGGCGTGTTCGACGAGCGCGAGCGCTTCGTGCTCGACTTCACCGACCAGGTGGTGCACCACGTGAAGGTCAACGACGCGATGTTCGCGCAGGCGCTGGCGCGCTTCGGCGAGCGCCAGCGCGCCGAGCTGGTGCTGACGATCGGCTTCTACATGATGGTCAGCCGCTTCCTCGAGAACTACGAGGTCGACATCGAAGCGCAGTGACCCGCGGAGCCGCACGCGCGCCGCGATGGAGGACGCACGCATGAACCAGGCCCCCACCGAGATCGACCCCCGACAGTCCATGTTCGCCGAGACGCTCGGTCGCACACCCGGGCGCGCCCGTCTGGCTGGCCGCCGGGTGATCGTGGTGGGCGCCGGGCAGCGCCCGAGCCCGCCCGGCGAGACGGTGCCCGTCGGCAACGGCCGCGCGATTGCGCTGCTGGCCGCGCGCGAAGGCGCCGCGGTGGCGTGCGTCGACGCGGTCGCGACAGCGGCCGAAGCCACCGTGTCGTTGATCGCGGCCGAGGGCGGCCGCGCCTTCGCCGAGCTGGCCGACGTGCGCGACGCGGCCGCAATCGCTCCGCTCGCAGCGCGTTGCGCCGCGCGCCTGGGCGGCCTCGACGGCCTGGTGCTCAACGTGGGCATCTCACGCGGGCTGCCGCTCGACAGGATCACCGCCGACAGCTGGGACGACGAGTTCGCGGTCAACCTGCGCAGCCACATGCTGTTCGCGCAGGCCGCGCTGCAGTCGATGGCCGATGGCGGCTCGATCGTGCTGATGTCGTCACTGGCCGCGCTGCGCAACCAGTCGCGCAACCCGACCTACGAAGCGTCGAAGGCGGCGCAGGTGTCGCTGGCGCGCTCGATCGCGGTGGCCGGCGAGGCCAAGGCGATCCGCTGCAATGCGGTGCTGCCGGGGTTGATGGACACGCCGATGGGTCGCGACGCGACGCGACGCCGCCCCAGCCGCGCGGCGGCGGTGCCGTTCGGCCGCCAGGGCACCGGCTGGGAAGTGGGCCACGCCTGCATCTTCTTGCTGTCGCACGAGTCGAGCTACGTCAACGCCCATGCCCTGGTGGTCGACGGCGGCCTGGGCGTCGGCGTGTGGCGCAACAGGCCCACCTCCGATGCGGCCTAGCGGCTTCCTGCTACGCCTTGCCCGAGCGCGTCCGCTTGCCACTGACCGATGGAGCGCCATCGGCCCGCGGCGCCGCGCACGAGCTGCGCACGATCAGCTCGGGCACCACCTTCACGCTGCGCCCCGGCCCGCGCTCGCCGTGCTCGACACGATCGAGCAGCAGCGTCACCACGCGCTCGGCCACCTGCTGCACGTCGATGCGCAGCGTGGTGATGGGCGGCGTGTAGCTGCGCGCGAAATCGGGGTCGCCGAGCGACACCACCGACACGTCGTCGGGGATGCGCAGGCCGCTCACCGCGATCGCGTTCAGCGCGTCGGTCAGCAAGTTGGTGCCGAGCACCACGATCGCGGTCGGCCGCGGGCGCCGCGCCAGCAGCCGCGACACGGTGTCGAACGAGCTGCTCATCGCCGACGGCAATTCGGCGATCAGCGTGTCGTCCACCGTCACGCCCAGCGCGGTCAGGCCGTTGCGAAAGCCCTCGATGCGCCGCCGCATCGGGCGCCCGAGCGCGCGCGACACCACCAACGCGATCTGGCGATGGCCGAGCCCGCCCAGGTGGCCGGTGACCGCGCGCATGCCGGGCACGTGGTCGTACAGCACCCGGTCGCAATCGACGGTCATGTCGCGGTCGAGGATCACGGCCGGCATGTCGAGGTGGCGCACGGCCTGCAGCACCGCGGGGTCGCGCTCATTGCCCGGCGCGATGACCACGCCGTCCATGCCGCGCGATGCGAAGGTCGACAGGATCTCGAGCTCGCGCTCGGCGCTGTTCAGGCTGTTGGCCAGCAGCACCACGTAACCGGCGGCGCGCAGTCGGTCTTCCAGCGCGTGGAACAGCTTGCCGTACAGCGGGTTCGTGACATCGGTCAGCATGCAGCCGATGGTGCGGCTGGCCTGCATGCGCAACGAGCGCGCGGCATGGTTCGGCCGATAGCCGAGCTCGGTGATCGCCGCCTGCACGCGCGCGCGCAGATCGTGCGCGACGTTGGCCGCGCCATTGACCACGCGCGACGCGCTGCCCACCGAGACGCCGGCGCGCGCCGCGACGTCGCGGATGCCGATGCGTGGCGTGTGCGGTTTGGCGGTCATGCAGGCCATCGTAGCGCCGCGGCTGCGCACGTCCACCCGCGGCGCCCACTCGGCTTGCGCCGTGCTGCACACTGGCCGTGCCGCGTCGTCCGGCCCACCCCATCGACATGGCACGCGAGCACCCTGCCCCGATGAGCCCCGCCCTGATCTTCGAAGGCCGCACGATCGACGCCGATGCGATGACCGATCGCGTGTTGCGCGCTGCCGCTGCGCTGCAGGCGCTGGGCATCGGCGCGGCCGACACGGTCGCGCTGATGCTGCGCAACACGCCCACCGTGATCGAGCTGATGCTGGCGCTGCGCTGGCTCGGCGCCACCTGGTGCCCGATCAACTGGCACTTCAAGCACGACGAGCTGCGCCACATCCTCGACGATTGCGGCGCCAGGCTGTTCATCGCCGAAGCCGGGCTGCTGCACGACCTGCACGGCGCGTGTCCGCCTGGCATGCGCGCGATCTCGGCAGGCGGACCCGCCGCTGCCTCGGACCCGCGCTGGCCGCACTGGCCGGTGCTGCGCGATGCAGCGCCGCCGTGCCGCAGCCCGGCCGCCACGCCGCGCGGTCCGATGCTGTACACCTCGGGCACCACCGGGCGGCCCAAGGGCATCCGCCGCGCCCCGCCCACGCCCGAGCAGGTGGCGCGCACGCTCGAGCGCTCGCGCCTGTGCTACGGCCTGCAGCCGGGCATGCGCGCGCTGCTCAACGCGCCGATCTACCACAGCGCGCCCAACGGGTATGTGGTCGGCGTGAGCCAGATGCCCGAGGCGACGCTGCTGCTCGAGCAGCGCTTCGACGCCGAGCGCACTCTGCAGCTGATCGAGCAGCACCGCCTGACGCATGCCTACCTGGTGCCCACGCTGTACGTGCGGCTGCTGCGCCTGCCCGAGGACGTGAAGCGCCGCTACGACCTGAGCTCGATGCGCCACGTGAGCTCCACCGGCTCGCCCTGCCCGCCCGAGGTCAAGCGCGCGATGATCGACTGGTGGGGCCCGGTGTTCAACGAGTCTTACGGCTCGAGCGAGCTCGGCTACATGACCTACGTCACCTCCGCCGAGGCGCTCGCCAAGCCGGGCAGCGCGGGCCGCGCGCTCCCGGGCTGCGAGCTGGCGATCCTCGACGAGCAGGCGCACGCGTTGCCACCCGGCCAGCCCGGGCTGATCTACGCGCGCCAGCCGACGCTGGTGGACTTCACCTACCAGGGCAACGACGCGGCACGCCGCGCGATGGAGCACGATGGCTTCCTGACGATGGGCGATGTCGGCTACCTCGATCGCGACGGCTACCTGTTCATCGTCGATCGCTCGGCCGACATGGTGATCTCCGGCGGCGTCAACATCTACCCGGCAGAGATCGAGCAAGCACTGCTCGGGCTGACGGGGGTCGACGACTGCGCGGTGTTCGGCATCCCCGACGACGAGTTCGGCGAGGCGCTCGCCGCCGCGGTGCAGCCGCGCGCCGGCGCGCAGCTCGGCGCAGACGACGTGCGCGCGTTCCTGCGCGGACGCCTGGCGGGCTACAAGGTGCCGGCGGTGGTGACCTTCCACCACACGCTGCCGCGCGAGGACACCGGCAAGATCTTCAAGCGCAAACTGCGCGAGCCGTACTGGGCCGGACGCACGCGCCGCGTCTGACGCGTCGCCCGCCTCACGCGCCGGCGGCGTCGCCGACGAAGCGCGCGCGCGGGCGCAGCAGCATGCCGGTGCGCTGCTGCTCGATCACGTGCGCGACCCAGCCGGCGCTGCGCCCGATCGCGAAAATGGCGGGGCCCATGCCGATCGGCAGGCCGAGCGCGCCGCACAGCGCGGCGAGCGCCACATCGACGTTGGGCTTGGGCCGGTGCGCCTGCGCCATCGCGCCGATCAGCGCCACCACGGTGCGCACCCGCAGTGCGCGCGGCGCGTGCGCGAGGGCCAGTTCGAGCAACGGCGCGACGCGCGGATCGCCGGCCGGGTACAGCGGATGGCCGAAACCGGGCAGCTTCTCGCCACGCCGCATGCGCTCGCTGACCGCGGCCAGCGCGCCCTGCGGGCTGCCCGCCTCGCGCACCAGCCACTCCACCTGCTCGCTGGCGCCGCCGTGCAGCGGGCCGCTGACGGCGCCCACCGCGGCCGACAGGCACGCGTAGAGGTCGGCGCCGGTCGATGCGGCCACGCGGGCTGCGAAGGTCGACGTGTTCAGCTCGTGGTCGGCGGCCAGGATCAGCGCGCAGCGCAGCAGCGCGAGCGGCCGGCGCGCCAGCGGCACCCCGAGCGCGAGCGCGAGCGCGCGCACCGGTTCGGGCGTGTCGGCGGCCGCAGCGATGCGCTTCGGATCGAGCACCAGCGCGTACGAGGCCGCCAGCTGCGGAATCAGGCGGCGCGCGCGCGCCATCACCGACGCCGGCTCGCTGTCGTAGCGCATCGGATCGGCCGCCGCCAGCACCGGCAGCACCAGCGCGAGCGCGCCCAGCGGCGCGCTGCCCACCGGCAGCAGGCGCGCCAGCTCGCGCCAGGGCAACGCGGGCACCGCCAGCGGCCAGCGCACGCCGGCCGCCGGCAGCGCACCGCTCCACAGCAGCTCGGCCACCGCCTCGAACGGCACGTCGCCGCGCGCCAGCTCGGTGGCCAGGCGCCCGCGGTATTGCGGACCGTGCGCTGTCATGCGCGTGATGTGGGTGTCGAGCACCGGCTCGCCGAAGCGCAAGGCCTGCGCCGCCGGCGAGGCGCGGCGCGCGCGCAGCGACTCGAGGTCTTCGCGCCGGTAGCGGCGCCCGCCGCCGCGCGGCCCGGGCAGCCCCTTGATCAGACCGCGGCTGGCGTAGGCATACAGCGTCTGCACCTTGATGCCGAGGTAGGCCGCAGCCTCCTGCGACGACAGCGCGGCGTCTCGCTTCATGCCTTGATATTGATCGACAAATCAACATTGATCAACTTGCGACGGCGCGCCATGATGCAGGCACACGACAGGAGCCCGCATGGATGCGAACGGTCTGGAAGGCGTGGTGGTCGCCGCCACCGCGTTGAGCGATGTCGACGGCGAGCGGGGCCGTCTGGTGATCCGCGGCCACGACGTCGAGCAGCTGGCGCTGCAGCACGACTTCGAGGCGGTGTGCGCGCTGCTGTGGAACGGCGCCCTGCCCGATGCGGCCGAGCACGCCGCGCTGCGCGGCGCGCTCGCTGCGGCGCGCGTGCGTGCGTTCGCGCGCCTGCCCACGCTCGGCGACGCGCTGGGCGCCGGCGACGCGATGGACGCGCTGCGCGCCGCGCTGGCGCACCTGCGTGCCGACGACATCGCGCCGGCGCTGCTGAAGCTCGAGATCACCGCCGCGCTCGCGGTGTTCGCGGCCGCCTGGTCGCGCCTGCGCGACGGTGCGCCGCCGCTGGCACCGGACCCGGCGCTCGGCCACGCGGCCGACCTGCTGCGCATGGCGGGCGTCGGCGCCGCCGACGCGGCGCGCGCGCGCGCGCTCGACGCCTACCTCGTCACCGCGTCGGACCACGGCATGAACGCGTCGACCTTCACCGCGCGTGTGGTGGCCTCGACGCACGCCGACGCGGTGTCCGCGGTGGTGGCCGCGATCGGCGCACTCAAAGGGCCGCTGCACGGCGGGGCGCCGGGCCCGGTGCTGGCGATGCTCGACGCGATCGGATCGCCCGAGCGCGCGCGCGAATGGATCGCCGGCCAGCTCGCCGCCGGCCAGCGCATCATGGGCATGGGCCATCGCGTGTACCGCGTGCGCGACCCGCGCGCCGCGGTGCTCGAGCGCGCGATCGAGCAGCTGCAAGCGGCCGGAGCGCGCAGCCATCGGCTGGCGCTGGCGCGCGCGGTCGAGGCGGTGGCGGTGAGCTCGCTGCACGAGCGGCGTCCGGAACGCCGGCTGGCCGCCAACGTTGAGTTCTACACCGCCGTGATCCTCGACGCGGTCGGCCTGCCGCAGGCCTTGTTCTCGGCCACCTTCGCGGTCGCGCGCGTCGCCGGCTGGCTCGCGCACATCGACGAGCAGCTGGCCCACGGGCGCCTGATCCGCCCGGCGTCGCGCTACGTCGGCCCGATGCCCGAGGTGGTGGAAGTGGCCTGATGCGGCGGCTGCGTGCCGGGCGGCGGATGGGTCGGCCGGGGCGCTGCCCTTGCGGCCGACTGCGGCTCGACCAGCTCGGGCAGCGTCACGCTGACGCGAAAGCCGCCCTGCGCGGGTGACTCGCACGCCACCACCGCCGCGTGGCGCTCGGCGATCTCCTTGACGATCGCCAGCCCGAGGCCGGCACCGGAATCGGATGCCACGTCGCCGCGCTGGAAGCGGTTGAACACCGTCTCGGGCGCCAGCCCCACCAGACCGGGGCCGTCGTCGATCACCTCGAGCAGCACCCGGCCGGCCGAGCGCGTGATGCGCACCGTCACCACGCCGCCGCGGCGCCCGTAGCGCAACGCGTTGTCGACCAGGTTGCCGAGCAGCTCCGACAGCAGCGTCTCGTTGCCGAGCACGCGCACCGGCCCCGCCAGGCCGGAGTAGCCGAGGTCGACCTCGCGCGCTTCGGCAGCAGGCAGCTGGCGCTGGATCACGTGGGCCGCGACATCGGTGAGGTCGACCGCGGCGAAGTTGGTCGGGATCGCACCGGCCTCGGACCTCGACAACGTCAGCAACTGCTCGATCACGTGCGCGGCGCGCGCCGCGCTGCGATCGATCTCGTCGAGGCGGCTGCGCGTGGCGGCCGCGCCGACTTCGTCCTGCGCCAGCTGCGCCTGCAGGCGCAGCCCGGCGATCGGCGTGCGCAGCTGGTGAGCCGCGTTGGCGATGAAGCGGCTCTGCGCCTCGAACGAATCGGCCACGCGCCGCATCATGCGGTTGATCGCGAGGATCAGGCCGCGCACCTCGCGCGGCGCGATCGCCGGGTCGAGCGCGGTCAGGTTGCTGCCCGAGCGCTTGGCGGCCTCGGCCTCGAGCTGGCCCAGCGGCTTGAGCGTGCTGTCGATGCTGGTCCACACCAGGGCCACCGCCACCACCGTCATCAGGCCGAACAGCAGCAGCGACCCGGCCAGCGTCTGCTGCGCCACGCGCTGTCGGCGCCCGAGCGTCTCACCGACCTCGGCCAGCACGCCGATGTCGTCGGGGTCGAGCACGCGCACCACCGAGCCGATGCGAAATCGCGTCCCATCGATCGTCGCGTCACGGAACTGCGTGCCGCCCTGCGCAGGCCGGGCGGGCGACGGCCCGAGCTCGGCGTTGCCGTCCACCAGGCGGCCGTCGCGCAGGTCGATCACGCGGTACAGCACGCGCTCGCCCTCGTTGGCGAGCAACCAGATGCGCGCGGCCGGCGGCAGGTTGAGCTGCACGTGCCCGTTGCGCACCTCGACCTGGTTGGCCAGCGTCACCACGTCGTCGGACAGCGAGCGGTCGTACGCGAGGTTGGCGTAGCGGGCGCCGAACTGGTAGGCGATCATGGTGGCGACCGCGCCGATCAGCGCAAACGCCGCCACCAGCCGCACGATCAGCGCACCGCGCAGCGAATCACGCATCCACGGCGCGCCCACGGTTTCAGTCGTCGATCTGCAGCGAGTAACCGAGCCCGCGCACGGTCTTGATCTTCAACCCGGCCGGCTCGAGCTTGCGACGCACGCGGTAGATGTACACCTCCACCGAGTTGTCGCTGGTGGGTTCGTCGTCGGCGGCAGCGCGCTGCGCCAGCGACGCCTTGCTGATGATGCGGCCCACCGAGTGCAGCAGCGCCTCGAGCACGATGGTCTCGTTGCGCGTCAGCGTCAGCGGCTGCTCGCCGATCCAGCCCTGGTGCGACTCCCACGACCAGCGCAACCCGCCCACCTCGATGACGGCGCTGCGGCCGCGTCGCAGCAGCGCGCGCACGCGGGCCTCGAACTCGGTGCGGTCGAACGGCTTGCTCAGGTAGTCGTCGGCGCCGAGGTCGAGCCCGCGCACGCGGTCGACGATCTGGTCGCGCGCACTCAGGATCAGCGCCGGCGTCGCCTGCTTGCGCTGGCGCATGCGGCGCAGCACCGTGAGGCCGTCCATGCGCGGCAGGCCGATGTCGATCACGACGAGGTCGAACGCCTCGCGCGTCAGGCGGTCGTCGGCCTCGATGCCGTCCCCGATCACCGACGCATGATGACCCGCGCGCTCGAGCACCGTGCGCAAGCCATCGCGCAGCGCCGCATCGTCTTCGACCACCAGAATGCGCATCACATCAGTATTCAGTTCTGTTTCAGAGAGGGTGCCTACGATCATCGTACTGGTTGTGGGTCGTCGTGCGCGAGAGTTCACGGCGCAAATCCAACAGTCCCACGAAGCGCTGCCCGCGTGCCTCCACGCGCAGCGCGCCGGCGCCGAGCCGGCGCGCTAGCATGCGCCCAACACCGGCATCGCGACCGGTGGCCAGGAGACCCGCATGTACGCCGGCAACCGCTACGCGCAGCACCCCGACCGCGCGGCTTTCATCATGGCCAGCACCGGCGAGACGGTGACCTATGCCGAGCACGAGCAGCGCACCAACCGGCTGGCGCACCTGCTGCGCTCCGTCGGGCTGCAGCGGCTCGACCACTTCGCGATCTTCATGGAGAACAACAACCGCTACCTCGAGTGCGATGGCGCGGGCGAGCGCTCGGGTCTGTACTACACGTGCATCAACTCGTACCTGACGCCCGACGAGGTGGCCTACATCGTCGACAACAGCCAGTCGCGGGTGCTGATCACGTCGGCCGCCAAGCTGCCGGTGGCGCGCGCGGCGCTCGCCAAGTGCCCGCGCGTCGAGCGCTGCCTGGTGGTCGACGGCGGCGCCGCGGTCGCTGCGCTCGGCGACGCGCGTTACGTCGACTTCGTGGAGGCCACCGCGCGCTTTCCCGGCACGCCGATTGCCGACGAGTGGCTCGGCACGCCGATGCTGTACTCGTCGGGCACCACGGGCCGTCCGAAAGGCATCATCCGGCCGCTGCCCGAGAACCCGCCGTCGCAGCCGCTGCCGCTGTTCCACTTTCTGAACGGGTTATGGCAATGCAAGGAAGGCATGCGCTATCTGTCGCCGGCGCCGCTGTACCACTCGGCGCCCCAGGCCAATGTGTCGCTGACGGTCCGCAACGGCGGCACCGTGGTGATCATGGAGCACTTCGATGCGGAAGCGTGCCTGGCGCTGATCGAGCGCTACCGCATCACGCACATCCAGCTGGTGCCCACGATGTTCAGCCGCATGCTCAAGCTGCCTGAGGCCGTGCGCAAGCGCTACGACCTCGGCTCGCTGACGATCGCGGTGCACGCGGCGGCGCCGTGCCCGGTGCCGGTGAAGGAGCAGATGATCGACTGGTGGGGCCCGATCATCCACGAGTACTACGGCGCCACCGAAGGGCTGGGCTTCACCGCCTGCAACAGCGCCGAGTGGCTGGCGCACCGCGGCACGGTCGGCAAGGTGCTGCTCGGCGACCTGCACGTGCTCGACGAGAACCGCAAGCCGGTGCCCAAGGGGCAGCCCGGCGAGCTGTGGTTCAAGACCGCGTCGCCGTTCGAGTACTTCAACGATCCCGAGCGCACGCAGGCGTCGCGCTCGGCCGACGGCACGATGACGACGGTGGGCGACGTCGGCTACGTCGACGACGACGGCTTCCTGCATCTCACCGACCGCTCGACCTTCATGATCATCTCCGGCGGCGTCAACATCTACCCGCAGGAGTGCGAGAACCTGCTGATCACGCACCCGCAGGTGCTCGACGCCGCGGTGTTCGGCGTGCCGAACGACGACCTCGGCGAAGAGGTCAAGGCGGTCGTGCAGCCGATGCCCGGCGTGCGCGCCGACGACGCGTTCGCGCAGACGCTGATCGCGTTCTGCCGCGAGCACCTGGCGCACATGAAGTGCCCGCGCTCGGTCGACTTCACCGATGCGCTGCCGCGGTTGCCCACCGGCAAGCTGTACAAGAAACCGCTGCGCGATCGATACTGGCAAGGTCACGGCAAGAGCCGCATCGTCTAGGGGCAACGCATGAACAGCGCAGCCGTCCGTTCGCTGGTGTGGTGCGGCGCTGCGTGGTGCGCCGCCGGGGCGCTCGGCGCCGACCTCTCGCCGCGCATCGAAAGCTGCGTCAGCCAGGCGGCGATCCAGTTCGACCCGATCGAGCAGCGCGTGCTGCTCGATGCCGAAGACCAGGCACGCGTGCAGGCCGAGATGGAGCAGCGCTACCCGGTGCTGGCGCGCAACGGCTTTCCGGTGTCGCGCATCGTGTTGTGGCACAAGAAGAGCGGCGAGTCGCTGTTCATCGCGCTGCTCGACCATCCGGAGAAGGCCGGCGAATCGTGCTTCACCGCCACTTTCGCGGCAGCGCGCTTCGCCGACATCGACACGCTGCGGCGCAAGTACCTGCGCCCCGAGATGCAGATCTAGCCCGTGGCCCGGCGCAGCACGCGCAACGCTATCGCGCCGCGCGCAGGCGCTTTGCCTCGTCCCTGATCAGCCGCACGAGCCTGCTCGCTGCGGCGTTGAGCGGCAGATCCCGCTTCATGAACAGGCTCATCGTGGACGAGGCCATCTTCTCGCGGACGCGAATCGGCTCGAGCAGCCGGTCGGCGATGCCCATTGCAAGCAGCGATCTGGGCACCGTGGCGATGAGATCGGACTGCGCCGTGATGGCGATCAGCCCTGGAATCGACTCGCAGCGAATGGCCCAGCGCGGCGTGGGCAGGCCGGCGGCGGTGAACATGTCGTCGACGACGAGGCTGGCGGTGCCGAGGCCGGCGGTGATCCATTCGCAGTCCATCAGGTCAGCCAGCGAGCGCTTGGCGGCGAGGCGATGGCCGCGTCGCACGACGATCGCCATCTCGTTCGGATAGAGCGGCACCGCGACGAGATCGCTGGCCAGCGGTGCGCGCAGCGAAGGGCCCAGCGCGAAATCGAGCGACTCGTCGCGCACGCGCGGCAGCGTCGCCACCGGCATGCCCTCGATGATGCGGACATTCACGGCCAGGTCGCGCCGAAGCAGCTTGAGCGGTCCGGGCAACAGCGCTGCCGCGGCGGCGGGCGACGATCCCAGCACGATCGGCCCGCTCGCCTGCTTCACCGCATCGGCGAGCTCGGCCTGCCCGCGCTCGATCTCGCGGCACGCGCTTCGGGCGCGCACCAGGAACGTATGGCCGTGCTTCGTCAGCTCGGTGCCACGAGCCGTGCGGCGGATGAGCTCCACGCCGAGCTGGGCTTCGAGCGCGCGCAGGCTCTTCGTGGCCGCCGGCTGCGAGACCCCGAGCGCGCGCGCCGCCCCACCGACGCTGCCGGCATCGGCAAGCGCGACGAACTGGCGCAGCTGGGCAAGACTCAGTGGCATAACCGGATGTTATGGGCCAGAAGCTTACGCCAGCTGGCGCCGCAGCGGCGCCGATGCTCAACTGGCTGCACCCGTTTGGAGTTCGATATGCCGCTCGCAGCCATCAGCAGACTTGCCGTGTTCGCACTCTGCGCCGCCTTCGCATCCGTCGCGGCGGCCGAGAGTTATCCATCGAAGCCGATCCGGATCATCGTCACGGGCACCCCCGGCGGACCGCCGGACCTGCTTGCACGTTGGCTCGCCGAACGTCTCGGCCCGGCGCTGGGAGGGGCCATCGTGGTGGAGAACCGGCCCGGCGCGGGTGGCAACGTCGCGATGCAGGCGGCGGCGCGCGGCGCACCCGACGGCCATACGCTGGTGGTCGCGGGCCAAGGGCCCTTCGCGCTCAACCCACACCTGTACGCCAACCCGGGCTACGACCCGGTCGGAGACTTCGCGCCCATCACCCAGATCGAGCGCGGCGCACTGCTCCTCGCGGTGAATCCGCAGCTGCCGGTGCATTCGGTCGCGGAGCTGATGGCGCTGGCGAACAAGAAGCCGGGTGCGTTGAACTATGGCTCCCCTGGCACGGGCACGCCGCCGCATCTGGCTGGTGAGCTGTTCAGCCGCAGCGCCGACCTGAAGGTCGTGCACGTCCCGTACGCGGGTCCATCCGCGGCGATGCTCGATCTCATCGCGGGCCGATTGACCTTCACGTTCGGCACCGTCAACGTGCAACTGCCGCAGGTCAACGCCGGCAAGATCCGCGCGCTCGCGGTGACGAGCCCGGCGCGCCTCGAAGCGCTGCCCGAGATACCGACTGTCGCCGAATCGGGCCTGCCCGGTTTCGAGTACATCGGATGGCTCGGCATCGCAGCACCGGCGGGCACGCCGATGCCGATCCTCGAGCGGCTCCAGCGCGAGATCGCGGCGATCCTGCGCACCGAGGAGGCCCGCAAGTACTTCGCATCGCACGGCCGCGAGGCGGTGGCGAGCACCCCGTTGGCGTTCGGCGCGTTCATTCGCGCCGAGCACGCGAAGTGGGGCCAGGTCATCCGCGAGTCGAACATCAAAGCCGAGTAAGGTCGGGAGCCCGCCATGTCCGACGCGCCCTACGTTTTCGACAACGCGCACGGCGAAACCCGCGAGCGCTTCCCCGCACTCTCCGATCTGTACGACGACGAGACGATCCGCTGCCTGCAGGCGATCGGTGTCGCGCCGGGATGGCGCTGCCTCGAGGTCGCGGCAGGCGGCGGCAGCATCGCGCAGTGGCTCGCCGGCCAGGTGGGACCCAGCGGCCGAGTGCTCGCCACCGATCTCGATACGCGTTTTCTCGAATCGCTGGCAGACCCCGCGCTCGAGGTGCGCAGGCACGACATCGTGCGCGACCCCTTGCCCGATCCGGCCTTCGATCTCGTGCACGCGCGCCTGGTCCTCGTTCACCTCCCTGAGCGTGAACGGGCCCTCGCGAAGATGATCGGCGCGCTGAAGCCCGGCGGCTGGCTGGTCTGCGAGGAGTTCGATTCGCTGTCGATGGCGGCCGACCCGGCGCGCCATCCGCACGAGTGCGTGTTGAAGGCGCAGGCCGCCATGCAGCGCGTCATGGCGTCGCGCGGCGCGAACACGCGCTACGGGCGGGACCTGGCCGCGCGCTTGCGCGCCGGTGGCCTGGTCGACATTCGCGCGCGTGGACGGATGGACATGTGGCAGGGCGGCTCCGCCGGCGCGCGGCTGTTTCGCGCCAACTTCGAGCAGCTGCGAGAAGAGCTGCTGCGAATCGGCTGGCTCACGCAGGCAGAGTTGGACGATGACCTCGCCCACCTCGACGACCCGCGGACCCTGTTCCCCTCGCCGGTGATGTGGACGGTGTGCGGACGCCGGCCTCGCGCGTCGCATTAGCCTGCCGGCGTCGCCGGCTCGCGCCAGAGGCGGCCGTGTCGGCGCCCTCGCGAGGTGGGTACAGTCGACCCGTCGTTGATGAGCGTCACTCCACAGGACATGCCATGGTAGACCGCCGTCGTCTCCTCGTCGGGTCGTTCTGCTCCGTCTTGACCGCGCGCGCGAGTGCGGCCTCGCTGCCAGAGGGGGCCGATATCGATCAGCTGGGTCGATTCGAGCTGGTTCGCGGCCGACCCGGCGTCGTCGTGGGCGTGCCGCACGCCACGCCCGACACCGGCACCCTGGAGATGGGGCGGACCCTCCTCGAGCGCCTGGGCGCAGGCGGCGTCTTCGTCACTGGCTTCTGGGACACCAAGACGCGCCAGCGGATCAACGTGAACCGTCCCACCGAACAAATCATGGGGCAGGACTCACAGGTCCTGAGGCAGTGGCCGAGCGATCGTGCGGTAGCGGCGAACGCGCGCTACGAGGCCCTGGTGAAAGAGGCGGCTCAGGGCCGGCTCAAGGTCTTCTATGAGATCCACTCGAATCACCGGCCGGAACTTGCCGAGTCGATCGAGGTGTCGACGCTGGGCCTGTCGCGTGGCGACGCCTCGAGACTCAAGGTCGCTTTCGAGGCAGCCCGCGACCAACTGGCCCGCGACGTGCCGCGACTCGCCCTGCACGTGTCACCGCTGGACACGGTCACCTATCCCAACTATCGCGCCGCTTCATCGATCTCGAAGCTGTCCGAGCGCGGCTGCGCGATCGAGGGCCCGGGGCGCGTTCTCGCGAATCGGGCCTGGCGGCTCGCCTACGGCGGGTGTATGGCGGACGCGATCAAGGCCGCGCAATGGGGGTGACTGTCGGAGTCCCTCGGACCGTCTGCGGCATGCTCCGGATTCTGAACCGTCTCCGGAACAAGTTTTCCGTGTGGGAAACCGACATCGGCGCCACCAGCCACTGCCGTCGTCGCGGCGCGGCCATTCGCTGCAGCTGACGTCCGAGAGGCCTCACCTCACCATCACCGGCACATGTCCTTCCTCACGTTCCTCGTCGCCGCGCTCGTTCTCGCCATCACACCCGGGCCGGGCATTGCATATGTCGTCGCACGCACGGTCGCGGGTGGCCGTGCGGAGGGCTTGGCCTCCTGTTGCGGCACCGCGATCGGCGGGATGCTCCACGTTCTGGCTGCTGCCACGGGCCTGTCACTCCTGGTGGCTCAGTCCGCCGTGGCCTTCACGGTCGTCAAGTACGTGGGCGCGGCGTACCTCGTCTACTTGGGCGTTCGGCTGCTTCTGCGCAAGGGTGGTGCCACGCCTTCGATGGCCGTTGAGGCTCAAGGTCCGCGTCGCGCGCTGCTGGAGGGCGTCGTCGTCGAGGTCCTCAACGTCAAGACCGCTTTGTTCTTCCTGGCCTTGCTGCCGCAGTTCATCCAGGCATCGATGCCAATCGCCCGACAGCTCGTGCTGCTCGGCACGATCTGCGTCATTTTCAACGCGCTCATGGATGTTGCAGCGGTGCTGTCTTCCGCTCGGTTGCTGGCGTCGCAAGCAGCGCAGGCAGCACGCGCACGGCTCCTGCGAAGAGCATCGGGAGCCACGATGGTGGCGTTGGGCACTTTTCTCGCGCTGTCCAAGCGTGAGGCCTAACGCCTCGCTGCAGCCGACGCGCCAAGTCCCGCCGTGCCAGACTCCGCACGCGGCTGGCCTCCAGCGTTGGCGGATCCCAGTGGTTGACGCTCGCGGCCACAATGACAGGCATGGATCCGAACGCTGGCAATGAACTGCCTGAACATGTGCTGGTGAATCGCACGCAATGGGACGCAGATGCACCGGCCTGGGTGGCTGCAGGCGAGCGATCGTGGGCCGCCCCCGAGGCGCACTGGGGCGTATGGAAGATCCCGGAGACCACGGTTGGCCTGCTGCCCAGGGACATGACGGGCATGGACGCCATCGAACTGGGTTGCGGCACCGGCTATGTCTCGGCCTGGATGGCGCGCCGTGGGGCCACGGTCACCGCCATCGACAACTCCGTTCGCCAGCTCGAGACTGCCCGTCGGCTCGCAACTGAGCATCGGCTCGACATCACCTGGATCCACGGCAACGCTGAGCAGGTGCCGCGGCCTGATTGCTCGTACGACTTTGCCATTTCCGAGTACGGGGCTGCGATCTGGTGCGACCCCTTCGTTTGGATCCCCGAGGCGCACCGGCTATTGCGTGCCCGCGGTGTGTTGGCCTTCCTGGGCAATCACCCACTCGCCTTGGCATGCACCCCGCTCGACGGCGCGCCCACATCCGAGACTCTGGTGCGCGATTGGTTCAGTCTTCGCCGCATCGACTGGCGGCAGGTGGAGTTCGATCCGAGCGGCATCGAGTTCGCCCTGCACACGGGCGCCTGGTTCCGCTTGCTCGACCGCGTCGGCTTCGACGTCATCGACTATCAAGAGCTGCAGGCCCCGGACCCGGGGGCAGGCAAACCGTTCGGCACCCCGGCCAGCTGGGCTCATCGGTTCCCTTCCGAGCATGTCTGGAAGGTCCGCAAGCGAGGCTGAACGGGAGCCCGAATCGCGCGGGCGCGCAATGTCGTGGCGGCTGGGTGCCGCCGCAAGCGGTTCAGCTGGCCAGCGGTCGAACCCTCCGATCGCCCCGCCGTCGCGCACTGGGGATGCGACCCATGCGTCCGTTTTCGCCACCGCGCCGTAGGTCGGTCCGCACACCCCTGTGCAGCCGCTCGACGCACTGCAAGTGCGCCGGACGTCTTTCCGTCCTCAACGCTTCAAGGAAGTCCCGATGCGCAAGTACCTCACCCCGTCCAGAAAGGCGATGGCCACCCTCGTCGCCCCGCTCGCCGCGACCCTCTTCTCGACCCTGTCCACCGCGGCACGGGCCGACGACGACTCCAAGTTCCCAATGGTGCGCTCACCCGCACTGGCCACTGTGTCCACTTGCGCGCCCAACGCGCGCGGCTACGTGCGCATCGAGCCACGCGGTGCCGTCGAGGAGATGGACGTGGTGGTCGAAGGCCTGCCTGCGAATACCGACTTCGATTTCTTCGTCATCCAGCAGCCCAACGGGCCTTTCGGCATGGCGTGGTACCAGGGCGATATCGAAACCAATGCGCACGGCCGCGGACATGGCCGCTTTGTCGGGCGCTTCAACGAGGAGACGTTCATCGTGGCCCCCGGCGCAGTGCCGGCGCCTTCCGTTCACAACAACGCCTTCCCCGATGCGACGCTGAACCCGGCGACTGGACCGATCCACACCTATCACCTCGGCCTGTGGTTCAACTCGCCTCAAGATGCCGCCAAAGCCGGCTGCCCGGGCGGCGTGACGCCCTTCAACGGCGAGCACAACGCGGGGATCCAGGTGCTGAACACCAGCAACTTCCCCAACCTGCAAGGCCCGTTGCTGAAGGTCAAGCCCTAGTCAACAGCTGACCCCGCCGGGCGCGAATGCCGACGGGCACGATCACGTCGCGCACGCGTCCGGCGTCAACTGCGGTACCGCCAGATCGATTCGCGCATCCGCGACGCTCTGGGCGTGGTCGCGCGAGCGCCATTCCCAAACCCTGCCTCCTCGCCGGGTGCGCTCGCATGTGTGCCGCTCACCCACCACACTGGAGAACCTCTCAATGAATTCGTCTTGGCGCTTCTCGTCGCTCCCCGCGGCCGCAATGCTCGTCGCTGGGTGCGCGGGTGTTCTGCCCTTGGAACCGCCGACGGTGTCGCCCGCGCTCCAGCCCCCGCCAACGCAAGTCCTCTACCTGGAAGCGCGCGCCGACGGGGTCCAGATCTATGAGTGCGCTCGCAAGCCCGATGCAACCTACGAGTGGGCGTTCAAGGCGCCGGAGGCCACTCTGTCCGATCGTTCCGGACGCCCCCTGGGCAAGCACTATGCGGGCCCCACCTGGGAGGGCATGGACGGCAGCACCGTGGTTGGCGAGACCAAGGCACGAGAGGCCGGCCCAACCACGGCGGCCATCCCCTGGCTCCTGCTTGCAGCGAAGTCGCACTCCAACAGGGGCACCTTCGCCGATGCGAACTACGTGCAGCGCGTTGCCACCCAGGGCGGCATCGCCCCGACGCAAGGATGCTCCGAGTCCACGCTCAGGCAACAAGCGCGCGTGCCGTACTCTGCCGTGTACTACTTTTACCGATAGGTCGGTTGGGTAGTCCAGCGCCTGGCGATGATGACGACTTCGGGTGGCGGCGGCGTGCCGTAGAGGTCTCTCACTGCGGCCACCCGACGCGCCAGCACCGCGCGCTGGTTGACGTAGCCCTTGTCGGTGATTTCGTTGGCATCGATCGAGGGTGGCTCGGTCAGCAGCATCGCGCGCTGGGCGTGCGTGGATTCACCGGGCGCTTCCTCGGCGAGTGCGCGCATGCCTTGCGCGACCCGCTGCCGTACGCGCGCATCGGCGGTCAACGCGGCCAGAGGCGTTTCCTTCGGCCGATCAGGACACAAAGCGGCGCAGGCGGCCGGATTGGGAAAGATGAGGAGACCCACCTCCTGCCGATCGTGTCCGGTGACGACAACGTCCTGCGCGATCGGTGCCAATGCCGCGATGGCGCGAAGGCGCAAGGCACCGACGTGAACCCAGGCCCCCGACAGCAGCTTGAAGTCTTCCGCAATTCGTCCATCGAACACCACGCCGCGCGCCGCGTCGTCGGGATCGGCAAGACGGCCGGCGTCGCCGATCTTGTAGAACCCTTCGGTGTCGAAAGCCTCTGCGCCGAGATCGGGGCGCTTGAAATAGCCCGGCGTGACGTTGGGCCCGCGCACGCGCATTTCGAGCTTGTCGCCGTTGGGCTGCAGCAGCAGTTCGCCGCCGGGCGCGGGAATCCCGATCACCCCTGCGCGATCGATCGGGAAATGCACGCTGGTCACCGTCGATGTGGTCTCGGTCGAGCCCCACGAGCAAACCATCGCGACGCGCTTGCCCAATTGCATGGCCTTGCGCTCCAGTCGTTCCCACAGGTGCTGCGGCAGCGCCGCTCCGGCGTAGAAGATGACCTTCAACTGTGCGAAGAAGTGTCGCGCCAGCGCTTCGTCCTCTTCGAGGAACGGCAGCAACACGTCGAACCCGCGCGGCACGTTGAAGTAGATGTTGGGCGCCACGTCGCGCAGATTGGCGACCGTCTTGTCGATCAGCCCCGGCGCGGGCTTGCCTTCATCGACGTAGAGCGAGCCCCCGTTGGCCAGCACGAGGTTGAAGTTGTGGTTGCCGCCGAAGGCATGGCTCCACGGCAGCCAGTCGACGATGACGGGAGGTTCTGCCTCGAGAAATGGCCAGCACTGCCGAATCATCTGCTGGTTCGCGGTCAGCATGCGCTGCGTTGTGATCACACCCTTCGGATCACCGGTGGACCCGGAGGTGAAGAGAATCTTTGCGATCGAATCGGGCGTGACCGCGGCTGCCGCCGCGTCGCATTCGGGACCCGGCGGGTTCGACAGCAGATCATCCAAGCGGGTTGCGCCGGCCGGCACGTTGCGGCTGGCGACGAATTCGAAGCCGCCACCCAACGCGTTGAGCGCGCGCCCAAACCTGGCGCCATCGTCGGCGTAGACCAGCCCGGGCTCGAGCAGCGAAACAATGGCCCGCAGCTTGGCGTGATCGCTGGACAGCAAGGAGTACGCCGGCGAAATCGGCGCATACGGAACGCCGACGAGCTGGGCGCCCGCAGCAAGCAGCGCATGATCAACGCCGTTGTCGGAAAGAATGACGAGCGGCCGCGTGATGCCAAGCTCGCGCCGAACGAGCGCTGCACCGAGTGCACGCGCGTTGTCCAGGCCCTGCGCATAGGTGACGGTGCGCCAGCCGGCGGGGCCGCGCTCCGCGAGCCAGGTTCGTTGCGGCGTGCGCCGCGCCCACTGCACCAGCCAATCGCCGACGCACCGGCTGTACGGCGCCAGCGGCGTTGGCGAGCGCAGAACGAAGCCGCCATCGCGGCGCGTGACGCGTTCGACGCGCGCTGGAGCAAATCCCGGGTCGAACGCGGCGGTGGGCGGCGTGACGTTCATCGGCGACCTCCTGCTGCCCACGGGTGGGCAGTCGCTGCCAGGCATTGGCTGACCACGCAGTCTGCCGTCGGCGATGTGCCTTGTCAAACATATGTTTGACAAGGCACTACTCATAAGATGTCGGCATGGCGCAATCCAAGTCCAAGGGCATTTCAGCGGAGGCGGCGGCGCTGGAACTGGCGCACCAGCGGCCCGAGTTGGGGCAGTTTCGGGCCGCCACCGAACTGCGCCGACAGGGCATCGCGATCTCGCCCTCCGGCGTGCGCGCCATCTGGAAGCGCCACGGCCTTGCCACCGTGCTGCAACGGCTCAGCGTGCACTCGGGGGCGAGCACCGACGTCGAGCTGTCGGAATCACAGCGCGCGCGGCTGCGTCGCGCGCGTGTCAGCCACCAGCTGTTGGCGCGCGATGGCGCCGGCGTCGAGCGCCATGGCGCAAGCCGGCGCGCGCAGGTGCTCGCCGCGGCGGCGCGCGAGTTCAGTGCCAAGGGATACGAGGCAAGCAGCCTGCGCGACATCGCCGCCGCCGCCGGTGTGTTGGCGGGGTCGCTCTACTATCACTTCCGCTCCAAGGACGAGCTGTTCGCGATCGTGCACGCCGAAGGAATTCGGCAGCTGCACGCCGCTCTGGACGGATCGCTGGCGGGTGTGTCCGACCCCTGGGCGCGGCTGGAGGCGGCCTGTGCCACGCATCTGGAACAGCTCGTCAATGGCAACGACATCGCGGTCGTCACCGCCACGAGCCTTTTCCGCACCATGCCGCCGAGCCTGCAGCGCCGGTTGAATCGGCAGCGCGACGACTACGAGCGGCGTTTTCGCGAGCTCATTGCAGCCCTGCGCATCCGCCCCGAGATCGACCGCTCGCTGCTGCGCTTGATGCTGCTCGGCGCGCTCAATTGGACCCGTGTCTGGTATCGCCCCGGCAAACTGCAGCCGGCAGACATTGCACGGCAGTGGATTGGACACCTGCTGCGGGATCAGGCGAGCTTTTCACGACCGCGCGCCAGGCGCTGAACCGCCTGGCTCGGCGGGCTGGCCAAAACGCCTGACCGTTCGCAGTCGGCGACATGCGTCGCCGCTTGCGCAGCGTTCGTGCGCCGACTCCTTGGGCGCCTACTCCTCATAGCGACCCGTGGCGTCACGATCGCGCTCGTATCGTCTGGCGAGCGCAAACGGCGGCAACCAGGATTCGCGGCGGACGATCCAGCTTTCGTAGGTGGGCGTCAGTTGGTCAGGCGCATCCAGAGAGCCCAGGTGCACTTCGATTTCGTCGGCGGTGCGCGCGAAAACAGACGAGCCGCAGCGGGGACAGAAGAACCGGCCGGCGTGGTCGCGTGTTTCGCCTTCGATCGTCACCGCCTCCTCAGGGAACACCGCGGACGCGTGAAAGAGCGCACCATGGTGCTTGCGGCAGTCGAGACAGTGACACAGGCCGACCCGGTATGGGCGTCCCGACGCCACCATTCGGACGTTGCCGCACAGGCAACCCCCCGTGAATCGCTCCATGGCGCGTCTCCTCTCAACCGAAGCGCTGGGCAATCGCCAGATCGTTCAGCGCTTGCGCGCCAGCGTGACGCCGTCGCCCAGCGGCAGCAGCGCGAGGTCGATGCGCTCGTCGCGGTGCAGCTTGTCGTTCAGTGCCTGCAGCGCGCGCGTGTCGGCGTCGCTCGAAGGCCGCGCCACCGCGCCGCTCCACAGGGTGTTGTCGAACACGATCAGGCCGCCGGTGCGCACCAACTGCAGGCAGCGCTCGTAGTAGTCGTCGTAGTGGGTCTTGTCGGCGTCGATGAACGCGAAGTCGTAGCTGCCGGCCTCGCCGGCGGCCAGCCGCGCGTCGAGCGTGGCCAGCGCGGGCCCGAGCACCAGCTCGATCTTGTGCGCCACGCCGGCCTGTTGCCAGAATGGCTTGCCCACGCGCGTGTACTCGTCGCTGACGTCGCAGGCCAGCAGCTTGCCATCGGCCGGCAGCGCGAGCGCGACGCTGAGCGCGCTGTAGCCGGTGAACGTGCCGATCTCGAGGGCACGCCGGGCGCCGATCAGCCGCACCAGCAATGCCATGAACTGGCCCTGATCGGCGCCGATCTGCATGCCGGCGTGCGGCTGTGCACGGGTGGCTTCGCGCAGCGCGGTCTGCGCCGGGTGCTCGCGCAGCGAATGGCTGTCGATGTAGCGCTGCAGCGTCTCGTCGACCTGCAGGGTGCGCGTCGTCATCGCGGTCTCCTCTCGGCTGGTCGCATTGTGCGCAGCGCCCATGCCCCGCGTGCGCGGCGGGGTACGCAGGCCCGATCGATCGTCAATCGGCGCGAAAGCCCGACGCCTTGACCACCGGCGCCCAGCGCTCGGTGTCGCGCTTCATCAGCGCCGCCAGCTCGGCGGACGTCCCGCCGGTGGGCTCCAGGCCGAGCCGCATGAAGCGCTCGCGCAGTTCGGGTGCGGCCAGCGCCTTGTTGATCGCAGCGTTCAGCTGCATCACCGTGGCCTCGGGCGTCCGCGCTGGTGCGTAGATCGCGAACCAGCTGACCCCTTCGAGGCCGGCCAGCCCCGCCTCGGCGAACGTCGGCACCTGCGGCAGCAGCGCGCTGCGCGCTGCCCCCGAGGTGGCGATCATGCGGGTCTTGCCGGCGCGGTGCATCTCGATGCCGTCGACCACGTTGTCGATCACGAACCCCACCTGGTTGCCGATCAGCGCGTTCATCGCGGGGGCTCCGCCGTTGAACGGCACGTGCACGTAGTCGACGCCGGTGGCCTTGGCGATCTGCACGCCGAAGAAGTGCGGCAGGCTGCCCGGCGCCGGGGTGCCGTAGCTGGCCAGCGACGCGTTGAACTTCGACCATGTCACCAGTTCCGCCACGCTGCGGATCGGATTGACCGCGTTGACCGACAGCCCGAACTGGAAGTCGGCCACGCGCGCCACCGGCGCGAAATCGGCCACCGGGTCGTACGACAGGCGGCTGAACACCAGCGGCGCGAGCACCGGCACGACGATGGGCGCCAGCATGATGGTGGCGCCGTCGGGGGCGGCGTTCTTCAGCAGCTCGGCCGCGATGCGGCCGCCAGCGCCCGGCTTGTTGTCCACCAACACCGGCTGCTTCAACTCGGGTTGCATGCGCTCGGCGAGCAGGCGCGCCGCCACGTCGGCCGAGCCGCCGGCGGCGAAGCCCACCAGGATCTTGACCGGGTGCTCCACCTGCGCTGCGGCGGCCAACGCGACCGTCCACAGCCCGATGGCCAGCGCGCGCTGCACCCACGGCGTCATCTCGTGCTCCTCTTCGGCTCGGCGCGCATTGTGCGCGCGGTGGTCTAGCGCCGCACCAGCATCGACACGCCGACGACGATCAGGATCAGCGGCCACCACTGCCCGATCAGCGGCCCGATGCGCGGCAGCATGCCGAGGTTGGACAGCAGGAACAGGGCTCCGAGCACGATCAGGATGATGGCGCCGACGCGGGATTTGATCAGCATGGGGTCCGTCGCTTCAGGGTGGAAATGGAAGGGGCATCACGCGCCGCCGTGGTGGCGCCGCGCAGGATAGGTTGCCGGCCCGCGCCGCCGCTTCAGCCATCGACGTCGAGGCCGCGCACGTCGGCGATCCAGTTGCGCTGGCGGCGCGCCAGCCGCACGGCCTCCGATTCGCCGTCGAACGTGACCGCGCTGCGCTTCAGCAGCGCCGGGTCGACGTCGTCGAACGCGTTGACGTTGACCACCGCGAACACGCGGCCGCCGATCGTGCTGCTGACCACCGGCACCGCGCCGCAGGTGCTGCAGACGTGGAAGCGCGCGGTGTGCGTGCCGAACGCATAGTGCGAGACGCGCGACGCATCGCGCAGCGTGACTTGCAGCGCGCCGCCCGGGCACGAAGTCCACACGCCGCCGTGTTTGGTGCAGAAGGTGCAGCCGCACGCGCGCGCCGGGATCTCCGACGGCTCGGGCCGCCAGTCGAGCATGAACGAGATGTTGCCGCAATGGCAGCTGCCGCCGATCCGCATGACACCCCCGGGCTTGCGCGAGCCGCATCGTAGTCGCTGGACGCGCCGCGCGCACGGGCTACTTGGCGCCCGGTGCGGTGCGCCTGACGACGACGCGCGTGTGCTCGAGCTCGTACACGTAGGCCGCGCGGCAAGCCTGGCCGAGCCGGCTGGCGCGCAGCAGCGCGTCGCCCTCGATGTCGCCGATGCGGCGGCGCAGTTCGCGCGCGGTCTGCGCCGGGCCCCACGTCGACACCGAGCCGCAGTAGCGCGGCACCTCGGCCGGTGCTGCCATCGCGAGCACGAAGCGCACGCACTGGCCGGTGGCGGCGCGCAGCGCCTCGTCATGCGCCGCCACGGCGCGCGTGTTGTGGCTGCGCGCCAGGCGCACCGACAGGCTCACCGCGTGCAGCTCGCAGGCCGCGGTCTTCTGGTTCAGCGGCACCATCGCCTGCGACCACTGCGCCACCAGGTGCGTGTTCACCGCGTCGGCGCCGGATTGCGCCAGGCGCTGCTCGAGGTCGCCGACGAGCGCATCGGCCGCGCGGGCGGCAACGCACCCCACCGACAGCCACGCCGCCAGCACCATCGGGCCGGCACGGCGGGCGGAGGTGGACAGCCGGGGCTTCACAGCGACAGCGGCAGCTCCAGGTGATCGGCGTAGATGCGGTCGCGGTGTGCCAGCACGATGGGATCGAGCGCCGCCTCGGTGTGCGGCTCGCGCAGATCGAAGGCAGCGCGCGACGCGGCGTCCATCGCGCACTGTGCAGGCGGCAGCGGCCGGAACATCGCCATGAAGGTGGCGCTGTAGACGTCGACCGCGGTCAGCGCGTCGCCCACGTAATAGTCGCTGCCGGCTGCGCGCTGTGCGTGCAGTCGCGCCGCCAGCATGCG
>Ga0207648_10000583_pt1 | contig 40886 bp, 28 predicted proteins | sample KBSMisM32_FD_184310 | JGI IMG/M metagenome (GOLD analysis project Ga0207648, IMG submission 184310) | Miscanthus rhizosphere microbial communities from Kellogg Biological Station, Michigan, USA - KBS Miscanthus M3-2 (SPAdes) (version 2) | ecosystem: Host-associated > Plants > Roots >... | reverse complement strand
CCATTCATATGTTTTGGCATTCGCAACAGTATCCCTGAAATCAACAGTAAGCGGCACACAACCTGCCGTATCTCTTGGCACTCCATCTATTGATGCCTGTAACCCTGCACCTACGCCGGCAAGATTGAAAGCAATTTTCGCCATGGCAAGATTACAATACCGCGATCCGTTTTGTGGCGACCATCCCCCGGTTGTTGGAAAATGTGGTTTTCTTCCGCTTTCATCAAGAGGAACACAATCCCCGCAAATTCCCTGGTAAATCACGCCATTCTGATCAAAACGGCTTGTGCCACCGTCGACATGGTCGGGAAAACCGCCTGTCTCACCAAGAAAACTACCATATAATTGAGCTGTAGCATCCTTTTTTAATACAAAGAAATAAAAGTCGGCATTGTCTACCGAAGTCGATTGATAAGCATCTGCCGTTACCGGCAGATTGGTGGTACCTGATGAGGCAAAACCTTTCGGTGCGCCTCCCCAACCCGACACGTAAACATTTTCACATCTATCCACAAGAAAAGCGACGGGAGATATACTTGGAGTTGGATCGTTTTTACCAAAAACGGTTGAATAGACCCACCCTGAAAGATCAGGTTTTAATTTGGCAATAAACTGCTTCGCACCGGGATTACTATACGTGGCATTAATTACCGGCCAGTCGTTACCGTAGGTCTGACCCATGATATACGGAAAACCTTTCCGGTCAAATTTCAATCCATATATGGCATCTCTCCCGGATGTTCCTATATAACTGCTTTTCACAGCCGAGCCGTTTGCAGATACTATTGAAACAAATCCATCGATGATGCCTACATTGGTTGAACTGATCACACCTCCCGTGATTCCCGGAAAGGAAGCTTTACTTGACGTTGCTCCTCCAACGTAAATATTTCCGGCAGGATCAAGTGACAAGACATAAGCGGCATCATCCCCATCACCCCCGAGGTATGAACTAAATAGCAGCGCTGATACATCGGGACGTAATTTCAGAATAACACCATCCTGATTATGAAGATCACCATTGTCTGTTGTCCTTTGCACTGCCTTGCGGGTCTGAAAACCACCTACGGCAGGAAAATCGTCTGATTGCGTACAGGAAGCGACATATATATTTCCGGCTCCATCGAGAATTACTTCACTTCTTCCATCATCGCCATAATTTAGTTGCAATGAGTTCTCACTTCTCGTTGCACTGATATTTACACCATCATTTGAAGCGCCGCCGATTCGTTTTGAACCTAACAGTCTGCTTCCGGTTGCATCAAGTTTTGTAACGACAATATCATAAGCACCTCCGCTCCCGATTACACCGGTGCCTGTAGTTGGGTAATCGTCAGAATTAGAGCGACCTGCCAAAACAAGATTTCCCGCGCCATCCACTACAAGACTGTGCGGTTGTTCATCACCATTTTCACCGCCGATATAGGTAGCATAAACACGGTTTTTACCGTCAGGCGACAATTTAATTATGCCGATATCGAATGGTCCTTCACCTTCATCACTGTTGCCAATACCACCTTTATAATGTTCCTGGAAAGCACCTGTGTTCGTTGGGAATCCATCAGCGAAAACAATACCTCCGCCAAACATGCTTCCATCCGGTCCATAGGTAGCCGTATATCCCCAATTATTCGCTTTACTCCCGGAGAATGTAATAAATACTACAGAGGGGTCAATTACAATTGTTGAGTTGCGGTCGTAATTCTTTACTTCAAATTTGACAATATTGTCTTTTACAACGTACCGGCAGTTAAGATCTTTTTTTCCTTTTGCATTAAATTGAAAAGTATACGGAGAAAGTTCTTTGAGTTTTCCAACAGATGTAGAAATGGATAATTGCTTTTTTTGAGTTTCGAGTTTATCAACTCCATCATATTTCAAAGCTATTTTACCAAGATCGGCACCGGGATTCGCGATAATATCGTACTTCAACGTGCCGTCTTGTGTATAATATCTTACGTCCACATTCGGGTAAACATTTTTTACTGTTACTCCCTGGTACACTTTACAATTCGAAGCCCATTTTGAAGGATCATTGCCTATAAAATAATTGTTGTAGGTATTAAGAGGTTTGTCGGGAATGATTTCTGTACCGGCACTGCCTCCCACAAAATCAACGTGAAAAGCATGCGAACGAAGTGATAACTGTCTTGGCATTTGCCTTGCATCGGTGCTTTTTTTGTTTTCACGGCTATGAATGACCGCCTGCATTTCCCGAAGATCATCGGGATTATGCTGCAATACGGTAAAGCCGCCACCTTCGCGTATGAAAAAGGAACCCGCCGGGACATCACCCAGGAATTTTACTTTTTTATCCCACTGACCTTTATTCTCTATAAATTCTATGTTACCAGATTGCGCTTTCAGTGAAGTAACCGGAAGTACAAAAAGGAGTACGTATATGAAGCGTTTAAGTCTCAAGACTATTTTTATCAAATTAAATAATTTATATGAAAATTTTTCAGAAAAATTGGTTTAAGATATCCGGCTCCAGGTTGATTTGTCTTTTTGTAACAAAAGATATTGTTTAAGTCCAAGATTGTCTGCGGATTGAAGTTCAGGATCTGCTTCGAGTATTGCCAAAGCGGAAGCTCTCGCTTCATTCAGCAGAAATCTATCTTTGACTATGTCAGCAACCTTAAAGTTTAACGCACCGCTTTGTCTTGTTCCTTCAATATCACCCGGACCTCTTAGCTCAAGATCCTTTTCAGCGATTATAAATCCATCATTTGTACTTGTCATAATCTTCATTCTTTCTCTCGCTGTTGTACCGGATTTACCGGTGAGTAAAATGCAATAACTTTTTTCTGCTCCCCGTCCTACTCTGCCTCTCAATTGATGAAGCTGTGACAAGCCAAATTTCTCAGCGCTTTCAATCACCATTACTGATGCATTGGGCACATTCACGCCCACTTCTATCACCGTTGTGGAAACCATGATCTGAGTATCACCGGCAACAAAACGCTGCATGTTCGTTTCTTTAATCGCAGCAGTTTGTCTTCCATGTACCATACTGATCCAGTATTTTGGTTCCGGGAAATAAGCTTTAACATTTTCATAGCCTTTCATCAGGTTTTCATAGTCCAGTTTGTCACTTTCTTCAATCAGCGGGAAAATAATATATGCCTGTCTTCCCTTTGCGAGCTCCGCTTTGATAAAATCCATCACTTTCGGCCGCTGTGTTTCAAAACGATGTACGGTAGTTACCGGTTGCCTTCCCGGCGGTAACTCGTCCATCACACTATAATCAAGATCCCCGTATGCAGTCATTGCCAATGTTCTTGGGATAGGCGTTGCCGTCATAACCAATACATGGGGATGAATTTCCGATTTTCCCCATAACCGTGCCCGCTGTGCAACACCAAAGCGATGCTGCTCATCAATTATCGTTAATCCCAGTTTTTTAAAGTTTACCTTGTCTTCAATTACGGCATGCGTTCCGATAAGGATTTGTATTTTACCTTCTTCCAGTTCATTTAACAATCTTTTCCGCTCAGCGGTCTTTGTGGAACCCGTCAGTAAAGCAACAGTAACCGGCAGCTCCTTTAATAATGAGCAAATGCCTGTATAATGTTGCTTTGAAAGAATTTCAGTTGGCGCCATCATGCAGGATTGATAACCATTATCTGCTGCAAGCAACATGGATAAAAGGGCGACTATAGTTTTTCCACTGCCCACGTCTCCCTGCAACAACCGGTTCATCTGGTGACCTTTTGCTGTATCGCTCCTTATTTCCTTCATTACACGTTTCTGTGCCCCGGTCAATTCAAACGGCAAATAGGATTTGTAAAAATTATTAAACAGGTTTCCTACTTTATCAAACACTACACCTTTCGAAAATTGATGCCTTCTCAGCTTCAATAAACCAAGCCGTAACTGTGCAATAAACAGCTCCTCAAATTTCATGCGTTTTATTGCGTTCTCATATTCCTCAGGCGCCGATGGAAAATGAATTTGCCGGTAGGCCTGGAAACGGGGAATTAATTGCCGCGGGTTAAGAATGTTCCGGGGAATATTTTCTGGCAAATCTCTTTCGTGCAAAAGGGATACAAGTGTCTGCGTCAACTTTCCTATTTGTCTTCCGCCAAGTCCTTTTGATTTTAATTTTTCTGTGCTTGGATATACCGGTTCAAATTTTCGAGTATCATTTTTTATACCGGCAAAAACTTCCATTTCCGGGTGAATGATTTGTGGCTTTGTTCCAAAAAAACCTGCCTTACCATACACCAGGTATTGTTCGCCTGTTTTCAATGTCTTTTGTATCCATGTTATTCCCTGGAACCAGGTAAGTTCCAGTATGCCGCTTTTATCTTTCAAGTAGGCTACCAGTCTTTTGGCTCTTTTATCGCCCACCAGCTCAGCATTTACAAGCGTACCTGTTACCTGAACATATTCGGACTGCGGCGTTATTTCACCGATTAAACTGATTTTAGTTTTATCAACATGGCGGTAAGGAAAATGTTCCAGTAAATCTTTAAATGTAAAAATTGCCAGCTCTTTCTTCAGTAAATCAGCGCGTTGCGGGCCTACACCTTTCAGGTACTCGATCGGGTTTGATAATATATTGGCGACGTTTGAGATAACTTTTCTTTAAACAAAGATAAAAAGCTGGTTTTTAAAATCTTAAGCTCTTATTCAGGCGGTGAAATATAGAGAAGCAAAAAAACACCGGTTTTCCCCAATAAGTATAACAAATTGAAAATGAATAAAAAAAATACAGCCTGCACAATAATTTTACTATTGTACATGTTTATACTTATTCATATTTTGACAGCAATATCTGAAAAACCAGAGTTTATCCGATGAAATACCACCCCATCCACCTTTTGCAAATCAATCTTGATTTTGATTTTCACAACTACAAATTTGCCCTTTTAAGTTTTTTCACAGCATTTGTTGTTACGCTCATAACCATTCCCCCCATTCTTCAGGTAGTAAAAAAATACAGTTTGTATGATGTGCCTGATTTCCGCAAGGAGCACAAAGTACCGGTTGCTACTTTTGGAGGCGTTGCTATCTGGGCCGGCATGATCACTTCATTATTAATGTGGTTTTCCTTTTCAAACAATGCCACGATCATCAGCTTTATGTTTTCACTGATCGTTCTGTTCAGTCTCGGGGTAATGGACGATCTGAAAAATCTTTCTGCGCGATATAAATTAATTATAGAAATCGGGCTTGCTACGATCATGGCAATTGCAGGCACGCGGATCACTACATTCAATGGAGTATTCGGTATTTACGAATTGCCTTTATCCGCACAATACACGTTTACGGTATTGGCCATAGTTGGCATAACGAATGCATTCAATCTTATCGACGGTATAGACGGGTTAGCAGGCGGACTTGGATTTATGAGCCTGATCACGCTCGGAATTTTTCTAACCTTGTGCGGTGATACCAATATGGCATTAATCGCCTTTGCATTAGCCGGCGGTTTACTCGCATTCTTATACTTTAATATCAATCCTGCAAAGATTTTTATGGGCGATACAGGATCGTTGGTACTCGGCTTTGTTATTTCCATTATGTGCATTCGATTGATGCAGGTAAATAATTCTATGCAGCATCCTGTTGTGCCGCATTCGCCCATTTTTGTATTGGGCATTGTATTAATTCCTGTTTTCGATACGTTACGGGTCTTCAGCCTGCGCATGTGGAAAGGCAAATCGCCTTTTTCGCCCGATAAAACGCATATCCATCATTTATTAACCAACTCGGGGTTCAGCCATGCATTTGCTGCAAAACTGATTGGTTTAATTCATGCCTTTGTTTTAATGGAAGTTTACTGGATGAAAGACCTCCGCCAGGAACTTACCTTATTCTTCCTTGTGGTGGCAATGCTTGTTTTTGTATTGGCATTAAAGCACCTGGCGATCTTAAAGAAAACACAGTTTCCCAAGAAACAATTTGAAGATTACGAATTAAATTAATTTTTTGTGAACACGGGCAAATTTATTAGCTTGCCTGCGTTGAAATAAAAAAGCAGGTCGGCTAGACAACCACCTGCCTGGTCTAAGTTTGACCGTTCACATGAGAAAACTGTATCGTATAACCCGGATAATCTCCGGGTTGTTTTTTTATGTAGTACGTAAAGATAGTTTCATTTGTTACAGGCATTGGGCATTGTTTACCCAAGCATGAAACAAATCCACTGAAATTCAAAGCCTCTTGAATGTCCTTTCATTTTACCTTTTATCATCATTTTTTATCGCCCGACCGTCATTGTTTAATTAAAATAAAAGCACCTCACGTAAGAAAGGGCCGTTCATTTCATCTATACCATCACTGTTAAATAAATATCGTTTGTTCGTCACTTAACTCCGGGTGTATGTCTTCGCAAATGTGATTACGGGTAAATTATTGTAGAAGATTCATTCCGGCTATGCATCATTCATATCAAAATTTTACATGGGATAAGTCGTGATAATTTTGTTACGCGATACCGTTTTACCCAAATGGAAAACGGGACAATCTTATCAGGAACGCTTCGCTTAACATCGCTTTATTACTGAAGCATGAATGGATGGATTTGAACCTGTAAAATTCAATTCCAATTTTTCATCCTGAAGCATGAAAATGCTTTGCTGATACGTTATACATAAACCCGGCTGTGAATTTTGATGAATGAAGCAGCATTATTACCCTTTTAATAATCCACAATTTTTATAGACATTAAGATGAATGACATTGACATGACGCATGAATTTGCCACTTATAACTGAATTTGAGCTTGATATAAAAATTTACTATTGTTTAACGCTGCATACTAATAGATTTGAAGTGCTTAACGTAGTAAATAGCCGATGAGATAACAAAAAGAACTTAACGACTCTAAACCATTTACCGCTGCTGCTATGATTCGGGATACTTACCTGAAAGCCCTCTTTATTCCTGTATTGGGAATCATCATTCCGTTGATTTCCGGTATCATTACTTATAGCAGTTATACACCTCTTGAAATTATCGGCGCTAACCTGTTTTTTATCTTTACCTCTTTTATCATCTGGGTAGGTTGCAATTGGATTCACGTCAAACTCAGGATATTTTATAGACCCGGGGTTAATCCCTTTCTTAAGATTCTTTCACTTTGTGCAGTATCTGCCTTGTACGGCGCCTGTGCGGGCGGGTTGCTGGCGATGGTATGGATAAAAATGTCAAAGGAGTTTTTTTCATGGGGCAACCTTACGCGGTTTATTGCCGTATGCACAATGGCTATTATCGTTTTTACGTTGGTGTATGAAATACTATTTCTGAGTAAGGAGAGGGAACTTGACGTGAAGATTGTTGATCAGCTGGATCATGAACGTTCGCAGGCTGAAATGAGCGCCCTGCGCAATGAACTCGATCCGCATTTTATTTTTAATTCGCTCAATTCCTTATCGCATCTTATTATCAATGATCCGTCCACCGCACATGCTTTCAACAGCAAACTGGCAAAAGTGTATCGTTATTTTTTATTAAATAAAGACAGGGAACTGATTTCCCTTCACGATGAACTCGACTTTATTGATGATTACGTTTTCCTGCTGCAGATCAGGCACGATAACAAGCTGCAATTGGAAAAACAAACGAATGGACGTGAAAATGGTAAGATCATGATCCTGCCCTGTGCTTTGCAGATACTGGTAGAAAACGCGATTAAACACAATGAATTTTCAGATTCAAATCCCTTGCAGATAAAAATTGCTGTGGAGGAACAGGATATCAAAGTAAGTAACAATACAAAGCCTAAACCGTTTTATGTTAATTCAACCAATATAGGGTTAAAGAATCTTAGTTCGCGGTATCGCCTTGTTTGCAATAAGGATATAGCGATCGAGAATCCACCCGGCCAGTTTATAGTCAGGTTGCCGTTAATCAATTAATCACACAAAACCTCAAGCCATGTTAAACGCGATTATTATTGAAGATGAAAGATTAGCGCTGCAGGAGCTGATGACCAACCTGCAGGATGTTTCTCCCGATGTACAGGTTACGGCTACTCTTTCTTCTGTAAAAGAAGGTATTGAATACCTGTCCAATTCACCGAAAGCAGATATTATTTTCAGCGATGTACAATTGGGCGATGGATTGTCATTTGAAATTTTTAATTACACAGACATCGAGATACCGGTTGTCTTTATTACAGGGTACGACGAATTTATTATGAGTGCCTTTGAGTATAACGGTATCGATTATCTTCTTAAACCCGTAAGCAAGGATGATCTCAGCAAAGCCATCATGAAATATAAAATGCTGGCTAAACATTTCAGCGCCGACAATAAACGAATGGACAATCTGCTTACTCAATTTAACAGTAAAAAGAAAACAAGGTTGCTTGTGCGAAAAGGTCTTGAAAACATTTCCCTTCGCCTCGATGAAATAGCCTTGTTTTATACGGAAAACAAAATTGTATATGTGGTCGATCAGTCGGGGAAGAAATATCTCGCTGATAAAAACCTTACCGATCTTGAAGATGAGCTGGATGAAAATACTTTTTTCCGGGCCAACCGGCAGTATATTGTAAACATCAATTTCGTTAAAGGTTTTAAGGCCTACGAAAAAGTGAAACTATTAGTTGACCTGAATGTGCCGGAGACAAATCATTGTATTATCATTAGCCAGGAAACAGCGCCGGCGTTTAGGAAATGGATGTATGAAGCTTGAAGAGGGTTTAAGGTTTAAAGTCTAATAGTTTAAAGTTCTTCAGGTTGCAAACATTTTGCAGTTGAGAGCATTCTGCAAAAAATTAAGGTTTCTCCAATCAGAGAAACCTTAATTTTTAAATCATTACTCTTTAAACTAGAGAAAAGCATCACTTTCCCGGTATGCTTTAATCAGCACAGCTTCACCTTCTTTTCCTTTTACAGAATTGCCGTGCTCCATACCCAATACACCTTTGTAGCCTTTGTTATAAATGTGTTTGAAAATATTCTTATAGTTTACTTCACCGGTTGTCGGTTCGTTTCTACCGGGATTATCACCAATCTGGAAATACGCAATCTCATCCCAGCAGGCGTCTATGTTATTTATCATATTTCCTTCATTGCGCTGCATATGATACATGTCGAAAAGGATTTTGCACGATGGGCTTTTCACGGCCTTGCATATCTCATACGTTTGATCGGAATGCCGTAGAAACAGATCGGGTGTATCACTGAGTGGTTCCAACACCATGATAATACCATGAGGCTCCAGTATCTCTGCGCCTTTGCGTAAAGCCTCAACAACATTTGTCGTTTGAATACCTATCGGTAAACGTCTTTCAAAATCGCCGGGTACAACAGTGGCCCACTTCGCATTTACCCTTTTGGCTACTTCCACTGCCTGTTTACAACCTTTCAAAAAGATTTCAATATGCTCTTTCTTTCCGGCTGCAAGCGTATTCTCACCATTGCCTCCTTTATTCACAACAAAAACGCCCATTGTCATACCGAGCTTTGCAAGGGTGTCCCCAATTTTTTGCTGCTGGTCTGCGGGTCGACCGGTCAAACCGTTATCTTCAATAGAGCGGAATCCCATATCATAAGCATATTTTATCTGGTCGATAAAATCGTTCCCTCCATTATTACGGAACATGCCATCATGTATCCCGTAATTAAGATTGAATGGCTTTTCTGCATTGGATGCATTCATTTTATTTGCTTTTGCAATGCCCGCTGTAACTATTGAAGCACCGGCCAGCATTGATTTTTGCATAAATGTTCTTCGTTTCATAATGAGTTATATATTTTCGATAACGTTTAAGATAAATCGTTTACATTATACTTTTAATTTCCCACCAGGGCACAAAGTACACTAAGTTCCCACTTCTTTGTTTTCCTGGTGTCTCTGTGGGAAACTGATATTTTTATCAATTCACTTCCAACGCATCTTTCGAAGGTACTGCCGGAAATGTACCGTGTGGTTCTGACTGGTACCAAAACACAACGGAAGCAATATCATCCTGTAATGGAAGATACCTGCCGCCTTCTCTCCATCCCAATGCCTGGATTGTTACTTTCAGATTTTTTTCAAACCGGATAGGATCGGTTATATGCCACCGGTATAAACCGAACCGTTGCGATACATCATAGTGTCCATCCCCTCGTATTACTTGTGCAAGACCCGTGTAGGGACTGCAAAATTCCGTATAAACAACAGATTCAACCCCTGCTTCATTTTTTTTCCTTGTATCAAAGTCATACGATCCGCAGAAATAATCTTCAGTTCCTGTACCGCAAATCGTAGGATACTGCGTATCATCATCCATAAAAAATTTTATTTCCCCTTCACCCCACCATCCGTTGTTATGAACGCCCCACGCAATATAGGTTCCTACATACTGCCCTTTGCCTTTTATTCCATCTACCAATACATAATCGGTTTTATAAGGCAATGGATTGGTACGGCGGAATTGTGCATGAAAATAAGCGGCATCATCCGGCACCTGTGTCAGCGTATAGTCCACCTGGTAATACAATACCATGTCTTCATTACCGATATTCTCCATGGTTATTTTACATTTCTTACGAAAAGGCATTGTCCAGTAACAATTAAAAGCGCTACCCGGATTAACCGCAACAGCCAACGATTGCAACGGAGAATATCGTCCCCAACCCATACAAAAGAAATCACCTACCGGCGCTTCAACAGAAGGTTGTTTTTCATCATCCCAGTAAAACCGGAGAATTGAATAACGCCAGTTTCCTGTCGGCGTCATCCATATATGTTGTATAGCACCCTGCCCATCAATTTCTGCAACTGTATACGTCGTCTTTGCCTTAATAATCACACTTGGACTTACTTTCCACCCCTGGCCCAGGTCTCTTGAAGCATTAGCACCCGTGCCGGTTGTTGCCATACCGCCTTTTCCTTTTTCCCCGTTAAAATTTTCGGGGCTTATAGACCGGGTCTTTGCATCGGAAAGACGATAAAGATTTCCGAGGTTAACATCAATACCGTTAAATTTTTGCTGGGCAAAAACAATCGCTGTTGAAAAAGCAGACAGCACTGCAACAAGCATAATTTTTCTCATGATAAAATATTTAGACTCAGGAATTGCATTTTATTTGGATTGGCAAAAACATTGAAATGATCACCATTTAATCTGGCCGTCAAGTAAAACAAATTTTACCAACCAACTGTACTGTTGCGTTGTTACCCTGCTAACTTTTAACCGGCTTTACTTTATACCCACTGATACCGAAATACAGAATAAAAAGAAAACACAGAAGAGGTACGATGTAAGCCAATTGAATACTATTTGTTCTATCGGAAACCAATCCCATAATTAATGGAATAATAGCACCTCCCACTATAGACATTACAAGAAACGAGGAAGCAATTTTGCTTTCTTCACCAAGACCTTTTATGCCCAATGCAAAAATCGTAGGGAACATAATGGACATGAAAAAAGGTACCGCCATTAACGCATATACAGCTATTGTTCCCTTTGCCATTAGTGAAACAGCGAGCAGCACGATAGTAATTACTGAGTAAATGGCAAGCAAATTCGAAGACTTAATATACTTCATTAAGAAGGTACCCGCAAAACGACCGACCATAAACCCTACCATTGCAATGCCGCCCCACCATGTTGCTGCCTGCTTTTCGGGCATATCGATTAAGAATTTTGAAAAACGTATGAAGAAGCTGCCCACACCAACCTGGGCACCTACGTAAAAAAATTGTGCAATGACTGCCCACGCAACATGACTATGTCGAAATACTTTGATCGAAAAGGTTTTCGTTTCATCGTCGTTTGCATCTTCCTCCCTTACTTCCGGCAGTTTTGTAAAAAGAAACAATAAGGCTACCAGCAAAACGATTCCGGCAATAATTAGATACGGTATCTTAATGGTGCCTGCTTCAAAATTCAGGTACTGGTTCAATTGATCCGGTGTCATGCTTTTTAATTCATCCGGTGTATGTTCTATCCCGGAAAGAATAACCTGCCCACCGACGATGGGTGCGACAAAAGCACCTACTCCATTAAAAGATTGGGCAAAATTCAATCGTTGTTCTGATGTTTCTTTAGGGCCTAGTTTTGTAATGTAAGGGTTTGCAACCGTCTCGAGAAATGTTGCGCCGGCTGCAATCACAAAAAGCGCGAAAAGGAAAAAATTATAGCTGCGGACAGATGCAGCCGGTACAAATAATAATGCACCAATTGCATACAGCAGCAAGCCAAACAGAATTCCTTTTTTATACCCATACTTATGCATAAACCATCCTGCTGGTAAAGCGATGGTGAAATAACCGAGGTAAACTGCCGTATCGATCAAAGCGGATTGCGTATCGCTTAGCTGGCAGGCTTTTTTAAGGTGAGGTATCAAAATCGGGTTGATGTTGTGAAGAAACGCCCATAAAAAGAAAAGACTTGTGACCAATGAAAATGCTATAAGATACTGTCTTGATTTCGTGTTTTGCTGCTCCATCGGAGTATATTTATTATCGTTTATTTATTCCTTACCGCAATTATATTTTTCATTGTGCCAATTCCATCAATGCTTATTTCTACCACATCGTTTTCCTGTAATGTAAAATCGTTGGGTGGTACCAGGCAGGTGCCCGTCATCAGGAAACAGCCGACCGGAAAATCAAATTCGCGAAATAGAAATGATGCCAGCTCAGGCAATGCGCGTTTCATCTGGCTCAATGCCGTATGTCCTTCGTACGCCTGCTGATCCTTGCGAAAGATCTTCATATGAATACCTGTCTTTGCCGGTACAGGTTTTTCGGGAATATAAAGACAAGGACCAAGCGCAGCACTTCTTTCATACATTTTTGCCTGCGGTAAATACAACGGATTTTCTCCTTCAATACTTCGTGAACTCATATCATTCCCGATTGTGTACGCCTGTATATCGCCTGATGAGTTGATATAAATTGCCAGTTCGGGCTCCGGCACGTTCCATGACGAGTCCTTCCGGATATTTACTTTACCATTATGTCCCGTCACGCGGTGTGGCAACGATTTAAAGAATAGTTCCGGTCTTTCAGCTTCATATACTTTTTGATACACATCTGCGCTGCCGGATTCTTTTGATTCCTCCATCCGTGCATCGCGGCTTCTTAAGTAAGTAACACCTGCGGCCCATACTTCCTGGCTGCCGATCGGTGGTAAAATATGATTGGCGATATAATCATCACTTTTTTCGTCGGGGATTATCTGTGCCGAAATAATAGAATGTACAAGATGGCTATATAAATTTTGTTGGTTAATCAACGTATCCCATGAACCATTTACCAAAAAAGATTTGCCATTATACTTCAGCACATTTCCTTTTGCAGTTTTATATAAATGCATGATCTGTTTTTTGCAGTTTATCTTTTTATTTCATCCAGGTTAACCCCAAGCAGTTGTTGCGCCAATTGTTTCAGCGACGCATAACTACCCTGGAAATGGAATGTGGATTGCCGGTATTCACCCGTCTCCCCTTTTTTCAATTGCAATGCCGGTGATGATGATTCAATTTCATAAAATGGTCCCATTTGTGTACCATCGGCTAATGGACCATCATTGTACGAATTAATAACATCTCCTTTGTAAGGTTCTTTCTGCATTTCCCATTTTGAGTTTACATACGATGCGTCTTTATTCACCTGGGGAATAAGAATCGTTAATACATTTTTCTCAAAATCAAAACTGCCGGCGATTGGTTTTGCGATCAACGGGGATAAACCAATCTTGCTCCTGTATTTACCATCACAGGTGAAAAATAAAATACTGTCCTTTACCTGCAATCTTTCTTTTGGTATTTCGCCGAAATAATTATCCGTTATTAATGTCCTTGCTGATGGAATGCCATGAAAAGGAATGATAACAACCGTTTTCGGAGAAGGCGTAAACATTCCCAGCAACCATATCGATATTAACCCTTTATCTTTTGTCCAATCCGCATTTCCCTGGTTTTCCACTTTATTCTCCGTTTCATAGGCCACAAACTGAATGTCTGCAGGAATGGTAACATTCAATTTCGATTCTGCTTTCGATTTATCCAGCAGGCTTATCTTTCTTTCTATATTAATGTCAAACTGAGTTCCGCTGTAATTAATAAACGAAGCTTTTTTTGCGAATACAACTTCAGCTGTTGCTGATTGTTTTATATCGTAGCTTTCCGTATCAATAAATGCAGGCACCTGCCAGTTGGCAAAACTGAACGAATCTTTTCCTTTAAAATAAATGGAATATTGTCCACCTTCAGGTCCCATCCAAAAACGCTCTTCCCCACCGGCGGGATTGAATTGTTTCTTCTTTTCTTTTGCAGCAATCAGATCATAATTCAACCAGCCAAAACTATTGCCGCTATCACCCATTGCGCTGCTCGTCATCACCCGTCCCTGGTAAGCAGCAGATAATAACACTTTAGAATTGCCGTCGTCACTTTTTAATTCAACAACGCCGGAAGTATGTTTCTTCAAATAATCTGCATCGTACGCATACGTACCTTTTGCAGCCACACTGTCTGTCGCTGTATTCGTTTGCTGTGAAGCATTATTGCATGACATAAAAATGATACTGAAAACAAGCCAGGAAAAAAGGCCCAGAAAAAATTTCATACGCAAGTCTTTACTAACCTTAAAGGTTTCTTTTGCCAGCTAAATATAAATATTGTAACTATAAAAACAACCCTGAGCACGATTCATTTCAAAATAATTTGATTTTATTCAGAAATAGCCAATCCAACAAACGAATCAGCTGTGCCATAATACAGAAACCACTTTTCTTTAAAATAGATCAAAGCTTCGGCAAATGTAGTACCGGCCTTATACTGACCAGTGATCTCATGTGGTAAATCAGGTTTTAAAAAATAATTGTCCAACCTGTCGATCAGTTTTTCCGGATCGTTTTTGTCAAATATCATTCGCCCTACCGAATACATTCCTTTTGGCAATGCCGGATCTGCTTTATCATCCGTCGCATTTCGTCCATTATAGTACAATTCGATTCCTTTATCTGTAATAATGGCCGGAGGACCACACTCGGTAAGACTGCTGTCAAATTTTCCCGGCCTGGGTCTTGCTGCTGCTTTTAATTCACCTCTTTCATCCAGCAAAGGATGCCAATCGTGTAAATTTTCGGACCATGCCAGGTTCACAATCAATTCACCCCAATACATCCAGTATTTACCATTGATCTTTGCCGCTACCTGCTTACCGTTTACCATCCTGGTGATGATGGAAGCCGATTTGGTTGCAGTATCCAGGTATTTACCATTATATGCTTTTGCAAATGCCGGCCCTTTTTTTTCCCAATGAAAAAGATCTTTTGAAAACGCGACGCTTAACCGGGGCACTTTGTAATTCCAGGCAGTATACGTAATAACGTATAGGCCATCTTCGGTTTGCACAATACGTGGATCCTCGCAGCCGCCGGGATAATCATACTGCATATAGGCACTGCTGTCTGGATATAAAACCGGTTCGGGGTGTTTTTTAAAATGTATGCCGTCTTCACTTTCGGCTAACCCGATCCGTGAGGTGCGTCCCCCTAAAAAAGCAGCGGGATTATCTTCGCAGCGATAGAGCATGAATACTTTACCATCCTTTACAATCGCCGCAGGATTAAATACATCTGCTTTCTGCCACCTGACTGTTTGTTTTGATATTGGATCAGTAAACGTGAACGACGAGTCAGCCTTGATGATCGGATTTTCTGCTGGTTTGTGAAAATTATTGATGTTAATTCCCGCATCTTTTCTTTGAAAGCAGGACGTGAAAATTACTACTGGTACAAAAAGGGCAAGCAACTCTTTCATGTTTCATTTTTTTGATCAGTATGTCAGAAAGCTGGCTGAAACTTCAACTTATACACCCGTTATAGTCAGGTCAAAGTATTTAACCGCAATATATCATTAATATTGACTGGCGTCATAAACTTTTGCCTGCACTGTTTCCATACATTCTTGTTGAATGGATCGACCACACGAAAATCAAAAGCGTACAAAAATTATTAAAGGAAGTTAATTCTTATTTCAAAATGCCCAGCTTCTCTGCCTCATGCACAGCCTTTGTGCGTGAGTTTACATCGAGTTTGAATAAGATGGCGGAGATGTGATGATCAACGGTCTTTGCAGATATAAAAAGACGGCTGGCTATTTCTTTATTGGGTAAACTTTGCTGAAGCAATTGTAAAATTTCGAGTTCGCGATCGGTTAAAAAGGAAGGGTTTGATTGGGTAGAAGTTTTTCGCGCTCTTCTTGGAATACTTTTTATACCAGCTCCCCGCATTTCAAATTTCATTTTTTCATACACGGCTTCGGCACCCAGTCCATGAACTATAGCGAGGGCTTTCTTTTTATCAGCCTCGGTACCTTCAAATAAAACAAGTGCCTGTTCATACAAACACACTGATTTCTGCCACGATGCCGCGGCTTTTAATGCCTTTGCAATACTGCTTGTATCGTAGCCTTCATATGTTGTGCTTAGTGAAAGTTGTGGTCTTCCTGCTTTATTGATCCAGAATGCGAATTCACTGTTCTCATAAATATTTCCCATTTGCTTCGCCATATTCATAGCAGTATTCAACGATTCCTGTTCAATGAATTTATTTCCTGTTATCCATTCATATTCCAGGCACGCCACCAATGCCGGTATAATCCGTTGCAGTTCCATCGCCGCAAACGCTTTCTCCTTCGCTTCCTTTAAAAGAGGAAGAACATCCATTTCACCTTTCCGCATTTTTATAGTCGCCAAAACCGTAAGAGCGCCCATCTTCACTATCGACGAAAGATTTTCATCTTTGAGAAGATTATCTGCAATCCGTTGTGCTTCGCTCCAGTTGCCGGTTTCAAGCAGCAGCTTCGCTTTGTCTGCCAGCATATAAATTGTCCATGAATCAAGGTCTCTTTCCTCACAGTACCGTATACCCGCTTCCAACGCGTTCTTTGCCAGCCCGTATTCTTTTATGACTATCCAGTTGTGGCCAATATTGGTGTACGCACGTGCCACGTGTTCGTGATAAGAATTTTCCAAAGCAATATCAAGACTTTGCTGCAGCAATGCCTCACCTTTTTGCCTGGAAGATGAAATTCTTATCTGTACATCTCCCACATTATTCAACGCATGACAAAGAATTTCTTCATCACCCAATTCTTTTGCCATCGCAATGGCCTTTTCTCCCCAGAATATACAAGCTTCAGGTTCATCTGAAAGCATTTTCAATTGGGACATATTACTATAGGCCATAGCCTTCGCTGCTGATGAAGGCAGTTTCTCCAACGCATCAATTGCCTGCTCTGCAAAACTCTCTGCCTTTTTGCGGTTACCATCCCACCACCACAGCCTGGATAAGAAACGTAAATTGTCGCCGGTTTTCTCCGCATCGTTTTTCTTTTTCCGGAGGTTCAGCGATTTTCCGGCATAAATGATCGCTTCTTTTATTTGATTGGTCAGGTAGCATTCATATGCATAGGGTTCATAAAAACCGATCAATGTATCTTCATCATCACCCTGGTAATACTCGATAGCCGTAAGATATAACTTAGAAGCTTCTATATGGGCCCCTACCGATACCGCTTGTTTTGCTGCGGCAGGTGCGTATTGCACAACGAGATTATATTCATTTGCATTTTTGGCGTGATGAATGATCTGTTCGATTTTACCATCTTTTATAAAAAGTTCCCGGAACGTTGCCAGGATTTTTTTGTTAAGATCTATTCTTACCAATGGCGACAACGATGATTCAACAGTTCTCCTGTATAGTTCATGTTTAAAAAAAATACGGTTGTTATCCATTATCAGTATCTGCGAATCAAGACAGCTTTGCACAGCCGCAATACTTGCAGGTTCCAGTATTTCGAGGCAACCTACTTCTAACGGAGTCGGAAATGCGGATAACAGCGCCAAAACATGTCTTGTCTTTTCATCCAGCCGGTTATATACAGATAATATTGAGTCACGGATATTATCCGGGATGCCGAGGCTATAGCTGGCAAGTATTTCATTTACGTAAAAAGGATTACCACTGGAAATGTTGTATACCATTTCCCCGTCGAACCCTTTTTCTTTTGCCATTTTTTTCACAGCCTGCCTCGACAATGATGGCAATTGCATGCGGGTAAACGAACCGGCGTTTAACTGACCGAGCACCGTTCTTAATGAATGTGTAGCATGAATTTCATTATCCCTGTAACTGAGAATAAAAAGACAACGCAATTGAGTGATACGACGGGCCAGGAATTTTATAAAATCTAATGTAGCTTCATCGGCCCAATGAATGTCTTCGAATATAATAATGCTTGTTCCCTTCCGGTTTTTTAATTCATGAAAGGCATCGGCGAATAGTGCCGTACGGTCGGAAATGTTGTTGGTGATTGCCGGCGGTGCATCTTTTAGTTGCAGAAGAATATCATACAAAGGCGCCAACGGCCGCGGAGTAAACAGTGCGTCGCAATAGCCCTGGTAGATATTGCTCCTGTTTTTTACCTCTTTGGTAAATGCCTTTACCAGGGACGTCTTTCCGATTCCGGCCTCCCCGCTCAGAAAAATGCAATGGCCCTCCCCATCCGCTATATTTTCAAATGCAGACAGCAGCTTTTCCAGGTAACTCTGTCTTTCAACCAAAACCATAAATCCTTATTTATAAAACGGGAAAGCAAGTTATTCTAAAAAAAGGAGAATGATCTGCCGGTTAAAACAAAAGATAAATTCCGAAAACGGTTTGCCGGAGCCCCGATGACTATCGGGACGCACAATAAAAAATGCGACGCAAGCGTCGCATTCATAAGACTTACATAAACTTACTAAAATATAAGTCTATACCTGGTTAATCAATAAGAAGGTAAACTATTTTATTGTATGCTTCACCGCCGCTATGTAAGATACACCTGCTGATATATAACTTCGATACCCGGAGTTTGCATTTTGTACATTTCTTCTTCAAACTTTTGCATCACAAAATGCCTGGATAAATGTCGGATAGCAAATTCTCTTGCGTTTGTTCTAAGATCAGTAAGATCTGTATTAAGTGCTCTATCCAATTCTTTTATCAACGAGTCAGGACATTCAGGCTTCACCAGTATTCCCATGTTATTTCTGTCAATCACTTCATACAAAGTTGTATCGGGATCAGCGGTAACAACGGGGCAGCCGCCGGCCGCCAATATACCTGTAAGCTTCGAAGGCATCACAAGATCCGAAGCTGATTTTTTCTGAAGTACAAGATGCAGATCGGCAACGGCGAGAAGAGACGGTAACTTTTCATATTCCGCAAGCGGAAAAAATTTCATGTTGGTCAGTTTTTTTTCTGCTGCCTGTTTTTCGAGCATATGTTTATTTCCGCCCGATCCAACAATTAAAAAATGTACATTCTTTTTATTTAAAAAATGATCCGCTACATCAAGAATGATATTCAGCCCTTGTTTTTCACCAAGGTTGCCGGAATAAAGAATCACTTTGTCTTCATAAGGTATTCCAAATTCGCTTCTCAATGATTGCTCTTTGGGTAATGGCCGGATAAAATTCGCATCTACCCAATTTGGAAATAAGATCGTTCTGCCACCGGGAACATTTTTCTCTTTTATTTTTCGCAGCATACCCTGGCTGATCGTAGACACAGCAGTACTTCGTTTTAATATAAAACGTTCGGCGCCAAACATCAGGTTTAATAACCGGCTGTTTTTGATCATGACAAGATTCTTGGCTGCATCAACCTGCAAATCCTGTACATGAGATATCAATGCAACCCCCCTGATCTTGGAATAGATCAATGGAAGAATACCGAGGTGAAAAGGCGGTGTGACACAGACCACCAAATCATATTTTTTCCGGAAAAACGATCTAAACCAAAAAGGTAAAACACTCAGCAAAAATGAAAATTCGTGTACGATCCGTTTTGAAGGCGTGATTTTTTTCGGCACATATAACGGGCACCTGTAAACGGTAACCCCATCCATTTTCTCGGTAAACCACCATCGCTTCCTGTATTTTTTATGTACCTGCCATTCAGGATAATAAGGCATGGCCGTAATAACATGTACATCGTGGCCCTGTCTGGCGAGCCAGCTGGCCATTTCGCCCGTATACTTACCGATCCCGGTAAGCTCAGGAGCATAGTTGATACCATAAATCGCGATTCTCATTGATTTAGATTTTAATTTTTATAAAGGATATTTACTGCCTGGATATGGTTTCAGATGGCAAGGCAGCGGGTGGTTAAAGCAGCTGATCAATTAATACAGATCCACTGCATAGGTGAGATGGACAAAGGTTGAGCTGATTAAAAGATTTTATAGGAACAACCCAACATAGCACCGGCATTAGCGCCTAACTGGCCAAAGTCCACAGCCGCCGCCAGTTTAAACGCCCATCTTGAATTTACAGGTGCTATAGTAAACTCCTGCAGCGTATAAAATTGCACTTTCACAGGTTCAAATTCAGAAGCATACCACGTTCCATAATTCCTGGTATAGGTAAACAACGTTCTCGCTGCTATTACGGGGTTCACTGTATATTGAGCTCCGACATGTATACCTGATATCCTGTTGTCAACAATATTCAAATTACCGGGTATTGTATTTTCCGCAGCATTCCAGTCAAAAGGCTGGATATCTGAAAAATAATGTGAGGCAGTTGTTCTGTTCATAAATAACGGGGTACCGATGATGCGATTTTCATATTCCCATCCTGTGCGGTAATAGCCGTTATTATAGTAACTGTTCCGTTGTTTTACAGAAACAAACTCGTTCATATTTTTTGTATACAAAAACTCCGCAACTATTTTATTAAACCACGATTCTTTAAATGAAACAGCAAGTCCTGCAAGCACGCTCCTGTTTCTTGTGTCAATTTCTTCACCACTTTCAAAAGGCACCTGTGCATAACCGTGAAAAATTAATTTATCCGTTTCGAGATCCGCTCCCGCTTCTATCAATCCCCGTTGATCACCCGCCCTGCTGGGTTGTATACCGTTGACTGCGGTTCCCACACTTCCATCATCAGCCTGTTTTACCAAAACAACGTCCCAGAATCCTTTCCACGATCTTTCAAGTTGCTTATTACCCCTATTTCCACCCCACTCTGCATAATGTTGCAATCCTCCGTAAACTTTAAATCGTCCCTTGCCAATACGCACGTAAAGTGTTTTTTCATGATAATACGCATTCTTCATATACCGGTTGTTGCCAAACCAGCCATGGGCAAAACTGCCTTTAAACTGGAGCCATCCATTTGTAAAGGGAACAAGCGTATAGTCAGTAACAGCAATTCCGATCTTGGGAATAGGTAAAGCGTTTCCGCTTACACCCAGTGATCCACTGGAAAGATTCCTGTCAACATCTCCCAATGTTTCTTCAAAACGTCCCACCCGCAGCGACCAGTTTTTATATTCGAGCTTGGCAAATGCCTGCTCGGCAATGCTGTTTTTGAAGTGATTATTATTTACAAGATTAAGACCGTAGCTGAATACAATATTGTTTTGATGCACCAATAAATCATCATCGAGATATTCTTTAATTGTCAGTGCGTGCTTATTAACGATCGAAAGATTGGTTGACAGGTCCGCCTGCTTATCGGTAATAACGCCAAACCGGTTGGATGTGAGCCAGACCGGCTGATAACTTTTTGAGGCAGCTGTTCCCAATGAACCGGCCGTTACGGATAGCGAATCAAAAAATTGTGCATTGCCGGATACAAAACATACAGACGCAATAACAGGTAATAAAAAAAACTTTATCACTGCCCGATAATTTTTAATGAAAAGAATAATGAATGAAGTGGTGATTTTCTACGAATGGTTAATTGAAAATTTGTCGGGCCGGAACAATTTTAAGAGCAGGAAGCCGAGGCAAGCGCCGGTAGTATTCAGAATTAAATCATCAATGTCAGCTATCCCGATTCCGGAAATGAATTGTATAATTTCTATCGTAAAACTGGTTACTGCAGAAACCGCGACCGTTTTCCTGAAACTATTTATGCCGGCCAATTGACTGAGAAAAAATGGCAAAGGAACAAACAATAAAATATTTCCAAAAAGATCGGAATAAAACGAGTAACCGATGTTGCCCCGCAATACATAGTCGTGCGCAGACAAATAAAGTATTTTATTCTTAAACGGTATTAAATTGGCGGAACGATAGTTAAATAAAGTATGCATCCCTCTCCTGCGACGTGAAAAAAACACAACGTATATCAGCGTTACAGCATAAATTGTCGCAAACAGGTATGATAAACTTTTGCGTTTAATGTCAAATAAATTTAACCGTTTGTAGTTTAAAACCTGCACAAAATAATTAATTAACCTTTTAATTTTTGTTCCGCCAGCATTTCCCGTGTTTTTAACACAATGAAGTACTCATAAATGGATTGTAAGGTTGCATACATGATGCCTGGTTTACCATCCAGGAACGCCCTTCGTGCAATTACAATATAAAACCACTTGATAACAGGTCTTCCCGGAATCTTATAGAACAATCCCTTTTGATGAAATCTTCGTTCCGATAGGCTGCTGCCCAAAAAAGCCTTCTTTAATGAAAACTTCATGTTCGTTTTATTTTCCTCTATCCATCGCTGCGCCTCCATCGTTGAATAGCCGTTATGTTTATTCAACCAATGCCTGATTCCCTTTGAAAACGGGTAATGTTTGAAATGCCCGTTCAATGTCAGTGTCTCACCTTCTACTTTTATTACTTCATTAATCTCCCGGTGATATTTCACCTTTTCGGGCCGGAAACAACGTATATAATAAGGAGTGATCTGGGCATGCTTTAACCAAACCCCGTTCAGGTAATCTCTTCTGCGTATACTGAAGGCTGTTATAACGGGACTAATATTTTCCAGGGTTTGACTGATCTCTTTTACCAATTCTGAAGGTATCCGCTCATCTGCATCGAGAAAAAAAATCCAATCATGTTTGAACCGGATCGTGCTCAATGCGGCATTTCGCTGCGATGCGTATCCATCAAATTCCCGCTGAACAACGTTCACGCCGGCTTTCCTGGCTATATCAACAGTTTTATCATTGCTGAACGAATCGAACACATGCACATCATCACACCAATTTAAAGAATCAAGACACGATGGAAGATCCTGTTCTTCATTTTTTGTCATTATCAATACTGAAATCATGGTATCAACTTAAACTTGGCTTGTTTTTCAGTGTTAATTGGCGATAGGCCATAGGCTGTAAGCTTTAAGACTTATATAATCATCTACGTTATCGGCTTGCCTCCTTTAGCTTAAGGTTTGCCCCTCTTGCTGGTCCAACTTCATTCAAAAACAAATTTACCCCTCGATTACTCTTGGCTTTATCGGCTTGCAGGGATGTCCCGCACACACTGTCCACGCCGGCATATCTTTCACAACAACCGATCTCGCACCGATCACTGCACCTTCACCGATGGTAACACCCGGATGAACAAATACATCTGCAGCCAGCCACACATTATCTTCTACAGTTATCGGCGCCGTTAGCAATGGATGTCCTTTTTTGGTATAATCATGCGTACCTGCGCATAAGTGTACCCCTTGTGAAATAATAGCCCGCTTGCCAATTGTGATTTTGCCTTGTGTATAAATAATAGCACCGTTGCCAACACCACCTTCATCCTTTATCTGCAGATTCCAAGGCGCCCATATTCTAACGGCGGGGTATACATGAACTGATCGCCCGATCTGCGCACCGAATAACCGGAGCAGGAACGATCGCCATGCATGAAGCGGTCTCGGAGAGATCCGGAAAAAAATTATATAAACAACATTCCATGTCAGTCGCGCGACACGGTTTTTCAACGAAAAAGACGGACCCGTATATGTATCCTCGTTAACCTGCATTATCTCAAATTTTCATCGCACGTTATTCATTACTTCAAGCATCTTCTTCGCGGCACTTTCAGCGGTATATTTTGTGTTGAATAAAAGACCCGCATGCTCATTCATTGCCTTTTTACCTTCCCCGTCCGTCTCATCCCAGTTTCTTAAAAGGCGGGTTATACCTTCTTCACTCACATCGTCTGCAAAACCAGCTCCTGCTTCAATGATCTCTTTCCAGATGTTCACCTGCCGGCTGATTAAAACAGGTTTATTGCAAGCCAATGCTTCCACGACAGCGATTCCAAAATTTTCCTGGTGACTTGGTAATATAAATGCCTCGCTATTGTAAATAGTTGCCCATTTTGAATTTCCTGTAAGCATGCCTGTGAAAATGATATCGTCATTTCCCTTTGCCAAATCCTGCAGTTGTTTGCCAAAAGGAGTATCGAGTCCCGGCCCTGCAATTACAAGCGATGCAAATTGCGGATGTTCCTCCTTGTATTTTTTATATGCCCGTATCAATACATCAACACCTTTCTTTACATCCAGCCGGCTCAGGTACAGCATATAATTTTTACCGGCGAGCCTGGGATGGTTTTCTAAAAACGTTTCCCGCATTGAACGGGTAAAAACAGGCGGAGTGCTTATACCATAACCGGCATTCAATTCTTTACGCGGCCTGTAACTTCTGAATGTTTTTCTTGCCAATTTCAATTCTTCGTCACTGGTAAATAAAACAGCATCACTGTCATTCACAATTTTCTTTTCAATCAAACTCCAGTAAAAATTATTTCGCACTGCTTTTATTTTTCTTCCGGCAGCTAATTGAAACCAGGGATCCAGCATACCATGCGGCATAACGAATACGCGGGGAACATACACGGGTTGTGGTTTTCTTTTCACTATTGTAATGGCTTTGTGCACAGCATAACTATGATAGATCCACAAACCATGAATAATCACCGCATCAAAGCGCTGCAGATTGGCAACCAGCCAGGGCAACAGACGCTTGTTGTATTTCCATACGCCTTTTGATTTTCCTAAAGCATGAATCGTAAACTCATCTTTTTCAAGAAAAGATTCCGAAGGATCATCCATACAAACTACTTCCGTATGTACGCCCATTCTTTCCATACAGGGCACGGAGTTTCGTATGCCCTGGCAGGGGCCACCGAAAACCGGGTTCATGCTGGGAATCACCCGCAGCACTTTCAGTTTAGCTGATCGTGGATAATTCCTGGTATAGATTGACATATTCCTGCGTTGTTTTTTCTTTTGTAAATCGACTTACATTCTCAAACCCGTTCTGTATTATTTGCTCCCTGAGATTCGCATCATTTATTATAGTCTGAATACCGAAACGTATACTGTACACATCATTGGGGTTTGCGAAAATGGCGCCGCTGCCTGCAATTTCGGGCATGCACGAAGTAGTAGATGTTATAACGGGGAGCCCCGTACGCTGCGCTTCAATAATTGGCATGCCAAATCCTTCGCTTAGAGACACGTAAGCCAGTAAATCTGCTTTGAGGTACAACTGGTGCAGCGATTGCAATGGCAGATTTTGAAAGTTGCAATACGACACACCGTACTTATCCAGTAGTTGAATCAGTTCTGCATTCAGCTTGCCGACAATAAACAGTTCGCAGGGGATTCCCGAAACTGCTTCGATAATACGGGGCAGGTTTTTATTGTGCTTTGTGCCCACACATAATATAGATGGTTTGTGTGCATTGAAATTACGGGGCACTGGCTGATAGATATCATCTACAAAATCATAGATCACTTTTATTTTGGAAGGATCTGTTTTTACATAAGTAAGAATATCCTTTTTTGCAGTCTCAGAAATAGTTGTCACCCTATGTGCAAACTGCACCGGTAATTTTATCCAGAATAGCCTGTATACTTCCCGCGCAAGACCCGATGTCCGGTTCATGAATTCAACATCGTGTATTGTCAGAAGGCGTTTACTGAACCAGGCGCCTAAAATAGCATAATGGACATCTCCGGTTACATGCGCTATTCGTCCTTTAATTTTCAGTAATGATAGAATATTCGATGCCCTGTTCTTCAATCCATTGCTATAATACGGAAGTACCATTTTATCGGCATTAATTTTGGACTTCTTCAGTTCACGAAAAATTGTTTCAAATAAATATTCAATACTAAAACTTGTGGCAAATGGTTTTCGTAGTATCAGTACAACGGGTTTCATTTATTTTTTTTACTCTTTTAACAGTTCAATGCTTTGCACAAAAAATTTCAAAAAAGGCATCGGATCATTGTTCGGTAGAAGATTTCGGAGCGAAAGGCGATGGTGTTACCAATGATTTTGCAGCGTTTCAACGGGCCGCTGCTTCGTCATGCTCCTATATTGATTTAAACAGTAAAAAATATTTTCTTGATAATTCATCCGATGATCCGGTTGTATTGGGCGGCAAATATGTAAAAGGAAAGAAAACAATGATTCGTTTTGCATCAAACAGAATGCCTTTGTTTTCATTTACCGATACCAACAAAGGAGGATTGGAATCATTGAGTTTCGTTTATACAGGCAATACCGTTACAAACAATACGGATTCTATTATCAAAAAAGCGTCCGCCTATCTTTCCAAAATGAAGGCGCCGAAATATGAGCTTTGTTCCGTTGTCATGATTCTGAATTCCAGTAATCTTACTTTCCGGCAACTCAATTTTGAATCGGAAAGAAAAGCGGATACGGCACATGGAATTTCATTTTGTATAAATGTAAAAAGCTCAGATAACGTGCAATTTCACGGAATGCATTTTTTGGATTGTATTCATGGCTTCCTTGCGGAAGCTGTAACCAATTGCAGGTTCATCGATATTACTTCGGAACGCAGATTTGGCAACACTTACGCAGCTCCGGGCCATGTAATGTATTTCTCCGGAAATAAAAATAAACCCTTCAACAGGAATTGTACTATTGACAGCGTAAGAGATAATGGTAATCCGCTCAATCTTGACGGAAGATGTCTCGCCACGCTCGCTATAAAATTTTGCGACAGTTTTCATGTCAGCAACATTTATAGCTATCATCCGGAAGGTTTGGTTCAATCTTTTCAAAACGTGCGAAATTCAACGTTTGAAAACTTTACATGGACAGACAGCTCATCGTTTACTCCTTCTGCTGCCGTATTGAATTTTGTATCCGACGATTCTGTTTTCAATAACCAGTTTAAAAATTTTCAACTGAGATGTACCAGCCGGCTTGTGCAGATCGCAAGCAGTTCGGCGCTGCAAAATGTGATGTACAATAATACATTTGACAACTTCTATATTGCCACACCTTTGAAAAAAACCCCCGGCGAATCGAAACGGGCCATATTTGATATAAATGGGAAAGAAAATAAATTTTCATCGATTCAAATTGAACCACTGATGAATGACGACAATAATTTTGATCCGGGCAATAACAATGTTTTCTTTGACTTCAGGAACAATTCTGTCAACAACCAGGCTGCAGTAATAATTCGCTCAAAAAAATCCCGGGCGGCTTCGTTGCGTTCTTTTTCGGGAAATCTTAATAAAGAAAAACCGGACCACCCGAACAAAATCAATATTGAATACCGCGACCAGTGATTGGTATTTCACTATCAGCAGATCTTCCTTTACTACCGGCATGAAATAATTCATCAAGAATCTTTCGGCAAACATCCTCATTGCCGGCTTTTAATTCGCGTACCCGTTTCATTCCTGCAAGTTGAACCTGCTGTCTAAACTCCTGGTCAATCAACAGCTTCCTGCATTGCTGCACACATTCTTCCGGGCTATCCCAAAAAACCGCTTCTTCGTTCTCCTTATACATCATTGTGTGCTCAGCAGTTCGCTGCCCGCAAAACACCCCGCCGATATAGGGAATTTCCAATGACCGTGTCGTGTGCAGGTCCCTGTTACCTTTTGACAACAAACCAAGACAAACTTTTGCGCCTTGCACCGCAGCAACATATTCCTTTCCAGTCAATGCCGGTCCTCTATAAAAATTTTTCAGTTTATTCCAATGCGTGGATTTCTCCCACCTGTTTCCCCAGATACTTACAGGTATTCCTGCATGAATCAGGTGCAGCAAAAATTCATCTCTTTTTTCATTACGCATCCACGTGCCGATAAAAGCCACTTCAGATTTGAATTCATTCGGTAATCCTTTTGCATCATCAATGGGGTGATGGGCAACTTCATCGTAAGACATTGTTACCCGCGATACCCTCTTTGCCCCTCTTTGTTTGAATTCATCAATATTTTGATGGCGCATCACAACAGTAAGATCGTAATTGTGAATTGCTTCTAACAGCATTGCAAACCGTTGCCCATCCCGGCCCCCGGTTGGATCATCGTTGTTATACAAAACAACCGGAGCTTTTAGTTTTTTCAGTAGTTGTATGCAGCGTGGTCCAAACAGTTCACCACTGTTGATCCATGTTACGTCCGGTTTTAAGACCGGCTTATTTAGTATTTCATTTTCTATCCATCCCTGTATCCTGTTTTGCAGGAACCGGTACCCGCTGCGATAATGCAGCCGGCCAGCAATTGACGATCGTAACAAAGGTCCGAGTGCAGCATAAGGGTCCAGGATAGTAACATCATTTCCAATACGCGACAATGCCTGCCCCCGATGAAAAGAAGTGCTGCTTTTACTGCTATCACCTATGTATAGAATCTTTTTGCCTGAATAACTCATGAAGTAAAATAAATTCGCCTGACCGTTGCCGTACGTCCATAAAATATTGTTGCCATACGGTATATAATTATCCAGAACAGGAAAGAACGACCGGTTATCATCCATTCTGAGAGTGAAGATTCGCCGATACCGGAAAAGAATAATTTAAAGAAAATGGTAACAACGATAAGAAGTATAATTCCGTTTACATTCCAACGACTGCATAAATAAATAACCGCGAGCCAAAGAGCAGTAGCAAACAGGGAATAAATAAGAATTCCGGCCCAGGAAAATTCTGTATAGGCTGTGAGATAAATCGAATCAACAGTGTCTTCTTCTTTATCTCTTCCAACGGCAAAATGTTTATATAATAAATTCTCCTGCACAGGATAATTCTTTTTCGATGGAAATAAAGGACCGGGAATAGTCCATAGCAGTGAATTGACAAAATTCTCCCCGGTTGTAAACGATTTTTGATAAGAAGATAGTTGAAGACAAAGCCCCAATGGGGTGGCTTCCAGCGGACGCGTTGCCAGGTTTTCCAATGTATTTTTCTTTTCATCGGCGAGAATAGCTGCAGACGATTGAAAACGCTCCCATGCCTGGGGTAATACATCAACAGCACTTGCCGTCTGCCAGTTGGCAATACCATTTTCGCCTCTGAGAAAATTAAAGAAAAGCATTCCCTGGTTAAATAACGGATACACAACAGTGCTTATCAGGATAACGAGAATAAGCTTTGGTTTTTTGCCCGAAAAAAATATATACCAATAAACTATTCCAACGATAGCAAAGAGAAGTGACCTTCTTCCGTCTGTAAAAAAAACAAATAACATCGTGATCATTGAAAGGATCATCGTAGTCCACGACAAAAAACTGCGTTCATTTTTTTTATTGATTAACTTAAATAATAACAACGCAGTGAGTAATACCTGCCCGGGTAAAACAGATCTATACAATGCCAGCCATACGGGCACTTCTCCTTCTGCAAGACCTTCTACGGCAACAGAACGGAATCCCATAATGCCCGCCATTACCAGCAGTACGCTTATACCCGAAAAAACAAGCAGGAATTTATTGAACTTGCCGGCCGGAGTATTTTTTAATACCGAAAGTCTTTCAAAAATTTTTACTTCCAATGCCCGCACCAGGTGGTGCGATCCGAAAATACTCAGGGTAAGACAGAATAGCGTGATAAATAAAATTGCCAGCGCGTAGTTTGAAACGTCAAGGCCACCTTTCATAAGATGCCGCAATGAAGAATCAACGGGCTTACCTATAAATAAGCGATGTATAAATGAAGCGATGATCCACCCTGCATTTTGTATTAATCCCAGGAGAATTGATCCCATCCGTACAAACCGGATCATTTCAATACCATTTCCCAACCGGCTCCAAAACCAGTAAACGAGCAGGCCAAATGACCATACGGCCGCTGCATCCGCAATAACCGAGCTGTTCATTATAAAAGCAATGAACCATAGCGGGGCACAGAGTGCGTGAATAACAGCAGGGGATTTTCTCTTAATCAAAATAGGCGATTGTCAACTCAATATTTTTATTTCACAAGTCAGAATATAAAATATTCAATGCGCAACACGCTCCGGATAGCTGTCGGATGATTGAAGAATCATATTTCTGCGTAACGCACAACCATTAAACATTTAAACCTCTCTCCTGTTTTTGAGTGATCTTCATTTCTTCATCAGCATCCTCACTGAAAACGTTTTAAACACACCTGTAGCTGTAGCGGCCAAGGTTTTCATTTTTACAACGGCAAACCCGGTCATATTGCGCCAATACATCCGGATGATGATGAATAATGGAAAAACGGAAAGAATGAGAATCGGTATATATAAAGATTGAAAATTGATGATACCAAACATGGCGACCGCCGAAATAATAATTGAAACAAGGCCAAGTATATAAGACCGGCGCGGCCATTTCAAACCATGTTTAGTCAGCCATGCACTGGCGACCCATGCAAAACAAGCCGCTGAAATTATTTCTGAAGCAAGGAGTGAAACAGCGGCGCCAAATATTCCCCATACCGGGATGAGCAATAGTAAACCGGTAATTAATATAGCAGACGTAAAACACGAAATGATAACCTGTTGTTTGATCAGGTTGTTTCCGATGGCAATTGCAGTGGCCGGTTGAGACAGAGCGTATACCAATACCGATAATGACAATACAGCAAAGAGTGATGGATCAAACGGTACTTTGCCATGTGTCCATGCAGAAAAAATAGAAGGTACCAGGCCCTGCAGAACAATCACAAAAGGGATAAGCATTAAAATCACGATAAGCCAGATTGTATCAAACGTTGCTACTGTTTTTTCCTGGTTTTTTTCGCGAAGAAACCGCATCAGCTCCGGCATCATTGGGTTTGTTATAGTCGAAAGACCTTGTAAAGCGACATTGGCACCGGTACGCATTGTTGCAAATGCTGTAAGTGCGGCTGCGCCTGACAGTGGTACCAACAAAATGCGGATACCCTGCTGCCTGAAATTTTCCAGGAAGTACCGGATAGAAAGTCCGAGGGAAGTAAAATAATTTTTCCATCCGAGTTTCCAATTGGCAGGATCACGGTTTATCTTTTCTTTTTTCAGCAATCGCGTCATGTCTATGAACTGAAAAAACAAAACGATAAGACTGCCGCAACAAGCCCAGATTGAAGCATCCAGTAATCCTCCCTTGTTTACTGTAGCTATTACGGGAGCAAGTGTACCAACGATTGCCAGCAACACATTCCACCAGCCCATTCGCGGGAAATACCCAAAACCAAACAGGCAGCGGGCAAAAAGACCCGCTATATTCGTAACGGACCAGGTGATCCAGCCTACAATGATCGACCACGCTACCTCATGAGCAAAATTGTTGTTGCTGTTACTTAATCCATCAACCAAAAATTGAACGCCACCGGATAAACAAAAAAGAGATAACAGGAGCAATTCTGCAATTGCGATTACAATGACTATCGATACTCCCGACCACAGGTATGTCCTTATCTTTTTGCGTTCCGCATTTCCGATTTTCAAAAACTCATATTCGAGAAAATCATTGTGGCCCCTGTCAAGGGTGCTGCACACGATCACCAACGCCTGGATAGCGATCCAGGTTCCATAGGTCTGTATGTCCCATCTTGATAAAAAGAAAGGCACAACAGCAACCTGTGAAATAACGGTCACTGCTATACGTGCCCATGCACTGGCACTTCCCGAAATTAAACGCTTAACGGTAGACATGAAACGCTATGAATCGCTGACGAACGCTGATAGTTCCCCCAATTGCTGAATGTTGATTGAAGAACGGCGTGATTAATTTTCATGGATGTAATAACCTTTGCCGTATTTATAACTGCTATACCCATTCTGATAGCGTTTCTTTTTCCCCACATCATTCAGTAATAAATAAAGGGGCGCTTCCGGATTGCGCTCAGCATATAATTTGAGCTCAGGGTATACATCTTTAGCCGTATGCCCCTGGCGAAGTACAATCACAGATATATCTGCATATCGCTGAAGCAGGGAAGCATCTGTAACAAGGCTGAACGGAGGTGTATCTATTATAATGACATCAAAATTTTCATGAAGCGTTTTCATCAAACTCTTCATATTGTTGCCGGATATTAATTCGGCAGGGTTGGGAGGAAGATAACCGGCAGGTAAAACAAACAGGTTACTATTGTATCCTTCCACCTCAACCAAAAGTTCTTCCGGTTTTTCTTTTCCGGCAAGTGCACTGCTGATGCCATCCTTTACATTAATATCAAGCATCTTGCTGATCGCCGGTTTCCGCAAATCAAATTCAAGTAAAACCGTTTTCTTATTTAACAGGGCATAAGCCGCTGCAAGATTGAGACTGATAAAACTTTTACCATCGCCCGGCTGAAAAGAAGTGATTAATATAGATTTCACGTCGCGGTTCCTGCCTGCAAAACCGATAGCTGTCCTGATATTGCGGATCTGTTCTGCAATAATAGATCGCGAACCGGGATTCAATACTATAGGCGAATTCATTTTCCGAACATGAGAAATACTGCCGAGCAACGGAAGGTTTGTTTTTTCCTGCACCTGTGCCTGGTCGCCAATCCTGTTGTTGAGAAAATCTTTAATTGAAATGATACCGACAGGCAATAAAAGCCCCATGAAGACAGCAACAGCCAGTGCTAATTTCGGCTTTGGCGAAAGCTGATCCACACTCCGGGCTTTTACAATTGTGCGCGAGTCTTCTATATTGGAGGCCAGTGTAAGACTGGCTTCTTCCCTTTTCTGTAGTAAAAACGCATAAAGCTGTTCCTGCACATTTTGATCACGTTTTATCTGCACCAGCTTTCTTTCCATTGTGGGAACCTTGCGTAATCGCCCGCTCAGTTTGGCATCCTGCGTGGAAATATCACCTAACGCTATCGTATAGGCCTGTTTCAGATTGCGAACATTGAGCAGGAGTTTTGCGCGAATGTCTTTGATCTGGCTGTCCAGGTCAATCAGCAACGGGTTTTGCGGTCCTGTTTTCTGGACCAACCTTTCTCTTTGCAATATCAGTTCATTGTGCCTGGCAATGAGCGATCCTAAAATCGGTTCTTCAATACCAAGCGTGGATGGAACCAGTTTTGGATTGTCCTGGTTTTCTGAAAGATCTTTCTCCAACGCACTGACTATATTCATCTGCGTTTGACTTTGCACTTTCTGCCCGTCAATCTGCTGCGCTTCGGTCATATATTGCTGGGCATCTGTAGAAATATCAATAACGCCGTTCTGATTCTTAAAATCTGCAACAGCGCCTTCGACTGTTTTCAAGTCACCGGAAATAGCTTTAAGCCTTTCATTTAAAAATCTTATCGTGCTTTTGGTTACTTTATTTTTATCGTCGAGTCCCTGCCCGTTATAGTTGGCTATCAGCGAGCGAAGAATAGTGGTTGCCCTTGTTTCGTTGTTATCCTGTATACTTAAATTGATCACCGACGCCATTTTGCTTACAGGATCCACCACTAATTTTTTATTGAAAAAAACAGTTGCATCATTAATGGCCATTAATTCCACTTTAAGCATATGATGTGGTGAACTGACAGCACCCGTATCTGCTTCTTTTTGAAAATCATTATTGGGTATACACCGAAATTGAATTCCCTCCCCGCTGTGATACACTTCTCCGTAATGAAGTTTTTGTGCAGATTTATCTACTCCTGTCTTTAATAAATAACCTGTGTCGTTTGACGCAATTTCCCAATGAACTGTTTCGTGGATCGTATCAGGGTTTGCTATTTCAAGTGTAAACGGAACCTGCTTTCCAAACAACGGCACATCTCTGATTCTGCCGGGATCAGCTACGGAAACAAACAGGTCTTGCTCTCGAACAACGGCTTCCATCATGTCGTAACTCTTCAATATCTCCGTTTCATTTTCCACCAGTTTACTGCTTACACCCAATCCCATCTCCTGCAGCACGGTGTTGTCCATCTCCGTGCCGCCTTTCTTTTCATCTTTCACCATAATAGAAGCTACTGCCTGGTATACCGGGTTTGCATACCGCACATAAAGAAATGCACACCCCAGGCAGGCGATGATGCACAGCAGGAACCATGGCCATGCTTTTAACATCCGCACAACCCATTTTTTAAAATTGAGCTCTTCTTCTTTATAAACAAGCGCACCGTCTGTTTCTACATAGTGTGTCATAAACTATCCTTTTTGTTTATTTGGCCGGACTATTTTATTGTTCTCGAAAGAATGATAGCTGTAACAGATGCTATACCACTGAAAATAGACACCCATATTCCTGTTTGCGAACCTGCAAGTCCTTTATTTTTACTGGGCTGAATGTAAACGACATCGTTTTGTTTCAGCTGGAAGTAGGGAGATTGCAACACGCTGGATTTATTAAAATCCAGTTTCGCCACTTCGGTTACGCCTGACGGTAACTTCCGGATCACCTTCACGTTTTTACGAATACCAAAAACGGTCATATCACCGGCAGCGCCGACAGCTTCCAGCACGTTGATAGATTGACCATTTACAGGTACCACTACCGGTCTTCCCACTTCACCGATCACTGTCACTTTAAAATTCGTTAGCCGCACCATTACCGTCGGGTCTTTCAGGTGTGGTTGCAATTTTTCAAGAATTGCTGCCTTCAGTTCGTCTGTTGTAAGGCCCGTCGCCTTTATATCGCCGAGAATGGGAAGGGTTATACATTCGTTTGTCCCTACCCGGTATAAATTGGCAAAGTTCTGACCTGTAGTTGCGTTGCCCTGGGAACTTCCGGGCACAGATCCTGCAGCAGTAGCGACTGTAGAAACAGGCACTGACGTCATCAGGTTATAAAACTGGCTTGCCTCGGGTACCGGGCTTGAAATAATTACCTGTACCTCATCATCTTTCTGCAGGCGCAGCGGCTGGTAAGCGGATGAAGCGATCACATTGACCGATGCTGTATCCGACAGATCTTTAAAATATCCCAATTGACGGGATGATTTACACGAAGTGAAAATCAACAAAACAAAAAATGGCACAAGGGTACAGACCAGCTGCTTTTTAATCATACTTATATCGGGTTTTATAATACCTGTTTTAGTTATTGAGAATTTAAAGCGAAATGAGTCTTTTTATATTCCTGTAAGGATGGATATAATTTCCGTAAACGATAGTTCTCTTTTTTTGCAATCAGCTTTAAACCCATAGACGGAAGGCTTATACATTCATTTCCATATTCCTGGCTTCGCTCCGAACTGCTTTCCGTGTCTGCATGGGCATTGATATTACTTTTCTCGACTTCTATATCATGATACAGCCGCGAAAAACCGGCAACATGCAGCACGTCTTCGTGACTGATAACAGCCGGTTTTTCAAATCGATGAAGAAAATGTCTGACGCCTGTCGTCTTCATTACAGTTTCGATTTCTGTTTCAGAAATCCGTACAAAAATCAAAGAGGAAAGCAACGGCCTGTTGTTAAAGTTGTCAGCATGCTCATGAACGCGAAACAAACTCATAGGACAGAACGCTTCAATTTTTTTTCGCAGTAATAGCCTGGCAACTTTTTCTTCGCAGTTTCTTTGAGTAGCAATAAGAAACCATTTTTTAGTGTCCATCATAATCAGGTATTTAGTTTAGGTAGAGGAGATGCATGTTTTATTCGTAAATGCACAAGGCTTCGCCTCTCTCAGTCACATTTATCGGTGAATAAGAAAATATTTACAAAAAAGGGGGTGCTTACGGCTATAAAGTGTTTATAACCATATCTACATAGGCGTGCAATACGTGGCTGGTTTCGCGTTGACATTATCGTCAACAAAAAATCCAAGCAATCTGAAAAAATAACTGGTGGGGATTGGTAAGAAACCGTTAGGTGAGGTGTTTTTATAGAGTAACAGCAAACGCAAATTAAATTTTATCCATCAATCTTGAACTTTTTATGTTATTTAAATTTTCCACAACACAATAAACAAGTATAGTACAATTGAATTATCAAGGATAAGAGAAAGCAGTCTACACATATCAATAGTTATACCAATTCGAAAAAATAAAGGAAGCAACAATTGATATATTGATCTCTCTCATGATCTGAAAAAAATATTGTGAAAATTGTACGACGTGAATATACTTAAGATGAAAAGGCTATATCATGCTGAAAAATATAAACTCTCTTAATGCCAGATGATTACACCGATGTTATTGATCTGGTCTGATCAGTTACTGCGCCGGCATATTGAGCAGGTAATAAGCTTGTACAAATAGCATTTATATTTTTGCGATGGTTGTCGCGAATGAACGTTTAAAAAAAGATCAGCCCGATCAATCGTATCAATATTATTTATTTGCATGAATCAATATTCATTTCCGTACCGTTCTGAAAGGCGTATTTAAAAATGTGAATAAAAAAATCCGGATTCTTTTTTATTGTAATGGTTTTCTCGTAGGTTACCCCCATGCCTAAACGAAGTTCGGTGTATCTCATCCCTTCATCTGAGGAAGGGAACAAAATTTTGAAGCATCTGACACTGCCTGGTGAATGAACCTTTAACTTTCAATTTTTTACTTGAGCGAAATCCCATCCATATTCTCAAACTTCGCTTTCACACCCCATCCGCCGAATTCTTCCGATACAACAAACCATAATTCATTGGCTCCTTTTTTCAACGGAAGAAATACCTTGTCGAAATAACCGATTGTTCCCAGGAACCGATAGTCTCTCGACAAAAAATTATCGCTGCCCGCATACAGTGCTTTATCATTCAGGTAAACGGTGATAAAATCACTGAACCCAAACGATAATTCTTTTACCTGTTCAGAACTTGATTCAATCGTCAGCTTTGTAACCATCGTCCTTGCCGAATCGGAAATCACACCGCTGAACCTGGCGAGATTAATTGTGCCATACGGATCACTGGATTGCGTGTTCCAAGTCAATTTCTTTTTCAGGTCCGGCGTGAGTTGATATTTCTTTTCAAACAATTTCTCACTCACTACATTTGATACCTGCCAGCGTGTAACAACGCCGCCGGTACCGGTTGGAGGTACAGGCGTGGGCGTCGGCGCAGGCATTTGTTTAATTGTGTATTGCGCATTTGCCACACGTAATGGTGCGCCGGCAGAAATGATGGCAATCTTTCCCGCTTTCCAACCTGTCCACAATTCTTTCACTTTAATCACCAGCGTATCATCAATATAAAATTCAGCCTGCAAACCATGCAGATCTATTTTTACATGATGCCATTCGTTGAATCGGTAAGGAAATGCGCCGCTATATCCCTCTCCATAATATAATTGGAATGCGCCCAGCCCGTTAAATTCAGGCGAGTACTGGCTGGCATCAGGATTGCCGGACTGATGAGGACGTACATAAAAATTTTCAAAATGAGTATCATCCTGCATTCTTACCCTGAAGCCGGGGAAACTTCTTTTCCGTGGAAAACTAATGTCGGCTTCAATAGTTCCATCACGCAGCTCAACAGCTTTTGCTACAATCATACCCGATGGAATAAGGAAACATTCCTTACCCAGGTATGTTTCTGTTACTGGCTTCACACCTATTGTATCCCAATTATCCAGCGTGAGCGGTATTTTAACGGGTTGAGCCGATAAATGACAGAAAACCATCAACAGAAAAGTTGCTGTTACAAGACATATTTTTTTCATGGTCACATTTTATTTTTTAATAAGGATTGACGGAACTTTGTGTTTCTTTTACCTGTGCAATTTTTTGTGTTCCGCCTGATGCAATAAACAAACAGAAACAGGAAATTTGCCGGCATTCACGGTTCTTTTTACAGTCATTTACAGTTCAAATACTTAATTTACCTGTATGAACCATTCTGAAACGGAATATATAGCGCGTTGCAAGCAGCTGATTGAAGAAAAATTCCGGTTTGTGAATGGAAACGGCTCGCTGCGCCAGCGCGACCTGGAATATCTTGCAGACAGTATCGAAGAAAAATCCGGAGTTAAACTAAGCCTGTCTACACTAAAGCGGTTATGGAAAAAAGATTATGATCAGACTCCACATCCTTCAACACTGCAGGCATTGGTGTCGATACTGGGATATAAAGACTGGCAGGAATTTAAATTGAAGATGGCGCCTGTTCCCGCAACGGCTTCTGTTGTTCAGAAAAAAAGACATACGCTGTCTTTCAGACCGTGGATGATATTACCTGCATTGGCTGTTGTAGCCGGTGCATCGTGGTTAATCGCTTTTCGCCCCGGCAAAACGGATAAAGCAAAGCCTGTAATAAAAGGTGCGGTGACATTCACGGGTAATAAAACCGTTTCACAAGGCGTACCCAACACAATCATCTTTAATTATGATCTAACCAATGTTGAAGCAGACAGTTTCTTTTTTCAACAAGCCTGGAATAAAAAGGAAAAAGTGCGCATAGATCCCAAGGGCCACAGTTACTCCAATATATATTATTACCCGGGTTTTCATAAAGCCAAATTGATTGCCAACGACTCGATCATCAAACGATTCAGGGTGCACATTACCACAGACGGATGGTTGCCGCTGGCAGATTATCCCGGCGTTCGCGATAATCCAATCTACATCAAAAACAGCAGGAATGTAAAAGACGGGCAATTGCATGTGGACCGCAAAGACCTTATCGCTTCCGGCGTAAACATTGACAAAGATTTTATACTCAGCTATTATAACATTCGTGAGTTTGACAGTACCAACAGCGATAATTTTTCATTAGATACAAGGTTAAAGTGTGATAGCACTAACACGGTAGCCTGTCCGGGATTGGAGCTGGTGATCGTATGCGAAGAACATATTTTTTTCGTATCGCTCACCGGGAAAGGTTGTGAACGAAATGCATCTGTCAAAATGGGTGAAGTATACCAGGATGGCACGAACAGCGATCTTTCTGCATTGGGCCGTAACCTGTACCACTGGCAACACCTGCAGATAAAAGTTGAACAAAAACGGGCAACAATTTACCTCGATGAACAACCGGTGCATACCATTACTTTCCAAAACAACTTCGGAAAGATCATGGGACTGAATTATAATTTTGGCGGTACAGGTGCGATTGACTACATACGATTGAAAAATGGAGAAGGTAAGACAGTGTATGATGATGAGTTTGATAAATAGATCCTGTACCGTTGAGATGGCTATGTATGTTCCCGGCATTTGAAACGCTGTTCAGCTTTCGTTGTGTCACACCCTTCTACGTTCTGTCCTTTATTGAGCAAAGCACGTTTTTTAACAACAATTGGTTTAAACAATCAATGTCCGTTATTTATGTACATTCTTCGTCCTCATTTTTGTTCCGGGTCATTGCCATAACATAATTCCAGGTATACAAGGGTCCACATTCAATCAGCATCCCTTGTATGGTTCAAATCCATAATCATTAATTTCCGGCTTCAATGACCACGCTCCCGTCTTGCAGATTTTCGCCAGCAGCGTTCAATCTTATTTTTCCTGCTTTTTTGCTGCGCACAATGATCAGACATTTCCCTTCAAACGTTTTGTGTTTTGGCTGCTGCATACTTTCCATACCGGTTGGATCAGCATTACCCGTCGCAATAATCTCACCCCCGCCGCTGATATTAAAGTGGAGTAAATTTGAAGCGTCGGGAACAAGTTGCCCTTTCTCATCAAGCACTTCAGCAGTAATATATACAAGATTGCCCGGCGTCGCCTGAATACGTGTGCGGTCGGCCGTGAGTCGTATCCGCGCAGGCTTACCCGCTGTTTTCAATTCTACCGAATCGACGGCTTTACCATTTTTCAAACCGATAGCCTTTAAAACTCCGGGTTGGTAATTTACAGTAAACGTAGCCGTTAGTTTAGTCTGCGCAGATGCATTTTGCTCACCGATGATTTTGCCATTCAGTACAAGCCGTACGGTTTCATACCGCGTATATACATTTACCAGCAACGGTTTTCCCTCCGCGCCGGGAAAAGTATATGAATGACGTTCTTCCGGCCAGCCCCAATAGCTTACTGCCTCTTTGTGTCCTTCCGGTATAGGTGCATGTACCAGCATCTCCAGTTTGCTGCGGTTCCACACCACATCACGATAATAAGATTGCGGCTTTTTGCCACCGATCAAATCAATATCCCCGCACCATGAGTTGAACCATGGAAATTTTGGCAATGGAAAATTTCGCGTACTATCAAGCCCGGTATGCGCAATGCCTGCTTCGCCAAGATAGTCTACGGCGGTCCACACAAAATCGCCTAAAACATACGGATGTTTCTCCACCTGTTGCCAGTTCTCAAACGCTTCTTTGGCAAAACTTTCCGTACCCATCATGATGCGGTCCGGGTATTTTGCATGGTCAGCTTCGTATTGCCTCCATAAATAATTATATCCGCCAACATCAAGCAGCGCATAGGCAGCGGCGGTAGTATCCCATTTGTAACCCGGGTGGTCAAAGAAATGACAAAGGGATTCCGTCACCGGTCTTGTTGTATCGAGCCGTTTAACTGCATCATATAGCTTCCTGGTAATGGCAAGACCCGATGAATCTGCCCGTTCATTGATTTCGTTCCCTATGCTCCAGAAAACAACGGATGGATGATTGCGGTCGCGAAGCACCATGGCATCCATATCTTTTTTCCAGCAACTATCGAAGTACAGATTGTAATCCTCGGGGTTCTTTGGCCGTTCCCATTGATCAAACGCTTCATCTATAACGATAAGGCCCAGCCGGTCGCAGGCATCAAGAAAATGTTGTGAAGGTGGATTATGACTCGTCCGCACGGCATTAAATCCATTTTGTTTCAGGAGTTGCACTTTACGTTCCTCTGCACGATCATACGCAGCAGCGCCAAGCGGCCCGTTATCATGATGCACACAGCCACCACGGAGTTTAATTGGACTGCCATTGAGGAAAAACCCTTTTTCAGCAGTAATATCGATAGAGCGAATGCCAAAGCTGGTAACAACATGATCAATAACCTGGCCGTTCTGCAAAATATCGGTCTCCGCATGATAGAGATAAGGAGATTCGGGAGACCAAAGATGAGGATTGGATAATTGC
>Ga0207648_10000580_pt1 | contig 41032 bp, 39 predicted proteins | sample KBSMisM32_FD_184310 | JGI IMG/M metagenome (GOLD analysis project Ga0207648, IMG submission 184310) | Miscanthus rhizosphere microbial communities from Kellogg Biological Station, Michigan, USA - KBS Miscanthus M3-2 (SPAdes) (version 2) | ecosystem: Host-associated > Plants > Roots >... | reverse complement strand
GCAGCGAGAAGCGATAGGCCCGGAACCAGCTGTTGGTCAGCTCCGGCGTGCCTTCGAAACCCACGTCCTTCGGGGTGGTGGCGTCGGTGCCCTTCGTCTGGTTGACCACTACGAGCGCGTGCACGATGCCCGTCCCGACGTTCGAGATGCGGTGGGTGGCCGGTGTCGTCGCGTAACTGGTCGTGCTCGTCACGCGAACCGCGGGGAGCGGTGCGGCTGGCGCCGCGGGTGCCGCCGGGGCCGCGCCGCCGGCGCGCGCGCCGCCGCGCCCTCCGCCCTGCGACCACTCCTTGCCGAGCTCCTGCGTGCGCATCGTGCTGGCACTCAGGTTGATGTAGGCGATCGGATCCTCGTGGGTGTGGAAGAGGGAGGTGTCGCCCGGCAGCACGATCAGCTCGAGGATCCGCGTCGTGCCCGACTTGAAGATCTGCCGGTGGCGCGGCTCCTCGTACACCGGGACGACCCGATCCTGTCCGGGTGGATCCGGCAGGCGCGGCGCTTCCTGCGCGCGCACGGCACCCGCCATCACGCCCAGCGTCACCACCGCCGCGGCGAGCACCGCTCGGCGCATTACCTCTTCTCGTCGGCGCGCGAGCCTGACAGCGTGTTGCGCATCGCGTAGTTCCCCTCATGGCACGCGTATTCGTAGAAGCCGTAATCGCTCTCGCGCTTGAGCGGGAACGACACCTTCCACGGCTGCGTCCACGTCTTCGGATCGTTGACGGTCACCTCGTACTGGAGCACGTCCTTGCTGACGGGCGTGAAGCGCTCGGTGATCACCGCCGCGTCGCTGTTGAGCAGCATGCTGCCGTTCCCCTGGGCGCCGGTCCTGCCATTGAGGTTCATGGTGCGCACCACCAGGGTGTTGCCCTCGAAGTGGCCGCGCGAGTAGCCCATGTAGCCCTTGAACATCGACGGCGGCATCGGGCGATCATCCAGCGGGATCACGCGCGTCTCGTGGATCATCTCGTTGCGGAACGCCACCAGGCCGGGCGCCTGCACGATCTCGTTGCCGTTGTTGTAGACGACCGGCATCATCGAGCCGATCGGACCGCGGGAGATGCAGCGATCGTAGGCGCTCAGCTCCGACGCGTTGTTCCAGCCGGTCTGCTTCGTGTAGGTGCCGCCGCTGCCCTTCTGATGGGCGAGCCCCTCGGGGGTCATGGCCGGCAGGCGTCCGTTGGCGGGCTCGACGATGAGCGACGACTGGCGCGACGGCTGCCCGCGCTCGAGCCAGTGCGGCGGCGGCGACGTCACGCCGCCCACGTCCCCGAGCGCCACCACCTCGGCCGGCGGCTTCTCGAGATCGAATTCCAGCACGTCGAGCTCGGCCTGCTTGCTCGCCTGATCCTGCCGCGCCTTGAACTCGGCGTCGGTCAGAAACAGGCGGTTGCCGAACTGCTGCGGCCGCTCGAAGGGAACGCCCACCATGTCGGTGCTCGGCCAGACGCCCTGCAGATCGGGGTCGCCCCAGGGCGTCTTGGAAGGCTGATAGGGAGACGGCGTGGGGGCCTGAGCCGACAACACCGAGGCCGCAGCGGCGCAGACCACGGCAACGAACACAATCCTGATAGTGCGGGTCATCAAAGAATTGTACGCCCTGCAGTCATGCGGGCCGCCTCGGCCAACCCCTACTTCAGGTGTGAATAAACGCGCCGTTCCACGCCTTGAAGCGTCTCGAGAGCCGAGGCGTCGTAGAACGGCAGCATCTGCATCATCACGACCACGCCCAGTTCTTCCTTGGGGTCGACCCAGAAGAACGTGTTGAAGATGCCGGCCCAGTTGCCGCTGCCGGGGCGGCGCATGGCCGGATCGGGCCGCTTCGGGTCGGCCAGCTGGAAGCCGAGCCCCCAGATGTCCTCGCCGGCGCCGAGGGGATACGGCTTGGAGAGCCCCGCCGCGGCCACCGGCTGCAGGCGCACGCGCACCCCGTTGGTGTGCGGCCTCAGCATCTCGGCCACGGTGGACGCCTTGAGGAGGCGCGCGCTCCCCAGCTGTCCGCCGTTGAGCAGCATCTGCAGGAACCGGCCGTAGTCGGGCGCCGTGGAAAACAGCCCGCCGTCGCCGCGCAGCGACACGGGAATCGTGTCGGGATTCTGCGTCTCGGTGATCTTGCCGGCGGCGTCCTTCTGGTGCGTCGTCACGACGCGCGCATACTCGGACTTCGGCACCTCGTAGAAGGTGTCCTTCATCCCGAGCGGCTTCGAGATGTGGCGATCGGTGAACGCGTCGATGCGTTCGCCCGACAGCTTCTCCACGACATCGCCGAGCACCTTCGTGCTGGCGCCGTAGGTCCACTTTTCGCCGGGCGCGTGCACCAGCGGCAGATCGGTCTCGCCGCCCTTGTTGATCTTGCGCTGCACGAGCGCGAGGCCGGGGTCCGACCAGCTGTACCCGATGCCGGAGGTGTGCGTCAGCAGCTGCCGGATGGTGATCGGCTTCGTGTTCGGTTTCGTCTCGTAGGTGCCCGCCTTCTCGTCGTAGCCGGTCAGCACCTGCATCGACTTGAAGGCCGGCAGGTAGGTCGACACGTCGTCGTCGAGCTTCAGCTTGCCCTGCTCGACCATCATCATCGTCGCCACCGAGGTCACCGCCTTGGTCATCGACGCGATGCGGAAAATGGAGCCGGCGGTGAGCGCGACGTTCTTCGCCGTGTTCTGTTGGCCGAAGGCGCCCGAATAGAGCACGCCCGTGCGGTTGACCACGACGGCCACCACGCCCGGGATCACGCCTTTCTCGACCTGGCCGCGCAGGAAGGTGTCGAGCGCCGTCGTGCCCGCGGCCGGGAGCGTGCGCGAGGCGGCATGCGGGAACGCGGGAGCGAGCAGCAGGGCGGCGGCGGCAACCGACACCACGAGCAGGCGCTTCATCTGAGCACTCCTCATGCCAGAGAGTTAGGGCACGTGATTCTATCTCGCCCATTTGGGTACCTTGACGCAAATTTGATCGGGGATAAGAATCGCCGCGGCCCGCGCCGCGGGCCGCACCTACCCAGGAGGTCTCATGAGCATCGGGCGTACGTCCCACGACGGACGGTGGCGCACAGCAAGCATCATCTTCGCGGCGGCACTGGCCGCAACGGTCTGCATCGACATCACCCCTGCCCTGGCGCAGGGTCAGACAGGCACCATCGCCGGGGTCGTGCGCGACTCGTCGGGCGCGGTGCTGCCGGGCGTCACGGTTGAAGCCTCGAGCCCGGCACTCATCGAGAAGACACGCAGCGCGGTCACCGACGGCCAGGGCGCCTACAAGATCATCGACCTCCGGCCCGGCACCTACGCGGTGAGCTTCTCCCTGGCCGGCTTCTCCAACGTCCGCCGCGAGGACATCGTCCTCACCGCGTCGTTCACCGCCAACGTCAACGCCGACCTGAAGGTGGGTGCGCTCGAGGAAACGGTGACGGTCACCGGCGCCTCGCCGATTGTGGACACGCAGAACGTCGCCAAGATTTCGACGGCCTCCCGCGAGGTCATGGACGTGCTGCCGACCGACCGCAACTTCGTGAGCTTTGCCGCGCTCACGCCATCGGTGCTCGTCACCGGCGTGCGCCAGAACGTCGGCGGCTCCATCCCCGAGACCGGCATGAACCTGGTCGTGCACGGCAGCCGCGCCGGCGACAGCCTGATCATGGTGGACGGCATGCCGATCATCAACGGCAGCGGCTCGGGCGGCCTGCAGTACGGCAACTACTTGAACAACGCGCTGGCACAGGAGATCACCTTCCAGACCGACTCGCACAACGCCGAGTTCGAGCGCGCCAGCGTCTACTCGAACTTCATCCCGAAGGAAGGGTCGAACACCTACCGCGGTTCCTTCGCCGCCCGCTATGCGGGTGAAGGCTGGCAGTCGGCCAACCTCGACAACGAGCAGAAGTCGAAGGGGCTGCTGAGCGGCAGCCGTATCAACCGGATCTGGGACATCAACCCCGCGCTCGGCGGCCCGCTCCTCAAGGATCGCGTCTGGATCTACGGGTCATTCCGTCACTGGGGGACCTACAACAGCGTGGCCGGCTCGTTCAAGGACAAGGACTTCACGGAGTTCTTCTATCAGCCGTCCACCGAGCAGAACCTGTTCCCGGTTTGGCACCAGAGCGGCGCGGCGCGGCTCACGACGCAGGTGACGCAGAAGAACAAGGTGAACCTGTACTACGACTGGCAGTACACCTTCTTCGGCAACTGCTTCGTGCCGACGTATCTCACCGCCATCAGCGCCTGCCCCGAGTACAAGAACATCCCGCAGTACATCGTCCAGGCGAGCTGGAGCTCCCCCGTCACCAACAAGCTGCTCCTCGAAGCGGGCGCCACGGTGACGCCGCAGGACTTCCACGGCTACCGCCGCGCCGGCGTGCCGCTCACCCAGTTCGCGGTCAGCGACGCGCTCGCGCCCGCCGGCTACCCGACTACCTGGGGCTCGTCGACGACCTACGGCGCCAACCGCAGCACGCAGTCCAACTATCGCGCGGGGGCCTCGTACGTGACCGGCAGCCATGCCGTCAAGGCAGGCTTCACCCTGATGCACTCGTGGCGCTACGCCACGCAGGAGCCGAACAACTCAGTGTCGCTGACGCTGCGCGGCGGGGTGCCGTTCTCGCTCACCGAGTACGCCACGCCGATCCAGTTCCACGAGACGATGAACTACAACGCCGGCATCTACGCGCAGGATCAGTGGCGCGTGAGCCGGCTGACGATGAACTACGGCGTGCGTCTCGACATGCTCAAGTCCAGCGTGGACGAGCAGCACATCGGGGCCGGGCCGTTCACGCCGGCGCGCGATTTCGGCAAGATCGAGAACGTCCCGAACTGGAAGGACATCGATCCCCGCTTCGGCGCGGCGTATGACCTGTTCGGCAACGGCAAGACCGCGATCAAGGGGAGCATCGGCCGTTACGTCGTGGCGGCGTCGTACGACATCGCGCGGCCCGTCAACCCCGTGCAGTCGACCGTGAACACGGTCACGCGTACCTGGGCTCCTCCGGCGGGCGTGGCGTACGTCGGTACCTTCAATCCGTTCGACGACTGCGACCTCTTCAACCCGGCGGCCAACACCAAACGTCCGGGCGCGGTGTCGTGCGGCGCGATCAGCAACCCGCTGTTCGGCCAGGTGGCCACCCGGACCACCAACTACGACCCGGAGATCGTCGAGGGGTGGCACGTGCGGCCGAACAACTGGGAGACGCAGTTCAGCATTCAGCACGAGCTGCTGCCGCGCGTTTCTGTATACGCCGGCTACAGCCGGCGGTGGTACGGCAACCTGCAGGCGACGCGCAATCTCAACGTGACCAACGCCGACTTCACGCAGTACTGCATCCCCGTCCCCAGCGACAGCCGGCTCGACAACGGCGGCACGCAGCAGTGCGGCTACTACGACGTCAACCGCGTGATCGCGCCGAACAACCTGATCTTCAACTCGAGCAAGGTGGGCGGGATCAACGACGTGTACGACGGCTTCGACTTCGACGTGAACGCACGCCTGCCGCGCCGGGTCATTCTCTCCGGCGGCGTCAGCGTCGGCCGCGAACGCGTCGACATCTGCAACTTGAAGGACGACCTCAGCCTGACGCAGACGGGCAACGGGCGCACGCAGGATCCGCGCACCGACGCGTTCTGCAACGTCACGCCGCCGTGGGCGACGCTGATCAAGGGGCAGGCGTCGTATCCGCTGCCATGGGACGTGGCCGTGTCGGCGACGTTCCAGAGCCTGCTCGGTCCGGAGCTGCGCGCGCAGTATCCGCTGACCAACGCCATCGCGCTGCCGTCGCTGGGGCGCAACTTCACCAACGTGGCGCCGACGGTGGACTTGCAGCCGGCCGGCACCATGTATGGCGACCGCGTGTACCAGACCGATCTGCGGTTCAGCAAGCAGATCCGCTACGGCACCACGACGATCCGTCCGACGGTGTCGATCTACAACCTGTTCAACGCCAACCCGGTGCAGACCTACGTGAACACGTATGGCGCGACCTGGTTGAATCCGACGGTCATCCTGCAGGCCCGCTTCGTCGACATCGGGGTCCAGGTAGACTTCTAACATCCGAACGGGCACCGACCGTGTAAACACGGTCGGTGCCCTTGATAGATTAGAAGTCTGTCTATCTTTCTGGGCGCGCTTCGCGCGCCATTTGCGATGCTGTCCAAGGCGGTTGCGGCTGGCTTGCTCGTTGCTCTTGGTCTGGCGGCGTGCCGCAATGCCCCGACGGACGGCCGGTCTGAAGACCGGCAGCCACGAACCCCGGCGAATCCCACCTACAACGAGCACGTCGCGCCGATCCTGTTCGCCCGCTGCGCCACGTGCCACCGCCCGATCGACTCCGCAGTCGTAGGGCGGGGCTTCAGCCCCGCCGACCAGCAAGATCCGCTCTGCGTCGCCGGCGCGCCGTTCAGCGTCCTCGACTACGCCGCGGTCGCACGGCGCGCGAAGGCGATCGCCGCCGCGGTGCAGCAGCGCCGCATGCCGCCGTGGCTGCCCGAAGCCGGTCACGGCGAGTTCGTGAACGAACGCCGGCTGCGCGACGACGAGATCGCCACGCTCACCGCGTGGGCGTCGCACGGCGCGCCTGAAGGTGACGCGGCGAAACGCCCGGCGATTCCCGACTTCCCCAGCGGCTGGCAGCTCGGCACGCCGGATCTGGTGCTCGCGAGCGCCGAGCCGTACACGCTGCGGCCAGGCCGCGAGGACACGTTCCGGACCTTCGTGCTGCCGGTCCCGTCCGGCGCCGCGCGCTACGTGCGCGGCATCGAGTTCCGCGCCGACAACCCCCAGGTGCTCCACCACGCCAACGTCGGCCTCGATCCGCGGCGCACCGGCCGGCGGCTGGATCGCGCCGACGCCGAGCCGGGCTTCGCCGCCATGCCGGAGGGCGAAGTGCAGGACGTGTTCGGCTGGTCGCCGGGCAAGGTGCCGGTGATGGAGCCGCCCGACACCGCCTGGACGCTCGCCGAGGGCAGCGACCTGGTGGCACAGCTCCACATGGTGCCCGCGGCCACGGCGCAAACGGTTCGCCCGCAGGTCGGCCTGTTCTTCTCGAAGACGCCGCCGACCCGGGTGCCGATCGTCGTCAAGCTGGAGTCGAAGGCGATCGACATCCCCGCCGGCGACGCCGGCTACGTGGTGGAGGACAGCTACACGCTGCCGGTCGACGTCGAGGCCGTGAGCATCTATCCCCACGCGCACTATCTGGCCACCCGCATGGAGGGCTCGGCCACCCTGCCCGGCGGGCAGGTCACGCCGCTCCTCTCGATTCCGCGCTGGAACATCCGCTGGCAGGACCAGTACCGCTACCGCACGCCGCTGGCGCTGCCGCGCGGCACCACGCTGCGCATGCGCTTCGTGTACGACAACTCGGCGGCCAATCCGAACAACCGGTTCAAGCCGCCGCGCCGGGTGCAGTGGGGGCCGCTCTCGACCGACGAGATGGGCGCCCTGTGGCTGGAAGTCGTCCCCTCGAGGCCCGAGGATGTGGCGGTGCTCGAGCGCGACTACCAGGACCGCGCGCTCAAAGCCGACATCGCGTCGGCGGAGCTCGCCGCGCGGTCGCGTCCAGACGACGCAGCAGCGCTCAACCGCCTCGCGACACGCTATCTCCAGGCGGGGCGCGTGGACGAGGCAGTGGCACAACTGCGGCAGGCGGTTCGGATTGCGCCGCGCGACGCGGAAGCGCGCAGCAACCTCGGCACGGCGCTGCAGGCGCGGGGCGAGCTGCCCGCGGCCCTCCGCGAGCTCGAAGCGGCGGCGCGTTTGAAGCCGGACGACGACCTTGTGCGCTTCAACCTGGGCAACGGCTACTACACGGCCGGGCGTCCCACCGACGCGGTCCGCGAGCTCTCCCGGGCGGTGGCGCTCAACGCCGACAACGCCGACGCGCACTTCAACCTGGCGATGATCCTCGGCCCCCGTGGACAGGTCGACGAGGCGATCGGGCACCTGCGGCGGGTGCTCGAGATCGACCCGCAGCGGGCCGACGCGCAGCGCAACCTGACGATGGCGCTGGGACTGCGCCGGTAGCCGACTAGAGCGGCTGTCGGTTCGACGTAGCCGCGTTGTTGGTCCTTGGTCCTTAGTTCTTGGTGCTTGGTCCGTCCTTGGTGCTCGGTCCGTCCTGGGTGCTCGGTCCGTCCCTGGTCCTTGGTCCCTGGTCCGCCGCGTCGCCCAGGGTTGTTGAGCATGCCGGGACCCAGGACGGACCAGGCACCAGGAACCAAGCACCAAGGACCATCGGCGCTCACCCCTGACGCCGCGTGCCGATGGTGACGAACAGCCACGCCGCCGTCAGACACCCAAAGGAGACGAACGGCACCACCGTGGTTTCGGCGAGCTGCGCCGCGACGTGCTGGAGCGTCGCCGGCTCCGGCCGCCGGGACCAGTAGACGAACGTGTTGGCAAACCCCAGGCAGGTGTTCGAAATCGCCGCGAAGACCGCCGCCAGGGTCAGCGGCCGCATCAACGCCAGCAGCTTCTCGCTCGGGCGATAGGCGAACATCGCGCCCACGACCATGGGCGCGGCGCAGACGAGCGCGCCCGCAAAGGCCGCAATGCCCCAGTTCAAGATGGCTCGCACGTCACACCCTCCCTGCGCGCACGCCGGCGCGTCACAGGTAGGAACGGCCGCCGGCCTCGACCGTGACACCTGTCACGCCCGGCATTCTGGTACGTTCTACCCCACATGGACCGGGAGTCCGAGCTGGCGCTGGTCGAGCGCGTGCGGGCCGGAGACACCGCGGCGTTCGACGACGTCCACGCGGCGTTCAACGCGCGGCTCTTCGGCTTTCTCGCCCGGCTGACGCGCAGCCGCGACGTCGCCGAGGATCTGCTCGAGGAGACGTGGCTGCGGTTCGTCACGCACGCCGACCAGCTCCGGGCGGATACGCGGCTGGCGCCCTGGCTCTTCACCGTCGCGCGGAACGTGCACATCACCTGGTGCCGCGCCCGGGCGGTGGAGACGCGCACCGCCGCCACGCTGGACCTGTGGCCGTCGCCGGCAGCCGCCGCGTCGCCGTTCGAGCAGGCCGCCACGAGCGAGCTCGAACGGCGCATCGAGCGCGCGCTGGCCAGCCTGCCGGACGACGCGCGCGAAGTGCTGCTGCTCGTCGGGGTGGAAGGGATGACGCCGTCGGAGGCGGCCGCGGTCTGCGGCGTGACGCCGGAAGCGATGCGGCAGCGCCTCAAGAGAGCGCGCGCGTCGCTGGCGCGGCGGCTGGACGACCCGTTGCGCGCGCCGGTTTTTCGCTGGCGTGAGGTGGAGCCATGACCGTGCACGAACAGCCCGACGCCCTGCTGGGCGCCCTCGGGCGCCTCTCCACTCCGTTGCCGGCCACGGCGCGGGGCGCCCGCACGCGGGCGCGATGCCACGGCGCCCTGGCGCGCCCGCGCCCCCGCCGCGCCCGCGCGATCGACCGGCTGCTGCCGGTCGCCGTTGTCGCCTACGGGGTGATCATCGTCGTGGAAGGTCTCAGGATGGCGGGCCTGATCTAGCGCGGCTACGGGGCGAGCCCGCGGCTCCGGAGCGTCTCGGTGGTGTCCGGGTGGTACCAGAACGTGTCGGACGCCTTGGGATGGTTGTTCCACGGGACCAGCTGTCCGTCGACGCGCGCCGCCCGGATGTAGCCGTACTCGCGCATCGCCTCGCGCACCGCCGGCTGCCCGCCGCCTTCCACCATCAGAATCGGCTTGCGCGAGGTAATCAGCTGGCGCGCGCCCTTCAGGGCCGCCCCCTCGTGGCCCTCGATGTCCATCTTGATCGCCCCGATCTGCGGAACCGAGGCGCCGAGCGCCTGCACGATGTCGTCGAGCGGCAGCGCGGCCACTTCGAGCACCGCCAGCCCCACTTCGTCGGGCGCCCCTTCCGTCACCGGCGGGAAGTCGGCGGCGCGGTCGGCGACGATTCTCGCCCGGTCCGGTGTGAGCGCGGCTCCGGTCGAGGAGAGCCCGCCCACCGGCCTGCGGTTCACCACCGGCACGTAGAAGACGAGACGATCCGGCACGTCGCTGGCCGCCACGTGGACGTAGTCGTAGCTCCCGCCGGACAGCCGCTTCAGGGTTTCGAGCGGCGGAATATGGAACGGCATCGCTTCGACGGACACGATGCGGGCACGGCAGCCCTGATGCCGCATCGACAGCACGCTGTAGCCCCAGTGCGCGCCGACGTCGAGCACGGTCTCTCCCTCGCCGAACACTCGGAAGAGGTCGTAGGGCTCCTTGAAGGTGCCGAAACGTTTGTCGAACACCGCCCGGTCGTTGAGGAGCTGGGTCAGGAATGCGTCGTGATTCGGCTCGACCAGCGTCGCCGGGTCGACGATGTCGGCGTCGGTGAGGGTCCGGTCCTGCAGCCGCGTATACAACGCCGCGACGGCGGCGAGCAGCGACTGGGAGCGTTCTTCGGGAGTGATGGACATGAAAGGATGGGCGGGGCTGAAAGCCCCGCCCTACGAAAGACGGGCCGCCTGAAGGCGGCCCCTACGACGCTCCGCTCCTACGTCCATTTCATCTTCGACAGAGGAAGCTCGCGGGCGCGCTTGCCGGTGGCGGCGTAGAGCGCGTTGCCGAGCGCGGCAATCACCGGCGGCAGGCCCGGCTCGCCGACACCGGTCGGCAGCGCCCCGCTCTCCACGAAGTGCACGTTCACCTGATAGGGCGCATCGGTCATGCGCGCCACCTGGAAGCGGTCGAAGTTGCTCTGCTGGATACGGCCGTTGAGCGCGGTGATCTCACCGGTCCGCGCCAGGCCGACGCCCATCACCGCGGCGCCCTCCATCTGCGAGCGCACGCGATCCGGATTGATCGCCGTGCCGCAGTCCACGACCTGGTCGATGCGCGGCACGCGGAACCCGCCGCGGCCGTCCATCTCCACGTGCACCACCGAGGCGACGTAGGTGTTGAAGCTGCGGTGGGCGGCAATGCCGTAGCCCTTGCCATTGCCCGACTTCAGCTTGGCCCAGCCGCTCTTCTCGCCGGCCACTTCGAGCACCTTGCGAAGCCGCCGCGTGTCGATCGGGTACTTGTCGTACGGCGCGCCGTAGTTCGAGTACTCCACGCCCTGCGCCTTCAGATCCAGCACCTTGCCCGGCCCGAGGCTGGCGAGCAGGAACTCGAGCGGATCCTTGCCAGCGGCGTGCGCGAGCTCGTCCATGAAGCTGCCGAGCGCGAAGAAGTGGAAGTTGTTGGTCACCGCGCGGAACCAGCCAATGCGCACGTTCGCGCGCGCCGGGCCGTTTTCGGCGCGGATGTTCGCCACGTCGTACGGTGCGTCGGTGAGCGCGAGGTCGAGCTCGAACGGCAGCGGGTACTCGACGTCGCCCGCGAACGTCGACGCGATCGGCTGGAACGCCGAGCGGTGCAGCAGGGCGGTCGGCAGGCCGTTCGGCCCGAGCACCGCCTTGTGGTACACGGCCGCGGCCGCGTGGTAGAAGTCGTGCCGGAGGTCGTCCTCGCGATTCCAGACGACCTTCACCGGCTTCCCGAGCTGCTTCGAGAGCACGGCCGCTTCCGCCGCGAAGTCCGGCTTGCTCTTGCGGCCGAAACCGCCGCCGAGGAGCGTCACGTGGCAGGTGACGTCCTTCTTGTCGATGCCGAGCGCCGCGGCCACGGTTTCCTGCGCCGCCTGCGGGTTCTGCGTCGAGGTCCACACCTCCACTTTGCCGTTCTTGAACTCGGCCACCGCGGCTGGCGGTTCCATCGCCGCGTGCGCCAGCATCGGCGTGGTGTAGGTGGCTTCGATCACCTTGCCGCCCTTGGCGAACTCGGCGTCGACGTTGCCGAGGTTCCGCACCACCTTCTGCGACTTGCTGACGGTGGCGACGAGCTGCTTCTTGTAGGCCTCGGATTCGAACCCGGCGTTGTTGGCCGGCTCGTTCCATTCGATCTTCAGCGCCTTGCGCCCCTTGAACGCAGCCCACGTGTTGTCGGCAATCACCGCCACGCCGCCGAGCGACTGGAACATCAGCGGCGGCTTCGGCGCCGGCAGAGTCACCGTCTGGCGCACGCCCTTCACCGCGCGCGCCGCGGTATCGTCGACGCTCTTCACCGAGGCGCCCACGACCGGCGGGTGCTCGATCGACGCGAACACCATCCCCTCGCGGACGGTGTCGAGACCGAACTGCGCCTTGCCGGTGGTGATGTCGCGCAGGTCGTAGATCTCGCGTTCCTTGCCGACGAAGTTCCAATCGGCCTTGTTCTTGAACTTGAGATCCTCGTCCTTGGGGACCGGCAGCTTCGCCGCCTCGGGCACGACGGTGGCAAACGCCAGCCGGCGGTTGCTCTTGGCGTGGATCAGGATGCTGTTCTGGATGGTGATCTCGGACGCCGGCACCTTCCAGCGCGCCGCGGCGGCCTGCACGAGCATGGACCGCGCGGCCGCGCCGGCGCGGCGGAACGCGTCGTAGAAGTCGCGGATCGAGCGCGAGCCGTCCGTGTTCTGGTCGCCGTACTTCGTGTCGCCGAGCCCCTGCTCGATGGTCACGAAGCTCCAGTCGGCGTCGAGCTCGTCGGCCGCCACGAGCGGCAGCGAGGTGCGGATGCCGGTGCCCATCTCGGACCGGTGCGTGATGATGTAGATCCGCCCGTCGGTCTCGATGCCGAGGTAGACGCTCGGGTTGAGCGCGGCCGCCTGCGCGCGCGTGCGCACGCCCGGATCCTGCGCGAACGCGGACTTGGGCAGCACCTGCGCGGCCAGCACGAAGGCGCCGGTGGAGAGCGTGGTGCCGAGGAAGTGGCGGCGGCTGACGTTTTCGATGAGATTCACGCCAGGCCTCCCTTCCGCAGGTTCGCCGCGGTCTTGATGGCGGCGCGAATGCGCTGGTAGGTGCCGCAGCGGCAGATGTTGCCGGCCATGGCGCGATCGATTTCAGGATCACCCGGTTCCGGCGTGCGCGCGAGCAGATCCGCGGCCTGCATGATCTGGCCGCTCTGGCAGTAGCCGCACTGCGGCACGTTGTGCTGGGCCCAGGCGCGCTGCACCGGGTGCGACCCGTCGGTGCTCAGCCCCTCGATGGTGGTGACGCTCTTGCCCTGCGCCGTGCGCATCGGCGTCTGGCAGGCGCGCACCGCGCGTCCGTCCACGTGCACCGTGCAGGCGCCGCACAAGCCGGCGCCGCAGCCGAAGCGCGTGCCGGTGAGCCGAAGTTCGTCGCGGAGATACCACAGCAGCGGCATGTCGTCGTCGCCGTCGAACATGCGCGACGTTCCATTCACTCTCAAACTGACCATCGATGTGCCCTCACAGGCGAACCTGAAGGTTCGCCTCTACGAAAACCCATCCTATTCTACGCGGTAGAACCGGATGACGACTTCGTTGGGATACCGCTCGCCCATGCCCACGAACAGCGACCTCGTGATCCACTGGAGCTCGGGGGCCGAGGTTTCGAACTTGGGCTGGGTGCGGAAATACACCAGGGCCGGGTCCACCACCTCGCCCGCCAGGAGCTTCTTCATCACGTCCGGCGGCGCGGAACGCACGCCCGGATTCTGGACGTAGATCAGCTGACCCTTGTCGGTCTCGAGCGTGTAGCGCGTGTCGAGCTCGGTGAAGCCGTCGGCGCGCACGATCTGCCAGTCCGCGCCGCCCGGCCGCACCTTGCCCTTGATCTGCCCCTCCACCGTGCCGCCGGTGATGTCGATGATCCGGCGCCGGCCATTCGGGACCTGCCCGAGCTCGGTCGGTGCCGCGACCGTGGCGTGCAGCTCGAAGGCATATGTCAGTTTGGGAGCCTGCGCGGGCTTCGTTCCCTGCGCGCGCACGATCAAGGCGTTTCCGCCCACGCAACAGAGCGACAGCCCGAAGGCGGCAACGAGCACTCGACCCACTGTCAGATGGCGCATATCACTCATAGTACTGCGGAGCCTTCTTCAGCTTGGCGTTCGCCGCCCACTCGTGCTCGATCCAGATCGACGCCTTCGTCGCCTTGAGATACGCCTCGATCTTGGTGCGCGAGGCCGCCGACTGCTGCACGTTGAACTCGTTCTCGGGCGGCGCCCGGTGGAACTCGCGCTCGGGCGGATAGTGGTACAGGTCGCCGGCAATCATCACCTTGCCGGTCTTCGCCAGGTTCAGCACCAGCACCTGGTGGCCGGGCGTGTGCCCCGGCGCGGCTTTGATGATGGCCGCACCGTCGCCGAAGACGTCGTATTCGTCCTTGTCGAGCGGCACCCACTTGCTCTTCTCGAGCGCCGAGAAGAACCGCGGCTCCACGCGCTCGTTGTTCGGCTTCCACATGAAGTCGCGCTCGGCCTTTGGGGTGAGCCATGTAGACGCCGCGAACTGGTTCAGATTGGCGGTGTGGTCCTTGTGCGCGTGCGAGATGGCGACGTAGGTGATGTCGGCGGGACGGTAGCCGATGGCCGCGAGCTGGCTGCGCAGCGTGCGCGAGACCACCGCGGCGGCGGTGGGGTTCACGTCGTAGCGCGCGCCGCCGGCGGCGGCCTTCTCGACGTCGTCGTCGGGAATCACGCCCACGTCCCACATCAGCGTGCCTTTCGGATGGGCGACGAGAAAGCACGGCACCGGCATGCGCGTCTCGCCCACTTCGGCGGTGGTGACGTGATACCGCTCCACGCCCTCGCGGGTGATGTTGAGCAGCCCGCAGTCGAGCACGTAAAGCCGCATCGCTTTGGGCGGCGCGGCCTTCGGCGCCTGGGCAGCCAGCACCGCGCCCACGGCGAGCATGAGACAGACGAACGCGCTCCTTCGCATCACTCAGAGCCTCCGCTCGGGAACCTGCTCGACATCGATGCTCGCGACCTCGGCACCCCTCGCGCCTGCCGTGTACACCGCCACCACGTCGAGGCTCTGCGTACTTTCGATGACGAGAAACCCTTCGAAGCCGTGCACCAGGTGGAGGCCGAACGACTGGACATCGCCGCAGTCGACCCTGGCGGCCGCGTCCGGTTCGAGCTTCTGAGTGATGAACTTGCTGATCTCGCCGCCGGCGAGCGCGAGCTTCTTGCGGAGCTCCACCGTCTTTCGCTGCGGGTTGTGGATGTTCACCGCGGTCTGGTAGACGCCAGGCAGGAGCGCCGAGGTGGTCTGCGACGTGCCGGGCACGTTGCTCGTGCAGAGAAACTTGGCGGCGTACTGGAATCGATACCGTGGCTGGACGAGCGCCCTTTTCTTCGCCATCGTCGTGCTCCTTCCATTTCAAGAGAGACCGGCGGGGGTAGGGCGCGATTCTAGCTGATGGACTAGTCGGGCTGTGGCTCGTTCCAGCGCAACGTGACGGGGGCATTACCGGAAGGGGCATGCCAGTCGAGCTCGACGCGCCGGCCCACACCGATCTCGGGCGGCGCCGCGGGCCACGTTACGTGATAGTTGATGGGCGGCGGCGCGTCGAGCGCCTGCGCGGCGGCGGCCGCCTCGGCACGCCGGGAGCGCGGCGTCCGCGACTCGGGCGGTGCCGGTGGGCGCTTCGGCATGTTCTTCATCGCCGCCACGAGCGCCGCGATCGTCTGCTCGGCGGCCTGGCGCGCGGACACCGAAATGGTCTTGGCATTCGCCGACCGCGCGGCCGCCGGCATGGCGCCCGCGTCGCCGCGCGACCCGATCCCCGGCGCCACGACCGGCTTGGCCGGCGCGATCATCAGACCACCCGCCGGCGTTGCGGAGGGCGGAGCCGGCGCGGACGGAGTCTTGGCCGGCGGCAGTGAAGGCTTGGCTCCGGCCTGCTGCGCCCCGACTGGCGTGACCGCCAACGCCACGATGACTGCCGCGATTCCCGCGACGACAACGGTTCGCATCTATTTCTTCGCGGGCGCGGGCGCCGGCGCCGGGGGCGGCGGCACCGGATCAGAGAACATCACGCGGCCGCTCACGAGTTCGTAGTAGCCGCCCACGACGTCGAGCTTGCCAGCCGCCACGAGCCGGCGGAGCACCGGGCTCTTCGCCATGGCGTCGTTGATCACTTCCTCGACGTTGGCCAGGACCAGCGCCTTGATGTCCTCGCGGTCGGCCTGGTCCTCGGACGTGGGCACCTGACGGCGCGCGGCCTGGATGGCCCGCAGCAGGTACTCCATGTTCGCGCTCTCGGTCGGCCCCTTCGCCTCGGCGGCGGCTTTCACCGCCCCACACGATTCATGGCCCATCACGACGAGCAGCGGGATGTTGAGTTCGGTGGCGCCGTACTCCGCCGTAGCCAGGACCGACCGATCGACCACGGCGCCGGCGGTGCGGATCACGAACAGGTCGCCGAGACCGACGTTGAAAATCAGTTCCGGCGGCACGCGTGAGTCGGCGCACGAGAGCACCATCGCGGCCGGGTGCTGCCCCTTCGCCAATTCCTCGCGCCGCAGCACGCTCGTCGAGATGGGCTTCGAGGCGTTGCGCGCGAAACGGTCGTTGCCCGCCTTGAGCATCCCGAGAGCCTGCCGCGCCGTCAGCGGCGGCGCAGCCGGATCCGGCCCCGCGGCCGCCAAGGCGGTCGTGAGGAGAAGGACGAGGACGGCGATCGAGCGAATCCGGGCAGTCATGGGCACTCCGGGCCGAACGGGCCTTGTGGGAAAGAATCGGCCTGGATGAAGTGCCCTTGAACGAGGCAGGCCTGAAGGCCTGCAGCCACGAATGCTATCGGCCTATATATCCGGGGCGCGCTTTGACCGTGGCTCGACGGTTCTTCACGCGCACTTCGAGCTTGTGCCAGCCGCCCGGCTGGACGCCCTTTGGCGAGTAGCTGAGAAGGTAGCGGCGACGGAACTCCTCGAGAATCGCCACGAAGCGGCCCGAAAGCTCCTTGAGCGAATCCACTTCGAGGGCCGACCCGCCGGTCTGCCCGGTCAGGTCGCGCAGGAAGGACGCCGAACCGGCGTCCTTCGGCGACAGCGCATACACCACCGCGTCGCTGCGTTTCGCGGTCTCGATGATCTGCGCCGGTGACAGCCAGCTGGCGGTATCGATGCCGTCGCTGAACACGAGCACGAGGTTTCTCGACGGATCGTTCACGCCGGCGAGCAGGCCGGCATACACGCCGTCGAAGAGCGACGTCTGCCCTCCCGGCTGCGCGAAGTCGATGGCGGCCACCACGGCTCCGGCGTCGTGCGTGAGCGCCTGCTGCAGGGCCACGCGCTGGCTGAAAGTCACCAGTGCCGCCTGATCGCGGGGCGCGAGCGCCCGCAATGCCGTGCGAGCCGCGTCCTGCAGTTGCACCAGCCGCTCACCGGTGACGCTCTTGCTGCGATCCAGCGCCAGGATCATGTTCACGGGCAGCGTCTCGAAGATGGCGAGATCGACAGTCTGCGGCGTGCCGTTGTCGAGCACGACGAAATCGGCCGCGGTCAGCCCCTGCACCGGCCGGCCGTTGTCGGTCACGAGCACGTCCACGCGGACGGCGTCGAGACGGCTGGAGAACGTCGGCTGCTGCGCCACCAGCGCCGCGCTCGCGCCGAACGCCACCACGCCGGCCACGGCCGCGGGCCGCCACGCCGTCACTTCGGCATCTCCCTGCGAAGGCTCTCGACCAGGCCCTCGTGCGACAGGCGGAAGAATCGGCCGGCCGCCGTGGCGTAGAACCACCACGGGTCGTCGGTCTCGAGCGCGGGCAGCTCCGCGACGCGTGCGAGCAGCGCCGCCGCCTCACTGGCATCGCCGCGGCTGTACGCGAGCTGGCTCAGGGCCATGAGCGGTGACTGGGCCGCGGGCGCCAGCTGCGAGGCACGCTCGAAGGCCGCGCGGGCTCGCACGGTGTCGCCGGTCTCGACCGCCGCGCGGCCCAGGAACATCTGGCCGTAGTACTGCAGCGTCTGGTTCTGCAGGGCCGAGAGGGCTTGCGTCAGCTCTGGCAACGCAGCCTTGGACTGACCCTGTTCCACGAGCACGCGCCCGAGGTGCAGGCGGGCCTCCGCGAACGAGGGGTTTCGCTTCACGGCACGGCGCAGCAGATCTTCCGCGAGGTCCATCTCGCCCCTGGCCGAGCGGACGCGCACACCGTCGCGAAGGCGATCCGATTTCCGGAGCGGCTCCTGGACGTTCTCCGCCGCCAGCGTTTCGTGCAGGACGCCGCCGAAGAACAGCACTTCCGGATCGTCCTGAAACAGCTCGAGTCCGCGTGCGGCGTCCTGGACGTTGAAGTGCTGCTGCGCCAGCATGTAGGCGATCAGCGTGCGGTACCAGCGCCGCACCCAGTCGTCGTCCGATGGCTTCGGACGGAAGTCCTCCGGGTCGGGACGGACCCATTCCAGCAGAAAGCGCGCAAAGTCCAACTGGCCGAGGGCGTCTTCGTTGCCCAGCCCCTGCCCGTCGTCGAACCGCAGGATGAAGAACTCGGATCGCCCGGCGCCGCCGCGCGAATCGCCGTTCGCGCGCAGGACGACGGCGTCCATGTGGAGCATCGCGCCGCGCCGGAGCACGTGGTTCTCCCCGAGCGGCTTCAGCCGTTTGGCCACTTCGAGGAGATCGCGGAGCTCGTCGCGGCTGTAGAAGACCTGCCGCCCGGCCCGGCCGCCCGGCTGCGGTGGACGGAAGAACGTGCGGACCGTGGGATCGCCAACCAGCTGCAGGGCCGAATAGAAGGTGATCTTCAGCTCGCCGAAGTCCTGGGGGCTCCAGTCGTTGAAAGCGTCGAGCGCGGCATCCGCCGCGCCGGGCCGGTGACGTTCGAGCGCCGCCGTCCACTGCTCCAGCCGCTGGAGCCGCGAGAATTTCGCAGGCCTGTCAGCCTCGGTCTGGGCCGAGAGGGTCACCGTCGCACACGCGGCCAGGCACACGGCGGCCCAACGGTGCCACGACGTCACTGCGGCATCTCCTTGCGCAGGTCCGTGGCAATCTCCTGGTGCGACGGTGCGAAGAATCGCCCCGCGGTGGTGTTGTAGAACCACCACGGGTCGTCGCCCTCGAGCTCCGGCAGCTCGGCGACGCGCTTGAGCAGCTCGGCGGCTTCGTCCGTGTCGCCGCGCGCGTACGCAAGCTGACTCAGCGCCAGCAGCGGCGACTGCGCGACCGGAGAGAGCTGCGCGGCGCGCTCGAACGCGGCGCGAGCCGCGGCGACGTCGCCCGTCACGGCGGCCGAGCGGCCGACGAACATCTGGCCGTAATACCGCAGCGTCGGGTCCTGAATCGTTGCAAGCGCCTGCGTCAGCTCGGGCAGCGCGGCCTTGTGCTGATCGCGCTCCACCAGCACACGTCCGAGGTGCAGACGTGCCTCCGCGAACACCGGATCCCGCTTCACCGCGCGCCGCAACAGATCCTCGGCCAGGTCGAGCTCGCCGCCGGCCGAGCGCACACGGGCCAACTGACGGGTCGGTTCCGATTTCCGCAGCGGCTCCTGGATGGCCGGCGACGACAGCGCTTCGTGAAGGACACCCTCGAGGAAGAGGACCTCCGGATCGTTTGGAAAGAGCTCGAGACCGCGCTCGGCGTCCTCGACGTTGAAGTGCATCTTCGACAGCTGATAGGCGAGCAGGGTGCGATACCAGCGCCGCACCCAGTCGTCGCCGCCGGGGCGCGGGCGGCTGTCGCCCGGATCGACATAGATCCGTTCGAGCATGAAGCGCGCGAAGTCCCACTGCCCGAGGGCGTCCTGCTGGCCCAGGGGCTGGCCGTCGTCCATGTGGTAGATGTAGAAGTCGGATCTGCGGGGGCCCGGTCTCGCTTCGTTGCCGGAGCCGAGCACGACGGCGTCCATGTGCAGCATCGCCCCGCGCCGGAGCATGTGGCTCTCACCCAGCTTCCGCAGTCGCTTGGCCACGTCCACGAGCTGGCGGATCTCGTCGCGGCTGTAGAACACCTGCGTGGAGGGCCGGCCGTTCGCGAGCGGCGGTCGCAGGAACGTGCGGATCGTCGGATCGCGAACAATCTGCAGCGCCGACGAAAAACTGGTCTTCAGCTCCGCGAATTCGGGAGCGGTCCAGTCACGGAACGCGTCGAGCGGAGCGTCCTTCTCGCCCGGCTGATGCTGCTCGAGCGCCGCCGTCCACTGCTCCAGCCGCTGCATTCGTGAGTACTTCGCCGGCGGCGCGGTCTGGGCGGCGAGCACGACACCGGCGGCTCCGGCCAGGCACACGACGAGCGCGGCGGCGATCGAACGGCGGCCGGAGGCAGGCCGCGGCATCCCTTCAATCCCAGGGGGCGGCCGGGCGGCCGAACCAGATCCAGGCGATGAAGTCCACGAGCGGCGGGTCCCCGCCCACGGCGCGCAGCCGCGTGTTGGCCTGGGCGCGATGGTGCGTCGAGTGACTGACCACCTGGAACGCCGTCTCGCCCACCGTCGCGACGTCGAACTTGCGTCCGAGCTGCTTCTCGTACTGCGCCACCCACGGCATGACGAGCGGCCGCGCGAGCACGTCGGGCGTGGCGGTGTCGAGAAACGCCCGGGCCTGCGCGTAATACGGCTGCGCCCAGGCGCACAGCTCGGGCAGCGTGAACTCCGACGGCTGCCGCCGCGCGATCGGCTCGGCCGGCGTGCCGGTCCAGAAGGCGAGAAACAGCTGCTGCGTCAGGTGCATGTGATGCAGGTAGTTCAGCAGCGTCTCGTCGCTCTGCGCGCCGGGGCTGGCCAGCGCGGCGCGCCACAAGGTGGCGTCCGCCCACTCCATGTGCTTGTAGAGCTCAGTAAACAACGCGGGCGAATAGTGGCTCACGAGCGACTCCGTCTCCTTCCCGCCGTCTACTTCACGAGCGCGGCCATCAGACCGCGGCCGGCGACGACGGCGGCCACACAGATGAGAACGCTGAGCACCACGTTCGTGGCCGCGACAGCGACCGCGCCCGACCGCCAGACCGCCACCGTCTCGTTGGCGAACGCCGAGAACGTGGTGAATCCGCCCAGAAATCCCACCATCAGCAAGGCACGCGTTTCGTTCGACAGCGGCCCGTGCCGTTCGCCGACCTCCGCCAGCGCGCCGGCCAGCAGGCACCCGAACACGTTCACCACGAGGGTGCCGGCGGGAAACACCGACCACTCCCCCGTCGCCGGCACCGAGCGTTGCGCCACGCCCGACATCCAGAAGCGCAGGAGCGACCCCACCGCCCCGCCGACGGCGACGAGGAGCGCGCTCACGCCTGGTCGAAGAGCTTCAACGCGAGCGTGCCGTGCGTCGCGGCGGCGCCGGCCCGCAGAGACGCCGCGAGCAGCGCCGCCTCGGCCACTTCCTCCCGGGTCGCGCCCGCGGCCTTCGCCGCCCGTGTGTGCGCATCGAGACAGTAGGGGCACTGCGTCGTGCACGACACGGCAATGGCGATCAGCTCACGATACTTGCGCGGGATCGCACCATCCTCGCGCTTGGTGATGTTGTTGAGGCCGAGCCAGGCCTCGAAGTCGGCCGGCGCCAGCTGGCGCATGTCGCGCAGCAGCTTGGTGTCGCTCGGGTCGTGATAATGGTCCGCCATTACTTGCCCACCATGTGCTGCGGGTCCTTGTTGTTCTCTTCGCAGATGCTCTCGATGAGTTCCCAATCCGGCTGCAGCGTCCACGAGAGCTGCACCGTCCACGGCTTCGTGTACGACTTCGGGTCGTCGATCGTCACGTCGATGATCATGTTGCCGATCGTCCGCCGCGTGTAGCGCTCGGTGACCTTCAGCGCGTCGCTGCCCGGCGTGCCCCGCATGTCGAGCCACGTCCGGCCGTTCTGGCCGATCGTCTGCACGACGAACGTGTCGCCTTCCCACCGGCCCACCGAATAGCCCTGCCACGCCGGCTGCGGATCCTTCGGCAGCGGCCGGCCGTCGGTGAAGACCTGACGGTAGATGGTGCGCGACTCGTGCAGGAACAGCATCAAGTCCGGCGTCTGCACCAGCTTCAGCCCGTCCGGGATGTTCAGCTTCTCCGGAATGCCGGAGGGCCAGCAGCGCACGCCCGGATGATCCTTGCCGTTGGTCTCGATGCGTTCCTGGAGGACCTTTTCGGCGCCTGGCCGCAGCGGCACGTCGCCAGGCTTGAGATCGGCCGTCAGATTCAGCAGGTGCTTCACCGGATTGGTGGGCGTCCAGAACCCCTGCAGGTCGATCTTGCCGTCGGGCGTGCGGCGCGGCGGCGCATTCATGTCCACCTTGCCGTTGGCGAGCCGCGGCACGTTCTTCATCGGCCAGTTGTCCCACTGCGCGGCGACGGGCGCGGTGGCCAGTGAGGCCAGGGCGAACGCAACGGCGGTAGCGGCTGCGGCGCGCGTGGTGAGTCGAGCTGTGGTCATCGAGCAGTGTCCCCCGAGGCGGAATTCTAGTTCGAAGCGGTGTGCCGCGCGCCTATACGCGCGCCGCAATGCCGCACGCCCTACGGAATGTAGGCGATGCAGTCGATCTCGACGCGCAGCCCCTCGGCGGGAAGCGCCGCCGCCTGCACCGTGGTGCGCGCCGGCTTGTGGCCGGCGAACACGCGCTCGTAGACGCGGTTCATGCGGCCGAACTCGCTCATGTCGATCAGGAACACCCCGCAGCGCAGCACGTGCTGCAGGCTCGAGCCGGCGGCAATCAGGATGGTCTCGACGTTTCGGAGGCACTGTTCGGTCTGCGCCTCGATATCCAGGCTGGCCAGCGTGCCGGTGGCCGGCACGCGTGCGCCCTGGCCGGCCACGAAGACCAGGCGCTCGAACACGGTCGCGGGCGAGTAGGGGCCGGCAGGGGTGGGCAGGTGGTCGGCCTGCACGATGCGATGCGTGGGCATGCCGGATTGTACGTGGCTGCGCCGAGATCAGCTCGTCGAGAGGCTTTCGATCGTCCAACGCCCGGCGACACGCCGCAGGGCGATCGTCCAGGACGCGCGCCGGCGCCGCAGGGTCGGATCGCCGGAGTTCGACACGGCGCTGATCGACCCGTCGCACGAGGCCAGCGCGTAATCGGCGGCGGTCACCCGCGTCCGGCACCGATCGAACGACAGGTGCTGGTATCGCAGCTCCGAAAACGTCCTCGCCAAGATGCCGGCGTCTGCGCCAGGCCAGATCGCGGTGACCGACGCGGCGTCGAGTGTGTTGAACGCCCGGCGGTAGGCGTCGAGCGCCTCGCCAACCCCGGAGGGTGGCTCCGCGGTGCTCGAAGCCCGTGCCACGGGCTCGACGCGCGGGGGCGCCGGGGGCGCCGGTGGCGGCACTGTTGGCGCTGCAGACACGCCGGCGTGATCGCCGTCGCCCACCTGCGCATCAACGTGTACCGGCTCTGGCGGTGGAACCGGCACTCGAATCGGTTCGGGTATGGCCGCCGGTCCCGCCAACGCAGGCCGCGGCGGCGCGGGCACACCGCGCGCCATCCATGCGGGCAGCTCGGTCCACACCGCGATCGAGACGGCAACGGCGGCGGCGACGATCAAGAGCGAGCCCACGACTGCCACCCAGCCGTTTGTTCCACCGGACAGCTCAGGGAGACCGGCGGCCTCAGCGGTGCGGAAATCGCCGCGGTCCTCGGTGGTGGTGAACTCTCCAAGCCCGAGCCCGGCAGGTTGCGAATTTGGTTTCAACCGACTCTGCCCCACGACAGGACGGCAGCAACAAGCGGACCGACTACGGCCCCTGGCAGATGCAGGCGCGCACCGTGGCCGAGCTCGCCCATCGTGTAGGAACGTCCGCGGACGTCAGAAAAGCCTACAGATGCAACGCACGACGGATTCGGCGGACGGAGCGCGACGCGAGTCCGCGGGCCGGCCAGGCCATCACCTCGAAGATCCGCCGGTCCATGACCGGATCGGGACACACCTGCGCCGGATGGCTGATTGTTGCCAAGTCGATGTCGACCGCGGGCTTGAAGAGGATGGACTGGTAGGTGCCTGCCTTGCCGTCGGAAAAATGACCGACGTCACCAATATTCGTTACGAGGTTGTTTCTCGGTACCACCGCGAGGCCATGGTTGAAGAGGCACGCGTGATCCCACTGAATGTCCCACGTATCGAGCCCGTGCTCGCGAACCGCGTCGAAGCGTTGTTCGTGGTGGTCGCGGTGGGCGGCATCGCCGAAGATCTGATCCAGCGTCCCGAGGCTCCTGTTGCGTGGCCACGTGGACATTTTGAAGTCGTAATGGGCCCAGGCGCGTCGCCACGTCGCCCAGCCCCAGATCGCGTAGTACCTCGAGAAGAAGTATGTGTGCTCCACAGGCGCCAGATCGCTCGCGTAGTTCGTACCGGCCACGTGCATGATCCGTTCGTCGTCGCGAAACAACTCCAGCATGGTCTCGCAGAACTGGAAGAACGTCGGCGCGGGCACACAGTCGTCTTCGAGGACGATCGCTTCGTCGCACTGACGAAAGACCCCGTTCAACCCCGTCGAGACGCGCCGGCCACAACCGAGGTTGTCCGGCGAGTAATCCCGGACGACCTCGCAGGGCCAGTCGACCGCTTCGGTGATCCGTCGGGCCTCGCTCACGAGGGCGTCCTCGCCGGGGCGGCTGGGTCGAGGGCCATCGGCAATGACGAAGAGGCGTCGAGGTCTCGCCAGACGGATCGCCTGGAATACCTGCGCGGTGACCGTCGGCCGGTTGAAGACGAACAGCGCTACAGGAGTTGCAACCATCGATCCTTCAACCTTCTGACAACCGGGTGCAAACGAGGTGGCACGAGCAGCTTGAGGCCGTCGATGAGATGACTGTTGGGCCCGGCTCTTCCCGGCCCGAGCTCCAACGGGGGGCTCGTGGGATCCGGCTCAATCTCGGTGGAGGCATGAATGTCTTTCCAACCGAGTCCCTCCGACGCCAGATACACAAAGAAATTGTCCGGCGTCATCCACGAACCCAGGATGTCCTCTCCGAACGGGCCCGCGGAGTGAAAGGGAAACGAGTACAGCTGCTCGCCGCCCCGGCTTCGAATCCTGTGCCGTCGGTAGCGGGTCGAGACCGAGCGCCCGTCGACGAGGTTGAACGATCGGTACCTCCCCGCCGTCACCATCAGGGCAAACACTTCGATGCTGTGAGACTCGGCCGAGATGAACGGAGGCCGAATGTCATGGGCAAACAGCGCTCCCAGGATCGCTTCGTCGTAGTGCTCGATATCAATCTTCACGTAGGTGGGTGGTCCATACGCGGTGATGACCTCCACCACATTCCTGGCGGGCAGCGACACTTCGGTGAAGCTCTCCATCTCTGCCGGGCGAGGAAACTGACTCAAGACATGCTCGGAGTTGTGCACATAGAAGGAGACGGCTGGCGCGTCGGCGTCGGCGGTCAAGACGCAGTTTTCAACCGCCAATCGGCCTTCGTCGATCTCGCGCGCGAACCGGCTTTCGATCTGCTTCGCCAGGGCGGGATTGGCTTCAACGGCCACGACCAGATCCGCCTTGAGCAGGTAATAGGGAATGTCATCCCCGTTGTTCGAACCGAAGTCGTAGATGATCGTCCGGCCTGGCTCGCTGTGAATGGTCATGGCTCGAATGCCCGCTGAACTCAGGATTGCTCCGCGCCCGGCTCCGGCTCCAGATCTCTGCGGTACATGATGCAGTCGATCTCCAACAGGCGCGGGAAGGTGCCGACGTTGTTCGGCACCATCGCGCTGAGCTCGAAGCCCCGGGCACGATAGAACTCCAGCGCCTCTTCGAAGCTCGGACTGTCGTCGTACAGGCGTTTGACGGCGAGCTCGCTCTGCAGACCCACGAACTGCCTCAGCTGATCGCCGGCGCCTTTGGCAACCGAAACGTCATGTCCCTGGGTGTCCATCTTGAGGAAGGGCCGCTTGAATCCCAGCTTGTCCTGATACCGGCGCAGCTGGGTGGCGACGGTCGAGGTGCGCACCTCGATTCGGCGGCTCACTCGGGTCTGATTCTTGAAGAGACCGGCGCCCATGGTGGAGACGCCGTGCAGCGAGCTCATTTGATCGACGGCCATGACGTTGAAACTCGCCTGCCCATCGTGCTCGTCCAGCGCCAGCTCTTCCACGAACCACGATCGCGCGGTCGCCGCCTCGGCGCGCAACCGCTGCGCAAGCTCGGGAATTGGCTCGAACGAGATGATGTCGCCCTTGTAACCGACGTCGGACCGCAGCATGTTCGCGTACTGGCCCGCGTTCGCTCCTACGTCGAATACGCAATCGACATTGAAATGTGTAAAGAACTCATGCAGGTGGTCTCGCTCGAAAACCGGGGCGACGATGCCGCGATAGACCAGATGTACGCCGAATGCTTTCTCGAACATCACGCGAGCTGTGTGTTTCACACCCATTCGATGGCACCCCTGATCACGGACCGACTCGCTGCCGAGATGCAAGACACGTTCACGTCGGGTCGCGAGACGCGAAGCTCTTCCATCGGCGTGAAAGGCCGCAGATACACTTGGCTGTATGCGTGCTGACGCGCATCCCACACGGTCCGACACCGGGTCCGCGACGCCGGATCGCGTGACGACACTTCGAGGCAAGACGATCGGGTTCGTGTTCTGCAAGTATCCGCTGGGCGTCTCCAAGATGCCCATCAACAGCATCGCGCTCCTGGCGCAGGACAACGACGTCGAGGTGCTGATCAGCGCGACGGACCGCGACGCGATGCCGGTGGACGACTGGATGGAGCCGCTGCTGGTCACCTATCCGGGGTTTGGCCACTGGCTTCCGGTGCGCGGCCTTCGGTTTCTACTGGTGCGGTTGGCGCGGCGCGTGCGCCTGCCCGAGAAGATGGCGTTGTGGGTACTGGGCAACCTCGACGTGCTGCTGCTCGCCCGCTGGCTGGCCCGGCGCGCGCGGACGAGGAAGTACGACATCCTCGTCCCCGTCGAGTGTTTCAGCTTGATTGCCGCTGAGCGCGCCGCCGTGCCGGGCGCGGACCTGATCTACTACAGCCTCGAGCTGCTCGGCCCCGACGACATCACGGAAAACATCACGAAGCACGTGCTGAAGCGGCTGGAACTCCAGGCGCTGGCGCGGGTAGCCCAGGTGGTGACCACCACTCCCGGCCGCCGCCAGCTGTTTGCCGAGAGGAACGGCTTTCCGGCCGAGCGGGTCTCGGCCCTGCCGGTCGTCCCGTTGCGCCAGAGCTCGCCCCCGCGCACGCGATTCTTCCGCGACAAGTTCAGCATCGGCGACGACCGCGTGCTGGTCGTGTACTCCGGCAACTTTGAATCGTGGGCACAGTGTCTCGAGATCATCACGAGCATGGACCGGTGGCCGCCCGATGCCGTCCTGGTGATGCACACGTGGAATCGCAACATGCTCCGGCGGCCCTATTTCAAGCAGATGCAGCAGGCCGCCGCGGGCCGGCCGGTGTATTTCTCCACCGAGTACATGCGCCCTGCCGACCTTGGACAGGCGCTCGCGTCGGCGGACATCGGGCTGCTCTTCTACACGAGAGACACCGCCTACTTTTCCGAGATCCTGTTTTCATCGAACAAGATGGCCGAATACATGGCGGTCGGACTGCCGGTCGTCTGCTCGCCGATCCCGGGGCTGAAGAGATTCGTCGAAGACGAGCGCATCGGCCTGGCCGCGGAGTTCGACGAACTCGGGGCCGCCGTGGCGCGCATTGCCGCGAACCTGCCCGCGCACCGCGAGGCGGTGGCGCGCTGCCGCGCCCGGCATTTCGAATTCGAGCGCTACTTCGCCGATGCGCTCGGCACCTACATGCGCGCCAAGCAGGCCGGCTGAGAGGAGACAGGACGGTGAAGCGCCTTGCGAGCCGAGTGTTTGGAAGCCTCGTTCGGTCCTGGGTCGACGAGCTTCAATTGCAACTCGGAACGACGTTGCGGCCGGGCGAGGCCGTGTCGCAGAAACTGCTCATGCAGCAGTACCGCATGCTGGCTGCGCGCGGCACGGAACATCTGCCATCGCTGGACGACGTCGGGTTTCGGGTGTACTCGCAGTTCGAAGAAGACGGGATCCTGCTGTACCTGTTTTCCCTGATCCCGCCCGTCAACCGGCGGTGCGTTGAAATCTGCGCCGGTGACGGCCGTCAGTGCATGACCACCAACCTGATCGTCAATCACGGCTGGTGGGGGTATCTGTTCGATGGCAACGAAAAGAACGTCCGGAACGGGGAACGATTCTTCGCGAATCAGCAGGACACGTTCCTGCACCCGCCGCTCTTCACGCACGCCTGGATTACGGCTGAAAGCGTTGACGAGCAACTCTGTGCGGCGGGCGCCACCGGTGTCGTGGACCTGCTCAGTCTCGACATGGACGGCATGGACTACTGGGTGTGGAAAGCCGTGACGGCGATCCAACCGCGCGTGGTGGTCTGTGAAACGAACAATCTCATTCCCGCCGGCCGCGCGCTCACCGTGCCGTACTCGCGGGATTTCGTCTGGGCGGCGGACGGCTATTGCGGCGCGTCGCTCGAAGCCATGTGCCGGCTCGGAAAGAGCAAGGGCTACCGCCTCGTCGGAACGCATCGCTTTGGTTTCAACGCGTTCTTCATGGCCGACGGCGTCGGCGAAGACCTGTTTCCCGAAGTCGATCCGACGGCGTGCCTCCGCGACCCGTACACAGAAAAGCGCCGCCGCAATTGGGCCGCGGTTGCATCGAAGCCGTGGCAGGACGTGGGGGGTACGTGAGATGTCGTCACTCCGTGCAGCGCTCGCGCTCGTGCTCGCCTGCGTGGTCGAGTCCCTCCCCAGGGCCGAGGTATCGACACCTCCATTCGCGGATCGATTTGCGGACAGCGTGGGCGTCAACGTGCACATGCACTACGCCGGAACGCTTTACACAAACTTCGAGCTGGTTCGCGCCAGGTTCGCCGAGCTCGGAGTACGGCACCTGCGCGACGGCTTGTACGACAACGGTACGACCTGGCAGGAGTACTACGATCGCCACAACGCGCTTGGCGCGATGGGCATCAAAGGCCTGTTCACTGTCGCCGCTCCCAGCGTGCCCGAAGAGACGCTTCGCAACTTTCCGTCGCGCACGAGCAGTTCGTTCGAGGCGTACGAAGCGACGAACGAATACGACCTCACCGGCGGCGCGGCGTGGCCGTCGCTCCTGCGTCAGTCGCTGGTGCAGCTGCACGCGCTCAGAGAGCAGCCGAGTTTGTCGAAGTTCCCCCTGTACGGTCCAGCGCTGTCGATGTCCGCCGCCGCCTTCGCCGCGCTCGGCAACGTCAGCGCCTACTACGATGTGGCCAACCTGCACTACTACATGGCGGGCCGCCATCCCGGCACGCCGGGCTGGGGCGACGGCGGCTACGGCAGCATCGACTGGAACCTCGCGTTCGCAAGGCGCTACGCCCCCGGCAAGACGATCGTCACGACCGAGACGGGGTACTACGATGACCCTGCGATCGGGGATTCGGCGCCGCCGGCGATCGTCGGCCGCTACATGCCCAGGCTCCTGCTCGAACAGTTCCGGAAGGGGGTTACGCGCAGCTATATCTACGAGCTGATCGACGATCCCACCCCGGGCGTCGCGGGACGCAGCGGATTCGGACTGATTGGCGCGGACGGCTCGTCGAAACCCGCCTTCCGGGCGGTGGCCGGCCTGATTCGCGTCTTCTCGGATCGGGGCGCGGACGTGACTCGGCAATCGTTCACGTACACCCTGGAAGGCGGAGACACCAACGTGCGGCAGCTGGCGTTCCAGAAGCGCGACGGCACCCTGCTGCTGGCCGTATGGATCGAGGCCGCCGGGTTCGATGTCGGCAACCGGCAGATGATCGCGGTGCCGCCACAGACGGTGCGCATTTCAGCGCCGGCGGGGTTACCGCTCGCACGGTCGTACCGCTGGCTCGAGGACGGCAACGTGCTCGAGGACACCACCGCAGCCGGCCAAGCGAACCTCAACGTCACCGTCAACGACGCCCTTACGGTGCTGCAGTTCGGGTCGCCGCGACGGGCGGTACCCCGCCCGTAAAACTTCGGATCGGGAACTAGAGCGCTTTTCTAATCGATGTAGCGCTCTTAGTCCCTCCTTGGTCCCCAGTCCGTCCCCGGTCCCACGTCCTTGGTCCCGGGTTCTCCTCTGGCACGTCGACGGACAAGCAGATGGCGGGACAAAGGACGCGGCTACGCGGCCTGCTTTCGAATGGCTGCTTCGATGTGCGAGATCTTCCGATCCACCATCGCCTCGACGGTGAAGTGAGTCGTGGCACGCAGGCGACCCTTGCGTGCGACCTCGCCGGCGAAAACGGGGTCGGACAGCAGCCGGGCGAGGGCCGAGGCCATGGCTCGGGCGTCACCGGGCGGTACGAGCACACCGGTGCCATCGGTCACGATCTCCGGCACGCCCCCGACGCCGGTCGCGACGACCGGCCTGCCGGCGAGCATCCCTTCGACGACGACGCGGCCGAACGGCTCCGGGGCCGACGACGTGAGCGCCACGACGTCCACCGTGCGCATCAGCCGCGGGACGTCGCTGCGGAACCCCAGGAAGTGCACGCGGTCGGTCAGGCCGAGGCGCGCGGCCTGCGCGCCCAGCGATGCTCTGTAGGCGTCTTCGCCGAACAGCGCATCGCCGACCAGGAGCAGGTGCGCACGCGGCACGGACGCGAGAGCCTCGAGCGCCACGTCCTGGCCCTTGCCCTCGCCCAGCCGGCTGAAGACGCCGACGAGCGGCGCGTCGCCCACGTTGAGATCGCGCCTGGCCTCGGCAATCTCCGCATCGGTCACGGCGTCGAACGGCGCCGCGGCGATGCCGTTGTGGACGACGCGCACCAGATCCGGCCGGCCGCCCTCTTCGACGAACGCGGCGGCCGAGGCGCGCGAGTTGGCGATCACCCGCACGGTGCAGTGGTTCGCCAGCGCCACGTCGAGGCGGATGTGGGCGCGACTGAAGCGGTCGGTCGCCAGCAGGTCGTGCAGTTCCCAAATCACCGGACGCCGCGCCAGCAGGCCCGTGACGCAGGCGGTGACGAACGCCTTCTGGGTATTGGCGTGCAGGCAGTCGTACTGCCGTGCGATCGGCACCAGCCGCTGCACCAGCGAGGCCAGCCCCCGCACCGCCCCGAACGATGGCACACGCGTTTCACGCCGGACCGCGTGGAGGGCGCGGCTGCCCTGAAGCACCTGCACCTGGATCCCCTGGCTGGCGAGCCGACCGCGGAACGGCCCGTCGGCAAACAGCACGACGGTCGACGTGTCGCGGTAGGCGCGAGCGACGTCGAGCATGGCCAGCTCGGCGCCGCCGATGACGCCGACGTGGTCGAGGAAGAGCACCCGCGATCTCACGAAAGGGCCTCCAGGTATGTGTCACGCACCCGGCCCGTCACCACCGACCAGTCGAAGTGGGTCTGCGCGTGCCGTATGCATTCGGCGAGCGGCGGCAGCGGCAGCGTGCCTCGCAGCGCGTCCACGAGCATGGCCGCGAGTGGCCTGGCGCCGGCGTCGTGCACGATGCATTGCGGCGCCAGCCGTTCGATCGTCTCGGGCAGGCCGCCCACGTTGGTCACGAGGGCGGGGGTGCCGGCGGCCAGCGACTCCGCGACGATCAGACCGAAGCCCTCGAGCGCGACCGACGGCACCACCGACAGGTCGGCGGCCCGGTAGGCGGCCGGTAAATCGTCCTCCGGCAGGTAGCCGGTAAACCGCACGTTCGACGACAACCCTTCGGCCTGGGCGCGCTGCTTCAGCTCGTCGCTCAGCGGCCCGGTTCCGGCGATGATCACGAGCACATCGGGCACGGAGCCCTTGGCGAGACGGACGGCCGCGAGCAGGTTCTCGAGACCCATGCGTCGCACCAGGCGCCGCACGACCAGCACGATCGGACGGTCGGTGGGCCAGCCGAGCGCACGGCGGGCGTCGCCGCGCGAGCGGGTCGGCAGGAACCGGCGGGTGTTGACGGCCCCCGGAATGACACGGATCCGGTCCGCCGGCACGTCATAGCGCTCTTCGAGCAGGCGCGCGAACGCGCGCGACAGGACGATCAGCCGCGCGCCGCGCTTGTAGACCTGTGACTCGGCCCAGTGCTTCGCGCGCGTGGCCAGGAGTCCATCGCCCTCGATCCCGCTTTCGGCGGACCACGGTCCCTGGAAGTGGACGACCAGCGGGCGCCCGCGCTGCAGGCCGAGGCACGGCGCGGCATACAGTGGAAAGTGGGAGACGAACAGCGCGTCCGGGCACTCCGCGAACGCGCGACGCACCGATGCCCGCACTCCCGTGAGCCGCGCGGGCAGGCTGGCGCCGAGCGGGGCGAAGGGATGCACCGCACCTCCCGTCTCGGCCGCCACCCGCTCGGATCCGACCACCAGTCCGCGTACGCCGACGCCCAGCTTCGGCAGTTCCTGCACCAGCTCCGAGTAGTAGCGGTTGAGCCCGCCCGCGGATTCCGAGATCCACTCGGACCCGATCTGGATCGTTTCGATGAGCATCGGCGGCGGCATCGCGGCGAGAGCGCTCCGCGCGGGCGTTTCGACGTTCATCTGACGGCCCTCACGACCAGGTTCTGGGAGAGGATCGAACCCCACGTGCCGGTTTCAGCGGCCAGCAGCACGCGATGCGGCAGCGTGCCGGCGTCCCACAGCGCACGCCGCACCAGGCTGCGCACCCCGTGCACGACCGGCCGATCCTCGAACGCGGCGATCGACTGGAAGCCGACGGCCGCAAACGCCTGCGACATCGATCGGGCCGTGAAGGCCTGCTCGTGGGTGAGATCGCCGTATCGGATGCGCATGCCGTAGAGCCCTTCCGCATTGGGTACGTGGGCGATGCACACACCGCCGGGACGCAGCACACGTGCCACGCCGTCGAGCACGGCGAAGAGCTGGTCGCGGGTCAGATGCTCGAGCACGTCGACGAGCAGAACGACGTCGAGCGAATGGTCCTCGGCACCGGCGAGAAACGTGTCGATGTCGCCGCGCCGGGCTTCGAACAGGCCCAGCGCGTGCGCACGGGCGATCTGCTCGCTCGAGACGTCGATGCCGGAGACGTGCCGATAGCCAGCCTCGAGGAGGAAGTGAAGCAGCAGGCCGTCGCCGCAGCCGAGGTCGACGATGCGGGCGTTGCGGTCGGACGGCACGTAGCGGGCGATGAAATGCCGCGTCTGCGGCGCGAACGGCGCGAACACCGCCTCCGCCGAGCTCTGGCGATCGGGCGCGACCGATGGCCGCGGCGCCGCCTGCCCGCTCGAGACGTAGGTGTCGTAGAGCCGGGTCCTCCACGTTCTGGTGGGCGTGCCGCGTGGCGTGGTGGCGATCATGTCGTTCCCCTGGTGGCCGCCTGCTCGAGGCCGCCGGCGGAAACGGCCGGGCGAAGCGCGACGACCGGGGCCGGGCGCGACCTGGCGTGCGCGTCGGCGGCCGCGAGCCTCCGCGCACGGACACGCACGGTGGCGAGCCCCGCGGACATCCACACGTAGATGCCGATCGGGCCCGCCGTGTACGTCCCCAACAACGCCACGCAGAGAGCCCCGATCCCGAGGCATGCCAGCGCCAGCGCCTCGCCGGTGACGGCCTCGCGGTAGTAGACGAAGAAACGCAGCAGCAGCACGACCGTCGCCAGCAGATAGATCGTCGCCCCGATGATGCCGAACTGCACGAAGGTCGTGACCACCATGCTGTCACGCGGTCCGATCCACTGCGCCAGGTTGGCGTCGTCGACGCCCATGCCGAGGCCGAGCGGGTGCTCGCGGATCACCTCGAACATCTCGAGGTGCCCCCAGGCTCGCGACATCGCGCTGGTGTCTTCCGACGGCGTCAGCAGCGTCATGAATCGCGACGCGGTCACGTCCGACACTTCGGTCGGCACCAGAAATGGGGCAACGCAGACACCGGCGACCAGCACACAGGCGAGGACCGCACGCCGCTCCCGCGCACCGACTCGGCGCAGCACGAGCAGAGCGGCGACGACGAGGGCAATCCAGCCCGCGCGCGACTGCGAGAGGGCGAGCGCCAGCGTGGCACCGGCCATGGCCGCGAAGTCCCGCAGCCGCGGTCGTGCCACCCACAGGATGATCGCCGGCAGCATGGCGAAGCCGAGCACGCCAGGCGAGTGGGAGGTGCTGAACACGCGCACCTCGAACTCCCGGGCGTTGCCGATGCTCCCCATCGCCACGTTGTTCATCCACTCCGTATCCCACACTGGCGCGAACTCGAACTGGTAGAGGGCGTAGGCGCCGAGAACCAGACCCGCGTACAACAGCGTCCGCGCCACCGCGCGCTCGACCGCGTCCGGATCGGTCGCGTTGATGGCGATATAGGCCCCGAGGCCGATCGGCACCCACCAGTTGAGCGTTTCGACGATGGCGGTGGGCGGCGCCATGAGCAGGCCGAGCGGAATCCCAATACCCGCCCCGATGCCGGCCATGACGAACAGGCCGAGACCCTCGAGCCGCGGCCACACGCGAATCGATCGCACGACGGCCACCATCGCCTCTCGCGCAGCGGGATACGCGGAGGCGCCGTAGGGGGCCAGCAGAATCAGGCTCGGTTCGTGCCATCCGCTCTGCAGGTCGGCCACGCGGCGCACGAAGGGGGTCAGCATCCACAGCCAGATGACGAAGCTGAGATAGCCGGTCAGCGAGCGCCGCTCGATCAACACGGCGGTCAGCACCGCCGCGACCGGAAAGAGATACTGCAGCAGCGCGCCCAGACGAGCGGCCAGCGCCAGAGCGATTGCGGCGGCAAAACCGAGCTGCAGCAGGCCGGAGGTCAGCACACGGCTTCCTCCTGCGAGGCGAACTCTCGCCGCACTCTGGACACCCTGGAGAGAGTTGCCTCGTACGCGGCCTCGAGCCGATCCACGGCCTTCTCGATGTCGAACACCTGTTCGACGCGCGCGCGGTTCTCGGCGCCCATCACGCACTGCAGCCGCGTCGAGCCGAGGATCTCGACCAGGGCGGCGGCCAGAGCCGCCGGATCGCGCGTGGGAACCAGCCGACCGCCATCGGCCGGCACCAGATCGGGGATGCCGCCGGCGCGCGTGGCGACGATCGGGACGCCGCACGCCATCGCCTCCAGGATCGTCATGCCGAACGGCTCGCCAATCGAGGGCAGGCAATAGATCGAATGGGCGCGCAGCATGTCGCCGACCTGCTCTCGCGCCACGCGACCGGCAAACCGGATCGTGCAGCCGTCCATGATCTGGGCACGCCGCTGCACCTCGGAGAGATCGGGCCCGATTCCCGCGACGACCAGCTCGACACCCGGCACCGCCCGGGCAACGTGCGGGAACGCGTCGAGCAGCGTGAAGATGCCTTTGCGGTACTGCACACTGTTGAGGAACAGCACCGACGGCCGTGACGGCGGCGCGGCGCGCGGCCGGAAGCGCGACGGATCGATGCCGTGCGGGACCTCGAAGATGCGGCCACGATGCCGCTCGGGCTCGTGGATGCGGCGGCGCGCCGCGGCCGAGGCGACGAGCAGCGCGGCCGCGCGCCGCTGCTGGATGCGCCCCACGACGCGTTCTCCGCGCTCCACGAGGCGGGCTCGCAGCGACAACCTCGCGGGATCGTCGGTGGTCTGCCACCGCGGCACGAACGCGCCGAGGACGAGCGGCGTCTCCACGCCCACCAGCGCGAGGCTCAGCCCGGTGAAGACCGGATTCATCTGGTGGATCACGTCGAAGGGCGCCTGCCGGTGCAGCCGATCGAAGAGCTGCCGCATCCGCGTCATGAACACCAGCCGGTGGAGCGGGGACGCGCCCGCGCGCGAGAGGCGGTAAATGGTGAGCGTGGACGGCAGCGGGCCGCGGATCTCCACGCCCTGCGCCGCCACGTGCAGCTCGTGGCCGCGCGCGGCCAGTCGCGAGAGGTAGCTGAACGCCACCAGCCCATCCCCGTGCGCCACATGGTCGGTCAGCATCTCGGACGGGTGAGCGACGAAGATGCGCAGACGCGGTCTCATTCCGCAGCTCCGGTGCGAAGCCACGTTGTCGGCCTCGTGCGCAGCAGAGACGACACGCGACCGATGAGATCGGAAAGGTCGTTCCGATCGATCCAGATTCGGGGCAGCGGCGCGCGCAGCCACAGCGGGTAGCACGCCATCACCAGCGCCAGACGAATGGTCGCGGACGCCAGCAGCGCTATCGCGGCCCCCTGCGCTCCGGAGGCGGGGACCAGCACGAGGAAGAACGGAACGCCGAGTGCCAGTCCCACGAACTGCGTCAGCGTGACGATGCCCGGACGTCCGGCGGCAAGCAGCCCCTGAATCAACACGTACACGGTGCCGCTGACGATCATCGCCAGGACGAGAAGTGGCAGCAGCGCGCCCGCCGACGCATAGGCGCCGCCGTACAGGAGTCCGACCAGCAGCGGACCGGCGGCGACAATGGCCAGGCCGATCGCGGCCGTCACGACAGCCGCCAGACGAGCGGAGCGGGCGATGGCGGCGGTGAGCGCCTCGGTCGAATAGCCGATGACGGTCGGCAACATCAGCGTGGCCAGGCCGACATGGACGGCGCTGATGATGCGCGCGAGACTCAGCGCGACCGCATAAATGCCCATCGCGAGCGGCGAGAGCATGCCGACGACGAGCGCTTGATCCAGATAGACCGACAGCACGCCGAAGAGATCCACACCGTACGAGCGCGCGCCATAGTGCAGCAGCTGACGAGACTCGGCGCCCATCCCCCGGCGGGCGAGCGGATGATGGGTTCGCAGCCCGACCAGCATCCAGACGAGCACCGGCGCCGACACCACCACGTAGGCGATCGCGGCCGTGACCGAGGTCAGGTGTCCGGTCGCGGCGAGGCCCACCAGACCGACGATGGTCATCGCCGGTGCGGCCACCTGCGTGAGGTTCGACGAGCGGAAATCGCCGCGCGCCTCCCACGCCGCGCGCCCAACCAGGGTCATCGAGTTGAGGACCGTACCGAACAGGCAGAAGCGCGCGGCGGTGATGACGCCGGGAGGGTGCTGTCGCAGCCACATCGGAATGAGTGCCCACGCGATCGCCGTGCCGACCAGCCCGGCGATGATCGCGAGCGCGAGGGCCGCCGCCGTCAGTTCGCCGAGTCTGGCCGGATCGCGACGGCCGTGATAGACGAGGGCGGTCGGCAGCCCGAGCGTCGTGAGGCCGGCAACCAACGCCGGCCAGATGGAGATCGCGACCAACTCGCCACGGCCTTCGGGCGCCAGGAGCCGGGCCGTCAGTATCCCGGTCGCCGCGTTGAGCCCGATGATCGCGAATCGCGAGGCGATCGTCTGCACCACCGTGGCCCCAGTCGCCTTCCGCGCAAACCCGTCAGCCATACACCGCCTCGAGGGCGCGTTGCGCCGGACGCGACGAGGCGGTGCGGCGCAGAAAGCCGCGGATCTTGTCGATGAAGAGCTGCCGATCGAACGCCTCGGCGTGGTGGCGGAGGCACGCGGGCTCCCACGACCGCTGTTCGAGCGCCAGGATCGCCGCGGCCATCGATTCGGGCGTCGGCTCGTCGAAGAAGACCCCGGTCTCGCCCTCGCGCACGGTTTCGAGCGCCCCGCCGCCCCGCCAGGCCACCACCGGCCGGCCGGAGGCATTGGCCTCGAGCGGCACGATGCCGAAGTCCTCCTCGCCCGGGAACAGCAGCGCGCGGCATCCAGCCGTCATGCGGCTCACGACCTCGTCGGACACGCGGCCAAGAAACTCCACGGACGGTCCAGCCATGCGTTCCAGCCGGGCGCGGTCAGGCCCGCCGCCGATCACCACCAGGCGCCGCCCGAGTTTCGCGCAGGCGCCAATGGCGAGGTCGATGCGCTTGTAGGCAATCAGGCGCGACACGATCAGGTAGTAGTCGCCTGGCGGGCCGCCGACCGTGAACCGGTCGACATCGATTGGCGGATAGATCACCTCCGACTCGCGGCCGTACAGCGTACGAATCCGCGACGCCGCCGTGTGCGAGTTGGCGATGAAGAAGTCGGGGCGCCGGGCGGCCCGGAGATCCCATTGCCGGAGCGGCTGGATCAGCCACGGCAGCACGAGGCGCTTCATCCGGCTCATGTCCTCGCGCGCCACGTAGTCGTTGTAGCGCCAGGCCCAGCGTGGTGGCGTCTGGCAGTAGCAGACGTGCAGCGCGTCGGGTCGGGTGTGGACGCCCTTGGCGTAGCCCCAGCAGTTGCTGACGACCACGTCGTACTGCCGCAGGTCGGCGGTTTCGACCGCCAGCGGATACAGCATGAAGTAGTGGCGATATAGGCGGTCCGGTGCGGGGAGGTAGCGCATCCACGTCGCGCGAGGACGCATGTTTCGCAGCTCCGCCGAGAGCTTCGACAGCGACGCGATGGTGGTGTGCAGGGCCGCGCCCGGCAAGGCAGCCGCCAGCGCCTGCGTCACGCGCTCCGCACCGCCCATCTGGACCAGGTTGTCGTGAAAGATCGCGATCCCGCTCACAGACGTCTCCGCGGGACAGGTCTCAATGCGCCCACGCCCACGCGAACGGACTGAGCAGGACCAGACTGGCGATCGGCACGTAGGGCTCGACATAACTCAGCTTGGTGCGAGGCACCACGATCATGTCGCCCGGCTGCAGCCTGATATCGTGCTCGGGGTCCCGCATCTTCTCCAGCTCCTTGGCGTTGATCAGCCGCGCCGTGGCGCGTTCGCTGTCGAACCGCCGGAGGAGCACCAGCTGGGATGCTTTCGCACTGCGCTTGAAGCCGCCGGCGATCGCCACCGCTTCGAGGATGCCGACGCGGCCCCGGAGCTCGAACTGCCCCGGCTTCTCCACCTCGCCGCCGACGGTGAACATCGGCTTGACGAAATCCTTCAGGACGAACGACATCTCCGGATCGCGCAGGCGCTGCCGCGCGACCCTGAGCAGAATCTCCCGCGCCTGACTGATGGTGTATCCGGCGACCAGGACGTCGCCGATGATCGGGGCGCTGATGAACCCATCCGGCTGGATGCGTCCGCTGAAGTTGAACTCCGGCGTGTAGCGGTACGTGAGCTCGACTTCGTCGCTCACCTGGAGCACGTAGCGTTCGCGCTGGTCGACAATCAGCGGTCCGCCGGCAGGGGCGGGCGTGGCGGATGACGGATCACCCGCGGCCGGCTGCTCCCGCGGCGATGCGGGCGGGAACTCCGCCGGCGGTCCTTGCTGTCCGCGCGCGGGAGCCGCGAGCGACAGCAGCAGCCCCAGCTGCAGGATGACTCGCGTCGAGATCATGGCTCGCTCCTCGTCCAGGCTTCGCCGTCCACGGCTGGTGTGGCCGCGCGGGCAAATGCGGGCCGCATGCGCCGGTTCGGGAGGAAGCCTTCACCCAGCCACTCGCTGAGCAGGGCCGCGATCAGGCCGAGGAACAGACCGGCCATACCACCGACGATCAGCACGAGCACCAGTGGCGGCCGCGTCGAGGCCAACGCCGGCACTGGCGCCTCCGCCAGCACGACGTTGGAAATCTTCTGCTGGTCGAGCGCGTCGGCCAGCCGTGCTTCCTCGGCCTTCCGCGCATAGGTCATGTACTGTTCGCGCGCGTCGCTCACCCGGCGTGCCAGGGTTTCGTAGCCCGGCGTTGCCTCAGCGAGTGTGACGGCTCGCGAACGGTAGGCGCCCATCTGCGTCCGCAGCCGCTCGGCCCGGCTCCGCAGACCAGCGAGCTGCAGCGCCGCGTCCGCGCGCTCGATTTGCAGCTTCTGCCACGTCGGGTTGATGTCGGTGGCTTCCTCGGTCGCGACGATGACGGTGGCGTTCGTGAGCGCGGCCTGCGTGTTGGCGATCTGCTCGTCCACCTCCTTGACCAGCCGATCGTCGGCGTTGAATTTGGTCAGGAGCTCCGTGCGCTTGTTCTGCAGCTCGGCGATCATCGTGTGCGCGCTCTGCACCGAACCCTGATTCGGCAGCCGTCGCTTCGTGGTCGTGACCCGTGGATCGGTGGCCTGCAGCGCCCGGGCCGCGGTGAGCTCGCGCGTGGTCTGTTCGCGAATCTCCGCTTCGACCGCCACGAGATCACGCTCGATCGTGGTGCCCGCTTCGAGTGCTTCCTTGCGTTGATCGGCGGGCGCGATCAGGTTCTGATGGCCGGCAAGCGCCGCCAACTCCTTCTCCGCCTGTTCGAGCTCGGCCCTCAAGTGGTCGGTCTGCTGCTGGAAGAAGGCGTAGGTCCCCGGAGTGCTGTGCATCGTGAGGTGCATCGACAGGTACTCGTCGCTCAACCGGCGCAGCACCGCCGCCGCCTGTTCCGGATTCCGCGCGCGGTAGGCGACGCGAATGAGATTGGTCTTCCGAATCACTCCCACGTTGAGCGCGCGCGCAAGGCCGCCAATCGCCTGCTCGCGGGCCACGCGAGGGTCGACGTCGGGGTCGGCAGAGTCCAGCTGCGCCTTCTGAACCACCCGGTCGAGGATGTTGCGGCTGCGGATCAACTCGATCTCCGAGTTGATGACTTCTTCCGGGATGCTGTCCCGATAGGCGCCCTGGTTCTTGTCGTTGGGGTCGACGACGAGATCGAGCCGGGCGTTGCGAACCAGGAACTTGGCGACCGATTCGTACTTCCAGGGCCAGGCGGCCGCGCAGATGACGGTCGAGAGAACGACGAGCGCGCACGTCACCGCGATCACGAGCCATCGGCGCCGCAGCATGCCCGCCCAGAGGCCGAGATCGTTGATGAGGGACTCGCGCTGCCAGGCTGCTTGAGGTGGCGTCATTACATGGCTCCGGAGCCGGACAGCACCGCCGGCACGGTCTTGAGCAGAATCCGCATGTCGAGTGCGAGCGACCAGTTGTCGATGTAGTCGAGGTCGAGCCTGATCCATTCGTCGAAGCTGGTATGGCGGCGGCCGTTCACCTGCCAGAGGCAGGTGAGGCCGGGCCGCACGCTGAAGCGGCGCAGCAGCCACGCGGCCTCGAACCGGCTGACGTCGCGCACCGCGAGCGGGCGCGGGCCGACCAGCGACATATCGCCTCTCAGCACGTTGACGAGTTGTGGGAGCTCGTCGAGCGAGGTGCGGCGCAGGAAACGGCCGACCGGAGTGATCCGCGGGTCCGCCTTGATCTTGAACACGGGGCCCTGCGCCTCGTTCCGATCCTCCAGCCCCGCCTGCAGCACCTCCGCGTCCTGCACCATCGTCCGGAACTTGAACATGCGGAAGCGCCGGCGGTTGTACCCGTAGCGCTCCTGCGAGAAGATGGCAGGCCCTTCGCTGGTAGCTCTGACAGCGATCGCGCAGGCGAGGAGCACCGGCGACAAGACCAGCAGTCCGCCGGCCGCGCCGACAATGTCGAGTGCGCGCTTGATCAGCATCCGATGGTCGTCGGCGACGTGCTGGACCCGCACCGACGGCACGTCGTCGTCGGCGTCGGCGTCGAGCGCATGCCTGGCGCGCGAGGTCGTGAAGATGTCGGGGGAATATTTCGCCTCGACGCCGACGCGCTCGCAGACGGCCAGCGCGTGTTCGA
>Ga0207648_10000579_pt1 | contig 41056 bp, 33 predicted proteins | sample KBSMisM32_FD_184310 | JGI IMG/M metagenome (GOLD analysis project Ga0207648, IMG submission 184310) | Miscanthus rhizosphere microbial communities from Kellogg Biological Station, Michigan, USA - KBS Miscanthus M3-2 (SPAdes) (version 2) | ecosystem: Host-associated > Plants > Roots >... | reverse complement strand
GGCAAGATGACGCCGGCGCGGCTGCGCCTCTATCACAGCATGTACCAGCTGTTCACCGTCACGATGCTGGTGGCGCTGACGACCAACAACATGGGGCTGCTGTGGGTGGCGATGGAAGCGGCGACGCTGACGACCGTGCTGCTGGTCAGCGTCTACCGCACCGCCGCCAGCCTCGAGGCGGCGTGGAAGTACTTCATCCTGTGCGGCGTGGGCATCGCGCAGGCGCTGTTCGGCACCGTGTTGCTCTACATGGCGGCCGAGAAGGTGGTCGGTGCCGAAGGCGGCGCGCTGCTGTGGACCAACCTCGACGCGGTGAAGGCTCACCTCGACCCGCGCATCATCACATTGGCCTTCGCCTTCCTGTTCATCGGCTACGGCACCAAGGTTGGCCTTGTGCCGCTGCACAACTGGCTGCCCGATGCGCACGCCGAGGGCCCGACCCCGGTGTCGGCGGTGCTGTCGGGGCTGTTGCTCAACGTGGCACTCTATGCCGTCCTGCGCTGCAAGGTGCTGACCGACGGCGCGCTGGGCAGCCCGCTGGCTGGCCAGATGATGATCGGCTTCGGCCTGCTGTCGGTGGTGGCGGCGGCGTTCTTTCTGATGCGCCAGCGCGACATCAAGCGCATGTTCGCCTACTCGTCGATCGAGCACATGGGGTTGATGACGTTCGCGTTCGGGCTCGGCGGCAGCGTCGCCAACTTCGCGGGCCTGCTGCACATGACCGTGCACTCGCTGACCAAGTCAGCGATCTTCTTCGCGGTCGGGCATGCCTCGCAGAAGGCCGGCACGCAGGTGATGGACGAGATCCGTGGCCTGGTCAAGGTCAGCCCGCAGGTCGGCTGGGGGCTGATGCTCGGCTCGCTGGCGATTCTCGGCATGCCGCCGTTCGGCGTGTTCGCCAGCGAGTTCCTGATCATCACCACCGCGATGCGCCAGCAGCCGTGGGCCACACCGTTCCTGCTGCTGGCCTTGGGGGTGGCGTTCGCGTCGGTGTTCGGCCGCGTGCAGGCGATGGTGTTCGGCGACACCACGCTGAAGGCGCTCGCGCATCCGCCGGCGTTGACCCCGGTGTTCGTGCATCTGGCCTTGAGCCTGATGCTCGGCCTGTACGTGCCGCCCTACCTCGATGCCTGGTTTCGACAGGCGGCCAGCATGATCGGCGGGTGACGGTGCGCGTCGGTGACCTCGACCTCGATGCCCGGCGCCTGCCCGCGCCGTTGCCAGCGTGGCACGCCATGGTCGACGACGCCACGTGGCGCGCGCTGGCCGTCGTGGTGTCCGCCGACGGCGGCCGGCTGGTGTCGCTGTGGAGCAGCGACAGTCGCCCTGGCGGGCTTGCGGTGCACGCCGCGCTCGCGACGGCACACGGCCTGTTGTGGGCCGAGCTGGCGCTCGACGAGCGGGCCACCTACCCTGACCTGTCGTCGACGTTTCCGTGCGCGGGCCGCATGCAGCGCGCCGCGGCCGATCTGTGCGGCGTGCAGGCGGCAGGCGCGTCCGATCAGCGGCCGTGGCTCGACCACGGCGTCTGGAGCGAGTCGTGGCCGCTGCGCAACCCGCCGGCACGCCATCGCGAGCCCCGCGACGAGACCGGCGACTATCCGTTCGTGCGCGTCGAAGGTGACGGCGTGCACGAGATTCCGGTGGGGCCGGTGCATGCGGGCATCATCGAGCCGGGCCACTTTCGGTTTTCGATCGTCGGCGAGAAGGTGCTGCGGCTGGAGGAGCGCCTGGGCTACGCGCACAAGGGCATCGAGCGCCGCTTCACCGAGCTGACGCCGCTGCAGGCGCACCGACTGGCCGGCCGGGTGTCGGGCGACTCGACGGTGGCCAACGCCTGGGCGTACTGCATGGCGCTGGAGTCGGCGCTCGGACTCGAAGTGCCCGCGCGTGCGCAGTGGCTGCGCGCGCTGATGCTCGAGCGCGAGCGTGTCGCCAACCACCTGGGCGACTTGGGCGCGCTGGGCAACGACGCTGCGCTCGCGTTCGGGCTGGCGCAGTTCTCGCGCCTGCGCGAGGATTGGCAGCGCGAGTCGCGTGAGGCCTTCGGGCATCGATTGATGATGGATGCCGTCGCACCGGGCGGCGTCACGCACGACCTTGGCACCGCGGCGGTCGTGCGCCTGCACAAGCAGTGCGATGCGCTGGCGGCCGAGTTGGCGACGCTGCGCGCGATCTACGACGAGCACGCAGGGCTGCAGGACCGTTTCATCGGCACCGGCCGCGTGTCGCCCGAGCTGGCGCGGGCACTGGGCCTCACGGGGCTCGCCGGGCGCGCCAGCGGACAGCCACACGACCTGCGGCACGATCATCCGTGGCCGCCTTACGACCGCCTCGCGGTCAGGGTCGCGACATCGCTCCACGGCGACGTCGCGGCGCGCGTGGCGGTGCGCTTCGACGAAGCCCGCGAGTCGCTGCGGCTGATGCGCGAGCTGCTGACCGCGCTGCCGGCCGGCGCGATTCGCGTCGACCTGCCTACACCCACCGGCAGCGGCCGCGGCGCGGGCTGGATCGAAGGCTGGCGCGGCGAGGTGCTGGTCGCGCTGCAGCTGCGCGACGGCGCCATCGCGCGCTGCCACTGTCACGACCCGTCGTGGCAGAACTGGCCGCTGCTGGAGCACGCGGTGATCGGCAACATCGTTCCGGATTTCCCGCTGATCAACAAGTCGTTCAACCTCAGCTACTCGGGGCAGGACCTGTAGATGTTCAAGCTGGTGCGTCAGATCGCGCGTGCGGGCATCTGCACCGAAGCGCCACCGAGCGTCGAAGGGGTCGACGTGCAGCCGAGCACGATCCACGACGAGATCCTGGCGATCCTCGGGCAGGCGCTGGCGATCCGCGAGGTCGATGCCGGGTCGTGCAACGGCTGCGAGCTGGAGATCCACGCGCTCAACAACCCTTACTACAACATCGAAGGCCGCGGCATCAAGTTCGTCGCCAGCCCGCGCCATGCCGACCTGCTGCTGGTCACCGGCCCGGTGTCGCGCAACATGGCGCTGGCATTGCGCCGCACCTACGACGCCACGCCGGCGCCCAAGCTGGTGGTGGCGGTCGGCGACTGCGGTTGCAGCGGCGGCATCTTCGGCGAGAGCTACGCGAGCTGCGGGCGCGTCTCCAACGTGATCCCGGTCGATGTGGCCGTGCCGGGCTGCCCGCCACCGCCGCTGGAGATCTTGCGCGGTATCCTCGCGGCGGTGCGACAGCGTCACGGCGTGTCGGCTCGTCCCGATGCCTCGGGCGTGCGCACACACGCCGCATGATCGATCTGCATCCGTTTCGGCCGCGACTGCTCGACAGCCTCGGCTCGTACGACCGCTCGCGCCTGCTGCACGACATCGGCGCCGGCCTCACGGTCGGCATCGTCGCGCTGCCGCTGGCGATGGCCTTCGCGATCGCCTCGGGCGTCAAGCCCGAGCAGGGCATCATCACCGCAATCGTCGCCGGCTTCCTGATCAGCGCGCTGGGTGGCTCGAGCGTGCAGATCGGCGGGCCCGCCGGTGCCTTCATCGTCATCGTCTACGGCATCGTCCAGCGCTACGGACTGACCAACTTGCTGATCGCCACCGCGCTGGCCGGCCTGCTGCTGTTCGCGATGGGGCTGTTGAAGCTGGGGGCGCTGGTGCGCTACGTGCCGGTGGCCGTGGTGATCGGCTTTACCAACGGCATCGCGATGCTGGTGGCGCTGTCGCAGTTGCGCGACCTGTTCGGCCTGGTGGTGCCCGGCGCGCTTCCGGCCGACTTCTTCAACCTGATTCGCACGCTCGCTGCGCACGCCGACAGCATCAATCCGTATGCGCTCGGGATCGGGGTCGCCACGTTCGGCGGTCTGATGCTGTGGCCGCGGCTGTTCGCCGGCACGCTGCTGCCGGCGGCGCTGATCGAGGGGCGCACGGTGCGGGCGTTCGCGCGCGTGCCGGGGCCGGTGGTGGCGTTGGTCACCATGACCGCGCTGGTGTGGTGGCTGCGACTGCCGGTGGAGACGATCGGCACGCGCTTCGGCGGGATTCCGCGCACGCTGCCCGATCTCGCACTGCCGCCGTTCAGCTGGGAGTCTGCCAAGCAGCTGCTGATCCCGACGGTGACGATCGCACTGCTCGGTGCGATCGAGTCGCTGCTGTGTGCGCGCGTGGCCGACAACATCGCCCACCAGCCGCGCCACGACCCCAACCAGGAGCTGATGGCGCAGGGTGTGGCCAATTTCGTGGTGCCGTTCTTCGGCGGCATTCCGGCCACTGGCACGATCGCGCGCACGATGACCAACGTGCGCGCCGGGGCGACGTCACCGGTGGCGGGGATGGTGCACGCGGTTGCGCTGTTGGTGATCGTGCTGCTGGCCGCACCGCTGGCGATCAACGTGCCGCTGGCGGCGCTGGCCGGCATCCTGCTGTACGTCGCCTGGAACATGGGCGAGTGGCATGAGTTCGCGCGCCTCAGGCGCTTCAGCATGCAGTACCGCACGATTTTGCTCGGCACTTTCGTGCTGACCGTGGTGTTCGACCTCACGGTGGCGGTGCAGGTGGGACTGATTCTCGCGTGCCTGTTCTTCATCTACCGGATGAGCACGCTGTTTCGGGTGCAGCCGTTTCAATCGACCGACGGCGCGCCGCCGCACGGCGTGCAGGTGTTCGAGCTGTTCGGCTCGCTGTTCTTCGGTGCGGTCGGCAAGATCGAGGCGCTGCCAGCGCAGATCGACCCCGCCACGCGCGCCGTGGTGCTCGAGATGCACCGCCTGATCTCGATGGACACCTCGGGGCTCGACGCGTTGCAGCAGCTGCATCGCGCGCTGCTGACGCGCAGCGTCGCGCTGGTGCTGGCCAACGTCAACGAGCAGCCGCTGTCGCTGATCCGACGCTCGGGCTTCGAGGCCGTGCTCGGACCCGAGCAGATCGTGCCCACGGTGTCGGCCGCGTTCGACGAGCATCCGCAGTGGTCGGTGAGCGACCGGGCCTGAGCGGCGCTGCACGGGCACCGGCGATACTGCAGCCTTCACCTCCCCACGGCGTACGAGGGCGCGGGAAGGCCGCGCTGGACGCTGGTCGGCGCCGACACTATCCTCCTCGGCGCGGACGAGCTGAGGACAAGGAGCACGCATGCGCGCATGGACGGTGGACGCCGACGATATCCGCGTCGCCGAGGATTTCGATGAGGCCCTGCTGCACCGCACGCCAGAGATCGACAGCTTCCTGCGCCAGGATCGCGACGACAAGTTCATCGTCATCGCCACCAAGGGCTTCGGCAAGACGCTGTTGCTGAAGGCCCGGCGCATCCTGTACCAGCAGGACGGGCGCGCCATCTGCCTGCCCAACGACAGCCTGCTCGACAAGCCGATCGGCGACAAGATCTTCGGCCGCGAGGCCATCGCCTTCTTCTCGGCCTCGCCGCTGCCCTGGTCGAAGGTCTGGCTGACCGCGATCGCGATCACGGTGCTCAAGCACGTCGACGGGCTCGGCGGCCTCAAGGTCAACGCCCGCCTGACCCACCTGATCGGCGACGTGCAGCTGCACAGCGTGATCGATCATTTCGTGCGCCTGCTCGACTTCAGCCCGAGCGACCTGCAGCGCTGCGCGGCCGACACCGACGGTCACCTGGTGCCGCGCCTGCGCTCGCTGAAGACCTCGATGGCGCTGTTCATCGACGGCATCGACGAGTACTTCAGCAAGCACGTCGAGGATCAGCCCGTCAATGCGAGCGTCACCGGCGAGCTGGCGCCCGACATCTGGTACTACGCGCAACTCGGGCTGGTCGAGGTGGCGTACCAGCTGCGGCGCATCAACCATCACCTGAAGGTGTTCGCAGCGATTCGCAAGGAGGCCTACGCGCGACTGCCGCAGCGCACGGCGATGGTGCAGCAGTACCGCGGCAGCGCCGTCGACATCGTGTATTCGCCGGAGAGCCTGCGCGAGATCTTCGTCAACAACATCCGGTTGCTGAAGGCCGACCGCATGGTGCTGCCGAATCGGCTGCGCACCAACCCGCTCGAGGCCTTTCTCGGGCGCACCAGCGTGATCGACCCGTACACGCGCGAGGAAGAAGACGCCTTCGAGTACCTGTGTCGCCACACGTTGCTGCGGCCGCGCGACCTGATGACGATCGGCGAGCGGCTGGCCGCGCTGCGCCCCGACGTGCGCCGGCACGAGCTGCACATGAAGGAGGCCGTCAATGCGGCCGCCCTCGAGATCGCGCACGAGTACCTGGCCGAAGTGGCGCCGTACGTCGGCGACCTCGAGCTCGACCGGCTGTTCCAATGCCTGCAGGGCCACGTGCTGAACCGCGCCGAGGCCGAGGCGCTGACGGCGCCTGACGATCCCGATGCCCAGGCGACCGGCCACGCGCTGCATGCGCTGTACAAGGTCGGGCTGCTCGGATACGTGCAGCACGACCGGGTGCGCGGCGAGTGGCGCCAGCGCTTCCTGCGCCCGGGCGATGCGACGCTCGACCCCAGCGGCTCGCTGCCGCGCAGCACCCACTACCTGGTCCACCCGGTGCTGTCGGACGTGATCGGGCGCGCCAACCCGTCGTTCTTCCAGCGCGTCGACAAGTTGAACATCATCGGCTACGACAAGCCGTGGCGCGAAGGCACCGTTTCCGAGCCCGTGACCGCGCACACACAGCACTTCTGCGTGCTCAAGGCCGACATCCAGGGCTTCGGCAACCTGATGCGCGCCGGCGCCGACGCCGCGGTGCGACGCGCGATGGAGAACGCCGTGCAGCGCTGGTCGCCGGCGTCGGCGATTGCCGAGACCGGCGCCGGTGACGCTGCGCTGATCGCCGACGACGACCCGGTGGCCATCGCCCAGACCGCGCGTCACCTGATGGACGAGGTGTACAACACGCCGGGTCAGCCGCGCCTGCGCATCGCGCTGCACTACGGTCCGGTGCACACGCGGCCGCAACCCGACGGCGACGGCGCGGTGATCGTCGGCGGCGACGCGGTGCTGTGCGCGTCGCGCGTCGAGCCGTTCGTCGAGCCCGGCCAGATCTGGGCCACCGAAGAGTTCCGCGAACAGCTGCAGTTGCGCCCGTCGCTGTGGCGCACGACCGCGATTCCGGCGGCCGACGGCGACGAGCGGATCAACGTCAGGAAGCACAGCGGCGACGAGCCCGACCTGTGGGTGCGGCTGTATCGCCTGGAGTTTTGAGCGCGGCCCGCGTGGCGCCGAACATCGCCATCGTCGGTGGCGGGATCGGCGGCCTGGCGGCCGCGCTGTGCCTGCAGCGCGCCGGCATCGAGGCCACCGTCTACGAGCAGGCCAGCGCGCTGCGCGAGGTCGGCGCCGGCCTGGTCGTGCCACCGAACATGGTGCGGCCGTTGCAGCGGCTGGGGCTCGGCGCCGCGCTGGAGCGCGTGGCGGTGCGGCTGGAGGCGGCGTGGGAGTTTCGCCGTTGGCAGGACGGCCGCGTGCTGTTCGAGCAGCCGATGGGCGAAGCGTGCCGGCAGCTCTACGGCACGGACTGCTACGTGGCGCACCGCGCCGACCTGCTGAAGCTGCTGCAGGACGCCGTGCCCGCGCAGCAGCTGCGGCTCGACCATCGCTGCATCGGGCTGGCCGCGCGCGCCGACGGCGTGCAATTGCGCTTCGCACGGCGCGACGGCGCCGAGGTCGAATGCCCGGCCGATGCAGTGATCGGCGCCGACGGCATCCATTCGGCAGTGCGTGCCGCCATCGCGCCAGCGGTCGATGCGCGCTTTTCCGGTCTGTGCGCATTCCGCTGCCTGGTCGACGCCGAGCGCGCGCCCGCGATGGCGCTGCGCCCGGTGCAGACGCTGTGGCTCGGGCCCGGGCGCCACTTCGTGCACTATCCGATCAGCGCGGGCCGGCTGGTCAACGTGGTGGCGATCGTGCCCGCGGGCGACTGGCAGCAGGAGTCGTGGATCGCACCCGGCGAGGTCGCCGACCTGCGCGCCGCGTTCGAGGGCTGGGACGCGCGCGTGCTGCAGCTGATCGACTCCGCCAGCGAGACCATGCGCTGGGCGCTGGTCGATCGCGCGCCGCTGCCGCGCTGGACCGCCGGGCCCATCACGCTGTTGGGCGACGCGGCGCATCCGATGCTGCCGTTCTTCGCGCAAGGCGCGGCGCAGGCGATCGAAGACGCCGAGGTGCTGGCGCACTGCCTGCGCGGCGTCGAGCGCGACGAGCTGCCCGCGGCGCTGCTGCGCTACGAGGCACTGCGCCGCCCGCGCGCCAGCCGCGTGCAGTCGATGAGCCGCGGCCGCGAGGTGCGCAACCACCTGCCCGACGGCGCGCAGCAGGCGGCGCGTGACGCCGAGCTGGCGCGTGGCGACCCGCTGCGCGACAGCGCCTGGCTGTACGGGCACGCGCACGAAGCGTCGAGCGCGGCGCCGTAGCGCCGGGTGGCCGCGCGTCGCGCCGTAAAATGGCGTCCTTCGCCATCGCACCGTCGCCATGCCGCTCTTCTGGAAGCCCTACAAGTCCGAGATCACGCAGTTCATCGAGGAGATGAAGGCGAGCAAGCCGACGCTGGAGGCCGAGCAGCGCGCCGGTCGTGCGCTGCTGTGGGATCGCGACATCGATCGCGACGAGCAGGCCGAATACGGCGCTGCCCGAGTCGCGCAGCAACCTTACGTGTATCAGACCGACCCCGGCAAGTAAGCCGCTGCTGCCGTGAACGAATCGGTCGCGCTCGAAGACAGCGCCGCATCGAGCAGCGACGCGGGCATGCCGGTGGACGGCGTCGCCGTGGCGCGCCTGTACGGCGAGCCGCTGTTCAAGCTGCCGCACGACCTGTACATCCCGCCCGACGCGCTCGAGGTGTTCCTCGAGGCGTTCGAAGGCCCGCTCGATCTGCTGCTGTATCTGATCCGGCGCCAGAACTTCAACATCCTCGACATTCCGCTGGCCGACGTGACGCGGCAGTACCTGGAGTACGTCGACCAGATCCGCTCGCGCAACCTCGAGCTCGCCGCCGAGTACCTCCTGATGGCGGCGATGCTGATCGAGATCAAGTCGCGCATGCTGCTGCCGGTGCGCAAGAGCGAGGGCGGCCTGGAAGCCGAGGATCCGCGCGCCGAACTCGTGCGTCGCCTGCTCGAGTACGAGCGGATCAAGCTCGCCGCCGCCCAGCTCGACGCGCTGCCGCTGCTCGGCCGCGACTTCCACCGCGTGCAGGTCGCGCAGCCTGCGGTGATGCCCGAAGGGCGGCTGCCGCTGGTGACGCCCGAAGACCTGCGCCAGGCCTGGGCCGACATCGCGCGCCGCGCCACGCTGAAGGCGCATCACCACATCACGCGCGAGCAGCTGTCGGTGCGCGAACACATGAGCATCGTGCTGCGCCGGCTGCAGGGCCGCCGCTTCGTCGAGTTCCTCGACCTGTTCGACGCCGGCGCAAGCTCGCCGGTGGTGGTGGTCACCTTCATCGCGCTGCTCGAGTTGGCGCGCGAGAGCTTGCTCGAGGTGACGCAGGCGGAGGCGTTTGCACCGATCTACGTGAGATTGGCGTATCAGGCGAGCTGAGCGGCCGAACGGCTCGGTGCGCTGAGCGGGCGCCCCCAGCGGACGCTCGCGAATTGTCGGCGTACGTCTGCTCAGTGCGCGAGCCACTCCAGGACCAGCCGAGTCACCTCGGCAGGCTTCTCGCGGTGGAGGAAGTGTCCAGCACCGGCGACGAGCTCGAAGCGATACGCGCCGGCAAAGTACTGCGCCTGATCAGTCATCAGATCAGCGCGCAGATCATCGCCGCCGCAAAGGGCGAGCGTCGGCACCGCGATGGGTCGATCCATCGAACGCCGCAGAGTGCCGAGAGTCGGATCGGCTTTGCTCGCGTCGAACATGGCGCGGTAGTAGCTCAAAGCCGCCGCAATGGCGCCCGGCTGTGCGAGCGTTCGTTTGACGTGAGCAATGTGGGCCGGGTCGCGGTAGCCCGCGCAGGTCCAATAGTCCCAGAGGTAGTCGACAAAGGCGAAGTCATTTGCGGCAAGCGCCTTCTCCGGCAGTTCGGGGAGCTGGAAGAACCACCAATGGAAAGAGCGGTGAACGTGCTTCGGGTGCAGCGCGCTCTCGGCACTGCGCGCGGGATGTGGCACTGCCATCACGACCGCACGACGTATCAACTCGGGAAAAGCAGCGATGACGCCGTACCCGATGCCGGCACCCCAATCCTGGCCGACGAGATGCACCGGCTCCCCGTGGCCCAGCGCGTGAATCAGCCCCGCGACATCCTTCGCGAGAGTGGCTCGGTCGAAGAAGCCCTCCGGGATTTCGGTCGGGGGATAGCCTCGCAGATTGGGCGCCACCGCGCGGTAGCCGGCCGCCGCGAGTGCCGGCATCTGATGGCTCCATGTGTGGGCGGTGTCAGGAAAGCCGTGCAGCAGGAGGACGAGTGGACCCTCGCCCTGCTCCAGATAAGCAAACTCAAGGCCGTTGGCGCGGACGCGCTTCATGGTGCCTTTGTACCTGATGGCAGCGGCGCTGCATCACCTCGCCTCGCCAGGGCTTCGCCGATGCTGGTCTTGGTTCGAATCCGTCCGTGGGTGACTGCTTCGGGCCGACTGCGTGAGTTCGCAACCGCGCCGCGAAGCCGCCTCTCGGCGCGAGGGGCTGGCCGGCCAAGGTTGGGCGTTCGATGAACACGGAGACTCGCGCTATCGGCCATCAACCGTCGATCGCACCGGGGCGACCAGCGGCGAGTTGAAGACCATTGCAGCGATCCTCGAAGCACCGGTCATCGAAGGATTGTTCATGCATCTCGCCTGCGACGAGTTGCAGTCCGCGAGCCAAGGCGCCGATTTGAACGCGGTGCGCATCGGTTAGGCTGGCCAGTGCGGTGCCAGGCGGCCCGCACGCCAGGAGCGTCCGACCATGATGTCCGGCCTGTTCGATCCCACGCGGCACGAGCCGCTGCAAGCTCCGCCATGGGACGAAGCCACCGCCCGCGAGGCGATCCGGCGCATCGCCGAGTCGGCCCTGGCGGACTACGAGCCCGGCCTGGGCTGGCGCGCGCATCCGCTCGACGACCCTGAGCCGCCGATCGAGCGTTTCCACAACCTGTATTTCGGCGCAGGCGGGGTGGTCTGGGCACTGCGGCATCTCGCGCAGGGTGGCGTGATCGACACGCTGCCCGATTTCATGCCCTTTGTCGCCACACTGCGCGAAGCCAACCGGCTGTTGCTCGCAGACGGCCAGCACGGCAGCGCGTCGTACCTGTTTGGTGATGCGGGGCTCGATCTGCTGCACTGGACCCTGCGGCCCGACGAAGCACTGGCCCAGCGCTTGTTCGACACCGTACGAGGCAACTTGCACAACCCGGTGCGCGAGGCGTTGTGGGGCAACCCCGGCACGGTGCTGGCCGCCATCCACATGGCCGAGGCCACTGGCGAGGCACGCTGGACCGCGCTGGTGCGCGAGGCAGCCGATGCGCTGCAAGCCGAGATGGAGATCGATGCCGATACCGGCACTTGGCTGTGGGTGCAGAACCTGTATGGCCGCCCGCCGGTGCGCTACATCGGCGCCGGTCATGGCTTTGCCGGCAATGCGTACCCCTTCTTGCGGGCGGCAGCGCTGCTGCCGGCTGATCAAGTGGCGCTGGTGACCGAGCGCGCGCTGGCGACGCTGCAGGCCACGGCGCGGCACGCCGATGGCGGCGCCAACTGGTTTCCCGGCGTCAATCCCCAGCGCCCGGCCGATTGGCTGCCGCCGGTGCAGGATTGCCACGGCGCGCCGGGCATCGTCTGCCGGCTGGCCGCCGCACCGCGCACGCCCGAGTGGGACACGCTGCTGCTGCGCGCCGGTGCACTGACCTGGCGCGCTGGCCCGCTGAGCAAAGGCGCCGGCCTGTGCCACGGCACCGCCGGCAGCGGCTTTGCAATGCTCAAGCTGTGGCGGCGCAGCGGCGACCCAGCCTGGCTCGACCGCGCCCGGGCGCTGGCGATGCACGGCTGTGGGCAGGTCGAGCGGCACCGAGTCGAGTTTGGCCTGGGCCGCCACTCGCTTTGGACCGGCGACCTGGGCCTGGCCTGCCTGTTGTGGAACTGCATGAACGGCAGCGATGCCTTCCCGACGCTCGACGTGTTTTGACGCCGGCCACTCTTATTTCGGCGAGCACCGAACGTGCATCATGCGGCGCGAGCCTGCATGCGGTTGGTGGTCTCGGCGGTGGTCCACAGCGCGTGGGCCATGAAGCGCCAGTTCACCAGAGCAGCCTGGTAGCCGTCGCCTTCTTCGTTCCTTGCTCCAGCGGTGGCGTCTCTCACCAGCGCAACCTCAAAGCCGTTCTCGACAAGGTCGCGCATATGGGCCTCGACGCACAGGTTGCCCACTGGACCGGCAACGATCGCTTTCTCGATCCGGCGGCGGCGCAATTGCAGGATCAGATCGTTGGTGGAGGAGCTGTATGCCTTGTGGGGGCTCGTGACGATCGTCTTGCCGTCCTCGATGTACGGCTTGTAGCGTTCTGGAAAATCAGCTCCCGACCCTCGAAACCCCTCCAGGCTGAGCGCGTTGACCCGATTGAGCAGGCCGATCTGGTGTGCCAAGTCTTCCAGCGGAGTCGATGGCACTTCCCAGGCGTGGTCGTGCGGGTAGTAGTAGTGGGGTGAAACAAAGACGAGATAGCCGTACTGCTTGGCCGCGCGCAGCAGCTTCTCGAGGTTGTTGGCCGTGTCGTTGGCGGCAAGACTGTCCGCGATGAGCGGATAGGCGCCACCTTGGGGTGAAAGGAAGTCGTTCTGCATATCGGTGAGCACGATGGCCGTGTCAGCTGGGTCGATCGACAGGCCGGCGGCCGGATGGGTGAACATGTTCATGTCCTCCGCGAAAGGATTGAGAAAGTGACGGGAAATGGATTGAGACGTGTATATGCACTATCGAAGCGACATTGAGGTACTCCTTGATGGATGCGAGGATCACGCTCTCGGCTGCTCAGTACTGCGACGCCAGATCGCGCAGGTGGGAGCGGACGGTTTGCCAGCGCTTTTGCCCGAACCGATTGCCGATGTCTTCCTGGGCACGCTCCCACAACGGGATCGCGGTGCTGAGCCTCTGCTGGCCGGCCTTGGTGATGCGCACGAGCTTGCTGCGCCGCCAGCCTTCCTCCCCCACGTGCACCAGCTGGGCATCCAGGAGCGGCTTCAGGTTCCGGGTGAGGGTGGTCCGGTCCATCGCCAGCCGCTTCGACAGCTCCGCGATGGAGACGCTTTCGGCCGAGTCCACAGCCGCAAGCACGGACAGCTGAGACGCCTTCAGGCCGGTGTCCCGCAACAGAGCGTCATACATGCGCGTGATGACTCGGGCAGTCGTGCGCAGCTGCGTGCAGATGCACGTGTCAAGCAATTCTGTCGAGCGACTCATTTGTCAAGTGTATATGCACGACAAGACCCCATCAAGAAGCCGGTGATCTGACCAGAGGTCGTCAGACTCATCTGCCGCTCAGGCCTTGAATTCGTTCTTCCATGAGCGCAAGGCCTCGAAGCTCGCGACGCGGGTGATTGCATCCGCATGGCCGCCGCGTGCACGGGTACCTTCATGCTCGCCGCCAGTGGCGCCCTCGAAGGTCGGCGCGCCACCACCACCTGGTGGCTGGCACCGTTCTTTCGGCAGCTGCACCCGAAGGTGCAGCTGGACGAGTCGCGCATGCTGGTGCCCGATGGCGGAGTGGTCACCGCTGGCGCGGCGCTCGCGCACCTCGATCTCGCGTTGTGGATGCTGCGTCAGCACAGCCCGTCATTGGCCGGTCTTGTCGCGCGCTACCTGGTGGTGGATGAGCGGCCAACGCAGGCGGCCTACATCATCCCGGATCATCTGGCCCACGCTGACCCGCTGATTGAGCGCTTTGAGCGCTGGGCGCGCGCCCGTCTGGCGCAAGGGTTCTCGCTCACCGAGGCGGCGCGTGCAGTCGGTGCCAGCGAACGCACGTTGGCGCGCCACCTGAGCCGCGTGCTCGGCAAGACGCCGCTGTCGTTCTTTCAGGATCTGCGCATCGAACACGCGGTGCATCGGCTACAGACTGGCACTGCGAGCGTGGAAACGATCGCCTCCGAGGTGGGCTATGCCGATGGGGTCACGTTGCGCACGTTGCTTCGGCGCAAGCTGGGTCGCGGCGTGCGGGAGCTGCGCGGGCGCAGCTAGATCACAGAGCGAGCGGTCGTTGCGACGTCTGTGGTGCGAGTGATCCTGTCCGCCGTGGGCCAGAAGCGGACATCGGTGCCTGACAACTCAGGGCAACCGCTCGACCACTTCCGCAGGCACCGCTGGAGGAGCAAGCAGACGCACGCCTAACAGCGGTCCACAGCGGACACCCAGCACAAGTTGTCTTGAGGACGGCTGCGCGCGAGCGGGCTGCGAGCCCGCCCGGCTTCACGGCTTGATCTTGCCGATGAAGGTCCCCCAGTTGGCGAGCGAGGTGCGCGGCAGGTTCGGGATGTACTCGTTGGCGAACCACACCGTGCCGTCGACGTCGGCCACCGCCGCGGAGTAATCGCCCCAGCGGCCCGCGCGGTCGGAGAAGAACACGTAGCCGGTGAAGCCGTCGTCGGGGGCCGCACCGTTGGCCACCAGCGTGATCGGCCCCGCGCCGTTCACGGCATCGAGGGTCACGTAGGCCACGCTCGGGAACAGCGACGCCCCGGCGATGCTGAACGACATCACGCCCTTGCCGTCCTTGTTGACGCCGACCGACGGGAACAGCATGCCGTGATCGCTCAGCGAGACGTAGCCTTGCTTGACGACCGTGCCGCCGAGGGCACTGCCGCTGAACTGCGGCGTGACGATGAAGTACGCCGCGCCCGATTGCACCGTGCCGTTGGCGGGCTTGACCACCGTGTTCAGCGACGACCACAGCTTGCCTGCGGCCCAGGTGGTCTGCTGCATGCGGTCGTCGTTGGCGGCGATCAACGGCAGTGGCTGCGCACCCGCCTTGCCGAACGCGCCAGCCTTGATGGCATCGCCGAGCGGCGTCGGGCCGGGCCGTTGCTTGACGTCGGGCGGCTGCCCGTAGACCTGACTGTCGAGCACCGCGCTCTGCAGGCGCAGGCTCGGCGTGCCGGAGCTCAACGACTGCGTGTTGGTCAGTGCCCAGACGGCGATGCGGTTGTCGAGCGTGCCGTTGAAGTCGAGCGCGCTTAGAAAGTACTCGGTGCCGTTGCGCGCGGTGTCGTGTGCACCGCCTTGCGCGGTGATCGCCGGCTGCAGCGTGTAGGCCGGGCCTTCGGCCAGCGGCAGGCCGCTGAACGCCACCACGGCCGGCGGCGTGCCGGCCGCCAGCGCGCTCTTGGACATCGCATACACCTGCGCGCCATTGAACCCACCGACGAACAGCGGGAATTCATTGGTCGTAATGTAGAAGCCGTAGGCGTCGGCACCGATCAACGGCTGATCGCCAAAGCACGGGCAGCCCGCGTGGTCCGGTGTGCCGGTCACGTTGGTGGTGTCGATCGCGAACAGGTTCCATCCGAGCGTCGGGTCGGCGGTCTGGCTCACGGCCAGCAGCACGGACGAATGCGGGAGGAAGTCGCCGGTCACCGGATCCTGATCGATCTCCAGCAGCGTGACGAACCAGCGATTGGTGTCGAGGTCGTAGTACGCCTTGGGGTCCGACGTGAACGGACCGAACACGCCGGTGGTGCGATTGATCGCGAACGGGAGCTTGAAGAATTCGTTGAGTCCGATGGTCGCGCTGGCCACGCCGCCATCGGTGCGGCGCACGCGCAGCGCAGTGTTCACGGCCTCGAGCACGAACCCGTTGCCGACCGCGAGCCCCTGGTCTGGCGGCTCGCTGCTGAACTGATTGCCGCCACTCGCATTGCGCTGGTCGAAGTGCGTCAGTCCGTTGAAGCCTGCGTTGGCGCGGAAGCCACCGAGTGCGCTGTCAGCTGGCCGCGGCACATGGTCCGCCGGCACGCGGGCCGGACTGACCGCGGCCTTGCTCAGCTTCTCGAAGCTGGCATCGAATTCCGGCCCGATGTGGATCTCCGGCCCCAGGCCCTGCGCGGCCTGCTGCGCTGTGGGCACGAAGCTCGTCGTGCCGCGAAAAATCACTTGGCCTTGCGACTGCGCGCACCACGCGCTGAAAGCGCACCCCAGCGCGCACACCGCCGTCACCAACCTCACTGCTCGCATGGCTCGCTCCTTCAATGGCTTGGTGCGGACTATGGTTGAGGCGCCATTCCGAGTCAATTTTTTGGGTGATACGCACTTTTCCGATCGCGGATTGGCGTCAGGCGCGGACCTGGGGTTGGTGACTCTGTTGAACTTTCAACCTCATGACGTTCAGCCCCGCTTCAGCTTGGTGGTGAAGAAGCCGAACCTGGTCCGATGAAAGCAGAGTGTCTGCCAGCGGCCGATGGCGGACCTTTGCCATCGTCAGCAAACGCGCCTGCCTGACGCGATTGGGCCCGCGAGCGAATCTGAGCCGGGGCTTGCTGTAAGACGACCTCGTCGCCCCGCGACACAGACTCGCTCACGCCTTTACCGCGTCCGGATCGCGGATCGTCCGGCGCCCAGGGGTTGCGGTCCGCAAACACGAAAGGGGCAATGCGATGAACGAAGCGAGGCTGCAGGAGTTCATGGGTCGGTTGGTCGTGGATATGGGCGGCGCGGCCGTCATGGCCAACGTGATCCTCGGAGAGGAACTCGGCCTATATCGCGCGATGGCCGACGGCACGCCGATGACGCCGGAAGAACTGGCGCGACGAACCGGCTGCAACGCGCGGCTGCTGCGCGAATGGCTGAGTGCGCAAGCGGCCAGTGGCTACGTCGAGCACGAGGCGGGGCGCTTTCGACTGCCTCCGGAGCAGGCGCTGGCGTTGGCCGATGAGGATTCTCCGGTCTACGTCGCGGGCGGCGCCATGGTGTTGGCAAGCCTGTACATGGACAAGGACAAGTTGGTCGCTGCAATGCGTGGCAATGGCGCGCTTTCATGGGCCGACCACCACCCTTGCCTGTTCAAGGGCACCGAGCGCTTCTTCAGGCCCGGCTATCGAGCCAATCTGGTGAGCAACTGGTTGCCTGCGCTCGATGGCGTGGTACAGCGCCTCGAGCAAGGTGCAAAAGTGGCCGACATCGGGTGTGGCCATGGCGCCTCGACCATCGTCCTCGCGCAGGCATATCCGAACTCAAGCTTTTACGGCTTTGATTTCCACGAGCCGTCGATCGAACAGGCGCGCCAGCGCGCTGCAGCCGCGGGCGTCGAGAAACGCACGTCGTTTGCTAAAGCCAGCGCCAAGGAGTTTCCGGGCCAAGACTTCGATCTGGTGTGCTTCTTCGATTGCCTGCACGACATGGGTGACCCGGTCGGGGCCGCGCGCCGAGCGCACGCGGCGCTGAAGCCCGGTGGAACGGTGCTGCTGGTGGAGCCTTTCGCGAACGATGACCTGGAGCAAAACCTCAACCCGGTCGGGCGCCTCTTCTACGCCGCCTCCACGTGCGTGTGCACGCCGAACTCGCTTTCACAAGAGGTGGGCCTCGGGCTGGGTGCGCAGGCAGGGGAAAAGCGCCTGCGTCATGTGTTCATGGAAGCAGGTTTCCGCCAGTTCCGGCGCGCCACTGAGACGCCGTTCAACCTGGTGCTGGAGGCTCGCAAGTGATGCCGAGCATCGACGCCCCGCTGCCCGATCGGTGCACGGTGGTCCGATCGACTTGGTGTTGCGCAGCGGCGTTGGGACGTCCTCGACACCCGGGGGCCCGCCCAAGTCGGCGCTCTTCAAGCGCCGAGCACGCCGCGCGTCTCCGCGAGAGGATCGTTGCTGCCGGGGCGCAGGCCAACGATCTGGTCCATCACATCATGTGTACCCTTCCCGCCACCGCATCGGGTGGAACCGAATGAGCGGAATGGCGGGCTGCCCGGTCGCGCGCAGAGCTTCGGACAAATCCAGTGCAATCCCTGCCTCTTGCGGCGACGGTGCCAGCAACGAAAACTCGATCGACAGCAGGTAAGTACGCGCGCTGTCGGACAGCGTCAGCGAGTCGCCGACCGGCCGGTGAGCCCAGTTGCCGCCGTGTGCCACGCGCTGTCCCAATGCGTCCCACATCCCGAACTCATAGCCTTCGGTCGCTTTGACAGCTTGACCAGAAACGATCAGCTTTGCCGCGCGCGGCCGGAATACCCAAGCGCCGTCCGTTTTACTGATCCGCAGCGTGATGCGCGTCTTGCCAGACTCGACCGCTTCGACCTGAACGTTGCGCGGGTCGATGGACAACGGTAAGGCGTACAGATACACCTGAGTGTCATGGGTACGAGTTCGATTGTTGATGCCGACCCCAAGGTTCAGTCCGGGCAGTTCGATTTCGGCACGCTGGTGTGCTTCGAACGGCGTGCGGTATTCCTGCAGAGCCCTCGGCGGGTCGCCGATGTAGGGCACGCTCTCCCAACCACCGCGGTATCCAGCGCAAGCAGCTAGGCACAGGCAGACGCCGAACGATGCCAGCACGCCGCGCTTCGCACATGACGAAGTGGATTGACGAAGTGGTACCTCAGAACGGGTGCTTGCGGTAGTCCGGCGGTTCATCGTCTTGGTCTTACTTTGATCGCGCCCGCTCCATCTCCGCTGCCGCACGCGCGAGAAAGATCTTGTAGACCGAATCGACCAACATCTCATCGCCGCGCGGCGTGCGATCGAAGAACGCCAGATGACCCAGGATGCGACCATCAGTGCCGATGATCGGCATGCCGAGATAGGCGGCATACCCGCGCTCGCGCGGGAATAGGCGCTCGATCTCGTCACGATGGAAGCAGGTCTTACCGTCCTGGATCACCGCCTCGCAAGGGGTTCCAGCGAGATTGAACTCGAAGTTTCGTGCGCCGTCGTCATCGGAGCGCCAGCAGGCGAGCGTGCGCACGCGCGTCGGCGGATCGTCGATGCACTCCGCGATGAACGCCAGGTCGACGTCGAGTGCCCGACCGAAGTTGCGCACGAGCGCCTGCAGAAAAGCCTGCCCTTGCACCTGCGCCGTGCCCTCGGCGAGCACGTCGAGCACGTTCTGCATGCGTCGGACGGCCGTGACGTCGGTGTCCAGCCCCACGACGCGAAACGGCGTGCCATCCTCGCGCCGAATCGCGACACCACGCGACAGCACGTGGCGCACGCTGCCGTCCTTGTGCACCAATCGCACGGGTTGATCGAACCCCGCGGCCTGATCGGCGCGCGCACCCACGCAGGCCTGCAACGCCGCTTCGAAGCGCATGCGGTCGTCGGCGTGGACGCTACCGAGCCAGCCCGCACGATCGTCGGGCACCTCCGCCGACTCGAAGCCCAACATGCTCTTCCAGCGCGGCGACAATCGGACGCGGTCGGAGGAGAGGTCCCATTCCCATAGCCCGTCCTGGCTGCCACGCAGAGCCAGGACGTAGCGCTGCTCGTAGGCACGCACGTCGGCCTCGGCGGCCTGCCGAGCACGCTCGCTCTCACGCAGCGCGCGGGCCTGTTCGCGCAGGTGGCGCTCCAACTCGCCCACGCGGTCGGTTGCCGCAGACGAACCGGCATCGCCGCGGCCGTCGCCGATCGCGATCGGGAGTTGCGGGGACTGGCCGACAGGTCCTCTGGCCAACGGCAGATCGAATGCGACTTCAGTGCCCAGGCCGGGCTGGCTGGTGATGCGCAACTCCCCGCCGTGGATCTGAACGATGCGCCGCGCGATCGCGAGGCCGAGCCCACCGTGCGGCGTGGCGCCGGTGCCGGCGACGCGCTCGGCGTTCTGATATCGATCGAACAGGCCATCGAGATCGGCACTGGCAATCCCTTCGCCCGTGTCGCGCACCGACACCTCGGTGCGGCCCGGCGGGCACTGCGGCGCGTAGGTCGCCCTCAAGGTCACCGTGCCGCCGGCGGGCGTGTGGCGCAGCGCGTTCTCGACCAGGCCCGTGAGCAGCCGCTCGACCATCGCGATGTCGGCCTGCGTCGGCATCGGTGCGCCGGCCACGGCGTGCTGCAGCGCGATCTGACGCCGCAGAGCATCGGCCTCGTGCTTCTGCATCACGTCCTGGATCAGTTCGGTCAGCGAGAACGCCTCTGGAGTCATCGGTGGATCGTCGCCTTCCAGCTCGGCGAGTTGGAACAGATCGCTGACCAGACGCGAAAGCCGTTCGCTCTGTCGCGCTGCGATCTCCAGGTAGTTGTGTCGCTCCGCAGGCTCGAGCTGGCTGTGGCGCAGCAGCAGCAGTTCGAGATACCCCTGCATGGCCGCCAGCGGCGTGCGCAAGTCGTGCGAGATGTGGGTCAGCAGCTCGCGCCGTTGCCGCGCCGCTCGCTCAGGCGCCTGCGCTGCCGTCGACACGGCCGCCGAATTCTCGTTGACGGATGGGACGCGCGCACTCATGGTCTTCGTTCCGCGAACTTGTACCCCACGCCCCAGACGGTCTGGACATAGTCCGGATTTGCAGGATCGCGTTCGATCTTGTTGCGCAGCCGGTTGATGTGGGAGTTGACCGTATGTTCGTAGCCGCTGTGCGTGTAGCCCCACACCTGGTCGAGCAGTTGCGCGCGGGTGAACACCCGTCCGGGGCTGCGAGCGAAGAACGCCAGCAGCTCGAACTCTTTGGCCGTCAGTACGACCAGCTGGTCGCCCAACAGCACCTCGTGCCTCTGCAGGTCGATGCGAAGGCCACCCGTCTCGATGACTTGCGACGCGGCCCCTGTGGCGGCCGCTTCGGTCGCAGCACGGAGCTGATCGGCCCGTCGAAACACGCCCTTCACGCGCGCAGCGAGCTCGAGCATGCTGAAAGGCTTGGTGAGGTAGTCGTCGGCGCCGAGCTCCAGGCCGAGCACGCGGTCGATTTCCGAGGACTTGGCCGTCAGCATCAGGATCGGTGTATGGCGCTCGCCGGCACGCAGGCGACGGCAAATCTCCAGGCCGTCCATGCGCGGCAGCATGATGTCGAGGATCACGAGGTCGTAGCGCCCGGCCTGCGCCTCGGCAAGGGCCGTCACGCCGTCGGTGATCCATCGACACTCGCAGTCCAGCTCGGCCAGTTGCAACGTCACCAGGCGACCAATGTCTGGATCGTCCTCGACCACCAGAACGCGTCGGCTCACGTCTGTTCTCCGACCGTGGGCAGCGTCGCGAAAGACAGGGCCGAGAACGTGCCGAGCGAGAGATGCCGGCGCATGGTGCCGAGCAGATCGAACGAGAGACGTGCGTCCAGTGCCACCTCGGTCGCTTGCGCCAAGGTCGCGCCGGCTTGCAGCTCGCGCAGCCACGACGCTTCGGATTCGTCGAGCAGCACGAACTCGATCTCCAAGTTGCGGCGCAGCACCAGGAGGTGTATTCCGCCTTCGTCGAGTGATATCCGGAATAGGGGGTCAGCCTGTTCCTGGTGCGCTTGCCAGATCCGCAGGATCGGATACGGCGACGAGACCACGCGAGCCGCGGCTGACAACTGCAACCCCAGGTTCATCTGCTGGTCGGCGGGCACCTCCTGCAACAGTTCGGCCTCCAGCGGCTGCGTGTCGGCCTCGTGGTAGACCTCGTGCCATGCCCACTCGAGCGCGGCCACGTCGGCGAGGTATGGACAATCCGAAGCCGCTGGCAAAGTGCGAAGCAGGTCCGGCATCTGCTGGCCGAAGCTGTGGAGATGACCCGTTCTCAGCGGGTGGCGCGTCATGTACAGCCGCGCGACCTGACGGAAGTACGGCTCGCCCACCAGTTGCGCCACGACCGGAAAGACCGCGGTGAGCGCAGCCGTCAAGCCCTCGCGGAGATTGTTGCGGTAGACCTGCAGACGCTGGTGCGAGCTCGGGCCCGGTGCTTCCTTCAAGAAACGCACGGCACGCTGGGCCGTCGCGCCGTCGGGCCGGTCGCGCAACGCATCCAGCACCTGCAGCTGGATTTCAGGCAGCGAGGGCGCGGCATTCATCTAGGTTCTCGTGGTCGACCACTGCGTCCGCGCGGCGTGCCTCGTCGAGCAGGCGCTCCAGCCGTGGCAGGTCGGCATCCCACTCGATCAGCGTGGGCACGCGACCGAAGCGACGCACCGCGTCACGGTACAGCGCCCACACCGCATCGGCCACCGGTGCGCTGTGGGTATCGAGCAGCAACGATCCGCCTTCAACCTCACGCTCTATGAAGCCGGCCAGGTGCAACTCGCGGACAGCCGCAGGCGGGATCGCGTCGAGATAGCCGCGCGCGTCGAATCCGTGGTTGCTCGCGCTGACGTAGACGTTGTTCACGTCGAGCAGCACGCCGCATCCGCTGCGCAGTGCCACTTCGGCGATGAAGTGCTCCTCGCGGATCTGCGACGCCGCGAACTGCACGTAGCTCGAGACGTTTTCGATCAGGATCTGCCGGCCCAGGCGCTCCTGCACGCGCTGGATGCGCGACACGATGTGCAGCAGCGCCTCCTCGGTGTAGGGCAGCGGCAGCAGGTCATTGGCGTAGATGCCGCCGCGCGAACTCCAGCACGCGTGTTCGGAAACCCACGTGGGCTCGAAGCGGTCGACCAGGTCGGCCAGGCGATCCAGGTGCGCTTCGTTCAACGGGTCGCTCGACCCCAGCGAAAGCCCGACCCCGTGCAGGCTCAGTGGATAGTCTTGCCGTGCTCGCTCCAGGAAGTGCAGCGGCTTGCCGCCGCGCCCGAAGTAGTTCTCGCTGTGGACCTCGATGAAGCCCACCGCGGGCCGCATGCGATCGAAGGCCACATGGTGCTCGGCGCGCAAGCCGATGCCAGCACGGCGGACGGATGGGCACGGATCGAGTGCGGGCGTGGGCATGATGAGTCGACGGGTCGCGCGGGTCCGGTCAAATCCTTGATCGATTCTAGGAAGCAGGTGTCGAACCGTCGGGCCCGTGATTGAAATGTGAGGAATTGCCCCGCGCGCGCGGGTCGCAACGAACGAGCCGGCGTCGCAGCCACAGCGCTGCGGCAATCGTGACGCACATGGTCCCGAAAGCCAGCCACGCATACGGCCACAGCAGCGGCATGCCGACCAGGATCAGGCCGTCGTTGCTGCCGGGAATCAGCAGGCTGCCCCACGCCATCACGACGCCGCCGAACAGACACTTGGCGCTGCCCCACACCGTGGGCCTGACTGCACGCAACTTGCCGGCTGTCCAACCACCTGTCAACGCGCCCAGATACAGCGCCAGCAGGCAAAGCGTTCCGAGCGCAAGCCGCGCAGACATGCCGCGCGCCAGTTGCGCCAGCACGTCGGTGTACGCCCAGGCGCCCACCAGGAGCAGGATGACGACGAAAGTCGCGCCAATCACGCCAGTGGCCATGTGCGGTGTCCAGACCCGGGCCACGATGCTCCGTGCAGCGGCGTCCGGATGCGGCGCCATCGCCGCACGCACCAGCGGTGGCGCGAGTCGCCAGGCAGCGTAGACGATGAAAAGCACCGCGGCTGCGCCGCTGGCGGTCAGCACCGGAGATTCGGCGGCCAGCTTGGTGGCCGCAGGTGCAGCGAACACGGGGCCGACCGTCAGGCAACCCAGATAGAAGCCGACCGGCGTGGCGAGGTAGTTGGCGTCGCCGGAGCCGAGCCGGGCGATCGCACCGAAGACGCAGGCCCCGTTGAGCCAGGCGCCGACCCCCAGCAGCGCGGCACCGGCGAAGACCCACGTGTTCACAGCATAGCCGGCAGGCATCGCGGGCAGGACCTGAAACGTTTGCGCGAGTGCCAGGCCGCCAGCCACCCACAGCGACGCCTCTGCCATCGCAATCAATCGCCCTGCACTGCGCTGGGTGAGCAGCTCCTCGACCGCCGCGACGGTGCAGGTGGCGCCACGCTGGATCGCATAGCCCATCACACCGGCGCACAGCACAGCGATCACCACCGCAAGACTGAGCAGCATCGGAGACATTGAGCGCATCCCGCATCAAGCCGCGGCGTGCAGCGGCGCCCTGCCCACAATGCCCTGTGTGAACTTGCAGACCTCGGCGACCTTTTGGTTGTCGTTGATCATGCCGGTCTGGGGCTTGATGAAGCCCGAGCGCAGGTCGAACACCCAGCCGTGGATGTACGGCCGTTGCCGGCGCGACCAGCTGGCCTGCACAACGTGTGTCTTGCCGAGGTTGTAGACCTGCTCGATCACGTTGAGCTCGACCAGCCGGTCGAACTGCGCCGCCTCGTCGAGCAGCTGCAGCTGGTTCCAGTAGTACTGCTCCGTGTCCTTCACGGTGCGCAGCCAGTTGTCGATCAGGCCGTGATGGTCGTCGCCCATCGCCGCCTTGACGCCTCCGCACCCGTAGTGGCCGCAGACGATCACGTGCTCCACCTGCAGGACATCGATCGCATACTGCAGCACCGACAGGAAATTCATGTCCGTCTGCACCACCAGGTTGGCGATGTTGCGATGGACGAACATGTCGCCCGGGCTGGTGCCGGTGATCCGATCCGGCGGCACTCGGCTGTCCGAGCAGCCAACCCACAGGAATTCCGGATGCTGCCCCTCGGCCAGCTTGTCGAAGTAGTCGCTGTCGAGCTGCAGCTGACGTTCGACGAACGCGCGATTGTTGCGCAACAGCTCTTCGATGCGCGTGATCATCGCGTTCTCCTGTGCGATCGCATCACACGTACTCGATCACGCCTTCGATCGGGTCGACATCGGCCGTCTTCCATGGCGCCCGCTCGATCATGCGCACCGTGTCGGCATAGCCGGCACGCCGGCGCGCCTGGATGCCGGCACTCGTGAAGTCGATGTCCTTCGTGTGGTCCTCGCCGTCGATGCGTGGTGCCAGCAAATGGGCCACGTGCATCAGCGTCCCGCAGCCCCAGGACGCCAGCTCCTTGACCTTTTCGTCGTTCTGGCGGTTGGCCGGCAATTGCTTGTGCAGCTCGCGAATCACATGCCGCAGGCGATGGATCTGCTTCTGCCGCGCGATGTGGCTGTCGGCGCGGCTGGCGAACTGGATGTCCTTCTGGCGGCTCATCACCTGCCAGATCGATGACGGCTCCGGCCCGCTCTGGTGCCAGACGTTGACGGCAAAGATCAGCGAATCGCGGCGCGGCTTGTCGTCCAGCACGGCCTCGATCGGCGTGTTGGAGTAGATGCCGCCGTCCCAGTAAGGCTCGCCGTCGATCCGGATGGCACCAAACGCCGGTGGCAGCGCCCCTGAAGCCATCACGTGCTCGACGGCCAGGCGCTCGTGGCGGTTGTCGAAGTAGCGCATGCGCCCGCTGCATGCGTTCACGGCACCCACCGTCAGCCGCGTGTTGCATTCGCACAGATACTCGAAATCGACCAGTTGCTGCAGCGTGTCGCGCAGCGGGGCCGTGCTGTAGTACGACGCCGCCTCGACGCCCACATCAGCCTTGGCGCCGCCGACGGCGTGGTGGTTGGGCGCAAAGAACGCCGGAATGCCGCGCGCGACGGTGTTGAAGTTCGGCACCAGGTTGCCCAACCCGAGCCAATCGAGCATCCCGGCAATCGGCCACTGCTGCTCGACCCGCCGCCAGAACAGGTTGAGCCGAGCCATGCGATCCTGCGGCCGGTTGCCGCTGATCAGCGCGGCGTTGATCGCCCCGATCGAGGTCCCGATGACCCAGTCGGGTTCGATGCCCGCTTCGTGCAGCGCTTCGTAGACGCCGATCTGATAGGCGCCCAGCGCCCCGCCGCCTTGCAGCACCAGCACCACCTGGCCCGGCAGGCCGGGCCTGCCGATCACCAGATCCGGCGCGCCGGTGGGTTGCGTGCGGCCGCGGCTGCGACCCACGCGGCGTCTCGTCTTGCTCGCTGTTGCCACGATGCTCTCCGTTGGCGGATCAGTGTTGAGTCCAGCCACCATCCATCGGGATTGCGTTGGCCGTCATGGACGCCGCCGCATCGGAAGCCAGGAAGGCGGCGAGTGCGGCCAGTTCCTCGACCTTGACGAACTCCTTCCGTGCCTGGTGCACCAGCATCACGTCGCGCACGACATCGGCCGGCGAGATGTTGTGCGCCTTGGCCTGGTCGGCGATCTGCTTGTCGACCAGCGGCGTCTTCACATAGCCGGGGCAGACGGTGTTGCAGGTGATGCCGTACTCCGCCACCTCGACCGCCACCGTCTTCGACAGACCGACCAGGCCGTGCTTGGCCGCGACGTACGCCGCCTTGAACGGCGAGGCGGTCAGGCCGTGCGCCGAGGCGATGTTGATGATGCGTCCGAACTTGCGCGCCTTCATCTCCGGCACCACCGCTTTGATCAGGTGGAATGCGGCGAACAGGTTGATCGCGAAGATTGCGTTCCATTTGTCGTCGGGAAACTGCTCGATCGGCGCGACGTGCTGGATGCCGGCGTTGTTGACGACGATGTCGACCTTGCCGAACTCGGCGCGTGCCAGCTCGGCCATCGCACGAATCTCGTCCGGACGGCTCATGTCGGCGCCCGAGTAGCGCACCTTCACGCCGTACTGGCGCTGCATTTCGGCACGCGTGAACTCGATCTCGTCGGCATTGCCGAAGCCGTTCAGCAGGATGTCGGCGCCTTGTTCGGCCAGGCCGCGGGCGATGCCCAGGCCGATCCCGCTGGTCGACCCGGTAACGATGGCTGATTTCTGCTTGAGCATGCTGAGTACTCCGGTGATATGCAAGGAAGGGATCAAGGCGCGAGCGCTTCGCGATCGGCCTCGGTCGTGCGGGTGAAGCGCAGGTGCGTGATGTCGGCAGCGAAGAACATGCCCCAGGTCCACTCGGCCCAGATGCGCAGCTTGCGACCCAGCGTGGGCATGCGCGAGAGGTAGTACGCGCGCCACAGCAGCCAGGCTGGTAGCCCACTCAGGCGCAGGCCGAGCGTCTGTGCCACGCCTTTGAAGTGTCCTGTGGTCGCCATCATTCCCTTGGACTTGTGACCAAAGGCTCGAGTCGTTGCGCCGCACAACGTGGCTTCGATGTTGGCTGCCAGCGTGCGCGCTTGCGCGATGGCGAACTGCGCGGTCGGCGGTGCAACGGCGCCATCGGCTGCGGCGTTGCGAATCAATGCGCAATCGCCGATCGCCCACACGTCACTCTGCCCGCGCACGCGCAGATCGGATTCGGTCTCGATGCGGCCGCGCTGCAGCGCCACGCCCAGTCGCTCGATCAAAGCGTTCGGCCGCGTACCGATCGTGCAGATCACTGTGCCGGCCGCGATCGACTTGCCGTCGGCGAGCTCCACGCCATGGGCGGTCACCCGAACGGCGCGCGTATTGAGACGCACGTCGATGCCGCGATCCGTCAGCGAACGGGTCGCCGCGATGCCCAGTGAATCGGGCAATTCCGGCAACAGTCGACCCATGTCGTGCAGCAGCGTGACCGACAGCTCGCCGCGCTGGACGCGCGGATAGAAGCGCAAGGCGCCTCGAAGAAAGTCCTCCAGTTCGCCGGCCACTTCGACGCCGGAGAATCCGCCACCGATGACGATGAAGTGGCCGAGCCTGGCGCGCTCGCGCGGATCGCGCTCCAGCTCGATCCTGGCCACCCGCTGCAGCACCCGATTGCGGATGTGCATCGCATCGCCCACCAGCTTGAGCGGCAGCGCATGCTGCGCCAGGCCGGGGACAAGTTCGAGGTTGGCTCGGGTGCCGAATGCCAGCACGACGTGCTGGTAGTGGATGTCACGCGGACCTGCCAGTGTGCCGGCCGTCACCATGCGGCGAGCCCGGTCCACAGCCGTCACGCGACCCATGATGAACTGGCTGCCGCGCGAGGGGTCGAGCATCTGGCGGATCGGCGCAACCACATGCTCCGGAAACACCGAGGCACCCACCACCTCGGCCAGCATCGGATTGAAAGTGGTGTAGCTTTCCTCGCTGATCAGAATGACCCGATGCCCCGCCGGCAGCCTGCGCTCGAGCGCGGTGGCGGCGGTCGTGCCGGCGAAGCCGCCGCCCACAATGACGATGTTCCGGTCCTCGCTCATGGTCATCTCCATCGCCAAGTCGACTGCAGCATCAGGCTCGGGGCGTGAACAAACGTGTGCGCAGCAGGTGGTCAAGCGAGAGCCGGCCCGGTCCGTGCAGCAGCGAGACGAGCAGCAGCGCGCCCCATAGCTGGTGGTCCTTCAGGCCGACATCGCCAAGGTCGGGGTAGGAGATCACGGCGACGATGTTGAAGACGAACAGCACGGCGGCCGCAAAGCGCGAGCCAAGGCCCAGCGCGAGCAGCACCGGAAAGCCGAGTTCGACGCCGGTGCCGAGCAGCGCCGCCAGCGACGGCGCAAGCACCGGCACCGCATAGATGTTCTCGAACAGCGATAGCGTGCTGTCCCAGTTGGCGATCTTGGTCAGGCCGGACTGGAAGAACACGCTGGCGACGAAGAGTCGGATCGCCAGGTCGAGCACCGGCACAGCGAGGTCGAGCGGCCGGCGGGCGGCTGCGAGCAGTGCGCTCGCACGTTCGACGAGGCTGCCTTTTGCGGCGACAGTCAAAGTGGGCAACTTGCGGGATTCGGCGAGCATGGTGGTCTCCTGGCTTCGGGCTCGGCGAGGCGCCTTCGCAAACGCCTCGCCCTGCGTCGATCACTTCTTCAGCGCGGCAGCACCACCGTGCTGGTTCTCGGGCTTGTTGGTCACCATGCCGCCGGCGATGCGTGCGCAGGTGCCCTTGGGCACGAGGATCCACGCTTCGGGGTCGCGGTCGGCCTTCGACGTGCCGGCGCAGGCGCTCTTGCTGGTGCCGCAATCGTTCTGGCCGGCCTTGACGACGCCAGCGCACTTCTCGGTTTCGCCGGACGCGGCGAACGCGCCATTGGCGGCCATCGACAAGGTCATCGCGATCAGACTGGCCAGGCTGCCAGCCATCAGGGGTTTGGAAGCATTCATGGACATCTCCAGGAAGAGTTGAGTTGAGTTGAAGAAGCGGCGCCGCAGCGACAAATGCCTCGTTGTGGTGGAACCGCTCGAGCCAGAGTGTGGGCAGCTCGATTCACGCCATCATCAAGCGACGATCACGTTTTGCTCACGACGCCGACCGTGCGTGGCGACCTCGAGCACGTGCACCACGCAGCGCGACTGGCCGTCGACCCAGCGCTGAAGATGCGTCCATCCGGCGCGGGCGGCGAGCAGCTCAAACTTCAGCAGGCTGTGCTTGTAGGCGTTCTCGGTGTGGATCGACTCGCCGGCCGCGAAGTGAAAGATGCGTCCCAGAACGGACACCCTCTGCGCCGTCCGGCTGACCAGGTGCATTTCCACGCGCTGGTGCTGCGCGTCGAATCGCGCCTGGTGGTCGAACGCATCGAGGTCGAAGTCGGCGTCGAGCTCGCGATTGATGCGCACGAGCAGGTTCTTGTTGAACTCTGCAGTGACACCCTCACGGTCGTCGTAGGCGGGAATCAGCACTGACGCATCGCGTGTGCTGTCGGCGCCGACGATCAGCAAAGCGTCGGGCCCGGCGAAGCGGCGGATGCGTCGCAACAACGCGATCGCTTGCTCCGGCGTGAAGTTGCCGATCGTCGAGCCGGGAAAGAAGACGACGTTGCGACCAGCATCACCACCCCAGGCACGCAGCAGTCTGAGCTCTGGCAGGGATTCGATGCGCGTGAAGTCGCCCACGACCGGGATCACCCGCAGTCCAGCGAACAGAGACGTCAGGTCAGCCACCGACTCCTCTAGAAACTGCGCCGAGATGTCGATTGGCAGGTAGGCCTGAGGGGTGTCGAGGGCACCCAGCAGAAGCCGCGTCTTGCGGCTCGAACCGCTGCCCAATTCGATCACCACGGCACGCGGCCCGGCTGCCTCGGCGATCGCGCCGGCACACGCGCGCAGCAGCTGCGTCTCGTTGCGCGTCGGGTAGTACTCGTCGAGGTGAGTGATCTCCTCGAACAGCTCCGAGCCGCGGTGGTCGTACAGCCACGTCGAAGGAATCGCCTTCTGCGGTTGCGACAGGCCGTTGATCACGTCGGTCTCGAACGACGGCGTCAGCGCACTGGGCACGCCCGTGCGCACCGGCAGAAAGGGATGGACGGTCGCCGATGCCATGCCCTTGCGCGGAGCCGCGAAGGGGGGCTTGAAGAACGGCCGCAGCACGACAGCGTTGTTCATGGTGTCTTCCCAATGGGTCAAGGTGTCGGGTGCTCCTGCAGGTGGCTCAGCAGCGTCGGGATCAACTCGCTGACGGTCGGGTGGATGTGCACCGCGCGCTGCACCACCTTGTAGGAGGCACCCGCGGCCATCACGTCGAGCAGCGAGTGCACGATCTCGTCACCCTCGATGCACAGCAGCGCCGCTCCGAGGATGCGTTCGGTGTCTCCATCGACGACGACCTTCATGAAGCCCTGGGTCTCGCCGCGCTCCTTGGCGCGGCCCACCCGGCTCATCGGCATCAGGCCCGACAACACGCGGCGCCCTGAGGCACGCGCCTCGGTCTCGGTCAAGCCGACGCGCCCGAGCGGTGGGTCGATGAACAGGGCATAGGCCGGGATGCGGTCACTGACTCGACGGCTGCCGCCTTCCAGCAGGTTGGCGGCCACGATCTCGTGGTCGTTGTAGGCGGTGTGCGTGAACGCGCCCCTGCCATTGCAGTCGCCCAGCGCCCAGACGCCTTCGACATTGGTGCGCAGCTGGTCGTCGACCTTGATGAAACCGCGCGGGTCGATCGTGATGCCCGCTCGATCGAGGCCCAAGTCGTCGGTGTTGGGGCGCCGGCCGACGGCGGCCAGAAGGTGACTGCCCTCCACCTCGTGCGCGGCGCCACTGGCATTCAGCGCGACCCGGATGCGCGCTCCGCCGTGCGTGGCGTTGACCTTCGCGCAGTGCACGCCGAGGTGAAAGACCACCCCTTCGCGCTCGAGGATCGCCTGGACCTCGCGCGACACGTCGGGGTCCTCGCGCGCGATCAGCCGATCGCCGTACTCGATGACAGTCACGCGCGAGCCAAACCGGCGATACATCTGGGCGAACTCCAGCCCGATGTAGCTGCCGCCCACCACGATCAGGTGCTCCGGCAGCTCGGCCAGTTCCATCATCGAGGTGTTGGTCAGCGCCTTGATCTCGTGGATGCCCGGCCAGTCGGGGAGCACGGCGCGGCCACCGACGTTCACGAAGATCCGTGGCGCCTCGAGCACACGCGTGGAACCGTCGGAGGCATCGACCGCGATGGCGTGCGCGCCCTCGAATCTGGCGTGCCCCCACACCACCGTGAGGTTGTCGATGTCGTGCAGCCAGCTCGTCAGGTTGTCGACCGACTGCCCGACCACGCGATCCTTGCGAGCCTTGACGGCGGCCATATCGACTGTGATGGGTCCGCCGATGTGAACGCCGTACTGCGCCGCGAGACGCGCGACCTGCGCGGTGCGTGCGCTGGCGACCAACGTCTTGGTCGGAATGCAGCCATCGTTGACACAGGTGCCACCGAGGTGGACCTTCTCGACCAGGGCGGTCTTCATGCCGGCTTGGGCGAGTCGGGCCGCTAGAAACGGGCCCGCCTGGCCACTGCCGATCACGATCGCGTCATAGCGTGCGGACATGCGTTCGTCTCCTGCTTCTTGTTGTGGCCCGAGGTCGGGGCTAGGGAGCGGCCTTGATCGTGGATGTGATCGACTCCACCACGCTGGAGGCCATCGCGAACTGTTGCTGCCGATCGTTGATGCGATGCCGGCGCGCGATCCATCCGAAGTCGGTGTATACGGCCCACACGACGCCAGCCGCGTCCTGCACGACGAGCACGCGCACGGGCCAATCGAGCCCGGCGTTGGGGTTGGAGGTCAGGAACTGCGCGCCGAGCGGCGGGTTGCCGAACTCGAGCAGGGTCGACGGCCGCAGCTGGATGCCGGCCGTCGCGGCCAGTTTCGATTGGTCGACGGCCTGGAAGAACAGGATGCCCTTGGCGGCGATGTCCTGCCTGATCCGTGCGACCGTCTCGTCCATCGAGTAGGCACTGCGGACCTTGATGAGTCCGTCATCGGACGGCATGGCGTTCTGTGCCAGTGCCGAGGCTGCGCTCCCGAGCGCCAGCCCCATCGCACAGGTCAATCGGAGAATGAAATTGAGCATGTGACCTCCTGGTGAGCGTGAAGTGCGTGACGCAGTCCGGCCCCCGGCTGGGGCCGGACACCCACCTCACATCGTGTGCGGATCCATCTGCGCTTCCCCGGGGAACAGGTCCACCGAGATCAGGACGGCCTTGGTATTGCCGACGTTCTTCCACCAATGCGAGGTGCCGTTCTTCTCGGGTGCCACATCGCCGGCTCTGTGCGTGATCGGCACGGCGCAGCTGCTGGCGTACTCGACGACCTCGCCCGAGACGATGTAGATCATCGCGGGGCGCTCGTTGTGGCTGTGCCAGGGCACGATGCCGCCCGGCTGCATCTCCAGCTGACGCAGGCGGAACTGGCGGCCTTTGATAGCAGCTGGCTCCTGGGCCAGATCGGTGCTGGCGCGCACCACGTCAGTGACGCCGACCGGGGCCATCGGGCCTGGCTTCTGGCCCTGGCCATCGGCCACGCGCTTGTCGGTCGGACACTCGCCGGCGAAGACCGCGCCGGCGGCGAATCCGAGCGCGACGATCGCGGCGGCTACCGCGAGGCGGCGCACCAGCGGGCGCGAGAACGGCGAGCTGTGCAAGGGAATGACGCTGATCATGAGGTTGCTCCTAAGGTGCGGGTTAGGTTGTCGATCGGGCGCTCGGCGGCGGTCCTTTGCGGGGCCGTCGGCGATCACCACGGGGCCGCACTGTCGGCGCGGCGGTTCACACGTTGATCCAGCAGAGATCACGTGTTGATCACATGTGGCCGTTACCATCACGGCCCGGGCAAGATCGGCCCCAACGGAACAGCGGATGCTCGAGAGGGGGAGATGCTTTCCGACTACGAGTTGACGGCGGTCCTGGGCGGCGACGACGTCTTCGAGCTGCGGCGCGGACGGCGCCTGCAGACCGGCGCCGCGGTGCTGCTGAAGATGCCGCGCGCGGCAGGCGCACGGCCGGCCGATGCTGCGGCGTTGCGCCGCGAATGCGCGCTTGCAGCTGAACTGTCCGCTGCGCAAACACTGCTGCCGCGCGTGGTCGAGGCGCAGCGGCGTGTCGCGCTGGTGATGGAGGATCCGGGCGGCGAGCTGCTGAGCGCCGCGCGCTCGGCAGCGCCGCTGCCGATGGATGCCGTCGCGCGCATCGGCGCGCGCATCGCCGACGCGCTGGCCGAGCTGCACGCGCGCGGCTTCGTGCATGGTGCGCTGCGCCCGGACATCGTGCTGTGCGACACCGCCGGGCTGCGCGCCTGGTTGGTCGACTTGGCCGACGCGCGCCCCCTGCCACTGGTTGATGCGCCCGTGGCGCGCTCGCTCGAGCGGCTCGTCTACGGCGCGCCCGAGCAGACGGGGCGCATCGAGCGAGCGGTCGATCAGCGCGCCGACCTGTATGCGCTGGGCGTGCTGCTCTACGAGCTGCTGTGCGGAGCCACGCCGTTTCAGTCCGATGACGCGCTCGAGCTGATCCACCGGCATCTGGCGGTCGAACCACTCTCGCCGAGCCAGCGCGATGCACGCATCCCGCCGATGCTGTCGGCGCTGGTGATGCGCATGCTCGCGAAGTCGCCCGACGAGCGCTACCAGACCGCGAGCGGCGTCGCGCACGATCTGCTGCGCTGTGCCGACGCGTGGGTTCACCACGGTCGCATCGAGCCGTTCGCGCTGGGTGAGCGCGACGTCAGCGGCCGTCTCAGGCTGACGTCAATACTCTACGGTCGCGAGCACGAGGCACAGGTGTTGTTGACGGCGTTCGAACGCGCATGTGCGGGCTGGGCGGACAGCGGCGAGCTGGTGCTCGTCGAGGGCTCGGCAGGCACCGGCAAGACCGCGCTGATCCAGCAACTGCTGCGACCGATCGTGCGTCGCCATGGGTACTTCATCTCGGGCAAGTTCGACCAGGTCGCGCGCGGCGTGCCGTTCGGCGCCTTGATCGAGGCGTTTCGCGCACTGGTGCTTCAGTGGCTCACCGAGTCCGAAGCGCAGCTCGCCGCCTGGCGCGATGCGCTGGCGCAAGCGCTGGGCAGCAACGGCGGCGTGCTCGCCGAGGTGATCCCCGAGATCGAATTCATCATCGGCCGGCAAGCGCCCCCTGCACAACTGGGCGGCATCGAAGCGCAGAACCGCTTCCAGCGCGTGCTGCAGAATTTCCTGTCCGCCCTCGCACGGCCTGATCACCCGCTGGTGTTGTTCCTCGACGACCTGCAGTGGGCCGACGCCGCTACGCTTGACCTGCTGGCCCCGCTGCTACTCAACGCGCAGCGGCGCTGCCTGCTGCTGGTGGGCGCGTACCGCGAGGCCGATACCCAGGCGTCACCGCGCCTGCTCGACACGTTGCGTGCACTGGAAGTGGCAGGCGTCACGCTGACCCGCGTCGCCCTGGGATCTTTGCAGCCGCAGGACTTGCGCGCGCTGGTGACCGACGCGTTGCACGTGAGCGCAGCCGAAGCAGAGCCGCTGGCCCAGATCATCGGCCGCAAGACCGGTGGCAATCCGCTGTTCGTCACCCAGTTTCTGAAGTCGCTGGAGCGCGAGGGCTACCTGCGCTTCGATGCCAACGAGGGACACTGGCAGTACCGAATCGACGACATCGGCGGCGCGCCCATGCCGGCCAACATCGTCGAGCTGATGACGCGCAACATCCAGCGACTGCCAAGCAAATCGCAATACGCGCTGACGCTGGCCGCCTGCATCGGCAACCGCTTCGATCGCACCACATTGGCCATCGTCAGCGAACAGACGCCGGCGCAGGTCGAGCGCGACCTGGTCCCCGCACTCGAAGCCGGCCTGCTGGTCGCGAGCACGCCTGCGGGGCAGGCTGGCGACGCCGTCGGCCTCCCTGAGGGAGAAAGCGGCGACGCAGGCTATGCCTTCCTGCACGACCGCGTGCAGCAGGCCGCCTACGCACTGATCCCGCCGCAACGGCAGCGCATGGTGCACCTGACCTTGGGACGCCTGCTGCTGTCGCGCACGCCGCGCGAGCGGCTCGATGTGCGGCGCTTCGACATCGTCTCGCACCTCAACCTCGGCCGCGCTCTGATGGGCGTGCGGGCCGAGCGCCTGCAGGTGGCGCGGCTCAATCTCGATGCCGGGCGCAAGGCCAAGGCTTCGACCGCACACGACACGGCGCTCGAGTTGTTCTGCGCCGGCATTGATCTGCTCGACAGCGACGCATGGACCGATGAGCACGCACTCGCCTTCGCGCTGCACCTGGAGGCCGCCGAGAGCCGCTACCTGTGTGGCCAGTTCGATCAAGGCCTGCAAGCCTGCGCCGCGCTGCTGCCGCGCTCGCGCTCGGCCATCGAGCAGGCGCGCGTGTGGCGCCTGCGCATGGTGCAGCTGGAGAACATGGCGCGCTACGATGAGGCGATCGCCACGGCGCGGCAGGCGATTGCATTGTTCGCGGTATCTTTCCCCGACGACGAGCAAGGCAAGCTGCGCGCGCTCGATGCCGAGATCGATCGCATCGAGGCGCTGCGCGGCGAACGGCCGGTGCCCACGCTGGTCGAGCTGCCGCCGATGACCGACCCGCAGGTACGCATGCTGGCGGGCATGCTGATCGACATTTGGTCGGCCTGCTACATCGTCGGCGACGCGACACTGGCGCGCCTGCTGTCGGCGACGCTGGTGAGGCTGTCGCTGCAGCACGGCAACGTCGAGGAGTCGGCTTACGGATACGTGACACACGCGATCACGGTGGGCGCGGTGCGTGGCGACTACGAGCAAGCCTATGCCTACGGCCAAGTTGCGCTCGCGGTCAATGCGCGCCTAGGCGACACGCGGCTGCGCGCGAAGATCCACCAGCAGTTCCATGCCCACGTGAACTTCTGGTGCCAGCCGTACGCGAGCTGCGCCGCTTACGCGCGCGAAGCGTGCCGCAGCGGCCTGGACAGCGGCGACTTCCTCTATGCCGCTTATGGTGCCGGCACCGAGCCGTGGGCCGAAATGGCCGCGACGCAGGACTTGGTTGCGTTCGAGCGCCAGCACGAGCCGAGCATTGCGTTGATCGAGCGACTGAACAACCGCAGCTTCGCCGACTCGGTGCGCGTGTTGGTCAACTGGTCGCGCGCGCTACAGGGGCGAACCAAGGCTCCTACTTCGCTCAGCGACGTATCGCTCGACGAACAGGCCTTCCTCGCGACCTACCGCGACAACCCGTTCTTCCTAACCATCCACGCGATCGCCAGGCTGCACCTGCTGTGCCTGCTCGGCACGCCGGTTGATGCCCTGGCCGCGGCGCGGCGCGCGACGCCGCTTGTGCAGCACCTGCCGGGCACCGTCTGGCCGCTGCTGCATGACTTTTGGTGCGCGCTGGCGGTGGCGGTCGATGCGATCGACGCCGACGCGGCAGAGCGCGCCGCGCGCATTGGCGAGATCGCGGCGACTGCGCAGCGCTTCGACGCGCTTGCACAGCACTGCGCGCAGAACTTCGGCTGTCAGGCGCTGCTGCTGCGCGCCGAGGTGGCGCGGCTGCAAGAAGACAGCGACGCCGCGCTCGCGCTGTACGCGCAGACGATCGAGTTCGCTCACACACAGCCGCTGCTGCCCTTCAGCGCACTGGCGCACGAACGCTGTGGCGCTCACCTGCTGGCGATGGACAAACCTGCGCTCGGCCGCATGCACCTGGCGCAGGCGCGCGCCTGCTATGCGCGTTGGGGCGCACACGCCAAGGTGCATGCGATGCAGGCGCAGTACCCATGCCTGGTCGAGCGCGGCGGCGCGTTGCCGCCGGCCGCCGCGGTCGATGAACCCGCTGCGGGTGACAACGGCGCACGCGACGCCAACGGGCTCGATCTTTTCAGCGTGATCAAGGCGGCGCAGGCCATTGCCGGCGAGAGCGAGGTCGACGAGCTGCTGGCACGCCTCATGCGCATCGCGATCGAGAATGCCGGTGCGCAACGCGCGGCTCTGGTGCTCGAGACCGAGAGCGGCCCGATGGTGTACCTGGTCGAGGGGTTGCAAGACCGAACAGCATGCGAGCCGGTACCGCTGGAGCGCGCAACCGACCTGCCTGTGGGCATCATCAACTACGTGCGCCGCACATCGGGCAGCGTGCTGCTCGGCGAGGCCCAGCACGACGAGCGCCACGCGGGTGAGCCCTACATCGCCACGCTGCGGCCACGATCGGCGATGTGCGTCCCCGCGCTGCACCGCGCGCGGCTGGTGGGGGTGCTGTACCTCGAAAACCGGCAGGTCGAAGGCGTTTTCACGGCCGAGCGCGTGCGCATCCTGCAGAGCCTGTCGGCGCAGGCAGCGATCGCACTGGAGAATGCGCGCCTGCGTCGCGAGCTCGAGGTCGAGAACTCGTTCCTGCGCCGCGATCTGATCGCCAACGTGTCGCACGATCTGCGCACGCCGCTGGTGTCGATCCGCGGCTACCTCGAGGTGCTGGCGGCCAAAGGTGCCACGCTCGAACATGCACAGCGCCGCAGCTACATCGACATCGCGGTGCGCCAGGCCGAGCACCTGGGTGTGCTGATCGACGAGCTGTTCGAACTTGCGAAGCTCGATTTCAAGGGCCTCGAGCTGCAGCGCGAAGCGTTTCAGCTCGGCGAGCTCGCGTCCGACGTGCTGCAGAAGTTCCGCCTGATGGCCGACGGCAAGCCGATCGCGCTGCGCCTCGAGGCCATGTCGGGTCTGCCTGCGGTGCGCGCCGATTTGAGCCTGATCGAGCGTGTGCTCGACAACCTGATCGGCAACGCGTTAAAGCACACGCCGGCCGGCGGCAACGTTAGCGTGCGGCTGCGCGAGATCGATGGCGAGGTAGAGGTCAGCGTCGTCGACACCGGGGCGGGCATCGCCGCGGCCGACCTGCCGCACATCTTCGATCGCTACTACCGCGGGCGCGGCGCGTCAGGGCAACCGAGTGGCGATGCGCGCGGCGCTGGCCTCGGGCTGGCGATCGCGCGGCGAATCCTCGAACTGCATGGATGCGAGATCGCGGTGGCAAGTGACGCCACCGGCAGCACATTCCGCTTCATGCTGCCGGCAGCTTGAAGTCTTGCAGGCACGGCGCTCGGGCGAGGGTGGAACGCCACACGGCCTGTTGAAGAGCAGCCTTGCGCTCTTCAGCGATGGCATGCGGTGTGCCGCGCAGGCACTGGCGCGCAGGGTTGGGTGAGAACTCGGCAGGACAACGGTCATGCTCCCTTCCAGGCGATCGCCCCGTCCCGCAGTGTCGTTCCTCACCGGTGCCTCCCCGCAGCGATGGTCGGCATGTCAGCGCGTGCAGCCCGGTGCTCGTGCAGCACGATGATCGGCACGGCCAGCCCGCTGAACAGCAGCAGCCAGTCCTGTGGAATGCGCAGCAGGAACGCCGCACTGCCGCCGATCAGTGACCAGGCAACCGGAACGACCAGCAGCCACCGCGAGACGTGCGTCGTTGCCAGCAGCAGAAGACCGAACGTGAAGATGACGACCGGGCACGGTGCGATGCCGAACATCGGCATCGCCGGATACTCATCGCCCGCGAGCCGCCCGAGAAGCGGATACAGGATCGACGCGTAGAGCACCAGCGATACGCCTGCCCAAGCCGATGCCTTGTCCGGCACGCCAAAGTGCAACGTGCCACGCGCGGCGGCAACGATGAACAGAACACCCTGCAGCACGAACAAGGCGGCGAACCCGAACGCGGCTGGGTTGATGGCCGCGAAGTGCATCCAGTGGTAGGCGATGCCGGTCCACAGCCACATCGCTGCAAGGCCGCCTGTGACGAAGCGATCGACTGTCCTGGAGCGCCACCAGAGGCCGGCCACCATGGCGATCCCCAGCACATAGGCCAGGACCTGGATCGGCCACACGGCGAGGTTGTACTGGGCGAACAGGGCAACGAACGCTTCGCGAGTGAAAGGCAGCACGGCTGCTCCCTCGGCTGACCCAACTGGGGTGACTGTCGTCCTACGGTGCGCAAATTCTTTGATGCAGATCAGCCATCGTTCGATTCCCAAACTAGGGCCGGCCCTTGTTGGAAAACAAGATGGATGGGGAGGTTTGCCGAAGCGCGGCATCAGCGCGGTTTCTGGCGACGCGGCACTGCCGCGCAATGCCCACGCGTGCCGCAAAATCACCGCCCGACCAGCCTTCCGGGATCGCACCGGCAAGCGGGACGCCGCAACGCCGGTCCAGTCGCAGTCAGTGTGCGACGCGCTCCGAGCTGACAATTGGGGATCAAGCGACCGCCGCACACGGCGGTCGCTTTCAGCACTGACGCCCACCGCCAGTGACTTCACCCTCGGCACTCACGGCGCCGGAGTCAGCTCTTGGCCATTCTCCACGCTGCTGATCCCGAACGTGCTCGTCGCACTGCCAGACTTGCCGGCGTTGTCAGTGACTCGAGCCACGGCGGTCACCGTGGTCTTGCCGGGCGGGACGACAAGCGCGCCGCCGACCACCCAGCTGGCTGTGCTTCGCACTCCACTGGCGTCCTTCTCGCTGCCGACGATGTTGAACAGCGGCGCCAGGTTCTGACCCGGTGCGATCAGGGTCCCGTTCGCCAGCTGCACGGGCACGTCGAACGTGAATGAGAGGCCGGGGTAGTTCCGATTGGGGCCGTGCGCCGCGATCTGGCTTCCGTCCGCAATGGTGCCGCGGTCCGCATCGGCCTTCCCATCGCCGTTCTCATTGATCGCAATACCGGCACCGGTCTTGTCGAGCGCCGACACCTGAATGAACATCAAGGAGGCGTTCTTGGGAGGAGTCGGCCGGACAGCCTGCGGACCGGTGGCGATGGATGAGTTCGGCCTCGGTGCGATCATCGTGACTTCGGGGCCATTCGCATCGTCCACACCGTCCCCTGGCGCGCCCGCGTCCTTCGGCGTCAGGGCTTGGCCCGACACGTGGTCATCGAGTAGCCTGTAGTTCATCACGTCGGACGCGACGCGACCTGCCTGGTCGGTGATGCTGGCCCTGATCGTGACGGACTTCGTCTCCTCGCGGAACGACTCCAACACGTGCCAGCCGGTCCACAGCGTCACGCCGTCACCTGGCGTGTCGTCGGAACCCGCAATGTTGAACAGCGGCGCGAGGTTGGTCCCGGCGGGGATGATGGTGCCGTCCGGCTTGATCAGATCCGCGTCGAATGTCACCTCCAACGTCGGGAGATCCGGATTCGACTTACCCAGCAAGTTCGGATCACGCACATTGGTGCTTTCCAGAGCGCCGATTCCCACGCTGTCGTGCGTGATCATCTCGAGGTTGATCGAGAAGCCGGTTCCATTGAAACTTCCGGCACCGGGCAGGCCTTCGCCGCGCGCCAGCGAGGCACCGGCCGCCGGCGACACGATGCGCAGCACCGGACTTTGCAAGGTCTCATTGGCGGCGGTGTCGGCAGGAGGGTTTCCGTTCGAATAGCCGCCGCCACCGCATCCCGCCAGCAGGATCGCCGCAGCCGCGGACGCCACTGCGGCCATCGGCCAGTTCGTCATTGATCTCTTGTGCATGTGATTCCTTTGAGGCAACTGTCGTTCGACGCGGATCGACTGATTGCCGGTTGATGAATGTGAGTCGCAAGTCCTCGAAGCGCCTTGCTCCGACGCGTTGCCGGGGGACATACGGAGCGGGGCGTCACTAGACGCCGGCTTCTCGATGCAATAGAGCTATCTCTCCGATAGCCTGTTGACGTGGTTCACCACGGCTTGATGCGTGCCCTTCGCTCGATCGCGAACGCATCGTCCATCGCGGCTGTCTGGCGGACTACCAAGCTCCCGCCGTATCCAATTTCGCTGTGAGCTCAGTGGGCTCGAGTGCTTGGACCACGCCCTGGCACGAGCAGCATCGGCGCGGCGCCTTGACCTGTGTCGTTGCGCTCACACTCCGCATTCGAAGTGATGCCGTGGGTCGTGCATCGGCTCGACGCTGCGGCGCAGCACGGCTGGTGCCTGCAGCCGGAGATGCCGGCACCGATGACAAGCACGCCGAGGGTTTCAGGGTGGATGGTCGGCGAGCCCATGGCAGTGTTGGACGTCGCGTGCGGTGTGGATACCCCATCGGGCAAGCGATCTCCTCGTGCGCGATCACCGGGCTTTGCGGTCGGTTGCCAGATAGGATAGAAGGCAACGCCGGGTCATCTTGTCGAGAGCCGAACCGTGGTTGAGTATGTCGTTGAATTCGGAAAGGACGGTGGTGGTGCCGATCCCGACGGCCGGCTTGACGCGCCGGCCTTTCACCGCAATCACCAGGCGATCCGCGCGATGCTGCGGCAATTCATCGCAGGCAAATCCGGCGATGTGGTCGAGGCCGGCAGCGGCACCGGCCAGCACGTGG
>Ga0207648_10000576_pt1 | contig 41193 bp, 39 predicted proteins | sample KBSMisM32_FD_184310 | JGI IMG/M metagenome (GOLD analysis project Ga0207648, IMG submission 184310) | Miscanthus rhizosphere microbial communities from Kellogg Biological Station, Michigan, USA - KBS Miscanthus M3-2 (SPAdes) (version 2) | ecosystem: Host-associated > Plants > Roots >... | reverse complement strand
CCGACTCGTGCGAGCTCTCCTCGCTGGAGGAGGCTCAGCTCGAGCACTGCGACGTCGTGATCGCGGCGACCGGCGACGACAAGGCCAACCTGGTGACCTCGCTGCTCGCGAAGACCGAGTTCGGCGTGCCACGCACGGTCGGTCGGGTCAACCACCCCAACAACGAGTGGCTGTTCACCGAGGCCTGGGGCGTGGACGTCAACGTCTCGACACCGAGGATCATGTCCGCGCTGGTCGAGGAGGCGGTCACGGTCGGCGACCTGGTGCGACTGTTCACGTTCCGCCAGGGCAACGCCAACCTGGTCGAGATGACGCTGCCCACGGACTCGCCGTACGTCGGGAAGCCCTCGGGCCTGATCCCGTTCCCCGAGAACTGTGCGCTGGTCACGATCCTGCGCGACGGGCAGGTCTACGTGCCCGACCGCGAGCAGCCGATCGAGTCCGGTGACGAGCTGCTGTTCGTGGTGCCCGCCGACGTCGAGGACGAGCTGGAGCGGCTGCTCGCGCCCGAGGAGCACCACTGACCGGACGGGCACCCGGTCAGGCGGGCTCCTCGCTCTCCTGCACCGGCGTCGTGTTGCGGGAGAGCAGCCAGACCATGCCGGCCAGCGCGGCCACCTGGAGCGGCCAGCCCATGAGCAGCTTCGCGGTGCCGAGCGCAGCCACCGCCCCCCCGGGGTCGATCGTGTCGTTCTTCGCGGCGAGGTAGATCGGGCCCTGCACCAGCAGCCGCACCAGGCAGGGGGCGACCAGCAGCCAGGTCAGCCGCTGGCACAGCCGCACCACCTGCCGGTCGGCACGCCAGGCCGTCGGGTCGCCGGTGACGCTGCCGATCATGAAGCCGACCACCGGCCACCCGATGACGATGCTGAACACCATCGCCGCGGAGTAGAAGCCGTTGTAGAGCAGGCCCGGCAGGAAGTACGCCAGCGCCTGGTCGTTCTGGTCCCCGCCGCCGCGCGCGGCGCGCCAGGCGAAGAAGGCGCCGATGCCGATCCCGAGGAAGGCGTTGAGCACGAACTGCGGGCTGGAACGCTGTACCAGGCGTACGACGAGCAGCACCACGGCCGCGGCCACGCTCGCCAGCACGGCGGTGCGCAGGTCGTCGCCGATCAGGAACACGGCCGTGAACAGGGCGGTCGGAATGGCCGCCTCGAGCATGCCGCGACCCCCGCCGAGCGCGGTCGACAGCTGGTGCCGCACGGCTGCCTCGACGGTGGCGGTGGTCGGCGTCGACGGCGTCGGCTCGGCCACCGTCACGACCGGAGCTCGTAGCGCGGGTTGTAGATGATCCGGGTGTCACTGTGCACGCCGATGCGCCCCTCCACCCGGATCTGGCGCCCGGGGAAGATGCCCGCGATGCGCCGCCGACCCAGCCAGATCACCAGGATCGTGCCGGAGCCGTCGTACAGCTCGGCCTCGAGCGCGGGCACGCCGCCGCGCGGCCGCAACGTGACCGTCTTGAGCGTCCCCTGCACGGTCACGTGCTCCCGGTCGGGTGCGTCGGCGATGGTGACCAGGCCGGCCTCCTCCGCCGTACGCCGGAGCTCACGAGCCTCGTCGCGGGACTGGCTCGCCCAGAGGCTCAGGCCACGCCGCAGGCCACCGCCCCGTTCTCCGGCCTTGACTCCGCCCTTGCCGCCGCCCTTGCCGCCGCCCTTCGAGTCACCCATCAGGCGGCCGTTCGACATCTGGTGGAAGCGTGATCTCCAGGGGCTCGCCGGGAGGCATCGCCGCTGCGCCACGGCGCACCACGAGCTCGCGCAGCACGTCCTCCCACGGCTTCGCCGCCTCCTCCTCGACGGCGGGCCGACCGATCAGCGTCGCGCGGAGGAACCAGCGCGGTCCGTTGACGCCGATCACCCGCGACGGCTGGGCGGCGGACGCGCCGCCGGTCGTCTGCACGGGCACCATGCAGTGCAGCTCGGTTCCGAAGGGACCCTGCTGCTCGTCGGCCGTACCGCCCCGGCGGGCGGTCTCGGCAGCGATCTGCGGACGCACCTCGGACCAGAGGTCGCCATGGCGTGAGGCGGCGAACGGCCGGAGCTCGAGCGCACCCTCCTGCGTGGCCAGCAACACCGCCAGCACGGTCTCGCTCTCCTCGTCGACCTGCAGCTGCAGCTCGACGCCCGCGGGCGGCGGCGCCAGCACCAGTCCGCCCAGGTCGATGTGGTTCGCGAACGCGGGGTCGTCCTCCAGGTCAAGGCCGTCGGCGTCGTGGGGGCCGTCGGCCCGCGAGCCGACGTCGGCAGCGAGAGTCTCGCCAGCCTCGACGGCGTCGTCGCTGTCGGTGGGCTCCTGTGCTGCCCTGCGGCCGAACCTCACGCGCGCTCCTCCGACGATCCGGGTGCCGATGCGGCGAACCCTCCGGTTGAACCGTAACCCCCGGCGCCCCTTTCCGACTCGGGAAGGGCGTCGACCTCGACGAAGGACGCGGTCTCGAAGCGCTGGACGACGAGCTGGGCGATCCGGTCGCCCCGCGACAGGGTGACCGGCGTCGCCGGGTCGAGGTTCACGAGCAGCACCTTGATCTCGCCGCGGTAGCCGGCGTCGACGGTGCCCGGGGCGTTCACGATGGACACGCCGTGTCGGGCCGCGAGGCCAGAGCGCGGGTGCACGAGCGCGACGTATCCCTCGGGCAGCGCGAGCGCGATCCCGGTCGGCACCATCGCGCGCTCTCCCGGTTCGAGGGTCACGTCGACGGTCGTGAAGAGGTCGGCGCCGGCGTCGCCGGGATGGGCGTACGACGGGCACGGAAGCCCCGGATCGAGGCGCCGGAGAGCGATGTCCACCACGGTCGGCGACCCTACCCGCCGCCCGTCGTGGCTCGTCCTGCTGACAGGCTTCTGCCTCGTGGGCGAGGTCACGGCGGTGCGCTACCGCGAGCGGCTCTCGGTGCCGCTGCGCTGGTGGGTGCAGGCGACGATGTTCCTGGCCACGCTCTGGCTGGCGTTCATCGTGGCCACCCCGCCCTGGCTGGCGTGGACCGCCACGGGGGCCTGCTTCGCGGTGACCTTCGGTCTCCTGGCGTACATCGGGTCGGCGCTCGTCGAGGTCACCGACACCGAGTTCTCGGCCGGACCCGCACGGATCCCGCGGCGCCTGCTCGGCACCCCCGAGCCCCTGGACCGCGAGCAGACCCGTCGGGCGCTCGGCGTCGGGGCCGACGCCCGCGCCTACCTCGCCACCCGGCCCTACCTCAAGGCCGCCGTGCGGGTGCCGGTGTCCGACCCTGACGACCCCGCGCCGTACTGGCTGGTGGGCACGCGGCACCCGGACCGCCTCGCCGCCGCACTGCTCGGCGGCTCCGCGGATCCGCCCCACTCCGAGGCATGAGGTCTGGACCACCGACAGGTCCTAGGCTGGAAGAACCGAACAGAAGAGGAGCCCGCGGATGGCGTCGAAGCTCGACAAGAAGGTCAAGGAGCAGGAGCAGGAGGAGAGCTCGAGGGTCTGGTCTGTGATGTCCCTGTTCTCCGGGATCCTGGCCGCGGTCTTCGCGAAGAAGGTGCTCGACGGCAGCTGGCGGGCAGCCACCGGCAAGACCCCGCCGGCCAACCCGGCCGACCCGGACGTCGACATCTGGGAGGCCGTGGTCTGGGCGACCGTGAGCGGCACCGCCATCGGTGTCGCCCGGATGCTGGCCGGGCGTCGGGCCGCCAGCTACTACGCCCGGTCCACCGGCCACCTGCCGCCCGAGCTCCAGTCCGACGCCTACAAGGAGGCCAAGGCAGCCGCCGCCGTCGCCCAGGAGGACGCCGCCGCCGCCGCAGAGGCGGTCGGCAAGAAGGGACGCCGGGCGCGCCGCAAGGCCGGCGTCTGAGCCGAGAATTACCAAGGTCCCTTGACGATTCGGCACATCCCGGGGGGTGTTCCCCGTGGGCCGTGCCGGTTCGCCAAGGGACCGTGGCCTGTGTTCGAGCCGGAGCCCGTCCGCGCTAGATGCAGTCCTTGCAGATCAGCTTCTTGCTGTCCGCGAGCTGGCTCCGGTGGTGCACCAGGAAGCAGCTCATGCAGGTGAACTCGTCGTCCTGACGAGGCTTCACCTCGACCGCCAGCTCCTCGTGGGAGAGGTCGGCGCCGGGCAGCTCGAACGACTCGGCGGCCTCGGCCTCGTCCTCGTCGACCTTGCCGGAGTTCTTGTCGTGACGCCGAGCCTTGAGCTCCTCGATGCTCTCTTCGCTCTGCTCTTCGTCGGTCTTGCGTGGTGCGTCGTAGTCCGTTGCCATCTCTTGTCTCCCTGCCCCCAAGCGACCCTCGCCGGCGTTCGGCGCGCCGCCCGTAATGTCACGTCTGTTGTCATCCGTGTCGGCGCCAGATTGTGCACCAGTCCGGCCCAAAAAGCACGGCCCCGTCCAGATCTGTCGCCGGACTCACACAACGCAGCGTCCCCGTCATCTGTTCCCGACGAAGCCGCACTCCTCCAGGAGCCTCAGAAATGGCCCGAAACCAGCCTCCGGGGCGGCCGCCAGGAGGCGCAGGTCCGAGGGGCCCCGGAGGACGTCGATGCGTCCGCCGGCCTCCTCGAGGATCAGCCCGGCGGCGGCGTGGTCCCAGAGGTGGGCGCCCTCCTCGACGTACCCGTCGGCCTCCCCCGCGGCTACGGCACACAGGTCGAGGGAGCACGACCCGGGGCGCCGGATGTCGCGCACACGCGGCAGCAGCGCAGCGATGTAGCCGGCCTGTCTCGCCCGCACCTCCCGCACGTAGCTGAAGCCGGTGTGCACGAGCCGCTCCTCCAGCGGTACGACGTCGCGCACCCGCAGCGGGACCCCGTCACAGGTCGACCCGCCGCCGAGGGCGACGGCGTAGACCGTGCCGGTCGGCGGCCGGTGCACCACCCCGGCCACGATCCGGCCGTCGAGCTCTGCCGCGATCGACACCGCGTACTGGTGCGACCCGTAGAGGTAGTTGACGGTGCCGTCGATCGGGTCCACGACCCAGCGGACGCCACTGGTGCCCGCGTCGTCGTCGCCCTCCTCGCCGAGGAAGGCGTCGTCCGGCCGCGCCGTCAGCAGCCGGGTGCGGATCAGCTCCTCCACCGCCCGGTCGGCGGCGGTCACGACGTCGGTGGGCGAGCTCTTGGTGTGGGCGACGGACATCCCCTCGGCGCGCATCCGGACGGCGAGCGCCGCGGCCTCGGCCGCCACGTCGAGCGCGAGCGCCAGCAGGTCGTCGGCGGAGTCGGTCATCGGCCGGCCTCCGTGCCGCCGAGCGCCGGTCGTTGTGAGCGCGGGTTGGCGCAGCAACCACCCGGGCACGCGTCATGCGACGCGGGCAGGCTGCCCACGACGGCCCGCTCGGGCTCGCCGCCCCGCTCGGCCACCGCCCGCTCCAGGAGCAGGTCGCGCACCATCGACACGAACCGCGGGTCGACCCCCGCCGTGGCCGCGCGGACGCACGGCAGGCCGAGCTTCTCCGCGGTCTCCATCGCCTCGGTGTCGAGGTCGTAGACGACCTCCATGTGGTCGGAGACGAAGCCGATCGGCACGATCACCACGCCGACGGCGTTCTTCCGCGCCAGATCATGAAGGTGGTCGTTGACGTCGGGCTCGAGCCACGGCACGTGGGGCGGGCCGGACCGCGAGCAGAACACCAGCTCGCTGCGGTGCCGGGTGCCGGTCTCGTGCCGCACCCGCTCGACGATCTCGGTGGCGACGCTGCGGTGCTGGGAGACGTAGGCGCGGCCGCGTGGCCCGCTCGCCTCGTTCATCCAGCTCGGGATCGAGTGCGTCACGAACACCAGGTGCGCCTCGCGTCGTACCTCGTCGGGCAGCTCGGCCAGCCCGGACAGGGTGGCGTCGACCATCGGCTCCACGAAGCCCGGATGGTTGAAGTAGTGCCGCAGCCGGTCCAGCCTCGGCGCGCCCGCCACGCCGGCGACGGCCTCGGCCAGGTCCTCCCGGTACTGCCGGCAGCCGGAGTACGACGAGTAGGCCGACGTGACCAGGCACGCGGCCCGCCTGACGCCGTCCGCCGCCATCTCCCGGCAGGCGTCGGTCAGGTAGGGGTCCCAGTTGCGGTTGCCCCAGTAGACCGGCAGGTCGATCCCGTTGCTCGAGAAGTCCTCACGGATCGCGGCGAGGAAGGCGCGGTTCTGGTCGTTGATCGGGCTGCGCCCGCCGTTGGCGTAGTAGTGCGCGCCCACCTCCTCCAGCCGTGCGACCGGGATGTCCTTGCCCTGGGTCACGTTGCGGAGGAACGGCACCACGTCGGCGGCCCGCTCCGGGCCCCCGAACGAGACGAGCAGCAGCGCGTCGTACGGCGAGGGGTCGAGGGGGGACGGCGAGCCGCTGGGCTCGGCGGGCGTCGGCTGGCTCAGGGGCACACGCCACATCCTAGGGATTGTCCGAGGGACACCTGGTCGCCCTGCTCTCCCTAGAATCGCAGCGATGCTCGCCCCCTACCGCCGTGTGCTCAGCCGCCCGGGGGCCGCGTTGTTCTCGGCAACCGGCCTCGTGGCGCGGATGCCGATCTCGATGATGACGCTCGCCGTCGTGCTCCTCGTGACCGCCGAGACCCGTTCCTACACGCTCGCCGGCCAGGTCTCCGCCGCGTTCGTGATCGCCAACGCCCTGGCCGCGATCCCGCAGGGCCGGCTCCTCGACCGGCTGGGCCAGTCGCGCGTTCTGTTCGTCGACAGCCTGGTCTTCGCCCTGGGCAGCGGCATGCTCGGCTACGCCATCGTCCACGACTGGTCGGAGCCGTGGCCGCTCTTGGCGGCTGTCGTCGCCGGGTCGGCGATGCCCCCGATCGGGTCGAGCGTCCGCGCCCGATGGACGCACCTGCTGCCCGACCCGCGTGAGAAGCAGACCGCCTTCGCGGTCGAGTCGGTGGCGGACGAGGCCGTCTTCATGTCCGGTCCGACCCTGGTCGCGTTGCTGTCCACGCTGTGGGTGCCGGTCGCCGGACTCGCGGCCGCCGTCGTCCTCGGCACCCTGGGCACCCTCGGTCTCGCCGCCCAGCGCGGCACCGAGCCTCCGGCGCACCCGCGCTCTCACGACCCGGCGCTGCGGGCGCCGATGCCCTGGCTGCAACTGAGCCCCCTGGCGCTCGCCGCAGCGGCGCTGGGGTCGCTGTTCGGCGCCACCGAGGTGGCCACGGTCGCGTTCGCGGAGGAGAACGGGCACACCGCGGTCTCCGGTGTGCTGCTCGCGGTCTGGGCGCTGGGGAGCCTGCTGTCGGGGGTGCTCACGGGCGCGATCGCGTGGAAGGTGACCACGATCCGCCGGTTCTGCCTCGGCGCCCTGGCGCTCACCGTGGCGATGACGCCGACCCCGTTCGTGCCGAACCTCTGGACGATGGGTGTCCTGCTGTTCGTCGCGGGCTTCGCGATCTCCCCCACGATCATCGCCCTGTTCTCGGCGATCGAGGAGATCGCGCCCCGCTCCCGGCTCTCCGAGGCTCTCGGACTCCTCCAGACCGGGCTCGCCGCCGGCATCGCCCCGGGCGCGGCGCTGGCCGGCTTCCTGATCGACGACCACGGCAGCGCACCGGCGTACGGCGTGGCGGTGCTGAGCGGCGCCGTCGCGGCGCTGTCCGGACTGCTGGCCGTCGCCAGCCGACGCGCGTCCACCGGCGAGCCCGAGGCTCCTATTCTTCGTCCATGAGCACCTGGACGAACTGGAGCGGGCTGGTCACGGTCCATCCGCAGCACGTGCTGACCCCGCGCGACGTAGCCGAGGTGGCCGACGCGGTGCTCGCAGCCCGGGCTGCCGGGCGGACGGTGAAGATGGTCGGCACCGGCCACTCGTTCACCGCGATCGCCGCCGCCGAGGGAGTCATGCTGCGCCCCGAGAAGCTGACCGGGATCACACGCGTCGACCGCGAGGCGATGACCGTCACCGCCCTCGCGGGCACTCCGCTCCACGTGCTCAACGCCGCGCTCGAGAACCTCGGGCTCTCCCTCCACAACATGGGCGACATCGCGGAGCAGACCCTGGCCGGCGCCACGTCCACGGGCACCCACGGCACCGGCGGCACCGTCGCATCGCTCTCGGCGCAGGTGGTCGGGCTCGACCTGGTCACCGCCGACGGGACCGTGCTGCACGCCGACGAGACCGAGCGACCGGAGATCCTGGCCGTGGCACGGGTCGGCCTCGGCGCCCTCGGGATCCTCACGTCGCTGACGTTCCGGGTCGAGCCGCTCTTCACGATCGAGGCGCACGAGGGCCCGATGCGCTGGGACGAGGCGCTCGGGTCGTTCGACCAGCTCACCGCGGAGAACCACTACGCGGAGATGTACTGGTTCCCGCACACCGAGCACATGAACGTGAAACGGGACAACCGCACCATCGACCCGCCCGAGCCGCTCCCCCGCTGGCGCGCCTGGCTGGACGACGAGCTCCTCTCCAACACGGTGTTCGGCTGGGTCAACGCGCTGGGCAACCGCCGGCCGGGGCTGGTGCCTCGGCTGGCACAGGTGGCCGGCCGGGCGCAGACCGAGCGCCGGTTCAGCGACGCCGCGCACCGGGTGTTCACGGCGCCACGGCGGGTGGTGTTCCGCGAGATGGAGTACGCCGTGCCACGCGAAGCCGGCCTCCAGGCGCTCCGCGACGTCCGGGCCCTCGTCGAGCAACGCGGCTGGCGGATCAGCTTCCCGGTCGAGATCCGCGTGACCCCGGCCGACGACATCCCGCTGTCGACGTCGTCCGGCCGCGACTCGCTCTACCTGGCCTTCCACATGAACGAGCGCACCGACCACACGGCGTACTTCGGCGAGGTCGAGCACCTCCTGCGCGGCTACGACGGGCGCCCCCACTGGGGAAAGCTGCACACGCGGACCGCCGCCGACCTCGAGCCGGCGTACCCGCGCTGGCACGAGTTCACCGATCTCCGCGACAAGCTCGACCCGGACAGGCTCTTCGGCAACGAGCATCTGCGGCGGGTGCTCGGGAGCTAGGGCCGGCGCCCTTTTTCGCCCTTTAGGACCCTTGTGCGACAGCGGGGCCAAGGTGCAATCTGCCCTAGTTCTCCCCCCACCCCGCGCGATCGTCCTCGGCTAGATCCCGCCTGTCGACGGTGGCCCGGATCCTTCCCACCCTCGAAGGGATGTCATGATCCGCAACCCGTTAGCGGCGGCCAAGACCGGCCGCCGCCTACACACCGGCACCGCCCGGGCCGTCACCCTCGGCTCCGCGGCTGTGCTCGCTCTCGGCCTCACCGCCTCCCTCGGCCCCGCGTCGGCGTCGCCACAGACGTCGGCGTCGCCGCAGGCATCGGCGAAGCCTGTCGTCCACGAGCACACGGCGACGCACCCGCGCGACTTCGACCTGCGCAGCAACGGTGCGGCGCAGGCTCGCAGCGACGCGCGACTGCGGGTCTCGCCCCCTCCCGGGGTCAGCTCGTTGCGCAAGACCCTCGGCCCGCAGGGCGTGGTCTCGCTCGACCCACTCACCGGCACACCCCGCACGGTCTCGCGGCTCGACGGGTTCCTGACCGGTCCGAGCGGCCGCACTCCCTCCCGGGTGGTGCTCGACTACGTGCGGTCGCACCCCGATGTCTTCCGGCTCACCGGCGCCGACCTCGCGCGTCTGCAGCTGCGCTCGCGCTACACCGACGTCTCCGGCATCCGTCACCTCAGCTGGACCCAGCAGGTCGGCGGCGTGCCCCTGTTCGGCAACGGACTCAAGGGCAACGTCACCCGTGACGGCCGGCTCATCAGCGTGCAGGGATCGCCCGTGCCCAACCCCGGAACCCTCTCGGCCACCCCGCGGGTGAGCGCCGCGGGGGCCCGCGCCACCGCGATCCGCAACGTCGACGGACGGGTCACCAGCAGCGGCGCCAAGCAGGGCAGCGGCACCACCCGCGGCACCGTGTTCGCCGACGGCGACCGAGCGTCCCTAGTGGCGTTCCGCACCGCGTCCGGCACCCGGCTCGCCTGGCAGACGCTCACCACACCCGGGGCCGGGCAGATGTACAGCCACGTCGTGGACGCGACCACCGGCCGCGTCGTCTACCGGCGCAACCTCGTGCAGAACGACAACGGGGACATCTGGCGCTACTGGCCGGGCTCCCCGAAGGGGGGAACCCGGCAGAACGTCAACTTCACCAAGCGCGGCTGGCTGCCGTCCGGCTCGCCCCGGCTGGCGGGCAACAACACCCACGTGTGGTCGGACGTCAACGACGACAACCGGGCACAGGCCGCCGAGGAGGTCGCCCCGGGCGCGCGTTCGTTCACGTTCCCGTTCACGAACTTCAACTCCGTTGACGGCCCCCCCTGCTCCGCGAAGTACAAGTGCAGCTGGGCCTCGGGGCTCGATGACTCGTGGCGTAACAACCGCAAGCAGAACGCGGTTCAGGTCTTCTACTTCGTCAACAAGTTCCACGACCACCTGCGGGACGCTCCGATCGGCTTCACCCGCGCGGCGGGCAACTTCGAGGCGATCGACGACGACGCCGTGCAGGCCCAGCCGGACGACGGAGCCACCACCGCCGGCGGCCACCCGGACTCGAACCACGTGGACAACGCGAACATGGCCACGCCGGCCGACGGCATCGCGCCGATCATGCAGATGTACCTGTTCCACGACCCGGCCGACCCAGAGGACCCGTTCCTGCAGAGCAACGGCGGCGACGAGGCGGACGTCGTGTACCACGAGTACACCCACGGCCTGTCCAACCGGCTCGTGGTCGACCCGAGCGGCAACTCGACGCTGGGCGACTTCCAGGCCGGCGCGATGGGCGAGGCGTGGAGCGACTGGTACGCGATGGACTTCCTGACCAGCGCGGGACTCCAGCGCAACACCAATGCGCACGGCGAGGTCCGGATCGGTGACTACGTCGGCCACGGTCTCGACCTGATCCGCAGCCAGCCGCTGGACTGCCCGGTCGGGTCGACGTCCAGCAGGTGCCACGGCACGGCGGGCGCGGGACCTGGCGGCTACACCTACGGGGACTTCGGCCGGATCATCGGCCGCCCCGAGGTGCACGCCGACGGCGAGATCTGGGGCGAGACCCTCTGGCAGCTGAGGGGCGTCCTCGGTAGCAAGCTGACCGAGTCGCTGGTCACCCGGGCCATGGAGCTCTCCCCGGCCAACCCGTCGTACCTGGACGAGCGCAACGCGATCCTCCAGGCCGACAAGGCCACGGCCAGGGGCGTGCACCAGGACGCCATCTGGAAGGTCTTCGCCAAGCGCGGCATGGGGTACTTCGCGGGATCCATCGACGGCGACGACACCGCGCCGGTCGAGGACTTCTCGTTGCCTCCGGCGGCCGGCACGCCGACCGGGTTCCTGACCGGCCGGGTCCGCAACATCGACACGTCCGAACCCGCGGAGAACGTGATCGTCTCCTTCGGTGGTCACGCCTCCGGCTTCCCGAACGACTACGCGGCCACGACGGGGCCGGACGGCAGGTACCGGATCGACGGCATCTTCCCCGGCACCTACCCGAAGATCTCGGCCGGCGGCAACGGCTGGGACCGCCAGGTGCGGGCCGCGCTGTCGATCACCTCGGGCGCGAACACGGCGAACTGGGCCGTGCGCCGCGACTGGGCGGCACTGGCCGGCGGGGCATCGGTGACCGACACCAACGACGACACGGGTGCACCGTTCGGCTGTGGCGCCGCGGCCATGTTCAACCAGTCGCAGGGAAGCGGCTGGAGTGCGCTCCGTCGGCTCAACAGCGCCGGCAAGCCGGTGCCGGTCTTCGTGGTCGTGGAGCTGCCGAAGCCGATCGACGTGAGCGAGATCGCGGTCGACCCGAGTGCGACGTGCGGTGACGCCGGCAGTGCCTCCACCGGCCCGTACTCGATCGAGACGTCCACCGACGGCACGAACTGGACCACGGCCAACCAGGGGACGTTCACCCCCGCCGACCGTGGGCACTTCAGCTCGCCGCCCCTGGCCGCGGGATCGACCGACGCGGTGAGGTTCGTCCGCTACACGATGAAGGACAGCCAGGTGAACCAGGTCGGGTCGTGCCCCGGCAACTTCTCCGGCTGCGACTTCATCGACAGCAGTGAGCTGGAGGTGTACGGCTCGACCGCACCGTGAGCTGTGACCTCATGCGTTCCGGTCGCTTCGGCGATCGGAACGCATGAGGTCCGGGCGGTGACGGTCGACCGGTGCTAGACGCTGGCCGATCCCGTCGGCAGGGGCGCCCGCCAGTTGCGCCGGAGTGCGAGCAGCCGCCAGCCGAAGCAGATCACCACGCCCGGCACCGCGACCAGCCAGATCCCCAGTGACGCCTGCTCGGCCAGCACTGCGTACGTCGCGCCGGCCAGCGCCGGCGTCGCGTAGAGCTCGCTGCCGAACACGGCAGGCACCCGGCCGGAGAGCAGGTCACGGGCGATGCCGCCGCCGATCCCGGTCACCATCCCCATCAACGCGGCCGGCAGCGGACCGAGTCCATGGTCCAGCGCGGCGAGCGCGCCGGTCACGCAGAACAGCCCGAGACCGGCCGCGTCGAAGAACGTCACCACGCGCTCGGCGCGACGCCTGACGAGCGCCGGGTGGAAGAAGAAGGTCACCAGCCCGGCAGCGACCGGCACCGTCAGGTAGCGCCAGTCCTCCAGCGCCGCCGGCGGCGTGGCGTCGATGAGCACGTCGCGCAGGAACCCGCCGCCGAGCCCCGTCGTCCCGGCGAGCACCAGGACGCCGAAGATGTCGAGCTCCTTGCGGACCGCCACCAGGCCTCCGGAGAGGGCGAACACGAAGATGCCCAGGAGGTCGAGCGCGACCAGCAACGGCGGGGGCCCCAACACGTGTGCCACGCTCCGCGTAGCGGCACCTGCGAACAAGTAGGCTCGCCGTCAGGCAGGACGAGGACTCCCGGGAGGAGGCTCCGAGCAGATGCGGGACCTCACACCCGTGAGGCTGACCGGCGGCGGCACGCAGCTGGTGCTGGTCGACGGCGAGGGCATGGAGTACGCCGTCCCCATCGCCCGGGTCCACCAGGTCCTGGGCAACGCTCGCGGCGTCCAGGAACGGGCGGAGTCAGCGACCGGCACCACGTCCGCGACGCCCACACGGGGCATCCGGAAGGAGAAGGTGAACCAGAGAATGGACCAGAAGAGGGAGAGCGCACTGCGTCCTCGCGACATCCAGTCCCGGATCCGCGCCGGCGAGTCACCTGAGGACGTGGCCGCCGTGGCGGGCACGTCCGTCGAGAAGGTCATGGTCTTCGCCGCGCCGGTGCTCGCCGAGCGCGCTCACATCGCCCGCACCGCCCAGTCGTCGTCCGTGCGCCGCACCGCGGCCGACCCGTCGTCGACGGTCCGCACGCTCGGCCCGTCCGCCGCTGCCCGGCTCGGCGAGGAGGGCGTCGACCCCGAGTCGGTCGACTGGGACGCCTGGCGCCGCGACGACGGCCGGTGGACCCTGGTTGCGACGTACCACCGTGACGGCGAGCCCCGGCGTGCCCGTTTCAGCTACGACCAGCCCGGCCACTTCGTCGCGGCCGACGACGACGAGGGTCGCTGGCTGGTCGGCGACGGCCAGTTCGGCGGCCGCGAGCAGAAGGCGAAGGCCACCAACCGGCGGCTGACGCCGGTGCCGCGGTACGACGAGGAGCTGCCGCTCGGCGAGGACGCGATCGAGCTGGTCCGGGAGGGGCGCTCCCCCGTCGCGGCCCCAACCGTCCATGACCATCCCGCCGCCCCTGAGCCCGAGGCGGTCAGCGGTGACGCCGACTGGATCGCGCCGGACAAGGGCCACCACGGAACGCCGTTGCACGCCTCCGCCTGGGTCGACGGGCCCGAGGAGACACTCGCGCACCCGGAGCCTGAGGCGGCCGAGTCGGCGCCCGAGCCGCCCGAGGCCGAGAGCGCCCAGCAGGCTCGCCGTCCGGCGAAGAAGGGACGAGGACGGGCCTCCGTGCCCACGTGGGACGAGATCATGTTCGGTGGAGGCACCGGCGACTAGGCTCCCCGTGCATGGCCTACTTCGTCACCGGTGCGACCGGGTTCATCGGCCGGCACCTCGTCCAGGAGCTCGTCGACAACCGTCAGGGTGAGATCTTCGTGCTCGTCCGCGAGGGGTCGCAGGAGAAGCTCGACGCGCTGGTGCGTCAGTGGGCTCGGTCCGAGTACGGGGCAGACCGGGTGACACCGGTGGTGGGCGACCTCCAGGCCGAGCGGCTCGGGGTCGGCCAGGAGTGGGCCACCGCCCACACCGGTGAGATCGAGCACTTCTTCCACCTGGCGGCGATCTACGACATGACCGCGCCCGACGAGATGAACGAGCAGCTCAACGTCGGTGGCACCAGGGCCGCCCTCGAGCTGGCCGCTGCAGTGGACGCCGGGTGCTTCCACCACGTCTCCTCGGTCGCGGTGGCCGGCGACTACCGCGGCGTGTTCGACGAGACCATGTTCGACGAGGGGCAACGGCTGCCCTCGCCGTACCACCGCACGAAGTACGAGTCCGAGCGCATCGTGCGCGAGGAGGCAACCGTGCCCTGGCGGGTCTACCGCCCGGCGGTCGTGGTCGGGCACTCCGAGACCGGGGCGATGGACAAGGTCGACGGGCCCTACTACTTCTTCCCAGCGCTCAAGCGGCTGCGCGACACCGTGCCGTCGTGGGTACCGCTGGTCGGGGTCGACCTCGGCGACACCAACGTGGTGCCGGTCGACTACGTGGCCAAGGCGATGGACCACCTGGCGCACCTGCCTGACCGCGACGGGGAGGCCTTCCACCTCGCCAACCCCGAGCCGCAGAACACCGTGGAGCTGGTCAATGCGTTCGCCGCGGCCGCCCAGGCGCCGCAGTTCGCGGTGCCGGTCGACCGCAATCTCATCGGGCTGGTGCCGACGAGGGTGCTCCCCCGCCCGCTACAGCCGACGTCGTTGCTCGCCTCGCTGGCGCGGACGGCGCCGGTGCGGATGGGGCTGGAGCAGACGATCGGACGGCTCGGCATCCCGCCCGCGGTGCTCGGCCACGTGTCGTTCCCGATGACGTTCGCGACACGTCGTACCGACAAGGCGCTCTCGGGCTCCGGCATCGCGGTCCCCGACCTCGAGAGCTACGTCTCGACGCTGTGGGGCTACTGGGAGAACTTCCTCGACGACTCGATCAAGGGCGACTCCTCCACCGTCGACGCGCTGACCGGCAAGACGGTCGTGATCACCGGCGCCTCCTCCGGCATCGGCCTGGTGACGGCGGTGAAGGTCGCCAAGGCGGGTGGCATCCCGATCCTGGTCGCGCGGGGCATCGACAAGCTCGAGGCCACCAAGGCGCTGATCGAGCGCCAGGGCGGCGAGGCGCACGCCTACCAGTGCGACCTCTCCGACCTGCACGCGATCGACAAGCTCACCAAGCAGATGGCGCAGGACCACGACCGCATCGACTTCGTGGTCAACAACGCCGGGCGCTCGATCCGGCGATCGCTGAAGCTGTCAGAGGGCCGGTTCCACGACTTCGAGCGCACGATGCAGCTCAACTACTTCGGCGCGATCCGGCTGGTGCTGGGCCTGCTCCCCACCATGCGCAGGCAGCAGCGCGGCCACATCGTGAACGTCTCCTCGATCGGTGTGCAGACCAGCCCGCCCCGCTTCAGCGCGTACGTCGCCTCGAAGGCGGCGCTCGACGCGTGGAGCAACGTGGTCTCCTCGGAGCTGGTCGGCGACGGGATCTCGTTCACCTCGATCCACATGCCGCTGGTGCGGACGCCGATGATCGCGCCGACCAAGCTCTACGACAAGTTCCCCACGATCAGCCCCGCGCAGGCCGCGGACAAGGTGATCCGCGCGCTGGTCGACCGGCCCCACGAGATCAACACGCCCCTGGGCAACCTGGGCGCCGTGGCGCACACGCTGGCACCCAAGGCCGCGTTCCGGGTGCTGCACCTGGCCTACCAGGTGTTCCCCGACTCCGCCGCCGCCCGGGGTGACGGGAAGTCCGAGGGCGAGCAGATGATCTTGGCGCGGGTGCTGAAGGGCATCCACTGGTGAGGGCGCCCTGCGCCCGAGCCATTGGATGGAGCCGAGTGGTCTGAAACGCTGGAGGAGCGAAGCGGGGGAGGCGGCTTCTGACCACTCGGCGATCCCCAAGCGGAGCTGGACTGACTGTGAACCGCAAGCCGGAGCGTACTCAGAGCCGGTCGATCAGCGCCTGCGCGTCGTGCGGCGCATATCCCTTGACGTCGTTGTCGAAGTAGACGAACACGTCCTTCTCGCGCACCCAGCCGCGGACCTTGTCCGCCCAGGCGTCCAGGGCGGCAGTGCTGTACCCGCTGACGTAGAGCTCCTTGTCGCCGTGCAGCCGCACGTAGCGGAAGTCGCTGGTGTCGGAGTCGACCTTGGGCCAGCGGCCGGCCGTGTCGGCCAGCACGCAGGCGACGTCGTGGTCGCGGAGGAGGGCGAGCGCGTCGGCGTTGTCGAAGGTCGCGCTCCGGAACTCCAGGGCGTGCCGCACCGGGCGACCGTCCGGCGTACGACGGGGCACCTGGGCGAAGAACGCAGCCACCCGTTCGGCGTCGAACCGGAAGGTCTCGGGCAGCTGCCACAGGACCGGCCCGAGCTTCGGCCCGAGCTCGTAGACCCCGGAGCCGAAGAAGGTCGCGAGCGCCTCCTCCACGTCGCCGAGCCTCTTCATGTGCGAGATGAACCGGCTGCCCTTGACCGCGAACACGAAGTCGTCGGGCGTCTGGTCGCGCCACTTCGCGTACGACGCCGGCTTCTGGAGGGCGTAGAAGGAGCCGTTGATCTCGATCGAGGTCAGCCGCTCCGACGCGTAGGCCAGCTCGTTCTTCTGGGTCAGGCCCTTGGGGTAGAAGTCGCCGCGCCAGGGCGCGTAGGTCCAGCCCGAGACGCCGATGTACGCGCGGCCCATGTCAGGAGGTCTCCACCGGGCGCTGAGGGTCAGCGACCCACTCGCTCCACGAGCCCGGATAGAGGCTCGCGTGGACACCGATCCGCTCCAGCGCCAGCAGGTCGTGGCAGGCGGTGACGCCCGAGCCGCAGTAGACGGCGACGTCCCCGCTCAGTCCGGCGTACACCTCGCGGAGCTCGTCGGGCGTCCGGAAGAGACCGTCCGCGGCAAGATTCGCCTCCGTCGGCACGTTGACGGCACCGGGGATGTGGCCGGCCACCGGGTCAACGGGCTCGACCTCCCCCCGGTAGCGCCCCGGCGCCCGGGCGTCGACCAGCGTCCCCGCTGCGGGCACGTCCTGCGGACGCAGCACGGGCACGCTGCCCGCCCGGACCACGAGGTCGCCGGGTGCGGGCCGGGTCGGCCCGACCTCGCGCGGGCCACCCGCCGTCAGCCACGCCGCCCAGCCCCCGTCGAGCACCCGTGCGTCGTCGTGACCGGCCCACCGCAGCAGCCACCAGCAGCGGGCGGCGGCGCGGCCGGCCCAGTCGTCGTACACCACGACCGGTCGGTCGCCCCGCACCCCGGCCGCGCGCATCGCGGTCTGGAAGTCCTCCGGCTCGGGCAACGGGTGCCGGCCGCGGTTGCCCGGTGCGGCGGCCAGGTCACGTTCGAGGTCGACGTACGACGCGCCGCGAACGTGTCCCGCCTCGAACTCGGGCGCGCCCGGCGGGCCGCCCAGCCGGTAGCGCACGTCGAGCACGGTGACCGTGCCGCGCAGGTCACGTAGGTCGGCCACGGAGATCAGCGGGTCGGACATGCGCCCATCCTGCCGGTCGCGGCAGGGTCGCCGCGCCGGGGCCCACGCCCTGACTGTGGAAGGATTTCGACCGTGGCCGAACTGCAGTTCTTCACCGGGACGATGGACTCCGGCAAGAGCACGCTCGCGCTGCAGACCAACCACAACCACGCCGTACGCGGCAGGATCGGGCGGATCTTCACCACGCACGACCGCGCGGGTGAGGCCCTGCTCTCCTCGCGGCTGGGTCTGACCCACGACGCGATCGAGGTCACCGGCGGGTTCGACTTCTGGCGGTACGTCGTGGACGCACTGACCCAGGGTGCCCGGATCGACTACCTGATCTGTGACGAGGCCCAGTTCTACGAGCCGTGGCAGATCGACCAGCTCGCCCGGATCGCCGACGACCTGCAGATCGACGTGTTCGCGTTCGGCATCCTCACCGACTTCCGCACCACGCTCTTCCCCGGCAGTGCCCGGCTGGTCGAGATCGCAGACCGGATGAACGTGCTCCAGGTCGAGGCGCTCTGCTGGTGCGGCCGCCGCGCCACGCACAACGCCCGCACCGAGAACGGCGAGATGGTCACCGAGGGCGACGTGATCGTGGTGGGCGACGTGTTCGACGCCGACGTCCCAACGCCGGTGGTCGGCTACGAGGTGCTCTGCCGCCAGCACCACCGGCGCCGGATGACCGCGGCCCGAGCCCACGCGGTGTCGCTGGCCCCAGAGCCGCTGCCCTTCGGCGACTGACCCAGCCGGGTCCTACAGCCTGATCGCGACCTTGCCGCGCACGCGGCCGGCCTCGAGCTCACGCATGGCCTCAGGCGCCCGGCTCAGAGGGTAGGTCCGGTCGATGGCGGGAGTGACGGAGCCGGAGGCGACCAGCTCGGCGAGGCGCGCGACGTCGCTGCCCCGCTCCTTGCTCATGCACATGGTGAGCCGCTGCCCCACGAAGGGCGAGAGGGCCAGGGCCCGGAACTGCCGGTTCATGCCTCCCGAGAAGCTGCCGCCCTCCTCGCCCCCGGCGATCACCGCGGTGCCTCGGGGCCTCAGTGCCCGCCGGAGCCGTGACAGCGTCGGGTTGCCGGCGAGGTCGATGACCAGGTCGTAGCGGTGCTCACCGGACGCGAAGTCCTCGCGGGTGTAGTCGACGACGTGGTCGGCACCGAGCGACCTGACCAGGTCGAGCTTGGCCGTGCTGGCCACGCCGGTGACCTCCGCGCCGAAAGCCTTGGCCAGCTGGACCACGTAGCTGCCCACGCCGCCGGAGGCGCCCAGAACCAGCACCGACTGTCCCTCCTGCAGCCTTCCTGCCTCGAGCGCCTGGAGCGCGGTGGCTCCGGAGATCGACAAGACGGCTGCCTGCTCGAAGGACACCATGGTCGGCTTGTGCGCCAGCTTGTCCTCGCGGGCCACGGCGTACTCCGCGAAGGAGCCGGGCGCGATTCCGAACACCGCGTCACCCACGGCGAACCGGGTCACCGCCGAACCGGTCTCGACGACCGTGCCGGCCACGTCCCGGCCGAGCACCGGGTTCCGGGGTCCACGCAGCCCGACGAACGGCCGCATCAGGTAGGGCTTGCCGGTCATCAGGTGCCAGGTGCCCCGGTCGAGGCCGGCGGCGACCACCTGCACGAGCACCTCGTGGTCACGCACGGCCGGGCGCGCGACGTGGGCCAGACGCAGGACGTCGGCGTCGCCGTAGCGGTCCTGGACGATCGCCTGCATGGTGGCGCCCGTGCTCGTGGTCGGGTGGGCGGTGCTGCTCGTGGTGGGCATGATGAGCCTCTCGGGATGGTTCGTACTAAGTACGGTGACAGTAACGTACTTAGTACGAAACTGCTATCGTCGCCCTCGAGATGTCTAACCCGGAGCCTGGACCCAGCCCCGTTCGACCCCCGCTGAGCCGCGAACGCGTGCTCCGCGCGGCGATGGCCGTCGCCGACGACGGGGGGCTGACCGCGCTGACCATCCGCTCGCTGGCACAGCACCTCGGGGTCAAGCCGATGGCCGTGTACCACCACGTCGCGAACAAGGAGGCGATCCTCGACGGCATCGTCGACCTCGTCTTCGCCGAGTTCGCGGTGCCCTCCCCCGGCGGCGACTGGCGGGCGGAGATGCGTCGCCGCTCGCTCTCGGTGCGGAGCGTGCTCCGGGTGCACCCCTGGGCGATCCCGCTCCTGCAGTCGCGCACGAACCCGGGCCCGGCGACGGTGCGGCACCTCGACGCCAACATCGGCACCCTGCGCGAAGCCGGGTTCCCGGTCGAGATGACGGCGCACGCCTACGCGCTCATCGACAGCTACGTCTACGGTTTCGCCCTCTCCGAGGCGTCGCTGCCGATCAACGGCTCGGAGACCGTCGCGGAGGTGGCCGGCCCGATGATGGAGATGATCCCGGCCGCCGACTTCCCCTACCTCGCCGAGTTCTCCGCCGAGCACGTGATGCGACCGGACTACGACTTCGGCAGCGAGTTCGAGTTCGGCCTCGACCTGGTCCTGGACGGACTCGACGCCCGGGTGGCACCTTCCCGCTGACCCGTCGCAGATGGCGGCTCGGGGAGCGCTGACCCGTCGCAGATGGCTGGGCGAGTACGTCGACCCGGAGCGCACGGCATCGCGAATCGGCGTTGCCCACCGTAACCACTCGGCCGGCTCAGTCGACCAGCAACGGCACCAGCATCTCGTCCGGCGTGAGCGAGCCGTGCATGCCGATCAGCTTGTGCTCGAACGGGAAGTCCTTCGACGACATGATCGCGGTGTCGCCGGCGCAGGCGGCGACGACGTCGCCGAGGCGGGGACGCACCCGGTCCTCGACGTGGCCGAACCAGCCGCGCTCGATCGCCACCTCGCGGGTGAGGACCAGCGCGTTGGGCCCCAGGATCGTGCGCCAGATCGCGGCCACGTCCTCGACCGCGCCGGGCCGGCAGTACACGTGGCGGAAGCGAGCCTCACCGCCGACCAGCTCGACACCGTCGCGCATCCCCGGGACGGAGTCCACGTCGAATCGGCTCCCGACCTCGCTGTCGACCATGCCGTGGTCGGCCAGCACGATCAGCCGCGTGGTGGGCGCCAGCGAGTCGCGGAGCTGCTCGGCCGCGCCGTCCAGCGCCATCAGCTGCTGGCGCCAGGCCGGTGAGTCGACCCCGTGGCGGTGGCCGATCCAGTCCAGGTCGCCGTCGTACACGTAGGTGACCGAGGGCGACCGTGCCGACGACGTCACAGCGCCCGCGATGCGCTCGCCCATCACGTCCGCGCCCAGGTGCTCGGCGCCGCGCTGGCTGGAGACGGTCAGGCCCGACCCCGCGAAGACTCGCTTGCTCACGGTGGTGGTGATCACGCCTGCCCGACCGAGGCGGTCGAAGGCCGTGTCGTGCGGCTGCCACTCGAGGGGGTCGACGTCCTTGTCCCAGTACAGCGCGTTGAGCAGGTGGTCGGTGCCGGGCACCCGCGAGGTGTACCCGACCAGCCCGTGCTCGCCCGGCGTGAGGGCGGTGCCGAGCGAGGCCAGCGAGGTCGCCGTGGTCGAGGGCACCCCGGCCGTGCCGCCCTCGGAGCCGGCCAGCAGCGAGTGGAGGTACGGCGCGTGGTCGCGGTGCCGTCCGAGGAGCTCCTGTCCCATCCCGTCCACGAGCATCACGACGTACGACGGGGCGGGCGGGAGCTCGAGGCCGACGGCGGGGAAGCCGGCGTCGGCGCCGAGCGCCGCGGCGACCGCGGGGAGCACGTCGCCGAGGGAGCGCCGGCCGTACGCAGGTTCGACGAAGCCCCTGATCCCCTGGGTCACCGTCGGCTGGCTCATCCGTGGAGCTGGGTGCGAGAGCTCAGCGCCTCTGCGAAGGCGAGCAGCGCGTGGACGGCGTCCTGGCCGTCGGCCGCCGCGGACACCCGCAGCGAGAAGTCGTCGGACCGGATCACGCCGGTGTAGCCGTGGTCGGCGTCGCACTGCGGGTCGTCGCACATGGCCGGCTCGAGGTCGACACCCGCGACGCCGCCCCAGCCGACGGTCAGCACCGCCTCGGCCGGCGGCGGCACCCTGCCGCGCAGCCGGGCCGGGTTGGCCACCATCCGGTTGACCACGACGGACCGGACCGAGGTCAGCCCGATCGCCTCGGTCGAGGTGGACGTGTAGGGCTCGGGCAGCAGGTTGTCGGGCGGGTTCTCGTCGGTGTGGGCGAGGATCAGCCGGCTCGGCGTCAGCACCGCCACGGTCATGTGCCGGCGCACCTCGTCGCGGTCGATCGTCGGCTCGTGGTGCACCAGGAACGAGACCACCGGCTCGCCGGCCAGCGCAGCGTCGACACCTGAGGACACCACCGTCGGGTAGTAGCCGGTCTTCTCGATCGCGACGTTGAGGTCGCGGGAGCGGTCATAGCGGTCACCGGTGGCCGACGCGGGGTTGCTGCGCATGCCGGTCAGTCTGTCACGCACGCTCAGCCGGGAACCGAGTCGCCGGGATAGCTGCTGAGCCGGCGCGCGAACCAGTCCGACCGCGCGTCGGTCACCGGGGACGCGTGGGCCCGTGCGCTGAGCACGCGGACCCCAGAGGCGGTCGCGTGGACGAGGCTCAGGTCGATGCTGCCCAGCTGCGGGAGGTCGTTCTTGAGCAACGCGACCCGACGCAGCAACACCTCGACGGCGGGGACGTCGACCAGCTCGCTGCCGCGGTAGCCGAACAGGAGCGGTGCCGCCTTGAGCTCCCGCACCATCTCCGAGGCCTCCAGCGGCGTGATCGGCGGGATCCGGTAGGCGCGGTCGCCGACCAGGTCGGTGAGCGAGCCGGCGATCGAGAACGACACGGTGGGACCGAACAGCGGGTCCTCCACGCCTCCGATCTCCACCGGCACCCCCGGCTCGGCCACGCGCTGCACCACGAACCCGGCAGCGTCGGAGTCGGTGATCTGCCCGGTCAGTGTGGTCCAGGCGTCACGCATCTCGGTCTCGTCGTCGATGTTGCGCCACACGTGGGCCAGGTCGGGGCGGTTGCGCAGGTGCTCCGCGGTGGCCTTGAGGACGACGTCCCAGCCCAGCGACTCGCCGGCCGCCACGGCCTCGTCGGCGCTCGTGACCTCCACGCGGTCCCAGACCGCGATGCCGTAGGCCCGCAGCAGGTCCCGCAGCTCGCGGAAGGTCAGATCCCGTCCCTCGGGAGCCCGCATCAGCACCTCGTTGAGAAGGCGCTTGGCAAAGACCGAGTCGATGTCGTCGAGCGGCGGCCCGCCCGCGTCGGGCTTGTCCAGCCACGCCGCGTGCTCGACCACCCGCGCCAGCGCACGCACCGCCGACTCGACGGCGGGATAGGACGGCACCGAGCCGCGCCCCACCACGTTGCCGGCCAGGTCGGGAACGCGCAGCAGCTCGGGGACACCCTCGGTGCCGAGGAACGTCGAGACCAGCGGCTTGTCGGACTGCTCCCCCACGGCCGCCAGTACGTTGGCGACCGAGACCCCCGAGGTGTTGAGCGGCGGGATGTAGACCGCGACCACGGAGTCGACCTCGTCGTCGTCGATCGCGAGGTCGAGCGCGTCCTCGAAGTCAGCGCCGGTCGCCTCGGCGCCGAGCGAGACCGACTTCACCACCTCGAGGCCGTTGCTGGCGGCGGCGTCGGCCGCGAGCAGGGCCAGCGCGTCGGAGTTGCCGACGATCGCGACCCGGGACCCGCGTGGCAGCGGCTGGTGGGCGATCAGCTGGGCGACGTCGAACATGTCGTCGAGTGTCTCGACCTGGATCACGCCGGCCTGCTTGAACATCGCGTCGACGGCCGCCTGCGGGGCGCCGATCGTGCGGACCGCGTGGCCCATCGGCACGCCCTGCGTCGTACGCCCCGAACGGACCGCGACGATCGGCTTGTGTCGGGAGACCCGGCGGGCGATCCGGGAGAACTTGCGCGGATTGCCGATGGACTCCAAGTAGAGCAGGATCACCTCGGTCGACGGGTCCTTCTCCCAGTACTGGAGCAGGTCGTTGCCGGACACGTCGGCGCGGTTGCCGGCGCTCACGAACGAGGAGAGCCCCAGCCCACGGTTGGACGCCTTCTCCAGGATCGCGGTGCCGAGTGCACCGGACTGGCAGAAGAACCCGGCCCGGCCGCGCTGCGGCATCGACGGGGCGAGCGAGGCGTTGAGCATCACGTCGGGCGCGGTGTTGATGATCCCGAGGCAGTTGGGCCCGATCATGCGCAGCCCGTAGCTGCGGGCCAGTCCGAGCAGTCTGCGCTGGCGCTGCCATCCCTCCTCCCCGGCCTCCGCGAAGCCGGACGAGATCACGATCAGGCCGTGGACGCCCTTGGCCGCGCAGTCGAGGACCACGTCGGTCACCGCGTCGGCCGGCACCGCGACGATCGCGACGTCGACCTGGTCGGGGATCGCCGCGACGGTCGGGTAGGCCGGCATGCCCGCGACCGAGTCCGCGGTCGGGTTGACCACGTAGATGCGGCCCGCGTAGTCGCCGAGCACGAGGTGACGCACCAGCGCCTGCCCGATCGTGTCCTGACGCCGGGACGCGCCGATCACCGCGACGCTGCGGGCGTCGAAGAACGCCGCGATAGACGCCGCCTCGGCCCGGTGCTCGCGGTCCTGCATCACGCCGATGGCGGTGTCGGTGGGGTCGATCGGAAACACCAGGCGCAGCACGCCCTCGTCGTAACCGCCCTCGATCCGGTAGCCGGCGTCACGGAAGACCTGGATCATCTTGACGTTCTCCGGCAGCACCTCGGCCACGAACCGGTCGACGCCGTTCTCGCGGCCGGCCTGAGCGAGGTGCTCGAGGAGGAGCTGCGCGATGCCGCGCCCCTGGTGCTGGTCCTCGACCAGGAACGCCACCTCGGCCTCGCCCGGGGACACGGTGTCGTAGCGTCCGACCGCGATCATCCGGCCCGCCACCGTGAGCACGAACGCGACCCGTTCGTGGTGGTCGACGGTGCTGAACCGGGCGACGTCGCGCTCGGACAGCCTGGGCATGGGAGCGAAGAAGCGGAGGTACTTCGACTCGTCGGAGACCCGGTCGTAGAAGCTGACCAGCAGCTCCTTGTCGTCGCTGCGGATCGGCCGCAGGTGGGCCGTGTGGCCGTCGCGGAGCAGGACGTCGGCCTCCCAGTGGGCCGGATAGCTCGGCTGCTCGGACGGGACGGTCACATCGGGGAATGTACCGGTCGCGGGTGACAGCGGCGTGCCCCCGCAGGACCGTCGGTCGCCCGGGGGAGAATGCGCCGCATGGCACGTCGTACCCCCGCACCGCCCGAGGACTTCGAGGAACACATCGTCGACGTCGACATGGGCGACGAGATGCGCTCCAGCTTCCTGGAGTACGCCTACTCGGTCATCTACTCCCGGGCGCTGCCCGACGCGCGCGACGGGCTCAAGCCGGTTCAGCGACGGATCCTCCACACGATGTCCGACATGGGCCTGCGACCCGACCGCGGCCACGTCAAGAGCGCCCGCGTCGTCGGTGAGGTGATGGGTCGCCTGCACCCCCACGGCGACGGCGCGATCTACGACGCCCTGGTCCGGATGGCCCAACCGTGGTCGATGCGGCTCCCGATGGTCGACGGCCACGGCAACTTCGGCTCCCCCGACGACCCGCCCGCCGCGATGCGCTACACCGAGTGCCGGATGGGGCCCGCGGCGGTGGCGATGACCGCTTCGATCAACGAGGACACGGTCGACTTCAAGCCCAACTACGACGGCCGCGAGACCGAGCCGTCGGTGCTGCCCTCGGCGATCCCCAACCTGCTGGTCAACGGCACCACCGGGATCGCGGTCGGCATGGCCACCAACATGGCCCCGCACAACCTGGTCGAGGTGGTCCAGGCGCTGCGCCACCTGATCAAGGACCCGACGGCCACCGTCGACGACCTGATGCGGTTCATCCCGGGGCCGGACCTGCCCACAGGCGGCAAGATCGTCGGCCTCGAGGGCATCCGCGACGCCTACGAGACCGGCCGCGGCAGCTTCCGGATCCGGGCCAGCGCCCGGGTCGACTCGGTGAGCGCGCGGCGCAAGGGGATCGTCGTCACCGAGCTGCCCTACGGGGTGGGCACCGAGCGCGTCATCGAGCGGATCAAGGTGCTCGTCCAGACCAGGAAGCTCCAGGGGATCACCAACGTCGTCGACCTCACCGACGGCGAGAAGGGCCTCCAGCTCGTGATCGAGGTCAAGAACGGCTTCCATCCCGAGGCGCTCCTCGAGCAGCTCTACAAGCAGACGCCGATGGAGGAGTCCTTCGGCATCAACAACGTCGCGCTGGTCGACGGCCAGCCGCGCACGCTCGGGCTCAAGCAGATGCTCGAGGTGTTCCTCGGTCACCGGCTCGACGTCGTACGCCGCCGTTCGCTGCACCGCCGGACCAAGGCCGCCGACGAGCTCCACCTGGTCGAGGGGCTGCTGATCGCGATCCTCGACATCGACGAGGTGATCCAGCTGATCCGCGCGAGCGACAACGCGAGCGAGGCGCGCGAGCGGCTGATAACGGTCTTCGACCTGAGCGAGCTCCAGGCCAACTACATCCTCGACATGGCGCTGCGGCGGCTGACGAGGTTCTCGCGGCTCGAGCTCGACTCTCGCAAGACCGAGCTCGAGCAGATCATCGCGGCGCTCGACGAGATCCTGGGCGACGAGACCACGCTGCGCCGGGTGGTCTCCGACGAGCTGGCCGAGGTCGCGAAGACCTACGGCACCCCGCGCCGTACCGTCCTGCTCGAGGCGTCCGGCCAGACGTTGACCACGGCCACCGCGCTCGAGGTCGCCGACGACCCGTGCTCGGTCTACCTCTCCTCCACCGGCCTGCTCGCGCGCACCAGCAGCGTCGACCCGCCCGGCGACGGGGGCGCCCGCACCGGCCACGACGTGATCGTGTCCGCGGTCCCGGCCACCGCCCGCGGCGAGATCGGGGTGCTCACCAGCCGCGGCCGAGTGGTCCGCCTCGGCGTGCTCGACCTGCCGACGCTGCCGCCGACCGCCAACCATCCCAACCTCCAGGGCGGCGCCCCGGCCGGGGTCTTCCTGTCGCTCGAGCCCGGGGAGCGCATTCTGGCCCTCACCACGCTTGCCGAGGACTCCCCCGGCCTGGCGCTGGGCACCCGCCACGGTGTCGTCAAGCGGGTGAAGCCAGAGCGGCTCACCCGCGACGACTGGGAGGTGATCACACTCGCGGACGGCGACGAAGTGGTCGGCGGCCTGGAGCTCGCGACCGGCGAGGAGGAGCTCTGCTTCGTCTCGGGCGAGGCTCAGCTGCTGCACTTCGGCGCCGGCACGGTCCGCCCCCAGGGGCGCCAGGGCAGCGGCATGGCCGGCATCAAGCTGGCGCCCGGCGACTCCGTCGTCTGGTTCGGCGCCGTCGACCCGACCGACGCGGTCGTGGTCACCGCCTCCGGCGCCGGCACCGCGCTGCCGGGCACGGACGCCGGCTCGGTCAAGGTGACCCCGTTCGCTGAGTACCCCGGCAAGGGGCGTGCCACCGGCGGCGTCCGCTGCCACCGCTTCCTCAAGGGCGAGGACGTGCTCGTGTTCGCGTGGGCCGGTGCCGCACCTCCGCGCGCGGCCGCAGCCAGCGGCGCCGCCGTCGACCTGCCGGAGCCGGTAGCCCGCCGCGACGGGTCGGGAGTCGCCGGGAGCCAGCCGATCGCCGCGTGCGCCGGGCCGGTCACCTCGTTCATGGCACCCTTGGCGCCATGAGGAAGCCTGCGGTCGTGCTCGGTGTGCTGCTCCTCGTGGTCGGGCTGGTCTCCGGGTGTGGCGGCCCCGAGAAGCCGACCGAGTCCCCGGCCCAGCGCCTCGCCGCCGCCCAGAAGTTCCTCGAGAAGACCGACGGTGTCAAGATCGCGCTCAGCACCCCTCAGCTCCCGCCGGGCGTGCAGGGCGTCCTCAAGGCCGCGGGCGTCGGCACGAAGCAGCCCGCCTTCAAGGGCGAGATCTCCGTGGTCCAGAACGGCCTCAGCGTGAACGTGCCCGTCCGCGCCGTCGGCGGCGACGTGTACATCCAGTTCGGCGGCAGCTGGCGCAAGATCGACCCGGCCGACTTCGGCGCACCCGACCCGGCCGACCTCTTCAAGGTCGACGGCGGCCTGGCCAGCCTGCTCAGCGACGTCGAGGGCGCGAAGGCCGGCAAGGACACGCGTGACGGCAAGCGCATCCTCTCCACGATCACCGGCAAGATCCCGGGCAACCGCGTCGCGGAGGTGATCCCGAGCGCGTCGGCCGACAGTCCGTTCGACGCCACGTTCACGCTCGACGACACGGACCACCTGACCAAGGTGGTGCTGACGGGACCCTTCTATCCCAAGGCCGACGACGTCACCTACACGATCGCCTTCGACGACTACGGCAGCAGCACCACCGTCACGGCCCCATGAGCGACCCGTGATCGACCCGTGATCGACCCGTGATCGACCCGTGAACGACCCGTGAACGACGGGGACCGCGCGACCCGGACGCTGCTCACGCTCGCGGCCGTCGCTGTCGCCTTCGCGGCCGCCGACACCTACGTCGTAGTTCTGGCGCTTCCCGACATGATGCTCACCGTCGGGCTCGGCATCGACGAGCTCCAACGGGCGGCACCGATCGTGTCCGGCTTCCTGCTCGGCTACGTCGCGATGCTGCCGCTCATCGGCCGGATCGCCGATATCCGCGGCCGGGTCCCGGTGCTGGTGGCGTCGCTGGTCGTGTTCGCGTTCGGGTCGCTCGTGACCGCGCTCGCGTTCGACCTGCCGTCGGTGGTGACCGGCCGGTTCCTCCAGGGCGTCGGCGCCGGCGGGCTGGTGCCGGCGACGCTGGCGCTGGTGGCGGACCTCTACCCTGCCGAGCGCCGCGCCGTGCCGCTGGGTGTCGTGTCCGCCGTGCAGGAGGTGGGCTCCGTGATCGGCCCGCTGTACGGCGCCGTGGTGCTCGCGGTCGCGGACTGGGAGGCGATCTTCTGGCTCAACCTGGCCGTCGGCCTGGTGCTCGCCGCCGCCCTGACCCGGCTCGGCACGACGGCGGTGGACGAGCGGCGAGGCGCGTCACGGCCACGTGTCCCCGATCCGCTCTCGCTGCTGCTCCTCGTGGTCGCCCTGGTCTCGTTGGTGCTCCTGCTCTGGGAGCCCGACGCCCTGGTCAGCGACATCACGCTGGGCATCCCGTTCGTACCGGTCACCGGCGAGAGCCGTTGGCTGACGCCACTGACCCTGGTCGCCGTGCTGTGCGCGGTCGCGCTCGTGGTCCGCTGCCTCGTCGCCGAGCGTCCGCTGGTCGACCTGCGCGACTGGGCGGGCAGCTTCCGGCGGGCCGACCCGCTCGGGGCGGCGTTCATGGCGCTGGCGCTGGCCGGTGTGATCCTCGCCTTCGCCTCGGCCGACCCGGCGGTGCAGGTGATGTCGCCGGTCGGCGGCTGGCTGCTGGCCGGATCGGCGCTTGCCACCGCCGCGCTGGTGTGGCACCTGCGCCGGGCGACGAACCCCCTGATCCCGCGGCACGCGCTCCGTGAGCGGCCGGCGTGGGGCAGCCTGCTGGTCAGCTTCTTCGTGGGTGCCTCGCTGATCGCGGCGCTGGTCGACATCCCGGTCTACGCCCGACTCACGACGTACAAGACCTCGCAGCTGATGGCGGCGCTCGTGCTGCTCCGGCTGCTGGTCGCGATCCCGGTCGGCGCGGTCGCGGGAGGTTTCCTCACCCGCCGGCTGCCGGCCGGTGTCGTCTGCGCCTGTGGCATGGCGCTTGCGACGGTCGGCTTCGTGTGGATGACGCACTGGGGGGCACAGTCGCTGGAGAGCCAGCTGATCAACATCCCGCTGGTGCTCGCGGGGCTCGGCTTCGGGCTTGCCCTGGCACCGGTCAACGCGGCCCTGCTCGCCAGCACTGCGACGTCCGCGCACGGCGTGGTGAGCGCGCTGGTCGTGGTCGCCCGGATGGTCGGCATGCTGGTCGGGATCTCCGCCCTGACCACGATCGGGCTGAGCCGCTACTTCGCGGCGCTGCGGCCGAAGCACGAGCTCGAGGCGGCGCTGGTGCAGATCCAGGTGATCTTCGCGGGCGCCGCGGTCTGCGCGGTGGTCGCGGGCGTCCTGTCCCTGGTTCTGTTTCGGGGGGCACGCACCCGGGGGACGTCGCCCCCGGTCCTGATCCGGGCCACTGGCTAGGTGGGTGCTGAGGATCGACTCGTCGCGCGGCAGAGCCTGATTCCTCGACACCCTCCTGGGCCGTCGTAGGACGCCAACGCGGATCGCGCTACCGTTCGGGACCGTGGACACCGAGTTCGACGACCTGCTCGCCGCCAACCGGCTCTTCGCGGACGACTTCGCGCTCGGCGGCTTCGACGGCGTCGCCCACGCCGGGGTCGCGCTGGTGACCTGCATGGACTCGCGGATCGACCCGCTGCGGATGCTCGGGCTCGTGCACGGCGACGCCAAGATCTTCCGCAACCCCGGCGGCCGGGTCACCGACGCCGCCCTGGAGGCGCTGGTGCTCGGCGTGCACCTGCTCGGCGTCGAGCGGATCCTGGTCATCCCCCACACGCGGTGCGCGATGGCCAGCTCGACGCTCGACGAGCTCCGGGCGCGGGTCAGCGAGTCGTCCGGGCAGGACGCGTCGTGGCAGTCCTTCGGCGTGGTCGAGGACCAGGAGGCAGCGCTCCGCAACGACGTCCGCATGGTGCGCTCGCACCCGCTGATCCCGGACACCGTCGCCGTGGGCGGCTTCCTGTACGACGTCGACACCGGGCTGCTGCACCGGCGCGTGTGACTCAGCGGGGCAGGCGGCCCCGTCGTACCCGCTCTCCTGCCCGCCGCCGGTCGTGTTCCCCGGCGAACCCCAGCCGCGCCGGGCCGAGGCGCAGGACGCCGGACGTGGTCGGGTTGGCCCGCAGGCCTCCTCGGCCGCGCAGCGCAGTCCGGACGCCGGGCGCGAGGCGATCGTCCATCCAGGCACACGGGCTGGTCTCGCCGGCGGCGTCGAACCAGACCGCACCATCGCCGGTGTCGAGCCCGAAGGACCTGTGCCGCAGCGCGTTGAGGTCGAGGCCCCGGGTGACGATGTTGCGTCGGGTCTGGCGCGGGTCGAGCGTCCCGGGGGCGAGTCCGAGGTCGTTCTCGACCGCCTCGAGGGCCTCCGCGGCCACGAACGACACCGAGGACGCCATCCGGGTCGCGCGCCCGAAGAACCGGTCGCCGCGGATCCCCTGGCCGGCCACGAGCTCCACCGAGTCCGGGTACGACGTGGGGTGCGGGCCGACGCCGTCGGCGGGGTCGTGTGACCAGAACCAGTAGTTGTGGCCCGGTGAGACGACGAGGCTCACGACGGCGGCGTCCGCGACCATGCTCAGCTGCCGTCTCCGCGCCGTCCGGAGCGGACCACCAGGAGCATCAGCGCCAGCAGCGCGATAGGCACCAACAGCACGGCCAGGACGACCATGATCTCGGCCCCACCCAGGCCGGCGACGGCAGGTGCCATGGTCATTTAGACGCGCTGGCGAGGAAGGCGACCAACAGTCCGACGACCATCCCGACCGCGGCCAGGAGCAGCGCCACGTTGGCGAGCCGCTCGTTTCGAGTCCGGGCCATCACGCCCAGGATCAGACCGGCCGGCCCGAAGACGATCGGCAGGAGCAGGGCAAGCGCGCCCGCGACGATCCCGATGATCGAGATCGTGTTGCTGGGGCTGACCGGCTTGGCCGGCTCGTTCGGGTGGTGGGTCATGCTTCCCCTCTGTGGAGCGCGCGAATTCCCAAGGTATCTAGGTTTCTTCACGGACTTCCCAATCCCTTCTGCACTTCCCAATCTCTTCTGGCGCTTCCAAGGGCAAGCACACCCGTGGAAGCGCCAGAAGAGATTGGGAAGTCCACGGAGGTCATGCCGGCCTGGCGCTCCACGCACACCCCGGCACGTCGGCGTCCAGGCGGGCTCCGTCGATGACCGGTTTGCCCCGACAAATTCCGCGATACCTTGGGAATTCGCCAGCGGCCAGCCCCCCACCCTCACGTATCGATCGCGTCCGCGTCGACCTCGTAGGCACCGGCCACGATGAAGTCCTTGCGGGGAGCCACGTCGCTGCCCATCAGCAGCTCGAACACCGCGGAGGCGCCCTCGGCGTCGTCGACGGTGAGCCGGCGCAGCGTGCGGCGGCGTGGGTCCATCGTGGTCTCGGCGAGCTGCTTGGCGTCCATCTCGCCCAGGCCCTTGTAGCGCTGGATCGGGTCCTTCCACCTCACGTTCTTCTTGGTCAGCTCGGCCAGCTTCCGCTGCAGCTCCGGGTCGGAGTACGTGTACAGGTACTTGTCCATGCCCTTCTTCGGGTTGGACAGCTCGATCCGGTGCAGCGGCGGCACGGCGGTGAACACGCGGCCCGACGTCACCAGGTCGGGCATGTAGCGGAAGAACAGCGTCGCCAGCAGGCACCTGATGTGCGCGCCGTCGGAGTCGGCGTCGGCCATGAAGATGATCCGGCCGTAGCGCGCCGCGTCGACGTCGAAGGTGCGCCCGGAGCCCGCGCCCACGACCTGGATGATCGAGGAGCACTCGAGGTTCTTCAACACGTCGGCGATCCCGGCCTTCTGGACGTTGAGGATCTTGCCGCGGATCGGCAGCAGCGCCTGGAACTCGGAGTTACGGGCGAGCTTGGCGGTGCCGAGGGCCGAGTCGCCCTCGACGATGAACAGCTCGCTGCGGTCGACGTCGTTGGTCCGGCAGTCGGCGAGCTTGGCCGGCAGCGCGCTCGACTCGAGGGCGTTCTTGCGGCGCTGGGTCTCCCGGTGCTGGCGCGCGGCGATCCGCGTCTTGGAGGCGCCCAGCACCTTCTCCATGACCAGCTTGGCCTGCGCCTTCTCGGCGCGCCTGGTGGAGGTCAGGAACCTCCTCAGCTCCGAGGCCACCACCCTGCGTACGACGGAACGTGCGGCGGGCGTGCCGAGGATCTCCTTGGTCTGGCCCTCGAACTGGGGCTCCGCGAGCCGCACCGTGACCACGGCCGTGAGCCCCTCGAGCACGTCGTCCTTGACCACGTCGGTGTCGTTGACCTTGAGCACCTTGGCCGCGCGCATCGCGTCGTTGAAGGTCTTGGTCAACGCCGCATCGAAGCCGCTCAGGTGGGTGCCGCCCTTGGGCGTCGCGATCACGTTGACGAAGGAGCGCACCTCGGTGTCGTAGCCGGTGCCCCAGCGCAGGGCGACGTCGACGCCCAGCTCGCGCTCGACATCCTGCGGGGTCATGTGCCCCTTGTCGTCGAGCATCGGGACGGTCTCGGTGAAGGACTCGCTGCCCTGGAGCCGGCGTACGTCGGTGATCGGCTCGTCGTGTGCCAGGAACTCGCAGAACTCCGTGATCCCGCCGTCATGACGGAACTTCTCCTCCACCGGCTGGTCGCCGCGCAGGTCGCGGATCACCAGCTCCAGGCCGGGCACGATGAACGAGGTCTGGCGGACCCGGTTGATCAGCTCCTCGAAGGTGAACGTCGCGTCCTTGGTGAAGATCTGGCGGTCGGGCCAGAACCGGATCCGGGTGCCGGTGACACCCTTGCGCACCCGGCCGCCCTTGCGCAGGCCCGACCGGGGCGTGAACGACGCCTCGGGGCCCTCGCCGTCGAAGACGCCCGGCGCCCCGCGGTGGAAGCTCATCGCCTGGGTGGCCGGGGAGCGGTCCACCTCGATGTCGAGCCGCGTCGACAGCGCGTTGACCACGGACGCGCCGACACCGTGGAGGCCGCCGGTGGCGACGTAGGAGCCGCCGCCGAACTTGCCGCCGGCGTGGAGCATGGTGAAGACCACCTCGACGCCCGAGAGCCCGGTCTTGGGCTCCTTGTCGACCGGGATGCCGCGCCCGTCGTCGCGGACCTCGGCCGACCCGTCGGCGTGCAGCGTCACGTCGACGTGGGTGCAGAAACCTCCGAGCGCCTCGTCGACCGCGTTGTCGATGATCTCCCACAGGCAGTGGGTCAGTCCGCGGCCGTCGGTGGAGCCGATGTACATCCCCGGGCGCTTGCGGACCGCCTCCAGTCCCTCCAGCACGAGGAGGTGGTGGGCGTTGTACGTGTTGTCGATCGTTCCTGCTCCGTCCCGGTCCGTGCCTGCTCGTCCAATCTATCCGCCGCCACCGTCACGAATGCCTCACGACCCGCCCGCGACCCCTGGGAGGCGCGCCTCCAGAGATCCCCAAGGGCGACCGTGCATCATCGCTGACATCACGATTCGGGTCGTGGGGTCATTTTGTTCGGGATTTGCGACGCAGGTTTGGGCTCAGGCGTCACACTGGTAGTCCTGCGAGAGCAGGAAGTGTGGGGGGAGAGTGGGGAGGATCACGCCGGTCGATCCGGTGGACACCCTCCCTGCGGGAACTCCTCACCGTGATTGGATGTTGAACTCGGTGTCAGCAGAGCGCAACCGGGGAATGACTTACGGTGAAGCTCCGTTGATCTGGTGCAGGACAGTGGAAGGGAAGTGAGACCAGTGACCACAGCGATTGCTCCGAGCCCGGCGCTCTCCGCGATCGACCGGTGTGACCGGTGCGGGGCCCAGGCCTACCTTCGCGTCATGCTCGCCGCGGGTGGTGAGCTGCTCTTCTGCGCCCACCACGCCCGTGAGCACGGCCCCAAGCTGCGCAAGGTCGCCACCGAGTTCCACGACGAGACGCACAAGCTCGGGGACACTCCTGCGATCGCGACCGACCACGAGGTCTGACGCGCAGAGACAAGACGTTGCAGGAGCCCCGGGTCGTCGGCCCGGGGCTCCTCGCTTGTGCGGACCAGGTGAGAGGCTGCCCAGGTGACCCTGACCAACGTGCTCGTGGGCCTGGCGATCGCGGTCGGGCTGGTGGGCATCGTGGTGCCCGGGCTACCCGGCTCGCTGCTGGTGCTGGGCGCGATCCTGGTCTGGGCGATCCAGGTCGGGACCGCGACCGGCTGGGCGGTGTTCGGCGTCGCCGCGGCCCTCATCCTGGTGGGCACGGTGGTCAAGTACGCCGTCCCGGGGCGCCGGATGAAGCGCGAGGGCGTTCCTGGCAGCACCCTGCTGCTCGGTGCGCTGCTCGGCATCGTCGGCTTCTTCGTGATCCCCGTGGTCGGCATCGTGGTCGGGTTCGTGCTCGGCGTCTACCTCGCCGAGCTGCTCCGCCTCGGCCCGGATCGCGCCGGACCGGCGACTGTCTCGGCGCTCAAGGCCGTCGGAGTCTCGATCCTGATCGAGTTCCTCGCCTCCCTCGCCGCCGCCACCACCTGGGCCTTCGGCCTGCTACTGGTCTGAACCAGTCGTGGCGATCCTGCTCGCGCTCGGCGCGGCGCTCAGCTATGGGCTCTCCGACTTCGTGGGCGGCCTGGTCTCCCGGCGTACGTCGGCCTGGGCCGTGGCCGTGGTCGGTGGCACCTCGTCGGTTGTCTTCACCGGCCTGACCGCGCTGTTCTTCACCGGCAGCCCGCGGCCGGTCGACTTCGCCTGGGCGACCGTGGCCGGGATCGGCAGCGGCGTCGGCGTGGGGTTCCTCTACCGCGGCTTCGCCACCGGCCGGATGAGCGTGGTCGCGCCGGTCTCGGCCGTTGGCGCGGCCCTGGTGCCGGTGCTCTTCGGCGTGGTCGGCGGCGAACGACCGGGCGGCCTGGTCTGGCTGGGCATCGTGCTCGCCGCACCCGCGATCTGGCTGGTCTCCTCGGTACCGCCCACCCCCGAGGACGACTCGACCCCGCTGCGCGACGGCCTGCTCGACGGAGTGCTGGCGGGACTCGGGTTCGGGCTCCTGTTCGCCTGCATCGGCCAGGTGCCCCGCGAGTCGGGCATGGTGCCGCTCGCGTTCACCCAGCTGGTGTCGGTGCCGGCCGTGGTGCTGCTGGCGACGGCGCTGCACGCGGACTGGGTTCCTCGCGACCGCGCAGTCGGCTGGGCCGCCCTCACCGGACCGCTCGGTGGCTCCGCCAACCTGTTGTTCCTGCTGGCCACCCAACGCGGCTACCTGACCGTGTCCGCCGTCCTGACCTCGCTCTACCCGGCCTCCACCGTGGTGCTGGCCGCCCTGGTCCTCCGGGAGCAGATCCACCGCGCCCAGGCGGTCGGCCTGGCGCTGTGCGCCGTCACCGTCACCCTCGTGGCTGTCGGCTAGCGCCGACCAGGGCCTGGAACAGCCCGGCATCGGCGGCCACCTCCGGGTGCCACTGCACGCCCAGGCAGAACCGGTCCCCCGGTCGTTCCATCGCCTCCACGGTGCCGTCGTCGGCCCAGGCGACCGCGTTGAAGCCGGGGTGGTTCCGCACCGACTGGTGGTGGTGGCAGTGCACCCCGAGCTCGTCGGCACGCACCAGGTCGTGCAGCAGGCTCTCCTCGGCGACCCGCACCGGGACGTCACCGAACACGTCCGCGCCCGGGCTGTGGTGCTCGTGGCCGACCAGGTCGGGCAGGTGCTGCTCGAGCACTCCCCCCGCGCCGACCGCCATCACCTGCATGCCGCGACACACCCCGAGCGTCGGCAGCCGGATCTCGTCAGCCGCGCCCAGCAGCGCGAGCTCCCACTGGTCGCGGTCGCGGCGCGGGTCGCCGGCGGACGGATGGGCCGGCTCTCCGTACTCCGCCGCGGCGACGTCCGCCCCGCCCGCGATCACCAGCCCGTCGACCCGGGCGACCACCGCCCGTGCCGCCTCCTCGTACGGCGCCGAGGGCGGGAGCAGCACCGGGACGCCGCCGGCACGCTCCACCGACTCCGCGTACGACGTGGGCAGCAGGTCTGCGGCCTGGTCCCAGACGCCCCAGCGTGCCTGCTCCCGGTAGGTGCTGAGGCCGATCAGGGGGCGCATCTCAGACCGGCGTCACGTACGCGCCGCTGATCCCGCCGTCGACCAGGAACGTCGACGCGGTCATGAAGCTGGACTCGTCGGAGGCCAGGAACAGGACCGCATTGGCCATCTCCTCCGGCTCCCCGAACCGGCCCATCGGCACGTGCACCAGCCGCCGGGCCGCCCGCTCCGCGTCCGCCGCGAACAGCTCCTTGAGCAGCGGGGTGTTGACCGGCCCCGGACAGAGCGCGTTGACCCGCACACCCTCGCGCGCAAACTGCACGCCGAGCTCGCGGGTCATCGACAGCACGCCGCCCTTCGACGCCGAGTAGGAGATCTGCGACGTGGCGGCGCCCATCACCGCGACGAACGAGGCGGTGTTGATGATCGAGCCGCGCTTCTGCTCGAGCATGTAGGGAAGCGCCGCCTTGCAGCACAGGTAGACGCTGGTGAGGTTGACCTCCTGCACCCGCCGCCAGGCCTCGAGGTCGGTGTCGAGGATCGAGTCGTCCTCCGGCGGGGAGATGCCGGCGTTGTTGAACGCGATGTCCACCGAGCCGTAGGTCTGCTTCGCCGTGCGGAACAGTGCCTCGACCTGGTCCTTGTCGGTGACGTCGACGTGCACGTACGTCGTGCCGTCGAGCTCGGCCTCGACCTCGGAGCCACGCTCGTCGCTCAGGTCGCCGATGACGACGTGCGCACCCTCCTCGACGAAGCGGCGCACGGTCGCCAGCCCGATGCCGGAGCATCCGCCGGTGACCACCGCGACCTTGCCGTGCAGCCGTCCTGCCATCTGTCCCCTCCGGGTGGTCGAGCCTGCCGAAACCTTGTCGACCACCGGTGGTCGAGCCTGCCGAAACCTGGTCAACCACCGGTGGTCGAGCCTGTCGAGACCTAGTCGCTGGCGATGAAGACGTTCTTCTCCTCGGTGAAGGCGTTCGGCGCGTCGGGGCCGAGCTCGCGGCCGAGACCGGACTGCTTGAAGCCGCCGAACGGCGTCCAGTAGCGCACCGCCGCGTGCGAGTTGACGCTGAGGTTGCCGGTCTCGACCCCCCGCGCGACCCGCAGCGCCTTGCCGACGTCTCGTGTGAAGATCGAACCCGAGAGCCCGTACTCCGTGTCGTTCGCAAGACGCACGGCCTCCGCCTCGTCCTCGAACGGCATCACCGCGACCACCGGTCCGAACACCTCCTCGCGCCAGATCCGCTCCGCCGGGTCGTCGGACAGCACCACCGTCGGCGGCACCCAGAAGCCGTCGAGGTCCGGCGTCGGACCCGAGAAGGCGACCTCGACGTCGTCGAGGTACCCGGTGACCGTCGCCTTCTGCCTCGCCGAGATCAGCGGGCCCATCTCGCTGTCCGGGTCGCTTCCGGGGTCGGTGACCCGCATCCCCTTCACGGCCGTCTCGAGCCGGCCGAGGAACTCGTCGTGTACCGACCGCTCGACCAGGATCCGCGAGCGCGCACAGCAGTCCTGACCGGCGTTGTCGAAGACCGCGTACGGCGCCGTGGCGGCGGCCAGGGCGATGTCCGCGTCGGCGAAGACGATGTTGGCGCTCTTGCCGCCGAGCTCGAGAGTCACCCGCTTCACCTGCTCTGCGCAGCCCGCCATCACCTGCTTGCCGACCTCGGTCGAGCCGGTGAAGCAGACCTTGCGCACGGCCGGGTGCTCCACGAACCGCTGGCCCACCACGGAGCCCTTGCCGGGGATGACGGTGAAGACGCCCTCGGGCAGCCCGGCCTCGACCGCCAGCTCGCCGAGCCGGATCGCGGTCAGGGGCGTCAGCTCCGCCGGCTTGAGGACCACCGTGTTGCCGGCCGCCAGGGCGGGGGCGAAGCCCCAGCCGGCGATCGGCATCGGGAAGTTCCACGGCACGATCACGCCGACCACGCCGAGCGGCTCGCGGAACGTGATGTCGATGCCCCCGGCGACCGGGATCTGACGCCCGAAGAGCCGCTCCGGGGCCGCGGAGTAGTAGTTGAGGCAGTCCCGGACGTTGCCGGCCTCCCAACGCGCGTTGCCCAGCGTGTGGCCGGCGTTGCGCACCTCGAGCTCGGCCAGCTCCTCGACATGGGCGTCGACGACCGTGGCGAAGGCCCGCAGCAGCCGTGCCCGTTCCCCTGGTGCCACGTCGCGCCAGGCCTGGAAGGCCGCGGCGGCGCGCTCGATCAGCGCGTCGGTCTCCTCCGCGGAAGCGAGCGGGACCTCTGTGACCGGCTGGGCGGTTGCCGGGTTCAGGACGGTGTAGCGGCTGGTGGTCGAGCCTGTCGAGCGGTGTCCTGAGCTGGTCGAAGAGGCCATCCCCGCGTCACATCCGTTCGAAGCCGCGGCGCAGCTCCCAGTCGGTCACGGCGGACTCGAACGCGAGGAGCTCGACGTCCGCCATGTTCGTGTAGTGGTCGACGACCTCCTGGCCCAGGGTCTCCCGGGCCAGCGCGGAGCCCTGGAAGGCGTCGCGGGCCGCCCGGAGCGTGTGCGGCACCTTCGGCTTGTCCGAGGTGTAGGCGTTGCCGACCAGCGCGTCCTCGAGCTCCAGCCCCTTCTCGATGCCGCGCAGGCCGCCGGCCAGCATCGCCGCGAGCGCGAGGTAGGGGTTGACGTCGCCCCCTGGCACGCGGTTCTCCATCCGCGCGCCGCGGCCGTGTCCGACCAGGCGTACGGCGCAGGTGCGGTTGTCCTCGCCCCAGGCGATCGCGGTGGGGGCGAAGGAGCCGTCGGCGAACCGCTTGTAGGAGTTGACGTTAGGCGCGAACAGCAGCGTGAAGTCGGCCATGCTCGCCAGCACCCCGGCGACGAACGAGTCGTAGAGCGGAGTACGACGCCCGTGCCCCTCGCCCGCGTCGTCCCAGAACACCACCTCGTCGTCGGTGCCGCGCAGGGACAGGTGGATGTGGCACGAGCTGCCCTCGCGCCCGTCGTACTTGGCCATGAACGTGAGCGACCTGCCGTGCAGCGACGCGATCTCCTTGGCCATCGTCTTGTAGACCGCGTGGTTGTCCGCGGTCACCACCACGTCGTCGTACAGGAAGCCGATCTCGTGCTGGCCGAAGTTGCACTCGCCCTTCGCGCCCTCGACGTTCATGCCGGCGGCGTACGTGCTGTTGCGGATGTCGCGCAGCAGCGGCTCGACCCGGGAGGTGCCCAGGATCGAGTAGTCGACGTTGTACTGGTTCGCCGGCGTGAGCCTTTGGTAGTTCGCCGCATGGGCCGACTCGTAGGTGTCCTCGAAGACGATGAACTCGAGCTCGGTGCCGGCCAGCGCCACGTAACCCATGTCCGCGGCCTTGTCGACCTGCGCCTGGAGGATCGCCCGCGGCGACTGCACCACCGGCCTGCCGTCCGGCCACGCCAGGTCGCACTGCACCATCACCGTCGCCGGCAGGTGCGGCAGCACCCGGATCGTCTCCGGGTCGAGCACGAACTCCATGTCGCCGTACCCCTGCTCCCACGAGGTGATCGCGTAGCCGTCGACAGTGTTCATGTCGATGTCGACGCCGAGCAGGTAGTTGCAGCCCTCGGTGCCGTGGCCGAGTACCTCGTCGCGGAAGTAGGCACCGTGCAGGCGCTTGCCCTGCAGCCGCCCCTGCATGTCTGTGAACGCGACCACCACGGTGTCGATCTCCCCGGTGTCGATCCGTGCCGTCAGCTGCTCCACGCTCAGGTGGCGGTCGTTGCGCATGCTTGCTCCCTCATCCCAGCAGGCCGCGCAGCAGCGCGCCCGTGTCGTCGCAGTGGTGCTCCATCTCGCGCCGTGCCCGCGAGGAGTCCCGGGCGAGGATCGCCTCGACGATCCTGGCGTGCTGCGCGTCGGAGTGCTCGATGTTCGTCGGCAGCACCGGGATCGCGGTGAGCATCTCGTGCAGGGACGCCTGGACCGACGTGACTGCCTCGATCAGCCTCCGGGAGCCGGTGACGGTGGCGATCGTCAGGTGGAAACGCGAGTCGGCCTGCCGGTGCGCCGCCGGCGCGCTAGCACCGGCGACTGCCTCGTGGGCCCGCTCCAGGGCCTGGCGCGAGGCGTCGGACAGGTCGGTGCCGGCGGCCAGCTGCGCGGCACCCGGCTCGACCAGGCGCCGGAACTCGAGCGCGTCCAGCCAGTCCAGCCGCCGCGACGCCGTCCGGCGCGCCGAACCGCGGGTCGGGAAAGTCGGCTTGAGCGTGACCACCGTCCCGCCCCCACGTCCTCGACGTGTCTGTACCAGTCCGGCCTCCCGGAGCGCCGCCATCGCCTCCCGGAGGGTGGCCCGGGAGACGTTCATCCGCTCCGCCAGCTCGCGCTCCGGAGGCAGCGTGCTGTCCCGCGGGTAGACCCCCAGCCGGATCGCCGTACCCAGCTGTTCCACGCAGGCTTCGAACGCGTGGTGGCCGCGGACCGGACGGAGCACCGCCTCGCCGAGGCTGGCGGGCTCGCGCTCCGCGGGGGGCTCGGGCGCCGGGTGGGGGGCGGCGGTCACGTGCGCCAGTCTCACGACGCATCGCGCGTCGCGTCAATGGTCTGAGTTCAAACCTTTTTTTACGCCAGCCGTAGACGTCCCGATCCCGCCGGGTCTAGCCTCCCGGGGAACGCCCCTCTCAGCCCAGGAGTGCCCATGTCAGACGCCACCAGGGATGCAAGCGGACTCTCGGCGGACGACCAGCTGCTCGCCAAGCTCGGGTACAAGCAGGAGCTCAGCCGTTCGTGGTCCGGCTTCTCGAACTTCGCGATCTCGTTCTCGATCATCTCGATCCTCGCCGGCTGCTTCACCACGTTCGGCCAGGCCTGGAACAACGGCGGCCCGGTCGCGATCTCGTGGGGCTGGCCGATCATCTCGACCTTCATCCTGATCATCGCCTTCTGCATGGCCGAACTCGCGTCGGCCTACCCGACGGCGGGCGGGATCTACTGGTGGGCTGCCAAGCTGGGCGGCCCCGGCTGGGGCTGGTTCACCGGCTGGTTC
>Ga0207648_10000572_pt1 | contig 41310 bp, 23 predicted proteins | sample KBSMisM32_FD_184310 | JGI IMG/M metagenome (GOLD analysis project Ga0207648, IMG submission 184310) | Miscanthus rhizosphere microbial communities from Kellogg Biological Station, Michigan, USA - KBS Miscanthus M3-2 (SPAdes) (version 2) | ecosystem: Host-associated > Plants > Roots >... | reverse complement strand
GGGTCCACGGCCACGGGCGCCGCCGGGGCCCCAGCGGCGGAATCGATCGGCCGCCCCGAAAACCCCATGGCGACGGTCGCGATCAACACGACCGCGGCGGCCAGCATCGAGGGGCGCGGGCGCGCCGCGCGCGAGCCGGCCGCGCCGCTGGGGAGCGCATCGGGGGCCAGGTCCGACGTGGGCGCGTCCGCGATGAGACAGGGCAGCTCCACCGTCGGCATGAGCGCGCGGGCCGCGCTGCCCGCGATCGTATGGCCGAGGCCGAGCTCGGACTGCAGGAACGCGAGCGGATCGTCCGTGTCCGCGACCGTCCCCGATTCCGTCGGCGAAAGCACGGGCGCGCTCCAGGCGGCACGATGCCGCGCCGCACGGCCGGCCAGCACGTCCTCGATGTCCTCCGCCATGGACTTGCCGTCCGGATACCGGTGGGCGGGATCCTTGGCCGTCGCCCGCGCGACGATGTCGTCCACGGCGGCGGGGATCTCCGGCCGCAGGAAGGAGGGCAGCGGCGGGTACTGGCGGACCACGCGCACGAGGATCGTCGGGATGTTCTCGGCGGCGAAGGCGGCGCGGCCGAGGAGGAGGAAGTACAGGACGGCGCCCAGCGCGAACAGGTCGGAGCGCCCGTCCACGGCGCGGCCCAGGGCCTGCTCGGGGGACATGTAGAGCGGAGTGCCGAAGAAATGCTTGCCCGGCGTCAGGTTTCCCTGCTCCTGGGCCAGGCGGGCGATGCCGAAGTCGAGGATCTTGGGCTCGCCCGAGGCCAGGAGCACGATGTTCGCGGGCTTGACGTCGCGGTGCACGACACCCTGGCCGTGCGCGTGGTGCAGCGCCTCCGCCACCCGCTGCGCGATGCGCAGGGCCTCCGGCCAGGGCAGGGGAGAGCCCGGCGTCACGAGGGCGGAGAGGGGCTGGCCTTCCAGGTGCTCGAGGGCGATGAAGAGCGTCCCCGATTCCGGATCGCGGCCGACGTCGTGGACGACCACGATGTTCGGGTGGGAGAGGCGGGCCGCGATCTGCGCCTCCGCGAAGAACCGCCGCTCGAATTCCTCTCGCTCGTGGGGCGTCACCGGGAAGGCGAGCTGGATGGCCTTGAGCGCGATGGTCCGCCCGAGCACGGTGTCGAGGGCCTCGTAGACGACGCCCATCATCCCGCGCCCGATCTCGCGCCGGATGTCGTAGCGCCCGATGGTGGCGGGCGGGCCCAGTTCCCGGATCAACATCGACTCCACTAGACCATGGGCCACCCGCGGCCGGGTTCCGCGCTCTCGGGAATGCCGGACGCGCGTGAGCCGGGTCACATCCGGCGGCCCCGACGCATGCGCAACCCAACGGTTGCATTTGCCCCGATCTCCGGCCTAACATGCAACCAGGAGGTTGCCTCATGCCCACGGCCCACGACGCCGGCACCGATCGCATCGAGAAGACGATCCTTCTGCACGCGCCCCGGGCGCGCGTGTGGCGCGCCCTGACCGACCCCGTGCAGTTCGGGCAGTGGTTCGGGGCCAGGATGCCCGCCGTTCCCTTCGCGCCCGGCCGGACCGCCCGCGCCCCCATCACCCATCCGGGGTACGAGCACGTGACCCTGGAGATCACCATAGAGAAGATGGAGCCGGAGCGGCTGTTCTCCTGGCGCTGGCACCCCGGCGCCGTCGATCCCAAGCGGGACTACTCGAAGGATCCCACCACCCTGGTCGTCTTCACCCTGGAGGAAGCGCAAGGGGGAACCCTCCTCACCGTCGTGGAATCCGGCTTCGACCAGGTGCCTTCCGCATACCGCGCCACCGCCTTCCGCGGCAACGACGCAGGCTGGGCCGCGCAGGTGAAGAACATCGAGCGCCATGTCGCCGCCCCCCCGGCGTAGGGCGGCGCCCCGGCGCACGGCCGTCACCGGGGCGGCGCCGATCTTCGCGGCCCTCGGGGACGAGACGCGCCTGCGCCTGGTCTCCCGGATGTGCGCGGGCGGGCCGCTCTCCATCGTCCAGCTCACCATGGGCTCCGGCGTCACCCGCCAGGCCGTGACCAAGCACCTTCACGTGCTGGCGGAGGCGCGGCTGGTGCGCGATTCGCGCGAGGGCCGCGAACGTCGCTGGGAGCTCGATCCGTCACGCCTGGACGAGGCCCGCCAGGCCCTCGACGTCATCTCGCGGCAATGGGACCACACCCTCGGTCGACTGAAGGAGTTCCTCGAACGCAGCGGTCGCTAGAAGCCCGGAGGGCGCTCGTCCGCGACCGCGAACGCGCGCTCCAGCGCGATCCCCACGCGTCCCAGCAGTCCCTCGTCGAAGAGGCGGCCGATGATCGTGATCCCGTGAGGCACGCGCCGCTTGGGGTCGAACTTCGGCAGGGGATGCTCGGGGTCGGGCGCCCAATCGCTGCGGGCCTGTCCCACCTCGACGAACCCGGCGCGCAAGGTGAGCGAGGGATGGCCGGTCTGGTTCGAGATCGTGAGCATCTCGTCGCGCAGCGACGGCACGAGGAGCAGGTCGACCTTCTCGAACACCCGCGCCATCTCTTGCGCGACGAGGCGGCGCATGCGATCGGCCTGGACGAGGTCGACCGCGGAAAGGAAGCGGGCCTGCCGGAAGATGTTCGGCCAGGCGTCGGGCACCTGCATCTTGAGCTGGTCCACGCCGCCGGTCAGGGTCAGCTCCTCGAACGCGGCCGCCGCTTCCGCGAACAGGATCGTGTTGAGCGATCCGTAAGGCCAGTCCGGGAGGGCGACCTCGACCGGGACGAGCCCCACCTTGCGCGCCGTCTCCAGGGCGGCGCGGTCCACGTCGGTGGCGGGGGACTCGGCCATCCATTTCGGGAAGTAGCCGAGCTTGAGCCCGCCGATGTTCGCGGCGGCATCGAAGTCGAGCCGGCTGGGCACGCTGGCCACGTCGCCGGCGTCCGGGCCCGAGATCGCGCGCAGCACGAACAGCGTGTCTTCGACGTAGCGCGCCATGGGGCCGAGCTTGTCCAGCGACCAGCACAAGGTCATCGCACCCGTGCGGGGCACGCGTCCGTAGGTCGGGCGCAGGCCGACCACGCCGTCGCGCATGGCGGGGGCGATGATGCTGCCGCCCGTCTCGCTGGCCATCGCGAAGGCGACGCACGCGGACGCGGTGGCCGCCCCCGGTCCCGCGCTGCTGCCGGAGGCGCCCTCTTCGAGGAGCCAGGGGTTCTTGGTCTCGCCTCCGAACCAGATGTCGTTGAGGGCGAGCGCGCCCAGGCTCAGCTTCGCCACCAGGACCGCGCCCGCGCGGTGCAGGCGCTCCACGACGGCGGCGTCCTTGGCGGGGACACGGTTGCGGAAGGGCTCGGCCCCGTAGGTGGTGGCGATGCCGGCGGTATCGACGAGGTCCTTCGCGCCCCAGGGGATGCCGTGCAGCGGCCCCAGGTAGCGGCCGGCCGCGATCTCCGTGTCCGCCTTCTTCGCCTGCGCGAGCGCGAAGTCGCGCGTGAGGGTGATGGTCGCGTTGATCTTCGCCTGGAACCGCTCGAGCCGGTCGAGGTAGATCCGCGTGAGCCGCTCGGATGTCAGCGCGCGCGCTTGGATCCAGCGCGAGAGGTCGCGGACGCCGGCGTACGCGATGTCCTCGTCCTTGGCAGGCAGTGGGCGAGCGGGGGCGCTCGTGCGCACGAATCGGTCTCGTGCGGGACCCACGACGACACCGGGGATGGCCGGGTTCCAGCGGCTGGCCGGGGCCAGCGTGGGATCCAGCGCGACCTTGCGCGGCCCCGTGCGGCGCTCGTACAGCGGCGCCATCGAGACGCGCCAGTTGCCCGCGGCCTGGGTGCGCTCGTCCGGGGTGAACGTCACCTGCATCAGCTTTTCCGCCTCCGCGATGGTGGCGGGCGTGATCTCAGGGCCCACGGAAGGGCCGGTCCCGAACGCGGGGGGCATGCCGGGTGGCGTGGCCGGAGCTGGAGAGGGCGCCTGCGGGTCGGCGCTCGCGCAGACGGTGCGGGCCAATGCCGCGCTGGCCAGGCCGAGCGCGGAACCCTTCAGGAACTGGCGGCGTGGTGTGCTCATGGGCGGGATTCTGCCACGCGTCCATGCGTACCAGACGTATGGCATAGAAATGGCATATGGCGTGCCATAATAGTGACATGAAGGCTACCATCGACAAGGCGGGTCGCGTGGTCATACCGTCCGAGATGCGCCGGCGGGCCGGTTTGCCGCCCGGCACGGAGCTGGAGATCCTCCTCGAAGACGATGGGTCCGTCCGGCTCGTGCGCGACGTTCCCGGCCCGCGCCTGCAGCGCGTTGGCCGGCGCCTGGTGGCGCGGCCGACGGCCCGGCGCGACCGGCAGCCGGCCGTGGACGTGGCGGCCCTGGTCGACGAAGAGCGCAGCCGCTGGCCGTGGTAGCACGGCCGGCCGTCCTGAAGGGCGCGTTCCTGGATACGAGCGTGCTCCTGGCCGGCCTGATCGATCTCGGCGCGCCGGCCGCCGGAGCCCAGCGCCTGTTCGACGCCGTGGCCGCCGGCCGTCTGGGCCGCCCGCGCACGGCCTGGCATTGCTGTCTGGAGTTCCATGCCGTCGCGACGCGGCTCCCGCAGGAGTTCCGGCTCAAGCCCTCGGATGCCGCGACGCTGCTCGAGGCCGAGGTATTGGCGCGGTTCGACGTCGTGGACCTGCCGGCGGGACGCCGCCTCGCGTTCCTGGCCGCCAGTGGCCGAGAGAGCATCGCGGGCGGCCGCATCTACGACACGCACATCGCCGCCGTCGCGCGAGCCTCGGGAGCGCGCGCGGTCGTGACCGACAACCCCCGCGACTTCACTCGGCTCGAGGCAGTTGGGGTTCTGGTCCTCGATGCCGCGGCAGCGGTGCGACTTCTGGGCCTGGGCCGTGGTGGCCCGCGCCGTCCCTCATAAGTAAGGTCCAAGCTCGTCCGGCCCTCTTTTCCGGCCCTTTTCGCGATCTGACTTTACATAAGATATCTTATCGGAAGTAACGAGAGGCCTCACTCGGCCAGCGTGAACCGCCCGCCATCGACCTCTCGGTCTCTACCACCGGTGTCTTCAAGAAGTTGCGCGCTCGCGCTTCGCTCGCTCCGCGCCGGACCTTCGGGCTAGACTAGCTCTCCACGGAAGCACTCCGGGGGGAACTTCCGTCGGCCGAGGGCGGCCGTGCCAGGCGAGCAACCATGACGACCGCGCTCCTCAGGGTCAGCGTCGGGAGTGCGCTCGTCGCCGTCCTCCTCCAGCGCCCGGAAGCCGTGGCCCAGGGCGCCGGCCAGACCCGCCGCTTCGATCGCGGCCTCCTCCGGCCGGACGGCACCGCCGTCAACGATCCGCACCCCGAGTTCTATTTCACCCGCGCCGCCTACACCGGCTACTGGAGCCGGAACTGGGCCATCGACTACCCGAAGGCCGACCGCCAATTCATGATGGGGGTCCGCCGCCTGCTGACCCACCTGGACGCCTCACCCGACGAGCACCCGGTGCGGCTGGACGACCCCGACCTCAACCGGTTCCCGTTCCTCTACGCGGTCGAGGTCGGCCGCATGTCGCTCACCGAGCCCGAGGTCCTGGGCCTGCGGCGGTACCTGCAGGCGGGCGGGTTCCTGGTCGTGGACGACTTCTGGGGCACGCGCGAATGGGCGAACTTCGAGGACGAGATCCGGCAGGTCCTGCCCGGCTGCACGATCATCGACCTGCCGCGAGACCATCCGGTGTTCAGCGCGTTCTACGACATCCGCGAGTTCTACCAGGTGCCGAACGTCGGCAACGCGATGGCCGGCCGCACGTGGGAGAAGGACGGCTTCACGCCGTTCTACCGCGGCATCCAGGATGACAAGGGACGGCTCATCGTCGCCATCAACGCGAACACGGACCTGGGCGACGCCTGGGAATGGGCGGAAGTGCCCGAGTACCCGCTCAAGTATTCGACCTTCGCCTACCAGATGGGGGTGAACCTCATCGTCTACTCGATGAGCCACTGATCCCCCATGGCCCCCTGGATCGAGACGGTCTTCGAATTCCTCTTCAAGTACCGTCCCTTCCTCTTCCAGAAGGGCCGGTTCGTGATGGCCCCTCCGTGGCTGGCGGTGGTCGTGCTCGTGGCGGGCGCGGCCGCGGTGGTGATCAGCTACCAGCGCGCGAAAGGCGGCACCGGGCGCGCGACGCGGGTGACCCTCGCCGTCCTGCGCACGGCCGCCCTCGCCCTCGTCCTCTTCTGCCTCTGCCGTCCGGCTCTCGTCCTCTCCACGGTCGTCCCGCAGCAGAGTTTCCTGGGCGTGCTCGTGGACGATTCCCAGAGCATGCGCATCGCGGACGACGGCGAGACGCGCGGACAGGTCGCGGCGCGCAGCTTCGGTCCGCAGGCCCCGCTCCTGAAGGCCCTCGCCGATCGCTACAAGCTACGGCTCTTCCGCTTCTCGGAGACGGCGGAGCGGGTTCCCAGCACGACCGACCTCACCTTCGATGGCGCCCGCACGTCGCTCACCCAGGCCCTCGAGCGCGCGAGCCAGGAGCTCTCGTCCGTTCCCCTGGCCGGCCTCGTGCTGGTGACGGACGGCGCGGACAACGCGGATGCCGACGTCGGGGACCTGCTCCCCCGCCTGCGCGCGCGCGCCGTCCCCGTGTTCACGGTCGGCCTCGGGCGCGAGCGTTTCGCGAAGGACGTCGAGCTGACGCGCGTCGACGTTCCCGCGTCCGTCCTCAAGGGCACCTCCGTCACCGCCGAGGTGCGGGTGGCCCAGCGCGGCCTGGGTGGCCAGAAGGTCCAGCTCCAGGTCGAAGACGCGGGACGCGTGTTGCAGACGCAGGAGATCACGCTGCCCGCGGACGGCGAGTCGGCGGCCGCGCGCGTGCACCTCACCGCTTCCGAGGCCGGGCCGCGCACGTTCCGCTTCCGCATCGCGCCCCAGCCCGGCGAGCCCATCGCCCAGAACAACCAGCAGGACGTGCCCATCGAGGTGGCCGACCGCCGCGAGAAGATCCTCTACTTCGAAGGTGAGCCCCGCTTCGAGCTGAAGTTCATCCGCCGCGCCGTGGCCGAGGACAAGAACCTGCAGGTCGTCTGCCTGCAGCGGACCTCGCAGAACAAGTTCCTCCGCCTGGACGTGGACGACGCGGACGAGCTGGCGGGCGGGTTCCCCAAGACGCGCGAGGAGCTCTTCAAGTACCGCGGCATCATCCTGGGCAGCGTGGAGGCGGGCTTCTTCACCGCGGACCAGCTGCGCATGATCGCGGAGTTCGTCTCCCAGCGCGGGGGCGGCCTCCTCACCCTGGGCGGGCGGCACTCCTTCGCCGAAGGCGGATACGCGCCGACGCCGCTGGCGGAGGTGCTCCCGGTGGTGTTCGAGGAGGGACGCGACGCGAAGCAGCCCTTCTTCGCGGAGATGAAGGTCGAGCCCACGCCGTTCGGGATGACCCACGGCGTGACCCAGCTCGCCGCTACCGAGGAGAAGAGCGCGGAGAGATGGAAGACGCTGCCTCCCCTCTCGACCCTCAACCCCATCCGCCGCACCAAGCCGGGGGCGGTGAGCCTCCTCCTCGGCCGCGGCGAGGGCCTGCCCGGCGCGCAGGTCGTCCTCGCCTACCAGCGCTACGGGGCGGGCAAGGCGCTGGCCTTCACCGTGGACGATTCGTGGCTGTGGCAAATGCACGCGGACATGCCGCTCGAGGACATGACGCACGAGAACCTGTGGCGGCAGCTCCTGCGCTGGCTCGTGAGCGGCGTGCCGGGACCGGTCACGGTGTCGGTCTCTTCCCCGCGCACGGCGCCCGGCTCCCCCGTCACCATCCTGGCCACGGTCACGGACGCGACGCACCTCAAGGTCAACGACGCGCAGGTCGTCGCCCGCGTGAAGGACCCGGCGGGCGCGGAGCGCGAGGTGCCCCTCGAATGGACGGTGGGCAAAGACGGCGAATACGCGGGACGCTTCACGCCGCCGGACAAGGGAGCCTACGAGGTCCGCGTCGAGGCCGAACGCGCCGGCCAGACCCTGGGCAGCGAGACGGCGCAGGTGCAGGCCGCGGACCTGGCCACGGAGTATTTCGGAGCGGAGATGCGCCGCCCGCTCCTGGAGCGGATCGCGGAGGAGACGGGCGGACGCTTCTACACGCCGCGGACGGTGCCCGCGCTGGCGGAGGACGTCAAATATGGCGGGGGCGGGGCCACCGTGCAGGAGACGCGGCCGCTGTGGGACATGCCCGCGCTCTTCCTCGCGATCGTCGCCCTCGTTTCCGCGGAGTGGGCCTACCGCAAGGCGCGAGGCCTGGCATGAGCGGGACTCTCCGCCGCGCGCTCCTGTGCGCCGTCGCCCTCTCCGCGTCCTGGGCTCGCCCGGTGGCGGCAGACGAGAGCCATCTCGTGATCGTGGTGGGCCTGGGCGGCGAGCCGAAATACACCGAGGCCTTCCACGAGCTCGCCGTCCGCATGATCCAGGCCGCGGAGAAGAAGATGGGCGTCGCGGCCGCGAACATCGCCTACCTCGGGGAGAAGGCCACGTATCCCACGCTGCCCGTCTACAAGGGCCGCGCTTCGCGCGAGGCCGTGCAGAAAGTGCTGGGAGAGATCGCCCAGACCGCGGGCCCGGGCGACCTCGTGTTCATCCTCCTCATCGGCCATGGCGGCTCCCAGGCCGGCGAGTCGCGGTTCAACCTGCCCGGGCCGGACATGACCGCCGCCGATTTCGCGCCCCTCCTGGCCGCGCTGGGCCGCCAGGAGGTCGTCTTCGTGAACACGGCCAGCGCCAGCGGCGATTTCGTGAAGGCCCTCAGCGCGAAGGGCCGCACGATCGTGACCGCGACCAAGAGCGCGATGGAGCGCAACCAGACGGAATTCCCCAGCTACTTCGTCCAGGCCTTCACCGAGGATGGAGCGGACGCGGACAAGGACCAGCGGGTGTCCGTGCTGGAAGCCTTCACCTACGCGCGGCGCGAGGTCGAGCGCTTCTACGAGAAAGGCCACCTCCTGGCCACCGAACACGCCGTCCTCGACGACAACGGCGACGGCACCGGCAGCTCCGTGCCCGATCCCGCGACGGGCGACGGCGCGGTGGCACGCCGCGTCTTCCTCGGCGGCGGCGAGAGCACCGCCGATGGCGCGGCCGCTTCCGCCGACCCGCGCCTGGCCGAGCTGCGCCGGCAGCGCCGCGCGATCGAGGAAAAGATCGGCGCCCTCAAGGCCCGCAAGGACGCGATGGAGACGGCGCAATACGAAGACGAGCTGGAGAAGCTGCTGGTAGAGCTGGCGCGCAGCGAAGCCGCCTTGCGCCAGAAGGAGGGCAGCCGATGAGCGCCCGCTTCGCGCGGCTCGGCCTCGCCCTCCTCGCCCTGGCCGCGGTGGGCGGCGGGCCCGTCCATACGGTGCAGGCCCAGGACGCGGCGTCCGCCTTGCGCTCGGGTGACTATGACGCGGCGATCCTCCTGCTCCAGCGCCAGGCGAAGAAGGAGCCGCGCGCGGCGGCGGCCCATCGCCTGCTCGTGCGCACGCTGGCTGAGGTCGGCCGCTACGCCGATGCGGAGGAGGAGGCGAAGACCTTCCAGGCGGCCAACCCGCGCTCGCCCGAGCTGCTCACCAGCCTGGGCGAGATCCTCGCCACGCGCGGACGCCACACGGAGGCGGAGTCCGCTTTCAAGAAGGCGCTCGCGGGAGGCGCATCCGACGCCCTGACCGCGGAAGTGGACCTGGCGGCTCTCCGCCTCGCCCGCGGCGAGCGCGACGAGGCCATGCGCGGCTTCCACCGGCTCATCGACGCCTACAACCAGGCGTCTTCGCTCTCCTCCGAGCAGCTGGCGGCGGTGGCACGGGCCTGCTGGGCCCTGGGCGCGGACGACCCTCAGCTGTTCAAGGACGCCCTCAAGGCCTTCGACGAATCCATCGCCGCCGATCCCGACAACGTGGACGCCCGCGTCGACCTCGCCTCCCTGTTCCTCGAGAAGTACAACCGCACCGACGCCGCCTCCGCGGCAAAGGAGGCGCTGGACCGCAACCCTTCCCATCCGGGAGCGCTCCTGGCCATGGCCCGCGTGCTCGATGCGGACGGCGCGCCGGGCGCGCTGGAGATGCTGGAGCGGAGCCTGAAGGTGAATCCGGCCTTCGAGCCGGCCCGCGTGTTCCTGGCCGAGGTCCGGCTGGACCAGGAGGACTACGCGGCCGCGGCCCTCGAGTCGGAGCGCGTGCTCGCGGACAACCCCTCTTCCCTGCCCGCCCTCTCGACCCTGGCTGCGGCGCGCCATTTCCAGGGCGACGAGGCCGGATACGACGCGACGCGCAAGCGCGCCCTCGCCCTCAACCCGCGGGCGGCCGAGCTCTACAACCGGCTGGCCGAGCTCAGCGCGCGCAACCGCCTCTACCGGGAGGCCGCGGACTTCGCGCAGCAGGCGGTGGCCCTCGACCCGCGCACGTGGCGCGGGCTCGGCATCCTCGGCCTCAACCAGCTCCGGCTGGGCGCGATCGAGCCCGGGCGCCAGAGCCTGGAGGCCTCCTTCAAGGGCGATCCCTACAACGTCTGGATCAAGAACACGCTCGATCTCCTGGACACGTTCCCGAGATACAAGGAGACGCGTTCGGAACACTTCCAGATCCTCCTGCACGGCAAGGAGGCGGCCCTGCTCGCGCCCTACACCGCGGAGCTGGCCGAAGACGCCTACGCGCACCTCTCCGCCCGCTACGGCTACCGGCCCGAAGGCCCCGTGCGCGTCGAGGTCTATCCCGACCACGCCGACTTCTCCGTCCGCACCGTGGGACTCGCCGGCCTCGCCGGCCTGGGTGCGTGCTTCGGGCCCGTGCTCGCCATCGATTCACCCTCCGCGCGCGAGGTCGGCCAGTTCAACTGGGGCTCGACCCTCTGGCACGAGATCGCGCACACGTTCACGCTCGGCATGACCGGCAACCGCGTGCCGCGCTGGTTCACGGAAGGCCTTTCCGTGCACGAGGAGCATCGCGCGCGCCCGGGCTGGGGCGACGACGTGACCGTGGAGTTCATCCGCGCCCTGAAGGCGGGCGAGCTCCTGCCCCTGGGTGACCTCAACCGCGGCTTCATCCGGCCGAAGGGGCCCGAGCAGGTCGCGATCTCGTATTTCCAGGCCTCACTGGTCGTGGAGTGGATAGAGTCCCAGCGCGGCTTTCCCGCCGTGGTCGCGCTGTTGAAGGCCTACGGCGACGGGCGGAGCACCGAGCAGGCCTTCCAGACCGTGCTCGGCACCACCCTCGAGGACTTCGACAAGGCCTTTTTCGCGCAGCTCGAGCAGCGCTTCGCGGGACCCCTGGCCGCCATCCGTCCCGGGGAGAAGACGGTCGTCCTCGGACCGGCCGCGCGCCTGGCGCCCGCGGACCTGGAAGCGCGGGCCAAGGCGGACGCCGGCGACTTCGAGGCCCAGCTCGCGGCGGGGACCGCCCTCTTCCATGCGGGCAAGCGCGCGGAGTCCGTCCCCTATTTCGAGCGTGCGCAGTCGCTCTTCCCCGAGTTCGCGGGACGCGAGAGCCCGCACTTCTACCTGGCCGCGATCTACAAGGACCAGGGCAAGACGGCCGAGGCCCTGCGCGAGCTGCAGCAGCTCACTGCGATCTCGGACAGCCACTATCGCGGCCAGCTCGAGCTGGCGCGCCTGCTCGAGGACCAGGGCGACCTCGCGGGGGCGGCCAGGTCCCTGGATCTCGCGATCTACATCTCGCCCTTCGAGGCCGCCGTCCACGAGAAGCGAGCGGCCCTCGCCACCCGTCTCGGCGATCGCGCGGGGGTCGTGCGCGCGCGGCGCGCGCTGGTCGCCCTCGATCCCGTGGACAAGCCCGAGGCCCTGTACCAGCTCGCCTTGGCGCTGGCGGAGGCCGGTGACGCGGCGGCGGCGCGGCGCGAGGTCCTGCACGCCCTCGAGATCGCGCCGCGCTTCCAGCGCGCCCAGGAGCTGCTGCTCCGCCTGCACGAGAGCCGCACCGGGGGCGCCACCCGATGAAGACGACGGCGGCGGTCCTCCTCGTCCTCGGCGCGGCCGCGGTCTTCGCGGCCGGGGACGGCTACGATCCTCCGGCCGTGGACTACAAGAACATGCCCTACAACGGGCGCTTCACCTTCGTGCGCCTGCGCTTCCAGCCCTCGGACTGGGGGCCGGGACGGTACATGTGGGGCCTCGACTTGAAGTGGAACCACGACTACCCGCGGGCCGAAGCGCACTTCATGAAGATGCTGCAGGAGCTGACGACGCTCGACCCGAACCAGGACGGCGGCAACATCCTGGCCCTGGACGATCCCGAGCTCTTCAAGTATCCCGTCGCCTACATGTGCGAGCCCGGGTTCTGGACCCTGACCGACAAGGAAGCCGCCGGCCTGCGCGCCTACCTGTCCAAGGGCGGGTTCCTGATCGTCGACGACTTCGTGGGGCGCCATTTCACGAACTTCGCGGAGCAGATGCGAAAGGTCCTTCCCGCCGGCCAGCTCGTGGAGATCCCCAACGACCACCCGGTGTTCGACTCGTTCTTCCGGGTGGAGGACCCGCGGGCCTTCCCGCATCCCTACTTTCGCGTGTCCCCGACCTATCTCGGCGTATTCGAGGACAACGACCCCTCCAAGCGCCTCATGATGATCGTCAACTACAACCAGGACGTCAGCGAATACTGGGAGTGGTCGGACACGAACATCAATCCCATCGACCTGAACAACGAGGCCTACAAGTTGGGAGTCGATTACGTGATCTATGGGATGACCCACTGATGGGGTTTCAGGGGGGGAGCCCGCGAAGGGGCAAGATGGTGGCATGGGCCGGCCCAAGCGAGGACCCGCGGCGATGGCGCAGGTGCACCATCGCGAATGACGTGCACGATGCGCCTAGGCGAACCGACCAGTGAGCGCGCAGCCGCCCGTTGGCGGCGGCGCGCGACGGGGGGTTTCAGGGGGGGAGTTGACGCCGACCGCAATGGGGCGTCAATTCCCCCCCTGAGATAAAAGACAGGGAGCGACATGACAGCAGAGAGCATTACGCAAGCCGGCTCGGACGACGTCGCCCTCGCCGAGCGCATGCAACAAGGGCGCGAGCGCATCGTCCGCGAGCTGCGCAAGCTGATCGTCGGCCAGGACGACGTGATCGAGCAGGTGCTGATCTCGCTGTTCGTGGGCGGCAACAGCATCATCACGGGCGTGCCCGGCCTGGCCAAGACCCTGATCATCCACACCCTGGCCCAGGTGCTGGACCTCAAGTTCTCGCGCATCCAGTTCACGCCGGACCTGATGCCGTCGGACATCACGGGGACGGACATCATCCAGGAGGACCCCGAGACCGGCCGCCGCCATCTCGTCTTCGTGCCCGGCCCGATCTTCAGCCACATCGTCCTGGCCGACGAGATCAACCGCACGCCGCCCAAGACGCAGTCCGCCCTCCTGGAGGCGATGCAGGAGCACCGGGTGACCGTGCAGGGCAAGACCTACACCCTGGAAGAGCCCTTCTTCGTGTTCGCCACCCAGAACCCGATCGAGCTGGAAGGCACCTATCCCCTGCCGGAGGCGCAGCTCGACCGCTTCATGTTCGACATCGTCATCGACTACCTCCCGCTGGAGGAAGAGATGAAGGTGGTGGCCTCGACCACCGCCACCCAGGACCTGCGCTTCGAGCGCGCGGTGTCGGGCGCGGACATCGTGGCCTTCCAGGCCCTCGTGCGGCGCGTGCCCGTCGCGGACGAAGTGATCCGCTACGCGGTGGACCTGGCCCGCACCAGCCGCCCCTCCGGGCCCAATCCGCCCGAGTTCGTGAAGAAATGGGTGGAATACGGAGCCAGCGTCCGCGCCGCGCAGTATCTGGTGCTGGGCGGCAAGGCGCGCGCCCTGATGAACGGCCGCTACCACGTGAGCTTCGACGACATCCGGGCCCTGGCCTATCCCGTCTTCCGCCATCGCATCCTGACGAATTTCCACGCGGAGTCGGAGCGCATCACCAAGACGCGGGTGGTCGAGGAGCTGCTGGCCGCCGTTCCCGTTCCGCGATCCCGCATGTAGCGAGGAGAGTGATGAGCAGCGCCGAGACCCGCCGCGACGCCCCCGCGAGCCGCTTCCTCGCTCCGGAGGTCCTCGCACGCATCGGCAACATCGAGCTGCTCGCGCGCACGGTCGTGGAAGGGTTCGTGAGCGGCCTGCACAAGTCGCCCTACCTGGGCCGCTCCGTGGACTTCGCGGAGCACCGCGCCTACATGCCCGGCGACGACATCCGCCGCATCGACTGGCGCCTGTTCGGGCGGACCGACCGCTTCTACCTGAAGGAGTTCGAGGCCGACTCCAACACGGACCTCGTGCAGCTCCTCGACGTGTCGCGCTCGATGCGCTTCACCAGCCACTCGGTGACGAAGCTGGACTACGCGCGGTACCTCGTGGCCTGCCTGGCCTATCTCGCGCGCAAGCAGCGCGATCGCGTCGGGCTCGTGACCTTCGACGACGACGTGATCGACTTCGTGCCCCCTTCGGCCAAACACCTGCCCATCCTCCTGCACACGCTCGACCGCGCCGACCAGGCGCCGGCGAAGCGGGGCCAGGGGACGCTCGCACGCCCCCTGGACAAGGCGGGCGAGGCCTGCCATCGCCGCGGCCTGATGGTCCTCGTCTCGGACCTCTACGAGGACCCGCGGGCCGTGCTCGACGCCGTAGCCGTCTTGAGCCATCGCGGCAGCGACCTCATGGTCTTCCACGTCCTCGACCCGGCAGAGCTCGAGCTGCCCGAAGGCGAGCCCGCCGCCTACGAGGACCTCGAGAGCGGCGAGCGCATCCCCGTCGTGCCCGACTCCGTGCGCGAACGCTACCGCGCGCTGGTGTCCCTCCACATCTCCACGCTCTCGCGCGTGCTGGGCGAGAACCGGATCGACTACGGGCTCTTCGACACCTCGAAGCCGCTGGACCACGCGCTGGCGCGCTTCCTCACGCGCCGCGAGCGCCTGGCGCGGGTGCGCTGATGGGATTCCTCACCCCCGCCTTCCTGGCCGGCCTGGCCGCGCTGGCCATCCCGATCCTCGTGCACCTCACGAACCGGCCGCGCAGCGAGACCGTGCCCTTCCCGTCCCTGATGTTCCTGCAGAAGATCCCCTATCGCTCCGTGCGGAGACAGAGCCTGCGGAACTGGCTGCTGTTCGCGATGCGCTGCCTCGCCTTCGTCATCCTGGCCCTCGCCTTCGCGCGCCCGTTCTTCGGCCGCACGAGCCAGGCCGCCACCGTCCTCGCCGGCGCGAAGACACGCGTCGTGCTGCTCGATCGGTCCTACAGCATGGGGTACGCGGGGCGCTGGGCGCGCGCCGTGGACGCGGCGCGGCGCGCGGTGAGCGAGCCCGGCCCCCAGGACCGCGTGGCCCTCGTCCTCTTCGACCGCACCCCGGAGTCCGCGGGCGATCCGGCCGTCGATCGCTCCCCCGCCCTGGGCGCGCTCGCCGCCGCCCAGCCCGGTTTCGGCGTGACGCGCTACGCGCCCGCCTTCCGCCTGGCCCAGGAGATGCTCGACGGATCGACCCTGCCCGGGCGCGAGGTCGTGCTGATCAGCGATTTCCAGAAGGCGGGCTGGGAGGGGGCGGACGAGGTCCAGCTTCCGCCGTCCACGACCCTGACCTGGGTGGACGTCTCCGAGCGCGGCGCGTCCAACCTCGCCCTCACCGGCGTCGACACGGAGAGGGACTACGAGTCGGGGCGCGAGCGCGTCATCGCCTCCGCCCGCCTCGTGAACAAGGGGCCGCGTCCGGTCGAGGGGGTCGAGGTCGCCTTCGACGTGGACGGACGCACGGTGCGCCAGCAACGGGCGAGCCTGGGCCCGAACACATCGGCCACCGTGACCTTCGACCCCTTCCCGCTCCCCCCGACGCTCGCGCGCGCGACGATCCGCGTCACCCCCGATGCCCTGGCCCAGGACGACACGTTCCACTTCGTCCTCGCTCCCGGCGGCGATCTGCCCGTGCTCGTCCTCGAGAACGGCCCCCCGCGCGGCCGCAGCCTCTACGTCCAGCGCGCGCTGGCCATCGGCCATCGGCCGCGCTTCCGCGTGGAGGTGAAAGACGCGGCGCAACTGCAGCCCGACGACCTCCGCCCCGGCATGCTGGTCGTCCTCGATGACGCACCTCCCCCGCGCGGGACGGTGGCGAAACGCCTGCGTGAGTTCGTGGAGGCGGGAGGTGGCCTGCTGGTCGTCCTCGCCGACCAGAGCACACCCGCGGCCTGGACGGGCGACGTGGCCGCGCTCCTGCCCGGTCCTTTCGGTGCGGCTGTGGACCGCTCCTCCGATTGGGGCGCGACCCTCGCCTACGTCGACTACGGCCATCTCGTGTTCGAGCTGTTCCGCGGCCCGCACAGCGGCGACTTCTCGAGCGCGCGTTTCTTCCGCTATCGGAAGCTCGACGCGAAGGACGGCGTGCTCGCCCGCTTCGACGACGGCGCGGTCGCGCTCGCGGCCAAGCCCATGGGCAAGGGCCGGGTCCTCGTGTGGACGAGCAGCATCGATACGGCCTGGAACGACCTCGCCTTGCAGCCGGTGTTCCTGCCCTTCCTGCATCAGGTGGTGCGCTTCGCCGCCAGCCACGCGGAGTCTCCGGCCTGGCGCACCGTGGGAGAAGCCCTCGACCTTTCGCGCGATCCCGCCCTCCAGAAGGGGGGCGCCACCGCGCTCGCGCCCAGCGGAGAGCGCTCGGTCCTGCGCGCCGGGAGCAAGGGCCTCGAGCTCACCGCCCCCGGCTTCTACGAGGTCCGCGCGGCGGCGGGCGGCCCCCCGCTGGAGGTGGCCGCCGTCAACGTGGACCGCGCGGAATCCGATCTCGCGGCGATGGACCCGGAGGAGCTCGCGAGCGCGGTCACGCGCCTGCACCGTTCCTCCTCGGGCGCGCGCGCGGAAGCCGCCCTCACGACGGACGAGCAGGAGAGCCGCCAGGCGCTCTGGCGGTACCTCTTGATGGCCGCGTTCCTGCTGCTCGCGACGGAGACGGTCCTGTCCAACCGCCTCCCCGCGCGGGCCCGAGCCTTGGTGAAAGAGCCATGACCCACGCGAGCTACGACGAGCTGCGACGTGTCATCCACGGCGTGAGGCGGCGCTGGCGGCTGAAGATCGCCCTGCGTGGCGCCGCGCTCCTGGTCGCCGCGGGCCTCCTCACCTTCGCCGTGTCCGCCTATGCGATGGACCACTTCCGCTACGAGCCGTGGGCCGTCCACGCCTTCCGCATCTTCGCCTACGTCACCCTCGTCGGGCTGGCCGTGCGGCTTCTCGTGGTGCCCCTCTGGAACCGGGTGAGCGAAGACCGGGTCGCTCTCTACGTCGAGGAGCACGAGCCGACGTTGCAGGCGGCGGTGCTGAGCGCGGTCGGCGTCGGAGGCCGGGAGTCCCCGGACCGGGAGGTCTCGCGCGCTCTCGTCGAGCGGCTCATCGAAGACGCCGTCCGGAAGTGCCAGACGATCGACTATGGTCGCCACGTCGAGCGGCAGGGACTGCGCCGCGCCTCCGGACTGCTCGCGGCCGCGGCCGCCCTGGGCATGGCCGTGACCATCCTGAGCCCTGCGTTCATGCGCCATGCCGCGCCGTTCCTCTTCGCCCCCTGGAACGTGCGCGCGGCCAACCCGTACGCGATCGAAGTGGATCCCGGCAACACCACCGTCGCCCGCGGGGGCAGCCAGCCCGTGACCGCCCGCCTCAAGGGCTTCGAGTCGGAGACGGTCGAGCTGAGCGTCCGCTCCGGCCCCACCGGCGAGTGGAAGCGCTGGCCCATGACCACGGAGCCGGGGATGGAGGGGTTCCGCTTCGTGCTCTTCGCCCTCGACGCGCCGACGGACTACTTCGTGGAGGCGGCGGGCGTGCGATCGCCGAGCTTCCATCTCGACGTCGCGGACATCCCGTACGTGAAGAGGGTGGACCTCGAATACCGCTTCCCCGCCTACACCGGGCTGCCGCCGCAGACCGTAGCGGACACGGGCGACGTGGCCGCGCTCGCGGGGACGGAAGTCGTCGTCCACGTCACGCCGACCATGAAGGTGCCGGGTGGACGCCTGCAGGTCGAGGGCGAGGAGGCACGGTCCCTGACCGCGGCCGAAGACGGGACGCTGGTGGCGAGCTTCCCCGTGCAGAAGGACGGCTTCTACCGCATCGCGTTCCCCGGCCGTGACGGCAAGATGGCCCCCGGATCGCCCGACTTCACGATCGACGTCCTCGCCGACCAGCCCCCGAGCGTGACCTTCCTGAAGCCGGGCCGGGACGCCAAGGTCACGTCGATCGAAGAGGTGTTCACGGAGATGCGCGCGGAGGACGACTACGGCGTCGCGCGGGCCGAGCTCGTGTACTCCGTGAACGGCGGGCCCCAGAAGACGGTGGTCCTGCACCAGGGACGCGGGAAGAAGTCCGTCTCCGCCGGGCACACGTTCTTCCTGGAAGAGCTGTCCCTGGAGCCCGGCGACTTCATCTCGTATTTCGGACGCGCGGGCGACGAGAGCGCGGCCCACCAGACCACGACCACCGACATCTACTTCATGGAAGTGCGCCCGTTCTCGAAGGAGTACAAGCAGGCGGAGGAGCGCGGGGCGAAGGGCGCTCCGGGCGGAGACAACGGCGGGGCCCTCTCCTACCAGCAGCGGCAGATCATCGCCGCCACCTTCAAGATCGTGCGCGACCGGCGCGCCGCGGACAAGCAGACGGGCGAAGACCTGGCCACCCTGGCCCTCATGCAGGGACGCCTGCACGACCAGGTGCAGTCGCTGATCCAGCGCATGGCCAACCGCGGCGTGGTGGAGCCCGGCTCCGGCTTCGCGAAGACCGCGGACTCGCTGCGGGCGGCGCAGGTCGAGATGGCCTCGGCGCGCGGACAGCTCCAGGCCCGGAAGGCCAAGGAAGCCCTCACGCCGGAGCAGGGCGCGCTCAAGCACCTTCAGCGCGCGGAGGCGGCGTTCCGCGAGGTCCAGGTCAGCTTCGGGAACGAAGGTGAAGGCGGGGGCAACTCGGCCATGAACGCGGAGGAGCTGGCCGATCTCTTCGAGCTGGAGCTGGACAAGCTGAAGAACCAGTACGAGACGGTCCAGCGCGGCCAGCAGCAGCAGGCCGACGACCAGGTCGACGCCGCCCTCGAGCGCTTGCGCGAGCTGGCCCAGCGCCAGGAGCAGGAGGCGGAGCGGATGCGCCGCCAGTCCGGCGGGCCGCCCAACATGGGTGGAGGGGGCGGCGGCTCCCAGCGCCAGCTCGCCGAGCAGACCGAAGAGCTGGCCCGCCGGCTGGAGCGTCTGGCGCGCGAGAAGTCGAACCCCGCGATGGAGGAGACGGCGCGGCGCCTGAAGGAAGCGGCCAACGCCATGCGGCGCTCCAGCACGGGCGGCCAGGGCACGGGCGAGGCGGACGCCAAGGCCGCGCTCGACCGCCTGCGCGATGCGCGCAAGCGGCTGGAGAACGAACGCACGGGCCGCCTCGATCGCGACGTGCAGCAGGCCCTGCGCGAGGCGGAGGAGATGCGGCAGGCCCAGGAGAAGATCGCGGGCGAGGCCGAGCAGGAGATGGGATCGCGTGCCAGCGGTGGCGGCAGCACCGCCGAGAGCGGCCGCCTGGAGCGGCTGCTCGAGCGCAAGGACGCGCTGGGAGACCAGGTCGCAGGGCTGGAGAACCAGCTCGACCGCATGGCGCGCGACGCCCGCGCCACCAACAAGGACGCGGCGCGCAAGCTGCAGGAGGCCGCGGACGGGATTCGCGACCGCAAGCTCCGCGACAAGATCCGCTACTCCAAGGGCGTCGTGAAGTCCGGCGCCGCCGATCAGGCGCGGCAGCTCGAGGCCGAGATCGGCACCGATCTCGGGAACCTGCAGAGGAAACTCGGCGAGGCGGCGGGCGCGGCCAGCGCGTCCGGGGAGGACAAGCGGATGGCCGCGCTCGAGCGCATGCGCGGCCTCGTGCGCGGGCTCGAGTCCGTCGAGGAACGGCTGCGCGAGCAGCAGGGACAGCAAGGCCAGCGCAGTCAGCAGGGTCAGCAGGGTCAGCAAGGTCAGCAGGGTCCGCAGGGCCAACAGGGCCAGGAAGGTCAGCAGGGGCAGCAAGGCCAGCGAGGCCAGCAGGCCGGCGCGCAAGGCGGCCGAGAAGCCTCGCAGGGCCGCGAGGGCGCGTCCGACGGCGGCGCCCAATCGGCATCGGGATACAGTGGCGGACGCCCTGGCCCCGCGTCGCGCCCGGACGAGGCGCGCCAGCTCCAGCGCGAGCTGCGCGAGAGGGCGCGCGAAGCGGAGGCGCTGGGCCGCGAGCTCCGGGAGGGACGTCCGGGCGATCGCGGAGCCGCGGCCGGCCTCGACAGCGCGCTGCGCGAGATGCGGCGCTTCGAGGACCCGCGAGTCTACGGCGAGCCGCGCGGGCTCGCCGAGCTCGTCGCGTCCGTCGTCCAGGGCCTGAAGGCGGCCGAGTTCGCGATGCGGCGCGAGGTCGAAGGGCCGGACCGCGAGAAGCTGTTCCTGTCCGGCACGCAGGACCTCCCGCCGGGATGGCAATCGCTCGTGGAGGAGTACTACCGCTCGCTTTCACGGAAGCCGAGCGCCGGTTCGCCTCCCTCGAAGTGACGACGCCGTCTTAGATCATCCCGACGCCGCGTGATGGCGCGAGCGGCTGCGCTATCATGCCGTCGACTTCCCATTCCCTCGTTCAATATTCAGGATGGCTCCCCGCGGGAAAGGCATGATGGCCGATCGGACGGCGCGAGCGGCCCTCGTCCTTGCCGCGGCCGCGGCCGCTTGGGGTGGGACGCCCTCCTTCGCTGGCGCGGAGGCGGCGGCCTCCGCAACGTCGTTCGAAGTCGAGGTGCCGGAGGGAACCGCCCGCCTCGCCCACGCCGCGGGACTCGATCCCGCCACCGACGCCTGGCGGCTGCTCCCCGATCTGACGCGACGGCTGCACGCGTCCTACGGCGAGCGCACGGCGGCTCGCATGACGCCGCAGCTCGCCGCCTACTTCGCGGGCGCAAGCCTGGCCGCCCCGAGGCCCTCCTCCGCGGCCGTCGCCGAGGCCGACGGGACGGCACCCGTGCTCCTCGTGCCCGCGGAGCCGCACGTTCCCGCATCCGTGCCCGCTCCGGGGCCCGTCCCGGCGAGCGCCGGCGACCGCGTGTCGATCCCGCTCTCGCCCGCCGCCTGGGACCGCATCCTGGGACGCGATCGTGACGGGCGGCCGCGTGACATCCTGACCGCGATCGTCACGGACGGCGCGGCCGCGCGCGTCTATCGCGGCCTGATGACCCTCGACACGCCCACGCTGGCCGCGCTCGCGGACGGGGATGCGCTGCGCACCATCTACCGGAAGCACTCCGAGGCCTTCGCCGTCTTCGCCGCCAGCTTCCACGTGGAGGGCGGACGCGTCCGTGTGCCCGGCGGGCACGGCGAGGCCGCGCTGTGGCAGGACCTCGTCGGGGCTTCCGTGATGCGGCCGGCGGAGTTCCTGGTCCAGCTCGCCGCCGCCGACCAGGGCCGGCTGTTCTTCTTCTACGACACGATCGACCGGCTCGACGAGCCCCACCGGCGGTTCGCGCTGGCCGTATCCGAGCCCGACCCCAAGCGGCGAGCGGAGAGGGTGCGCGCGCTCCGCTCTTCCTTCATGCTGGCGGACCCGTGGTGGGACATGGCCCGCCTGCCGTTCTCGCGCCCGGTGGCGGACGCGCCGCGCGTCCTCGAGGCCGTGCGCATCGGGGCCGACGGCGCCCTCGCTCCTCCCCACCACCGCGTCCTGTGGGAAGCGGCCTTCGACGACCAGTTCGAGGCGCCTCCGGAATGGCGCGCGCGCCTGGCCGCGTCCGCGCCCGTGGACGCGGCCTGGCTCGTGGAGCGCATCGCGACCGCCGAGAACAACCAGGCGCGCAGCCGGCTGGCCATGTTCGCGTTCGCGCAGCGCGTCTTCGCAGACGCGCAAGCCGAAGCCGACCCCGCCGAGATGCTCCACGCCCTGCGCCTCTTCGGCCGCTATCGCGCCCTGGCCCTCACCCTGGAGCGCATGGGGTTGCGCGAGCCCGCCCTCTACTCCGCGGCTGCCATCCAGGCGGAGCGCATCGAAGAGGCGGGCCACGGGGAGCACGGGCGGGCGACGCTGGCCTTGTTCCAGGGCGCGCTGAGCATCGTCGAGCGCGCGGTGGCGGCCGGCTCGCTCGACACGGGCGCGGCCGGGCGCCTCGCTCTTTCCCTTTGCGGGGGCGGGCTCGCCGACGACCGCTACCACGAGCGCCTGGCCTTCTGGATCGAACATGGGCTGGTGTTCCCGCTCCGGAAGCGCCTCGGACTGCCGGACTCCGCCAGTGCGGAGTCCGTCGTCCTGCGCGCCATGGCCGGGCCGGTGGACGCGGGGCCCGCGACGCGACTGGAGTGGGAAGGCCTCGCCTACGACCTCACGCCCGCCGAGGCCGAATACCGCCGGCTGCGCGCGGTTCGGCGGCGGCAGGGCGGATCGACGCTCGACGAGGCCCTGGCCGTGACCGGACCCCAGCGCGAGTCGCGGCTGGCCGACGTCCTCATCGACCTCGCCTACGCCGCCGCTCTCGGACCGGTGGAGAGCGCCCCCGCAGCCTCGGAAGACATCGGCCGTCGCCACGTGTTCGGATTCGACGAGCCCTCGACGCTGGGCGGCCCGCGGCCGGAGTGGACGCTGCCGCGCGAGGTCGCGGGCCCGGGCCTGCGCTGGCACGTGGAGGGCGCGCTGCTCGGCCTGGACGTGGGCCTGGCCCGCCTGGCCTTGCGCCGCCTCGAGACGGACGTGCCCCCGATGCCGCTTCTGAGCGCCGCCGATCGGCGCGCCTTCGCCGAGGGGGCCGCCGTCGTACGCGCCCCCGCGCTCGACGACGACGGACGTGACCGCATCGCCGCCGGCCTGCAACGCGGGCGCGCGCGCCTCCGGCAGGCCGCCGCCGATCCCGCTGCCCTCGAGCAGGTCGCCGCCGAGCTCGCCCTGCGCGACTGGCGCCGCGGTGCGCTGCCGACGATCGCGGCGCGCGATCCGGCGCACTTCGAGTCCGCCTTCACCCTTGCGGAGGAGCTGTGGCTCGGGAGCGAGAGCGATCCGCCCGCGGCCTGGGGCACGAGCGCGCGCTGGGATGACGGCTGCCTGTGCCCGCGCCTGCGCCACCCCGCTCCCCTCGACGAGCTGGCCGGGCGCACCGCGGACGGGCGGATGGCCGCCCTGTCGCCCGACCTGCACCTCCGCGTGGCGGAGCTGATGGCGGAGATGCGGCTGCCCGCGCGCCTCGTCCCCGCCATCCTCAGCCTGGCCTTGCAGGACCTGATGGACGAGGCGGAGCCCGCGTATCTCGACGACGCCCTGGCCATCGCGCGCTACGCCCGCGCCCTCACGCGCACGCGGATGGAAGACTACGTGGCGGCCCTGGTGGGACGCGGTCCCTTGTCTCCCGTGACCGAGCCATGAGCGCGCTCCCGTCCCCCCGCGCCGCCACCGCGGCCTTGGGGGCAGCCGTCGCCCTCGCTCTCTTCGCGGCGCCCGCCTTGCGCAGCGACGCGCCGCCGAGCGCGGCCTCCGACTTCCGAATCGTCGCGCCCCCACCCGGGGAACGCGTGCAGGGGCTCGTTACCGTGCGCGCCGAGGTGGGACCGGAGCTCGCGAGCCGCGTGACCCGCGTGTCCTTCCGCGCGGACGGAGACGCGCTCTGTGCGCGCGAACGGCCGCCCTACGAGTGCGAGTGGGACGCGGGCGGGCGCGCGGCCGTCCACGTCTTGCGCGCGGTGGCCGAGCTGAGCGACGGCACGCGCCGGATCGCGACGGTACGGACGGCGGGAGCGCCGCGGGCGGCCGCCGACACCCCGGGCTTCACCATCGCCGCCGACGTCAACGTGGTGCAGGTGATCGCCATCGTCACCGACGGCAGGGGCCGGTTCGTGAGCGGGCTCGGCGAGAGCGATTTCCGCGTCTTCGAGGACGACGCGCCCCAGCCCGTCAGCCACCTGATCGGCGAAGGCACGCCCCGCGAGGTCGTGGTGGCGGTGGACATGAGCAGCAGCATGACCGACGCCATGCCCCAGGTGCGCAAGGCGGTGCGCGCGTTCCTGGGCGCGCTGCGGCCCGACGACCAGCTCACCCTCCTCGCCTTCAACGACAACGTCTTCACGCTCGCGCGGCGGGAGACGGACGCGGGGGCGCGCCTGCGCGCGGTGGAGCGCCTGGCCCCCTGGGGAGGTACCGCCCTCTACGACGTCCTCATGCGGGCCATGGACCTCCTCAGCCACCGCAAGGGCCGGAAGGTGCTCGTCGTGTTCACGGACGGCGAGGACCAGTCCAGCCGCTCGAGCCTCGCCGACGTCGAGCGGCGGGCCGAGGTCAACGACGCCCCCATCTACATGATCGGCCAGGGGCGCGCCACCACGGACGGCAAGCTGCGCGACGTCCTCGAGAAGCTCGCCCGCATGAGCGGCGGCCGGGCCTTCCACACCGACCGCCTCGACGAGCTCGAGCCCGCCTTCGCGCAAATCGTGGACGAGCTCGATAACCAGTACCTGCTCGGTTACGTGCCCAGCAACGCGGAACGCGACGGGTCCTGGCGGCGCATCCGCCTGGAGGTCGAGGGCTCCGGCCGCAAGGTCCGCGCCCGCCAGGGTTACCGGGCGCTGCCGAGCGGCTCTCTCACGGAGGATCGGCCATGACCCGCATCCGGGCCGCGCGTCGCGCGCGGTTGGCCGTCGCGTGGGCCGCTCCCGTCCTCCTGGCAGGCTCCCTGCGCGCAGCCGCGGACAGCCCTCTGGTGTCCCCATCTCCGTCTCCGTCTCCGATGAGTCCGGCCTCTCCCGGGCCGTCCCCGCGTCCGGTCTTCAGCTCCGACGTGGACGTGGTGGCGGTGGACGTCAACGTCGTGGACAAGCAGGGCCGGCCCATCCGCGGCCTCGCCGCGGAGGACTTCACGATCACGGTGGACGGCACGCCGCGGCGCGTGATCTCGGCCGACTTCGTCTCCCAGGCCACGGAAGAGGAAGCGGCTCCCGCCCCGCCTCCATCCCCCGACCGCGTCGTGAGCACGAACGAAGGCATCCGCCGCGGCCGCATCATCGTGATCGTCGTGGACCAGGGGAACATCCGGCCCGGCGCCGGACGCCACGCGCTGCGCTCGGCCGACCGGCTGATGGACGCGCTCAACCCCCAGGACCAGGTGGCCCTCGTGACCATGCCCGGCGGCGGCCCGCAGGTCGAGCTGACCAGCGAGCACGGGCGCGTGCGCGACGCCCTCAAGCGCATCGTCGGGCGCGCGCAATACGCGGGGCCGCGCCTGAGCCTGTCCCAGGCCCAGGCCATGGACGACAACCGCGGCTACGAGGTCCAGGAGCTCCTGCTCCGCCTGTGTCCGCCGACGATGAAGGAACAGGAACGCGAGCTCTGCATCAGCGACGTGGAGGGCGAAGCGCACTCGGTGATGGCGAGCTTCCATCACCAGTCGGACGTGTCGATGAAGGGCCTGGGCTTCCTCATGCAGAGCCTCCAGCAGATCGAGGGGCCGAAGACGGTCGTGCTCATCACCGAAGGGCTCCACTCGGAGCGCATCGACGAGCTGCGCGTGGTGGCCAACGCCGCCGCCGCCGCCCGCGTCGCCTTCTTCGGGATCCTCATCGACGAGACGGGACTGCCGGACGCGTCGCGCGCGGACCCGGCCCCCACCGTCCTCGAGGACTCCTCCCTCACCACCACCGATGTCTACCGCTTGGCCGCCCTGACCCGCGGCGCCGTCTTCAACACCATCGGGTCGGCGGCGCCTTTCGAGCGCATCGCGCGCGAGATCTCCGGCTATTACCTGGTGGGCTTCGAGCCCCAGGGCCGCGACCGCGACGGCAAGGACCACACCGTGGACGTGAAGGTCCCCCGTCCCGGCCTCACCGTGCGCGCCCGCCGCGCCCTGCCCATGGCCGCGCCCCAGCTCGAGCAGAAGGACCTGCTCGTCTCCGTGATCAAGAATCCCCAGATCGCCCTCGAGTTGCCCTTGCGCGTCACGACCTATTCCTCGCGCGACGCCGCTTCCGGCAAGGTGCGCGTCATCGTGAGCGCCGAGGTCGGCAAGGGAGGCACCCCGCCCGCCGGCCTCGCCGTCGGGTTCGCGCTGGTGGACGAGAAGGGCAAGATCGCCGCCAGCAGCTACCAGCGCGTGGGTGACGATGTGGTGGCGACCACGGACGGGCCCGTCAGCTACCTGGGCAGCACGACCGTGGATCCCGGCCGCTACGTCCTCAAGCTCGCCGCCATCGACGCGCGCGGGCGCCGCGGCAGCGTCGAGCATCCGGTGCGGGCCCTGCTCACCACCATCGGCCCCTTCGAGGTCAGCGACCTCGTGGTGGCTCCCCCGCCCGGCAAGGCGGGGACCGCGTTGCGACCGGGCGTGGAGACGGCCATCGACGCCGGAGCCGCGGTCGGCCTCGTGGACCTGCACGCGCGCGACGCGGACTCGTTGAAGGCGGCGGGGGTCTCCGTCGAGCTGGCCGTCGACGAGGTCGGCCCGGCCCTGGTGTCCGCGCCCGCGCGCCTCTCCGAGGTAGCGGACGGGCAGCGCTCCGCCCAGGGGGCGGTCTCGCTCAGCCTGGTCCCGCCCGGGCGCTACGTCGCGCGCGCGGTGGTGTCCATGGGCGGGAAGCCGATGGGACAGGTGACGCGGCCCGTCGTCGTGGCCCCGTCGCGGGCCGGGACCGGACCTGCGCCTTTCACCGCCCTGGCCCTTCCCGGCTTGCAGTTCGACCGCCGCGCCGTGCTCGCGCCCCAGGTCGTGGTGGACGCACTGGATGCCCTGGCCGCCAGCGGGGCTCCGTCATCGCCCACCGTCTCGCGCGCCGCCGACGAGGCGCGGCAGGGACACCTCGACAAGGTGGGCGACCTCCTCAGCGCGGGCGAGAAGCCGGCGGCCGACCTCGCCTTCCTGCGCGGCCTCGGTCTCTACGCGCGCGGAGAGATGGCGGGGGCGGCCGACCAGTTCCGGACCGCGCTGAGGCTGCGCCCCGACTTCGCGCCCGCGACGATCTACCTGGGCGCGGCCTCCGCGGCCATGGGCCGCGATCAAGACGCGGTCGGGGCCTGGAACACCGCGATGCTGGAGGAGGCGCGGTCTCCCGTACTCTCCCTGATGATGGCCGACGCCCTCCTCCGCCGCGGCGAGGTCGACTCCGCCATCGACGTCTTGAAGGAGGCCAGCTCCGCCTGGCCCACGGACGAGCGGTTCCGCCAGCGCCTGGGCCTGGCCTACCTGGCCGGTGGACGCACGACGGAAGCGCTGCCGCTCCTCACCGCCTACGCCGATGCCCACCCCGCGGACACGGACACGCTGTTCGCGATCGTGCGCCTGCTCTACGAGACGCACAGCGCGCCCGGCTCCGACCGCGCGCGCTTCCTGCACTACGCACGCTCCTACGTCTCCGCGAGCGGGCCGCAGCAGGCCCTGGTCGCGCAGTGGATCAAGGCCCTCGAGGGCGCGAAGCCCTGAGCGACCGGGCCGCCGCTAGGGCAGGGCGACCGTCGTGATCGTGTCGGCCCGCACCTCGAAGGGCCGCGGCTCGGCCCCTTCGACCTGGAGCACATAGGCGCCCGGCGCGAGGTTCTCCAGGCGGCGCACGGGAGCGGTCAAGGTGAGCCGCCCTTCCGGCGAGAAGAACGCGAACGGATACGGCTGGCCGCCGGTGGTCAGGACCTGGGCGCGCGCGCTTCCGCTTCCGAGCGTCGCCGGACCCGCGTGGATCTCGATGCCGCCGCCGACGGTCAGGGGCAAGAGCACGGGTGGCGCGGGCGCGGTCACGGTGAGGATCGCGGGCGCATACCCGCTGGCGTACACGGCCACGCGATAGCTGCCCGCGGGCAGGGACGGGATCTCGCCGCGCCCGTCGTTGTCGAGGGGGACGTTGCCGCCGAACACGGCCGCCCCCGAGCCGTCGGTGGCCCGCGCCTGCACCGCGTGCAAGGGAACGCCGAAGGAGGCGTCGCGCACCTCGAGGGCGATCCCCGCCCCGCGCGCCAGCTCCACGACGAGGTCGTCGCCGCCGCTCTCGGCGGGGGTGACCTCGCGTGTATCGAGCTGATAGCCCGTCTTGCGCGACACCAGCGTGTAGGGGCTGGCCTCGAGGTCCTCGAGGCTGAAGTGCCCGTTGCTGTCCGTGCTCGCGGTGCGCGGGCCCCGCGCGGCCGTGGGCGTCGTCGCCTGCACGACCACGTCCGCCAGGGGCTGATGGGTCGTGCCGTCGAGGACGACACCCCCGAGGCGGGCGAACGGGATCACGAGGTCGAGGGTCGCGTCGCCGTCGATGGCGATCGACTGCGTGCGCGGGGCGCCGCCGAAGCCGCCGCCCAGGCTCGCCGTGACCGTGTAGGTGCCCGCGGTCAGGCCTTCGATGCGATACGTTCCGGACGGGCTGGTCCGCGCGGAATCGAACGACCCTCCGCCCAGGGAGGCGGACACGCTGGCGCCGTCCACGGGCTGGCCGTTGCGTGTCACCGTGCCCGAGAGGGAGAACCCGCTCTCGAACACGATCTGGACCTGGGCCTCCTCCTCACCCTCCACGATCTCCACCTGGCTGCTCGCCGATCGCGTGCTCGTGGGGTCGCCGGCCATGGCGCGCAGGTTCACCGCCCCCACGGGCGCGCCCGTCACCTCGAACGACCCGTCCGCGGCGGTCGTCGTCGCCGCCCCATAGCCGTCGGGGCCACTCGCGAACACGCGCACGTTGCCGCGCAGCGCAGCCGGCAATCCGGTGACGGCGCCGCGGATGCGCGTGCCGGAGGCCAGCGACAGCACCAGGTTGTCACGCGACTCGCCGGCCTGCAGGACCACGTCCGCCGGCGTCGTGCCGTGCCCACGCATCGAGGCCGACACCGTGTAGCGCCCGGCGGTGACATGGCGGAAGCGGAAGCGGCCGCTGTCGTCGGTGACGGTCGAGTCTCCGCCCGCGAGAGAGGCGAAGCCGCCGCGCCCGAACCCGCCTCCCCCGCCGGAGGAGAGGCTCACCGCCGCCCCCGCGACGGGCGCATTCGCGGTCGAGAGCACGACGCCGCCCACGAGACCACCGGGCACCATGCGGAGCTCCGCCGATGCCGGCCCGTCTTTCACGTCCACGAGGGCCGTGGCCTCGGCGTAGTCCGGATGCTGGGCCACGACCGTGTACGAGCCCGGGGCCAGGCCTTCGATCGCGAAGCGCCCGTCCCCGTCCGTCCTCGCGTCGGACTCCCCCATGAGCTGGGCCAGCGCGCGCCCGCCGCCGCCCGCGCGCTGGAGGGTGACGGACGCGTCGAGGACGGGGATCCCACCCGCGCCGTCGAGCACGCGTCCGCGGATCGCGTTGCCCGGCGTGAGCCGGACCTCCACGCCTTCGCGGGCCCCGCCCTCTTCCACGGACACGCCGCCCACGCGCGCGCCCTGGTAGCCCTTGGCCTGGGCCACCACTTCCCACGTGCCCGCGGGCACGTCGTCGAGCGCGAAGGCGCCGTCGTCGCTGTGGACGGCCTGGGGTCCCGCGTTGGCGGCGTCGGTGAAGGCGCGGATGGCGCGCACCGTCACGCGGCCGGCCCCCGCGCGCCCGCCGGGACCGAAGCCGCCGCGCCCGCTGGAGCGGTCGGGCCCGAAGTCGACCTGGAAATCGGGGATGGGCGAGAGGGTCTGGGCGTCGATCACGCGCCCGCTGATGCGGCCGGGTCCCGGCACCACGATGTCCACGTCCTCGGAGGGCGCGGCCACCCCCTCGCGGCGCGTGGCCGTGCCATCCGGTCCGAGGACCACGAGGTCGTAGGTCTCTCCCGCGCGCAGTCCCGCGAGCGAGAACGCGCCGTCGGCCCCGGTCCCGCGCAGCGGGTCCGGGCCGCCCGTCCCCGCGCCGATGAGTCCCCCTCCGAACGGGCCGCCGAGGGGACCGCCGAAGGGGCCGAAGCCCGGCTCCGAGCTGCCCGCGACCATCGCGCGGATGCGGTACCCCTCCGCGCTCCGGCCATCGCGCCGCGACACCGTCCCGCGGATGTCCGCCCCCGCGGACAGCGTGATCTCGAGGGGGTCACGCCGCTCGGTCTCGATGGGGACGCGGTCGAGCCGGTGCTCCGCGAATCCCACCTTGGTCACGGTGAGGGAGTAGTCGCCTTCGCTCAGCCCCTTCACCTCGAAGCGACCGTCGCCGCCGGTGCTCACCTTGGGCCGCGCGGTGGCGAGTGCGCCGACGCCGAGGACCCGCGCCGCGCGCACGCCGAAGCCGCGCCCGCTGCCGAGCTCGATCTCCGCGTCCGCGATGGGCCGGCCCGACTCGTCGCGCACGCGGCCGGTCAGGGTCAGGCCGCGCCGCAGGACCACGTCCACCGTCTTCGTCGAACCGGGCGGAAGGGACAGCCCACCCGTCGTCTTGGGCTGGAAGTCGGGATGGGCGATCGTGAGCCGCTGCTCCTCGCCCGCGGCCAGGCGCGTGGCCTTGAAGGTGCCGTCCGCGCCCGTGCGGAAGACCAGGCGATCGGCCGTGCGCAACGCCCCCAGCCGCGCGGCCATCCCGCCCGGCGCCGCAGGCAGAAGGCGGCCCAGCGCGCCCGCCACCGGCTTGCCCCCCTCGTCGACCACGCGTCCGGCCAGCGTGGCCGCCAGCGTCAGGGGCACGTCGACGCGCAGCGTCTCCGCGGTGGCGAGGAGCACGCGCGTGCGTACGTACGGCGTGTAGCGCGGCTCGTCCGCGCGCAGGCGATAGGGCCGCTGAGGCAGGAGCCCGCGGATGCGATAGCGGCCGTCGGGGCCGGTGCGGGCCGTGCGCGTGCGAGTCCCGTCCTCGACGGTCACACGGACACGCGGCACCGGTGCGCGTGTCGCCGTGTCCAGCACCACGCCTTCGAGCGTGGGCGGCGGCGCGAGCAGCACGGTCAGGACACGGCCGGCGGGGGCGGGCAGGAGTCCCGTCGGGGTTTCGCCCAGGCCCGCTTCTCCCCCTTCGGCCACCACGGTGCCAGTCCGCGCGGGCAGATCGACGAGCTGGAACCGTCCGTCCGGTGCCGCCTCCACCCATGGTGTCTCGAGGCCGCCCGTCTCGAACCGCACGAGCGCGCCCGCGGCCGGGGTCTTGCGGTCGCTCTGCAGGACGACGCCGGCGACGAGCGCGCCCAGGCCGAGCGCGATGGGCCGAGGCATCGCCCCCGCGCGCACGCTGGGCACCAGGACCGCTCCGTACGATCGGGCCACCACCGTGAGCCGGTTGCCGTCCGCGGCCGCTTCGGCCGTCCGGAACACGCCGTCCGCGCCCGTGACGACCGTCCGCGGCGCCGGTGCGACTTCGGCATCTCCACGTCCGCTCGCACCGAGCGGCCAGACGGTCACGGAGGCGCCCGCGATGGGGGCGCCGGTCGCGCTCACCACCTTGCCCGCGACGCTCTCCGCGCGCGCCAGCGCGTGCTCGCCGAGGTCGTCGCTCTCGGCGGCGTCATAGGTCCCGCCGATCCACGACGGCACCACTCCGCCGCCCTCGGCGCGCAGGCGCACGGCGGCCCCGCTCGTGGGGGGAACGGCCACGGCGAAGGTGCCGTCCGCCCGCGTCGCGGCCGTGGCCAGCGGTTTCGGCGCCTCGCCGCCCCGCGCCAGCCGGCGGGCCTCGGCGTCGGGCGCTTCGTACGGGACCGCACTCACGGTCACGCCGGGCGCGGGACGGTCGCCGAGCAACAGGCGGCCGCGGATCTCGCCCGCGTCCGCGCGCCCGCACACGGCCAGGCTCACGGACAGGACGACGGCGATCTCGACGACACGTCGCACGCGCGGCACCCGGCCACATGGTACACGGCCCACGTCGGCTTGGACCGGGCCAAACGCCTGCGCGGTTGGGTTTTACCGTCTTTTTACGTGTCTAGGATCACTCTTCGTCTTCGCGCAGCTTGGCCAGCACCGAGAAGTCCTCGAGCGTGGTCGTGTCGCCGACCGTCTCCTTCCCCGCCGCGATGTCGCGCAGCAGGCGCCGCATGATCTTGCCGCTGCGCGTCTTGGGGAGGGCGTCGGTGAACCGGATCTCTTCCGGCCGCGCGATGGAGCCGATCTCCTTGACGACGTGCTCCTTGAGCTCGCCGCGCAGGACCTCGTCGGCCTTGAGCCCGCCTTTCGGCGTCACGAAGGCGACGAGAGCCTGGCCCTTGAGCTCGTCCGGCCGCCCCACCACCGCCGCCTCCGCGACCTTCGCGTGGGACACGAGCGCGGACTCGACTTCCATGGTGCCGAGGCGGTGCCCGGCGACGTTGATGACGTCGTCCACGCGTCCCATGATCCAGAAGTAGCCGTCGGCGTCGCGCCGGGCGCCGTCGCCCGTGAAATAGATGCCGGGGAACTTCTTCCAGTACTGCTCCACGTAGCGGTCGGGGTCCTTGTAGACGGTGCGCAGCATGGAGGGCCACGGCTTCTTGATCACGAGGTACCCGCCCGCGCCCGTGGGCACGGACTTGCCGTCCTTGTCCACCACGTCCGCGTCCACGCCGAAGAACGGGAGCGTGCCCGAGCCGGGCTTGGTGGGAACGGCGCCGGGCAGGGGCGTGATCATGATCGACCCCGTCTCCGTCTGCCACCACGTGTCCACGATCGGGCAGCGTCCCCCGCCGATCACCGCGCGGTACCACATCCAGGCTTCGGGGTTGATCGGCTCCCCCACCGTGCCCAGGAGCCGCAGCGACGAGAGGTCGTGCTTGCGTGGCCACTGCTCGCCCCAGCGCACGAAGGCGCGGATGGCGGTAGGCGCGGTGTAGAAGATGTTGACCTTGTGCTTCTCGACGATGTCCCAGAGCCGGTCCGGCTCCGGGTGATTGGGAGCGCCCTCGTACATGAGGGTCGTGGCGCCGTTGGCCAGGGGCCCGTAGACGACGTAGCTGTGGCCGGTCACCCAGCCGATGTCGGCCGTGCAGAAGTAGGTGTCCTCGTCCTTGAGGTCGAAGACGTATTTCGTGGTGAGCGCGGCCTGCAGCAGGTAGCCGCCCGTGGTGTGGACCACGCCCTTGGGCTTCCCCGTCGTGCCGCTCGTATAGAGGATGAAGAGCGGATGCTCCGCGTCGAGGGGCTCCGCCGGGCACACGGGCGACGCGGCGGCCATGAGCTCATGCCACCAGTGGTCGCGCCCGGCCTGGAACGGCACCGGGGCGCCGGTGCGGCGCACCACGACCACGTGCTGCACCGTCTTCGCGCCCTTGAGCGCGCCGTCCACGTTGACCTTGAGCGGGACCACGTTCCCGCGGCGATAGCCGCCGTCGGCGGTGATGATCAGCTTGGCCTCGGCGTCGTTCATGCGGTCGCGCACCGCCTCCGAGCTGAACCCGCCGAAGACGACGGTGTGCGTGGCTCCGATGCGCGCGCAGGCCAGCATCGCCACCGCCGCTTCCGGGATCATCGGCATGTAGATCCCGACGCGGTCGCCCTTGTGCACGCCGAGGGCCTTGAGCACGTTCGCGAAGCGGCCGACCTCGCGGAGGAGCTCCTGGTAGGTGAGGGTGCGCGTCTCCCCCGGCTCCCCTTCCCAGATGATGGCCGCCTTGTTCTTGCGCCAGGTGGTGACGTGGCGGTCCAGGCAGTTCTCGGAGAGGTTCAGCGTGCCCCCGCTGAACCACTTCGCGAAGGGCGGCGTCCACTCCAGGACGCGGTCCCACTTCTTCGACCAGCGCAGGGTCTCCGCCTGCTGGGCCCAGAAGCCCTCGGGATCGCGGAGGCTGGCCTCGTAGAGCCCGCGGTACTCGCCGAGGCTCTTGATGTGGGCCGCCTGGGCGAACGACTCCGGAGGCGGGAAGACCCGCACTTCCTTGAGGGTGCTCTCGATATCGTCAGCCACGCGCGACCTCCTCCAGCCCCAGCTCGATGGGGCCCGTCTCCGGATGCCGTTCCAGCTCCGTGCCGTTCTGCACGACCAGCACCCGGAACTCGAGACGCTGCCCCGGTCCCGGGTTGAGCTCGCGCAGGGGGATGCCCAGCTCCAGCACCGATCCCACCGCCGCCTGCGCCCGCGTCTCGCCCGCGATCCAGCCCATCTCCGTCCAGACCTCGCGGATGACCCGCGCCGGCGCGTCCTCCCTCCGCACACGATAGCGCAGGCTCTCGGGCCCGGGGAAGATCACCACCACCTCGGCCGCGCGGACGAGATCGCGCAGGGATCCCGTGGTCGGCTCCACGAGCACGCTGAGGTGCCGCCGGTCCGCGCCGAACCGCACGGCACGAATGCCCTGCGCGCCGCGGTGCATCGCGCCCGTGAGCGGCACGCGATGCAGCCCGGCCGCGGCCCACTCGTCCGGCGACGTGATCTCGCCGTCGAGGACGGGCGTGACCTCGCCCGCGGGCCGGCTCTGCCGGACTTCGTGGTGACGCGTCGTGATCAGCGTCTCCGAAAGCGCTTCGGGCGCGGTCAGGCCGATCGCCTCGTAGACCGCGCGCAGGTGGCGCCGGAACAGGCGGTCGAACTCGTAGTCGTTCTCGGACGAGTGGTCGTCGCCGTACCACCAGCACCAATCGCTGCCCGACGCCGCCCGGAAGGCCTCGCGCGCCCGCTCCAGGGCCGGCGCCGCGACCTTGCCCTCCTTCTCGGCCGCGGCCAGGGCGTCGCGGGCCGCCCCCAGGAAGTCCCAGGCGCGGCGGTCGTCGGCGTGCCCGATCCACACCGAGAAGTCGGCGTGGATCCAGCTCCCCGCGAAGACGCGCGGCAGCTCCTGGGGCGTTCCCGCGGCCATGGCGTCGCTCATGGTGACGGCGCGGAGACGGGGATCGCCCTGGAGACCGGCGTAGAAGAGCCGGAGGAACGTGCGCCCGCCCTCCCGGAAGTGCTCCCAGGCGTTCTCGCCGTCCAGGATGATCGGGACCACCGGGTCGCCGGGCTGCCCCTCCCGCGTCCAGGTGTCGCCGATGCGGCGGATGCGCTCGAGCAGGTCGTGGGCGGCGTGCTCGGGGTCCGAGCCCGAGTAGCTGAAGCCGATGAGGTCGCTGAGCGTGCGGTCGCGGAAGAGCATCCCGATCTCGCCCGCGGGCGTGCGGCGGATCCAGGGCCGATAGAGGAGGTCCACCGGATGGGCGGTGCCGCGGCTGTCACGGTGCAGCGGCCGCTGGACGCTGCGCTCGAGCACGCCTTCGTCGGACGCGGTCCAGCGCAGGCCGGCCCGCGCCATCTCCGTCACCGCTTCCTCGGAGACGGAGCCCTCGGACGGCCACATGCCCGCCGGGGGACGCCCGAACACCTGCGTGTGCCGGTCGACGGCGCGCCGGATCTGGTCGGCCGCGTCCTCCGGATGGCGGAAGCGCCGCGGCACGTAGGCGCCGGGATGCGCCTCCCGGTGCACATCGCTGTCGCAGAGGAGAGGCAGGATCGGGTGGTAATACGGCGAGGCGGAGAGCTCGATACGCCCTTCATCGGCCGCGCGGCGATAGGCGGGGACGACCGCGGCCAGGAGCGCTCGCTCCCGCTCGGCCAGGACGCGCTTGTCTTCCTCCGTGTAGTCGCGGCCTTTCGCGATGAGCGTGCGCAAGGCGGCGTCCTTCTCCCGCCAGTCGAGGTCGAACCAGGCGAGCTTGGAAAGGACCTGCAGGTCGCGCATCTCCGCGGCCCCGAACCGCGGCGCCGCGATGCGCAGCGAGGCCTCGTCGTTGCGGTGCCCGCGCAGGGCGAGCAGCTCCGCGAACCGCGGGAAGCGGCCGATCAGGTTCTCGGGATGGGCCATGAAGGCCGCGCGCAGCAGGTAGACCTTCTCGGACTCGTCGAGCCGGTCCGCGGGGGCCAGGCCCAGGCGGAGCTCCGCCTCGCGCGCCTCTCCGCTCACGTAGGCGTCGAGCTGGTCGAGCAGGGAGGGCACGAGGTTGAAGGTCACGCGGACCTGCGGGGTCTCGGCCAGGAGCTCCACCATCCCCCAGTAGTCCTTCAAGGCATGGAGGCGGACCCAGGGCAGGATGAACGTGCCGTCGAGAGGATCCCGGTACGACGGCTGGTGCATGTGCCAGAGCAGGGCCACGTTCGTGGTCACGGGCGCGAAAACCCTCGTGCTAGTCTCATCTGGTGACGTGGCTCCGGTGGTTCCGCCCCACCTTGCTCGACCGGTACGTGGCCCGGGAGATCTGGCCGCCGACCGGCCTGGGGCTGCTGCTGTTCACGTTCATCCTGCTCCTCGATCAGATCTCGAACCTCATGAAGGTGCTGGTCTCGCGGGGAGCCGACCTCGCCACCGTCTTCCGCGCGTTCACGTACCTGCTCCCGAGCATCTTCTCGGTGACGATCCCCATGGCTTTCCTGCTCGGGGTGCTGCTGGCCTTCGGGCGGATGGCCAGCGACAGCGAGATCGTGGCCCTGCGGGCGAGCGGGCTCAGCCCCCTCAGCCTGCTGCGGCCCGTCGTCTCGCTCTCGCTCGTCACCGCCTTCCTCACGTTCTACGTCTACGCCGTGCTCGGACCGGCCGCGAACCAGGCCTATCGCGAGATCATCTTCGCGCTCATCGTGAGCCGCGCACGCAATGACGTGCAGCCGAGGGTCTTCAACGACGACCTGATTCCCGGCGGGACGATGGTGCTCTACGTGTCCGACATCGCGGCGGAGACGGGGCTGTGGAAGGACGTCTTCATCCACGACACCCGGAATCCCCAGCAGCCGAAGGTGATTCTAGCCCGTGGCGGCCAGCTCACCATCGACAAGGAGAGGAAGCGCGTCGGCCTCGACCTGCAGAACGGGGTCTCCTACACCTTCCAGGTCTCGCAAGCCAGCGAGATCGGAGCCGATCACTTCGAGACGGGCTACTTCCCGTTCGCCTACGAGGAGTTCTTCCCCAAGCTGCCGCTGGCCAAGGGCGACCGCGAGCTGACCATGGGCGAGCTGAGCCAGCGCGTGCGCGACCTGCGCGCACAGGGCAAGCCCAAGACGGAGACCGCGCGCTACGACGTCGAGTGGCACAAGAAGCTGGCCATCCCCACCGCCTGCTTCGTCTTCGGCCTTCTCGGACTCGGCCTTTCCCTGGGGAGCAAGAAGGAGGCGCGCTCCGCCGCCTTCGGCCTCTCCATCGGCGTCATCTTCATCTACTACGTGCTCATCCGGCTGGGCGAGCAGGCGGGCGACAACGGCCTCCTGGCGCCGCTGGTGGCGGTGTGGGCGGCCAACGCCGTGCTGGGGGCGGCGGGCCTGACTCTGCTCTACCTGAACTACCGAGAGGCGGCCTTCGACCCTCTCGACCCGCGCCACTATTCCGCGCTCCTCCCGCGCATCCGGACACGCAAGGCGGCGCGGCCGGTGCCCGCGCGGCCGGGAGCGGGCCGGGGCGGCCGCCGGCCCCGGCGCGTGATCGTGCTCCGCGTCCCGCGCTTGAGCCTGCCCATCCCGGGCCTCATCGACCGCTACGTCGTCCGCACGTACCTCGAGAAATACGCCCTCGTGCTCACCGCCTTCTGGGCCATCTTCGTGCTCGTGAGCTTCATGGACCTGTTCGACGACGTGCAGCAGAACAAGGTCAAGGGCGCCGTGGTCTTCCACTACTACGCGTTCAACACCCCTACCATCGCGCACCTCTTGACCCCGGTCGCGGTGCTGGTGGCGGTGCTGATCACGTTCGGCGTGATGGCGCGCTACAACGAGATCACGGCCATGAAGGCGGCCGGACTCAGCATCTACCGGATCGTCTTCCCCTCCCTCGCCCTGTCCGCCCTGATCTGCTTCGGCATGTTCGAGGTCGCGGAGTACCTGCTGCCTCCGCTGAACAAGCGGGCCAACCAGGACATGAACGTGATCAAGGGGCGCCCGCCCCAGTCCAGCAGTCCCACCGAGCACCGCTGGATCCTGGGCGGCGACGGCCGCATCTACAACTTCGACTACCTGCAGCGCGGGGACGCCCTGGGCGGAGTGCCGACCTCGCTCTACGGCCTGTCCATCTACGACGTCGACCCCGCCACCTGGAGCCTGCGCGACCGGCTCTACACGGCCAAGGCGACCTGGAACGGGGTGGGCTACAACCTCGAGCGCGGATGGCGGTGGACCTTCCTGCCCCGGGCGAGCTTCCGCGAGTTCAACGAGGCCCGCACGCGCGACATGGAAGGCCCGACCTACTTCGCGCGCGAGGAACGCGCGTCGGAGACGATGAGCTTCGTCGAGCTGCGCGCGCACATCTCCACCCTGGAGAAGCTGGGCCTCGACGTCACCAAGCTGCGGGTGGAGCTGCACCGCAAGATCGCATACCCGATGGTGAGCCTCATCATGACCATGATCGCGATACCGTTCGCGTTCGTGGTGGCGCGGCGCGGCGCCCTCTACGGCGTGGCCACGAGCGTGGTGATCGCGATCGTGTACTGGGCCATGATCGGCATCTTCGGCGCGCTCGGGGACAACGCACGCCTGCCGCCCTTGCTGGCGGCCTGGGCCCCGAACATCCTGTTCGGAACCACGGCCCTGTATTTCCTGTTCACCCTGGACACGTAACTGACTGCGCGTCCCATCTTGATCGTGTCCCTCGTCCTCGCGGGCGCCGGCGTCGCCAGCGCCTGGGAGCCTCCCTTTCCCGAACTAAGGAAGGGCGTCTCCCACGCCTCCGTCTTGTTCTCCGGGCGCGTCATGAGCCTTCGCGAAATCGACGTCCAGCCCGCGCGCACCATCGCGGAGGCACGGGTAAAGGTCCTGGAGTGCCACCTGGCCGCGGATTGCCGACCAGGGCAGACGGTGCGCGTCCGCTTCCTCAGCCGAAGCTTCCAGGAGGAGGTCGACGAGGTCTTCGGGATGGAGACGACGTTGACGGTGAGCACCACCGTGCTGTTCGCGATCACGGATCCCGTGAGCATGAGCGCCCCTATGCTGCTCAACGTCGACGTGCACCGGCACGGGATCGACAACGGTTGGGTTCTCCAAGAGGATCCAAGGGCGGAAGACCAATGGGCTCTCGACGGCGAAGGCGTAGTCTCAAGCCTCTATTGGTGGCGTGATCGCCAGACGATCAAGCGCGCCGAGCTCCGATCGTGGATCGAAGCCCGGCGCGCCGTGCTGTCCGGCGTCAAGCGGGACTAGCGAGCCTCGCTTCGCGCCTCAGTACCGATACCAGTCGGTCTTGTAGGGCCCGTCGACGGAAACGCCGATGTACTCCGCCTGCTTCGGGCTCAGCGTGGTGAGCTTCACCCCCAGCTTGTCGAGGTGCAGGCGCGCCACCTTCTCGTCGAGGTGCTTGGGCAGCGTGTAGACCTTCTTCTCGTACTTCGCGCGCTGGGTGGCTAGCTCGACCTGGGCGATCACCTGGTTCGTGAAGCTCGCGGACATCACGAAGCTGGGGTGGCCGGTGGCGCAGCCGAGGTTCATCAGCCGGCCTTCGGCCAGGACCATCACCGCGTGCCCGTCCGGGAACACGAACTGGTCGTATTGGGGCTTGATGTTGATGCGCTTGATTCCCTTGATGGCCTTGAGACCGGCCATGTCGATCTCGTCGTCGAAGTGCCCGATGTTGCCGACGATCGCCTTGTCCTTCATGCGCGCCATGTGGTCGGCGGTGATGATGTGGGTGTTGCCGGTCGCGGTGATGAAGATGTCCGCGGTGGCAACCACGTCGTCGAGGGTCAGGACCTGGTAGCCCTCCATGGCCGCCTGCAGGGCGCAGATGGGATCGATCTCGGTGACGATCACGCGCGCGCCCTGGCCCTTGAGCGACTGCGCGCAGCCCTTCCCCACGTCGCCGTAGCCGCAGACGACCGCGACCTTGCCCGCGAGCATGACGTCGGTAGCGCGGTTGAGGCCGTCCACCAGCGAGTGCCGGCAGCCGTACAGGTTGTCGAACTTGCTCTTGGTGACGCTGTCGTTGACGTTGATCGCCGGGAAGAGCAGGGTGCCCGCCTTCTGCATCTCGTAGAGACGGTGCACGCCCGTCGTCGTCTCCTCGCTCACGCCCTTGCATTCCGCCGCCACCTTGGCCCAGCGGCCGGGCTGCTCCTTGGCCAGGCGCGCGAGCAGGCGCAGGACGATGGCGAACTCCTCGCTGGAGGCCGTCGAGGGATCGGGCACCTTCCCCGCCTTCTCGAACTCGAGGCCCTTGTGGATGAGCAGGGTCGCATCGCCGCCATCGTCCACGATCTGCGTCGGCCCGCGGCCCCCGCCGAAGTCGAGGGCGCGCGCCGTCAGGTCCCAGTACTGATCGAGCGTCTCGCCCTTCCAGGCGAAGGTCGGGATGCCCTTCGGGTTCTCGGGTGTACCTTCCGGCCCCACCACCAGCGCCGCCGCCGCGTGGTCCTGGGTCGAGAAGATGTTGCACGAGGCCCAGCGCACCTCCGCTCCCAGCGCGCGCAGCGTCTCGGCCAGGACCGCGGTCTGGATGGTCATGTGCAGGCTGCCCGTCACGCGCTGGCCCTTCAGGGGCTGCGTGGCCGCGTACTCCTTGCGCACGGCCATGAGGCCGGGCATCTCCTGCTCCGCGAGGAGGATCTCCTTGCGGCCCCACTCCGCCAGCTTGAGGTCCGCCACCTGGTGCTCGAGGGCCGCCTTGCCCGCGGCCGGATTCATCGTCGTCGTCATGTCTGCTCCTGTCTTTATCTCAGGGGGGGAATTGATTCCCCATCAGAGGCGGGAATCAACTCCCCCCCTGAAACCCCCCGTCGCTCGCCGCCGCTGCGCGGCGCCGAGCTCACTGGTTGGTTGTCCAGCCGCAACGCGCGCTCACCCAGATGGCGCGCTTGCGAGCATCTCATCGTCGCCCGGTGCGTCATCGAACCTTCCGCGGGCCGGGCCCGCTGCGCGTCGCGGTGGCGAGCAGCAGCGCCGGTCCCTTGGCCTCCGGATCCGGAGCCAGGGCGCGCACGCGGACGTCGTCCAGGCCGGCCGTCCCCAGCAATGCTTCCATTTCCTGCGTGTCGAAACCGAGACGGAGCTGCCCCATCTCCCGCCGGAACTCCTCGCGGTCGTGGCGCAGCAGGTCCGCCACCACGAGCCGGCCTCCCGGCCGAAGGATCCGCGCCGCTTCCGCGAGCACGGCCGCCGGGTCCTCGACATAGGTGAGAGCCAGCAGGAGCAGCGCGCCATCGCAGGCGCCGGCATCCAGCGGCAGCGCCTCGAGGCTCCCCTGCTTCAGCTCCACGTTGTCCAGCCCGCCCGTCCGCCGGCGCGCCGCCTTGAGCATGGCCGCGGACTGATCGACGGCCAGCACCCGCCGCACGTGGGGCGCCAGCGCCGCCGTCACCTGGCCCGTGCCGCAGCCAAGATCGGCCACGACCCATTCCGCGGGCAGCAGGGAGAGGAACGCCTCCTGGGTGAAGGTCTTGCCGTAGAGCTCCTCGCGCAGGCGGTCCCAGCGGCCGGCCGCGCCCGCGAAGAAGCCCTGGCTCGGCTGGCGCTCGGCCAATCGCCGGGTCAGCCGCAGCTGATCCTGCGCCACCGTCGCCCAGTCATCCGTCTGCTCGCGCGTGAGGGTCCACAGCCGCCGAGCGGCGGGATCGAGCTCGCCGAGGTCCATGCGATAGAGGTTCGTCGTGCGGTGCGGGCGGCTGCGCAACCAGGCCTGGTCGGCCAGGATCTTC
>Ga0207648_10000571_pt1 | contig 41345 bp, 37 predicted proteins | sample KBSMisM32_FD_184310 | JGI IMG/M metagenome (GOLD analysis project Ga0207648, IMG submission 184310) | Miscanthus rhizosphere microbial communities from Kellogg Biological Station, Michigan, USA - KBS Miscanthus M3-2 (SPAdes) (version 2) | ecosystem: Host-associated > Plants > Roots >... | reverse complement strand
CGGCCACCGGCACAGACACCGGCGGATCGATCCGACAGCCCGCGGCCTTCACCGGAAGCACCGGCATCAAGCCGACCTACGGTGTGTGCTCACGCTACGGGATCATCGCCTTCGCCTCCAGCCTCGACCAGGCCGGCGTGCTGGCGCGCTCTGCGCACGACTGCGCGTTGCTGCTGTCGGCGATGAGTGGGTACGATCCGCGCGACGCCACCAGCGCCGAGCGCCCCCCGCAGGATTTCAGCTCCGGCATCGGCCGCCCGCTCGCCGGCGCGAGCGCTGTCAAGCCGCTACAAGGCCTGCGCATCGGCCTGCCACGCGAATTCTTTCCGGCCACTCTGGCCAGTGACGTCGAAGGCAGCGTGCGAGCCGCGGTCGCCGAGCTGGTGAAGCTCGGCGCGCAGGCCGTCGACGTGAGCCTGCCGCGCACGGAGCTGTCGATCCCCGTGTACTACATCATCGCGCCCGCCGAGGCGAGCTCGAACCTGTCGCGCTACGACGGTGTGCGCTACGGCCACCGCACGTCGCACGCCGACGACCTGCTCGAGCTGTACCGGCGCACGCGCGCCGAGGGCTTCGGGCCCGAGGTGAAGCGGCGCATCATGATCGGCACCTATGTGCTGAGCCATGGCTACTACGACGCTTACTACCTGCAGGCGCAGAAGCTGCGCCGCATGATCGCCGACGACTTTCGGCGCTGCTTTCAGGATTGCCATCTGATCGCGGGTCCGGTGGCGCCGAGCGTGGCGTGGAAGATCGGCGAGCAGGGCGACGACCCGGTCAAGGCTTACCTGGCCGATATCTTCACGCTGCCGGGCAGCCTCGCGGGCTTGCCTGGCATGAGCGTGCCGGCCGGACGCGGCGAACACGGCATGCCGGTGGGGCTGCAGCTGATCGGCAACTACTTCGACGAGGCGCGTCTGCTGCAAGTGGCCCATGCCCTGCAGCAGTCCACCGACTGGCACCGTGCGGTGCCGCCCGGGGTTTGAGATGGCGGCGGCTCCATTGGTGCGGGGCTATGAGGTCGTGATCGGCCTCGAGACGCATGCCCAGTTGCACACGCGCAGCAAGGCGTTCTCCGGCGCGGCCACCGCATTCGGTGCGGCGCCCAACACGCAGGCCAGCGCGGTCGACCTCGCGCTGCCCGGTACGCTGCCTGTGTTCAATCGTGCCGCAGTCCAATGCGCGATTTGCTTCGGACTCGCGGTGGGTGCGCGCATCGCGCCGCAGTCGATCTTCGCGCGCAAGAACTACTTCTATCCCGACCTGCCCAAGGGCTACCAGATCAGCCAGTACGAAACCCCGGTGGTGCAAGGCGGCAGGGTGCCCTTCATGCTCGGCGAGCAGCGCCGCAGCGTCACGCTGACGCGGGCGCACCTCGAGGAGGACGCAGGCAAGTCGCTGCACGAAGGGCTGGGCTCGCACGACGTCTCGGGCATCGACCTGAACCGCGCCGGCACGCCGCTGCTGGAGATCGTCTCCGAGCCCGACATGCGCTCGGCGGCGGAGGCGGTGGCTTACGCGCGGGCGCTGCATACATTGGTGATGTGGCTCGGCATCTGCGACGGCAACATGCAGGAAGGCAGCTTCCGTTGCGATGCCAATGTGTCGGTGCGCAAGCCAGGCGGGCCTCTGGGCACCCGGCGCGAGATCAAGAACCTCAATTCGTTCCGCTTCATGCTGCAGGCGATCGAGTTCGAGATCGACTGGCAGATCGATCGGCTCGAAGACGGCCTGACGATCGAGCAGGCCACGGTTCTGTTCGACCCCGACCGCGGCGAGACGCGGGCGATGCGCAGCAAGGAAGACGCGCAGGACTACCGCTACTTTCCCGACCCGGACCTGCCGCCGCTGGTGATTGCGCCGCAGTGGGTCGAGCAGGTACGCTCGGCGATGCCCGAGCTGCCCGGGGCGATGGCCGAGCGCTTCATGCGCGACGACGGGCTGCCGCCATACGACGCCGAGATGATGACGCAGAGCCTCGCCCTCGCGCGTTACTACGAAGCGGCACGCGACGCCTGCAAGCAACCGAAACTGGTCGCCAACTGGCTGATGGGCGAGGTGTCGAAGCGGCTCAATGCCAAGGGGTTGACGATTGAGCAGGCGCCGGTCGCGCCAGCCACGCTGGCGGCCTTGATTCGCCGCGTCGTCGATGGCACGGTGTCAAACAACGGTGCACGTCAGGCCTTCGATCATCTGTGGGCCGCAGGCAGGATTCAAGAGCGACCGCTGTCTAAGGATTCCGCCGACGTTTCCATCGCCGACTCTGTCGTAGTCGATGAGACCATCGAGCAGCTCGGCTTGAAGCAGATGAGCGACAGCGGTGCGCTCGAGGCCTTCGTCGACCAAGTGCTGGCGGCCAATCCGAAGTCGATCGACGAGTACAAGGCGGGCAAGGACAAGGCCCTCAACGCGCTGGTAGGCCAGGTGATGAAGGCGTGCCAGGGCAAGGCGAACCCGACGCAGATCAACGAGTTGCTGAGGAAGAAAGTGCCGCGCTGACGCGGCGTCGCGCCGCGGGCGAACGCGCTCAGGGCGTGATTTGCAGCTTGCACTGCAGCTGGTTCTTGCCTTCACGCAGCTGCAGGTCGCCCTTGTTGGCCAGCAGATCGAGGCCTTCCTTGCTGTTGACGTAGTGGCCATCGTGCGCCGACTTCACGCGCTGCAGCGTGTAGTTCTTTTCGCGCAGGTGAAGCTGCGCCTTGCGCGGCGTGAAGTCGACCTTGACCTCGAGATCTTCGCCACACAGGTAAGTGGAGGGCCGGGCGGCAACCGACAACGCGCTCAGCGCGAGTAGTGCGGCGGCGCTGCGCGCAAGCCACTGCAGGCTGGTGAGCGATGCGGGCGGAATCAGCGTGGCTCCGAATGCGTGACCGGCGCCGATACCAAGCTCACCGAACCCGGGCGCGCGCCGCTCCACAGCTTGCGCAGGTGCTCGAGCTCGACGTCGTAGTTGCGGTTGACACGCACCAACTCGGCTTCCTGCGTCTGGATCAGATCACGCTGCGCGGCCACCGAGGTCTCGTTGGCCTCGAGCGCCTGCTTCAGCCGCGACGGCAACTGGCGGCCGCGGTAGAACTCGGCCTCTTCCTTCAGTGGCTTGCGCTCGGTTTCGAGCTCGGTGATGCGCTGTTGCGACGTGCGCAGCCCGATGCGCACCGCCTCGAGCGCCGACTCGCGCGCTTTGTTGTGCACCGTCTCGTTGGGATAGCGCGCCTTCAGGTTGCGATCGCGCCGCACCGCATCGTTGAGCGCGGCGCGCTCTTCGGCCACCTTGCGATCGGCTGCCTCGCGTTCGGCACGTTCCTCGGCTGTCAAGGTGGCGGGCTGGATGCGCTTGAGCGACCCGTCCTTATTGAGCACGCGCTGCTCGCGATCGCTGCACTCGGGGATCGGCCGGTCGGAGCGCAGCTGCTTGCCCTTGTCGTCGAGGCAGGTGTAGATGCCGTTCGACACCGGCATGTCCGCGTGGGCCGGACGATGGCTGGCGAGCAGGAGGGCCAGACCGATCAGCAGGCCGCTGGCCCACACGACCTCGCCGAGCGCGCGCTGCGCGGCGATGCCTTGTTGTGGGTACCGACGCTGCACAGCCAAGATGCTCAGACTCCGTATCGCTCGCGATAGGCCGCCACCGAGGCGGCATGGGCAGCGAGCGCACTGCCCCTAGCGCTGGAAAGATACTCCAACAGGTCGGTCAATGTAGCGACCGATACGACCTGCATCCCCATTTCAGCTATGACGTACTGCACGGCCGACAGCGGCTTGTCGACGCCGCCTTCGGCGGCGCGCTCCTGCCGGTCCAGCGCGATCGCGACCGCCACCGGCTCGGCACCGGCTGCGCGGATCCAGCCGACCGATTCGCGCACCGAGGTGCCCGCCGAGATCACGTCGTCGATCACCACAACGCGCCCGGTCAGCGGTGCGCCGACCAATGCGCCCCCCTCACCGTGGTCCTTGGCTTCCTTGCGGTTGTATGCGAACGGCACGTTGCAACCGACGCGCGCCAACTCGATCGCCACCGCGGCGGCCAGCGTGATGCCCTTGTAGGCGGGGCCGAACAGCATGTCGAACGCGAGACCCGAGTCGAGCAGGCGGCGTGCATAGAAGGCAGCGAGGCGGCCGAGTTTGGCGCCGTCATCGAAGCCGCCCGCATTGAAGAAGTACGGCGACAGGCGACCGGCCTTGGTCTTGAATTCGCCGAAGCGCAGCGCGCCAACATCGACCGCGAAACGGACGAACTCCAGGGCCAGCGCGTCGGGTGGGCGCGAAGATGAGGACGTGTTCATGTCGGAGTCGCTGTGGGTTTCGCCGGGGTGACACTCAACCTGAACGGCATTCGTTTCGTCGGCCAGCAAAGGCTTCCTGCAGCGGGCAGAAACGGCGGGCGCCGATTGTATGTGCGTGCGGGGGCCGCGGGGTGATCTGCCCGCATCTCATGCGGCTGAAAGAGGAACGCGAGTCTGTCCTCGTGGGCGACATCAACATCGCACACATGAGATCGATCTCGCGCGAGGCGATCTACCACGACCAGCGTTTCTCAGATCACGCGCCGGTGACAGTCGATTACGACTTCGCGCTCTCAAGCGCTTGCGCGAGAACCACCCGGAAGACGGGCGTGAATCGATCACTGGCCGCTTGATCGTTACGCTGTAACCACGCTCACGCGCGGGCCCGCGACGTCAGACTGCATCCAAGCGCGAGGCAATGCACTTCGCGCGCAGTCTGCCGGGAGCACCACCATGTTCGCGCGCTCGACCTTGTCGATCCTTGCTGCTGTCGTGTCGCTGGCTTGCGGTTCCAGCGCAGGCGCCGAGGCCTTCGACCCGGGCGCGGTGGTGCCGATGTGGCGACTGCAATCTCGGCACACGCTGTCATCTTCGAGTCCCACGCTGCGCAGCGACATCACGTCGCTGCGCAGCATCGGACGCGACACCATCGAACCGGGCTGGCTCGCCACCGGCCTGCTGCGCACCGAGCTCGCGGCATGGGGCAACGACGGCGCCGCACGCAGCACCGGACGGCTCAGCTTCGACCGCTCGCCCGACGACGAGCGTGCCGGCAGCAGCACCGCATTGATCACGCTGGGCAAGCTCAACCTCGGCGAGCCGCGAGGTGCGGCGTTGGGCGGCGCAACCCAGACGGACCTCGACCGCGAGCTCGCGCAACTTCGCGACAGCATGAACCGCGTGCGCCCGGTGCCCCAGGTGTCGCTGGGCATGCGCGTGAAGTTCTGAGCGCGTTCGCCGCTACGCCGGCGGGCGCTGCAGCCGCCGTTTCAGCTGCGGCAACAACCCGCCTGCGCGCACCAGTTCGAGCAGCAGCGCCGGGATCGGCTCGCAACCAAACAGAGGCCCGTGGTCGCCGAGGTCGCGGCCGCTGCCGTCGACCACGCAGCGCACGATGCATCGCTCGAGATCAACCTGCACGCGCTCGCCATCGGCGAGCGCTTCGGCGTCGCGGCAGGTGAGCAGCGGCAGCCCGACGTTGAACGCATTGCGGTAGAAGAGGCCACCGAACGACGGCGCGATCACGGCGACGATGCCCAGGTGCACCAGCGCCGAGGCGGCCTGCTCGCGCGACGAACCGATGCCGAAATTGGTCCCCGCCACGATCACGTCACCGGGCCGCACTTGCAGCGCGAACTGAGGCTGCAGCGCTTCCAGGCAATGCTGCGCGATGACCTCGGCGCCGTATTTCATCCAGCGCCCCGGCGCGAGCGCTTCGGTGTCGACGTCGGCGGGCAGCCGCCACACGAGGTGGCCTCGTGCCAACGGTTCCGCCGCGCGACGTCCGCGCTGCAGCAAGCCCGCGACAACGAACGGTTTGTCCATCAGCGCGCGACCTCCGCATCGGCGTCCCACAGCACCTCGCGCGGATCGGTGATGCGCCCACGCAGCGCCGAGGCTGCCACGGTGTAGGGCGACGCGAGGAACACGCGCGCGCTGTCCGAGCCAAGCCGGCCGCGCGTGTTGCGCGCGATCGAGCTGATCACCGTGCTGTCGTCGGGCACGCCGTCGCCGTGGCCTGCGCACAGCCCGCACGAACTCGGCAGGACCTGGGCGCCGGCTTCCTGCAGGCGGCGCAGGATGCCTTCGCGCTCGGCCACGTCGCGTTCGTGCGCGCTCGCCGGCGCCACCAGCAGGCGCACCCGCGAATCGACGCGATAGCCCGCCAGCACGCGCGCAGCGGCGCGCAGGTCGTCGAGCTTGGCGCCAGTGCAGCCGCCGATGTGGGCCACCTGGATGGCCGTGGGCTCGATGTCGGCCACGTCGCGCGCCAGCGCTGGGCTGTGCGGCAATGCGATCTGCGGCGCCAGCGTCGACGCATCGAAGTTGTGGCGCATGCCCGGCGCGTCTTCGTCGCTGTGCCACCCGTCGAGCTCGAGATCGCGCTGTCCGGCTTGCCACAGCCAGGTGCGCGTCTCGTCGTCGGGCGCGATCAGCCCGACTTGAGCGCCGAGCTCCGCGCTCATGTTGGTGAGCGTCATGCGCTCATTCATCGACAGCGCCGACACCGCCTCGCCGCAGTACTCCACCGCGTGCTGGTGCCCGACATTGACGCCGAAGCGCCCGATCATCGCGAGCATCATGTCCTTGGCGGTGACGCCCACGCCGAGCCGGCCGCTCCAGCGCATGAACAACGTCTGCGGCACCTGCACCCAGACTTCGCCGCTGACCAGCACGCCCACCATCTCGGTGCTGCCGACGCCAAGCATGTAGGCCCCGAACGCACCGGCAGTGGATGCATGCGCGTCACCGCCGACGCACAGCATGCCGGGCCGGATGTGGCCTTGCTGCGGCAGCACGTTGTGCGAGACGCCGACGCTGTCGTACACGTGCGGCAGCGCCTGTTCACGCGCCCAGTCGCGCGCGATGCGCACGATGCGGCGTGCGTCCTCGTCGAGCGCCGGCACGTAGTGGTCGATCACCAGCACGACGCGCTGCGGGTTCCAGATCGGCGCGCCGAGTTCAGCCAGCATCGGCTGCAGGCGGCGCGGTCCACCCGAGTCGTGGAACATCGCCAGGTCGACCTTGCAGGTGACGATTTCGCCCGGCGTGGGCCGCACGTGCCCGCTGGCGCGCGCCACCAGTTTCTGGGCCAGCGTCTGCGGTTGCGCGTGGAGGTTCATCGAGACCTGGCGCGCCGCGTCCGCCTATTGCACCGGCGTTGTGGGTGTCTTGCTGACCCACACCTTGGCGTCGACGCCGCCGACGCGCGCGAGCTCGACGCACATCTCGTAGCGGTCGGGCCGATACAGGCCCAGCAGCCACTGCACCGGGTGGCCACGGCGGTCGAACACCAGCCGCTGCACCGACAGCAGTGCCGAGCCGACCGCCACGTCGAGGTGGCGCGCCATTTCGGCGTCTGCCAGCCGCGCCGACACACTCTGCGCGGCACGCCCGATCTGCACGCCTGCCTCTTCCATCAGCGCGAGGATCGGTTGGCGCGCCAGCTGGCGGCGACCGAACGGCGCCAGGGCCTGCGGCACGTAGGTGGTGATGTGCGACTGCGGGCCCTCGCGCACCAGCCGCACACGCTGCGCCTTCTGCACCGGTGCGCCTGCCGCGATGGCAAGCGCACCGGCCACTGTCGGTGGACATGGCATCACGCGCACCGTCAACACCTTGACGCTCGCGCCCGCGGCGATCCCCGACAGATTCTCGAACCAGGCGCCGAGGCGTTCGCCATCGGCGGCCTCGCGGGTCGGCGCGGACGCCGGGCGCGTCTGTTGCGGCAACGGCACGGTGCCGCGGCCGGGCGTGCGCCTGATCAACCGCTCGGCGGCCAGCCGCTCGAGCGCCTTGCGCACAGTGACACGCGCGACGCCGAATTCGCGCATCAACGCGATCTCGCCGGGCACGCCGGCGCTGAAGCGTCCCTCGTGCAATTGCTCACGCAGCACCAGGTAGACCTGGTGGTACTTGGGCACCGGCAAGGCGGATGTCACGGGCCGGCACCGTACAAACCTCTCTTTGTTCTGTCAATAGGACAAATTGAAGTGCGCCGGTGCATGGCCGATCTGGCATCCGTTGCCTGCGTTGTTTCGCCGTTCGTGGCGAATGGCGGGCACTACGCTGGGAACCATCATGAGCCGTACGCACTTCCATCCAGCCGCCTCGGACCTGCGCCGAGCCCGCCCCGTCGCTGTCGACACGATCGAGTGGGAAGAGCTGCCCTCGCTGGTGGGCGCGCTGCGACGCAGCGACTTCGGCCCGGTGGGCCACGTGTGGGCCAGCACCGAACCGATGCCGTTGCTGCCGCCCACGGCGGGCCTGCCGTCGCCGTTCGCCGAGCCGATCGACGGCATGCACGTGCGCGAGATCCAAGGCGACAGCCTGTTCGGCCACTTCTTCAGCGACACGCTCGCCAACCACTGACCCGCTTCGGATGCGCGCGGAATCCGCGCGCCGCATGCGGGCTTCGCGCCGAGGCTTGGCGCGGCTGCCCGACGCCGCTAACGTCGGGGCGTTGGACGCCACGAGCCAAGGATGGGCGCATGACCACTGCTGGGATCAATCGCCGGCACGCGATGCTGGTCGCAGGGGGCGCCTGCGCGCTGCCTTCGCTCGATGGCCCCCTTGCGCGCGCCGCATCGGCGGCCGTCGCGTTGCAAGCCTGGCCGTTGAACGCCCCGCGGCGCACCGGCATCCACGACGTCGCACCGGCGCCCGACGGTGGCGTGTGGTTCAGCGCGCAGCGCAGCGGCCATCTGGGTTGGTTCGATCCCAAAAGCGGCAAGGTCGAGTTGATCGGGCTGGGTTCGGGTTCGGCGCCGCATGGCGTGATCCAGGGGCCCGACAAGGCAGCCTGGGTCACCGACGGCGGCCAGCAGGCGATCGCGCGTGTCGGCTGGCCCGACCGTCAGGTGCGGTTGTTCAAGCTGCCCGAGGGAACGCCGTACGCCAACCTCAACACCTGCGCCTTCGACGGCGAGGGCAACCTCTGGTTCACCGGACAGGCCGGCGTGATCGGCAGGGTTACGGTGAAGACCGGCGAGGTGATGGTCAAGGAGGCGCCGCGCGGACGCGGCCCCTATGGCATCTGCGCGACACCGCGCGGTGAGGTCTGGTATTGCTCGCTGGCGGCGAGCTTCGTCGCGCAGATTGACTTGAAGACGGGTGAATCGCGCATCGCCGAGCCGCCCACCAAAGGTCAGGGTGCGCGGCGCGTCTGGAGCGACAGCCACGGCCGCATCTGGGTGAGCGAATGGAACTCGGGTCAGGTGTCGTTGCACGACCCGCGTGCGCGTGGCGCAAGCCAGTGGAGGGCGTGGAAGCTGCCGGGCGACAGCCCGCGCACCTACGCGGTCTACGTCGACGACAAGGACATGGTGTGGCTGAGCGACTTCGGCGCTAACGCGGTGCTGCGCTTCGACCCGCACAGCGAGCGCTTCGACAGCTGGACCCATCCGCGCGAGGCGGCCAGTGTGCGCCAGATCCTAGGCCGGCCCGGCGAGGTGTGGCTGCCTGAAAGCGGCACCGAGCACATCGCGCTGATGCGCACCGCGTGACAGCGGCTACCCGAGCGGCTGCACGCCGATCAGCCAGCCGTGCAACCAGCGTCCGAACACGAACCACGCGACGGCACCGACGACGACCGCGATCAGCGTCGGCACCGGCTGCCCCGCTGACGGCTGGCGCCCGGCGACGCGGTCGCGCGCGCGCAACGACGCATAGCACCACACGGCCCACGCGAGAAAACCGCCGAACAGCAGCAGATCGGCCAGCGTGCGCGTGGCCAGCAGGTGCGCGAACGCCCACACTTTGATGCCAAGCACCATCGGGTGCCCGACCCAGGCCTTGAAGTGATTGCGTGGCACGTAGGCCGCGACGATCAGCACGATACCCACCAGCGTCAGCGCAGACGCCAGCGGGCGCGTCCAGTCGGGCGGCGACCACAGCACTTGCGGGCTCTGGCGCGTCTGGCCGAAGCCCCACACCACGAGCACCAGCCCGATCGCCGAGCCGAGTGAGTACAAGCCGCGCCACGCACGCGCACCGTGTTGCTCGATGAAGCGCGAGCGTGCGGCGTCGGCCACCATGCGCGTGGAGTGCAAGCCGAGGAACAACACGAGCCCGATCACGAGTGCGGTCATGGGGCAGTCCTGCAGTCAGCGACGGGGCCCATCATGCCAAGCGCGGGCCCCGGCGGCGCACGGAAGCGCAACGGTGTTGCGCCGTCACACCTTGCCCGCGGGGCTGCGCACGAACGCCGACCACACGCGCGCCAGCGCCGCCGAGCCGTCGCTGCCCTGCACCGCGGCGAACGACTTGACCGCATCGTCCTTGCGACCGGCCTGCCACTGCGCCTCGCCCAGGCGCAGCCGCGCTTCGTCGGCGCGCCGCAGAGTGCCTTTGGCCAAGCCCTGCTCGATCAGCGTGATGCCTTTGCTGGCCTGCCCCGCCGTGACGTACGCGTAGCCCACGTTGACCAGCGCATCGCCTTCTTTTGCGGACTTTGCCGACGCCTCGGCGCGGCCCATGTCGGCGGCGTCCTTCTCGGCCGCCTTGCTGGCGCGCTCGCGGAGCGCGGAGTGCGCGGCCGCGTCCTTGCCATTGCCGAGCAGCGACAACGACATCCCTCGGTCGATCACGGTCAGCGCCTCGGCCGGATAGCCCGCCTGCAGCGCCAGCTGTGCCAACTCGACGTAGTCGTCGGCGCCGCGCATCAGACCGGCGGCCAGACGCAGCCGATGCACATCGAGCCACAGCCGATCCGAGAACCCGGGCTGCTTGGTGGCGCGAGACAACAACTCGGTCCAGTAGTCGGGCTTCGGGTAGGCCTGCGCCATGCGCTCGAGCGTGCGCACGTAGCCGGCATCGTCCTTCAACTGCAGGTAGCTGCTGATCAGCAGCCGCAGCGTCACTTCGGGCGGATTGCGGCCGGCCGTCTCGTCGGCCGCCGCGCGCATCTCGAGCTCCTCGGCAGCTGCCTTGAACTCGTTGGCCAGGTACAGCGCCTGCGGCAGCAGATCGCGCACAGCGGCATCGCTGCCGCCGTCCTGCACATAGCGGCGCAACCACGACACCGCGCGCAGATAGTCCTTCTCCTGGTAGGTGAGTTTGGACAGCAGCTCGAGCATTTGGAGCTGGTCGGTGCCGCTGAACTGGTTGCTGTTGACCACCACTTCGAGCGAGCGGATCGCCTGGGTCCAGTCGCGCGCGCTCAGCGACACGCCGGCGCGGCCGCGCTCGATCACCGCCTGCTCGAACATCGTCAAGTTCGGCACCGCCGCCGCTTCGCGCAACTTGCTCTCGGCCTGCTCCTTCTGCCCCGCCCGTCCGGCCTCCTGAGCCGCGTTGACCGGGTTGGCCACCTCGGGTCGCAGGGTCTTGGCCTGCGCGTCGGGCGTGGGCTGCGTCTGTGCGCCGGCGAGCGCGTGGCCGAGCGCGAGCCCGGCCACCACACAGGCGATGCGGAAAGCAAAGGTGAGGTCGATGCGCGTCATGCTCGGGTGTCCAAGGGGAGGCCTGCGACGTGGGGCGTGATTGTCACTCGACGCCGACAACCCTCTACCATGCCGCCATGGAAACCCCGATCGAAATTGAAACCGGCCCCAACCCGCAGGCCAGCGTGATCGTGCTGCACGGACTCGGCGCCAGCGGCGACGACTTCGTGCCGGTGTGCCAGCAACTCGAACTCGATGCGGTCGGCCCGGTGCGCCACGTGCTGCCGCACGCACCGATGCGCCCGGTGACGATCAACAACGGCTATGTGATGCCAGCGTGGTACGACATCCTGGGCCCGGGCGGCAGCCAGGGCGAGGACGAGGCTGGTTTGCGTGCCTCCAAGGCGCTGGTCGAGGAGCTGATCGCGCGCGAGGTGGCGCGCGGCGTGAACCCGTCGCGAATCGTGCTGGCCGGCTTTTCGCAGGGCTGTGCGATGGCCTTGCTCACCGGCTTGCGGCATCGCGAGACGCTGGCCGGTTTGGTTGGATTGTCGGGCTACCTTCCCTTGGCGGGCACGACCGCAGACGAGCGCAGCGCGGCCAATCAGAAGACTCCGATTTTCCTGGCTCACGGTCGCTTCGATCCGATGATCGCCCTGCCGCGCGCGCACGCCACGCGCGACGCGCTGCGTGCGCTCGGCTACCCGGTGCAGTGGCACGAGTACCCGATGGAGCACTCGGTGTGCCTGCCGGAGATCGCCGACCTCCAACAGTTCCTGCTGCAAGTGCTCAAGCGCTGACGCGCTGCGCTCAGCGGTAGTCGATCTCGCGCGTGCGCTCGGCCGCGCGCACACGGCGGCCATCGGCGTGCGTGACGTGCACCACCTGGCGCACCCAGTTGCCGCGCTCGTCGACCTCGATCTCGGCGTCGACGTCGGGGCTGTCAGCGCAGCGCGCCTCGCCGTCGCCCTGCCGGCTGCGCGCGCTGAGCAGCAGGCCGCTGGTGTGGTATTGCCACTCGGTGACGCAGCGGACGCGCTCGCCGGCCAGCTGACGGCGCTGCAAGGGGCGCCCGCTGTCGTCGTAGTCGGTTTGCACCTCGGTGGCGGTGCCATCGCGCACTTCGCGGCGCGCCAGCGGCTGCTCGGGCTCGCCGGCAGCCATCAACTCGTCGGCGCGCCGCACGCGAAAGCTCACCTCGCGCGTGTACTTCTTCAGCCCCCCGCCGCTCAGAATCGCCGCGCTGTCGTCATACACAGCGCTCAGCGGGGTCGGATAGCGGATCTGCGTGACGCGCAGCGCCTGCGGCTCGCGCGAACTGATCTTGATCGGGCGCCCCAGCGGGTCGAAGCTGAGGCTGCGGGTGGGCCCGCCCTTGGTGTCGACGGCGAGCGTCTTCAGCGCGCCGTTCGGGTGATAGCTGCGGCGCTCGTGCGTGCGGGCGGCGCCCGTGCCGGGGTCGACCACCCGCTCGCGTTCGCGACCCGCCGCGTCGTATTGGAACGTCGTCCGCTCGATCACATCGCCGCGCCGCTCGACCTGGAGCACGACCCGCCCTGCGCCGTCGCTCTGGCGCTGCAGCAGCGGCGCGGCGCCTTCCTCGTCGATGCGCTGCACACCGCCTCGTGCGTCCCACTGGTAGCGCAGCTGCCGACGCTCGGTGCGCTCGCCGCGCCGGCTGCGCTCGCTGCCGAGTAAGGCCAAGCGACCGTCGTCATCGAACGTGAAGCGACGCTGCTGCGACGATGCGGCCTGCGTGTCGTTGGACTCGAACAGCTGCTCGCTCCAGCGCACGCTGCGTACGTCGGTCGGCTTGAGCCCGGCCAGCGCGGCGCGCCACTGCGCATCGGTCCAGGGATCGAGCGGCGGATCCTTGGCCCAGCCCGCGGCGCCACACAGCATCAGAAGGCCCAACCAGCACGCGCGCAGGCGGCTCAGGGCAGGGGCAATGGCGGACGCCGACGGGGCTGGCTGCATGGGCTCAAGCTAGCATGCGGCCCACCGCCACACGGTACGCAAGTGTGAGTGCCTCACATCGTCGAGCGCGCTCATGCGAACTCCTTCTCGTGTCGCCGGCATGCGAGCGCTGGCGCGCAACGATGGCGGCGCTGAAGTCGCCATCGACAGCACCGGGCGCGTTGTGGGAGCATCGCCCCGTGCGACGCAGCAAGGCTTGGCCAGCCGCCATCCCGGCGCCAGCCGCAGCAACCCGGTGGTGCCGCGCGCTCGGGTGCGGCTTCATGGCGCTCGCCTGTTGCGGGTCGGGTGTCGGCGCGGCCGGCGCCGGCGCCGACGACCCGACAGCCCACGCGCGCTGGGGCAGCCACGTGTTCGTCGCGGGTGGCACCGTGCGAATCCACGATCCGGTGACGGGCGACCTGTTCGTCGCCGGTGGCAGCGTCGACATCGACGCGCCGATCGGCGGCGACCTGTTCGCGGGCGGCGGCCGGCTGCGGGTCGGCGCGCCGGTCAGCGGCGCCGTCCACGCCGCCGCGGGCCAGCTGACGCTGCAGGGCCCGATCGGCGGCGCGGTGCGCGTCGCCGGCGGCCAGGTCGAATTGACGGCCGCCGCGGAGGTGGCGGGCAACTTGTCGCTGGCCGGCGGGCAGCTGCGGGTGCTCGGCACGGTGCACGGCGATGTGCACGCAGCCGGCGGGCGGCTTGTGCTGGACGGCATGGTCGGCGGCGACGTGGTCGCCAGCAGCGGCGTGGTCGAGCTCGGCCCGCGCGCGCGCATCGCCGGCCAGCTGCGCCAGCGCGGCGGCGCGCTGGAGCGCGATCCGCAGGCCCAGGTGGCCGGCGGTGTGGAGTCGTGGTGGGGCGATTCGCGGCGCGCCCAGGCGCCCACGGCGCCAGGGCCACGCGAAGGCGCGCGCCACGCGCTCGGCTGGCCCTGGACGGTTGCACTGGCGCTGTTGGCCGCCGTACTGCTGGCGGCACTGCCCCGCTTCCACGAGCGGGTCGGTCGTACGCTGCAGCAGCAACCAGGCCTCAGCCTGCTGCTGGGGGTGGCGTGTGTGCTCGGCCTGCCGCTCGCATTGGCCGCGATCTTGCTGACCGTGATCGGCATCCCGCTGGCGCTACTGGGCGCCCTGTTCTATCTGTTGTTGCTGCCGCTGGCCTATGTGAGCACTGCCATCGCCGTTGGTGACGGGCTGCTGCGTGCATGGCGCGGCGCGACCACGGCCGCATGGGTCTGGCGCAGCGCCGCCGCCGCGCTGGTGATCGTGTTGCTGTCGCAGGCGGTGCGCGTGCCGTGGCTGGGCGCGACGCTGGCCGTGCTGGCGCTGCTGGCCGGCCTCGGTGCGCTCGCACTGCAGTTGCGCCGGCAGCCCCGGTCGCACTGAGCGCCACCCTTTTCAAGCTTCGGCCGTCGGCGTATGTTGCGGGTCCCGCCACGCGCACTGTTGCTAGGAGAAACGCATGAGCTCACTGCCCGGTAAGTTCGTCTGGTTCGAGCACCTGTCGGCCGACATTCCGAAGGCGCGCAGGTTCTACGACGCGCTGTTCGGCTGGCACACCGAGTCGATGCCGATGGGCGGGCAGCGCTATTCGATGATCCTCAATGGCGACGGCACCACCAGCGAGGGCATCGGCGGCTATCGCAACATCGACCCCGGCGCGCGGCCATCGTGGATCAGCTACATCTCGGTCGACGACGTCGATGCGCGCTACGCGGCGGCACTTGCCGCCGGCGCCACCGGCCTGTCGGCGCCGGCCGACCACGGAACGGTGGGCCGGGGCGCCACGATCACCGACCCGACCGGGGCGGCGGTGTGCCTGTGGAAGAGCGCCGACGGCGATCGCGCCGACCCCGCCAAGACGCCGATCGGCGCCTGGTGCTGGAACGAGCTGTGGACCACGGACGACGCGCGCGCGCTGGCGTTCTATGAGAAGGTGATCGGCTACACGCACGACAGCATGGACATGGGGCCGGAGGGCACCTACTACATGCTGAAGACCGGCGAGGTCTCGCGTGGCGGCTTGATGCACTCGGTGCGGCCCGACGCGCCGTCGATGTGGCTGCCCTACGTGGCGGTGGCCGATTGCGACGCCTCCGCCAACCGCGCCAAGGCGCTGGGTGGCAAGGTGCTGATGGAGCCGAGCGACATTCCGAACATCGGCCGCTTCGCGATCGCGGAAGATCCGCTCGGCGCGGCGATCGCATTCATCAAGCTGGCAGGCTGAAACGTCGCCCGCCGGGCACGCCAGCGGGCAGGGCACGAGCGCGAGAGCCCGCGGCGGCGCGGGCTCGCGCGCCATCGGTCGGCCGCGCGTCACACGCGCTCGCGCTCGCCGGGCTCGCCCTGGGCGGGGCCGCACGATGCCGTCAGCCATCGTGGTTTGTACTTTGTCGACAAGCGACGGCGTTGCGCTACAACCGCGGCATGAACCTGCCCGTGCCGCCGTCGCTCGCGCGCACGCCGCGTCCGAGCCGCCCCGCATTGCCGCCCGCCAGTGAGTTGGCGCGCGCGCTGGCGGTGCCGGCCGAGCGACCGCACCCTACGCTCGCGCACCGCATCGCCGACGACCTCGGCGTGGCGATCATCGACGGCGAGCTGGCCGACGGCACGCGCATCCGCGAAGAAGCGCTCGCGGTGCAGTACGGGGCCAGCCGCAGCCCGGTGCGCGAGGCGATCGCGCTGCTCGAGCGGCGCGGCCTTGTGCACACCGAGCCGCGTCGCGGCAGCTACGTGGTGGGCCAGTCGCTCGACGTCATCGCGGATCTGTTCAACATGCGCGCCGCGCTGATCGGCCTGGCGGTGCGCTACATCGCGCGGCGCCGCGATCCGGCGGTGCTGGCGCAGCTGCGCGAGGCGACCTGCGCGGTGGCGGCGGCGGCCGAGCGCAACGCGGTGTCAGCGCTCGCGTTTGCGCACCTCGGCGCCGATGCGGCGCGCGTGATCGTGCGCCACTGCGGCGCCAGCAGGTTGGCACAGACGCTGAGCGACCACGCCAGCCATTCGGGCTGGGGCATGATCTGGCGCAAGCGCGCGCTCGACTTCAAGACGCCGCAGCGGCGCCGCCACTACGCCGCGCAGTACACGCAGCTGGCCGATTGGATCGAGGCTGGCGCCGATCACGACGCCGAAGCGCTGCTGCGGCAGATGGTGTTCGAGTCACGTGACATCGTGCTGGCCGAGATTGCGCGCGCGCACGGCGGCAGCGCCGATGCGGTTCACCAGGTGCACGACAGGCCGTGCGGCACACCGAGATGACGACCGGCGACCGCCCGCAGAAGCTCCACGGCGCCGGCCGCGGCTCGAGCCTGGCGCAGCGCGCGTGCGTGGCGCTGTGCGCCGGCGTGGCGGCCGGCTGCGCGGCGCCACCGGCTTCCGACCTCGGATGCGACCGCGCCTGCCTGGTCGGACTGACGCAGCGCTATTTCGACGCGCTCGGCACGCGTGCGCCGCAACGCGCCGGGCTGGCCGGCGGCGTGCGCATCACCGAGAACGGAACTCCGGTGGAGGTCAGCAGCAGCGTCTTCGGCAGTGCGCAGCCGGTGCGCTGGCACCAGGTGTTCGCCGACCCGCAGTCGGGCCAAGCGGCCGCCTTCGCACGTTACGACGACGCGCAAGGGCCCGTGCTGTACGCGGCACGGCTCAAGGTCCGCCAGCGGCAGATCACCGAAGTCGAGGCGTTGGTCAACCGGCGCGGCGCGCACCCCTTCTTCGCGCCCGATGCGCTGAGCGGCCCGCGCGCGGTGTTCGACACCGTGGTGCCACCGCCGCGCCAGCTCGACCGCACCACGCTGCGCTTCATTGCCAACACCTACTTCGAGGCGATCGAGCAGCATAGCAGCGACGTGGCGCCGTTCAGCGACGAGTGCATCCGCATCGAGAACGGCGTGCGCACCACCGACAACCCGCAGCAGAACCTGCCGCGCAGCTGTCGCATCGGGATGCAGATGTTCACCTACATCCCGACCGTGCGCGACCGCAGCTTTCCGGTGATCGACGTGGCGCGCGGCGTGGTGTTCGCGTGGGCCGTGTTCGACATGCCGGGCAAGGTGACCACCGCCGTGGTCGACGGCCAGACCATTGAACTGCCGCCGCGCGTGAGGGAGCCCAGGAGCATGCGGTTGGCCGAGGTGTTCAAGATCGTCGATGGCCAGATCCACACGATCGAGGCCTTCATCCGCTACGAGCCGCTCGGCGCGACCACTGGCTGGCCGCGCACCGGCGATTGACGCGAAAGGAGACTGCATGGACCCGGTGCTGCTCGAGCGCTCGCAAGGCGCGTTGCGCATCCTGGCGATGAACCGGCCCGAGCGCCGCAACGCGCTGAACGCGCAGCTGTGCGAACAGCTGCTGCTGGCGCTGCGCGCGGCCAGTGACGACGGCGCGGTTGGCGCGCTGCTGTTGCGCGGCGAAGGGCCGGCGTTCTGCGTCGGCGGCGACGTCAAAGACATGGCCGAAGGCAAGGGCCGCGACCTCACCACCGAGCAGCGCGTGCGCTCGCTGCGCAGCCGCATGGAGGCGTCGCGACTGCTGCACGTGATGCCCAAGCCGACGATCGCGGCAGTGCGCGGCGCGGTGGCCGGTGCCGGGCTGGCGCTGGCGCTGGCGTGCGACTTTCGGGTCGTCGCGCGCTCCACCAAGATCACCTCGGCCTTCGCCAAGGTCGGACTGTCGGGCGACTTCGGCGGCAGCTGGTTCCTGACGCGCCTCGTCGGCGCCGCGCGGGCACGCGACCTGTATCTGCGGCCGCGCGTGATCAGCGCCGACGAGGCGTTGGCGATCGGACTGGTCACCGAAGTGGTCGACGACGATGCGCTGGAGGGGCGGGCGCTGGCCTTCGCGCACGAGCTGGCCGGCGGTCCGCGCGTGACGCTCGGCTACATGAAGCAAAACCTCAACCACGCGGTGGCGGGCACGCTGGAGAGCACGCTCGACCTCGAGGCGCTGCATCACACGTTGAGCGCGCTGACCGACGACCACCGTGAGGCCGCCGCGGCGTTCGTCGAGAAGCGCGAACCGCGCTTTGCGGGGCGATAAGGCCCTTCGATGACGCTGCGGCTGCGCCAGATCTGCCTGGTGGCCGCCGAGCTCGAGCCGGTGGTCGAGGCGGTGCGCGCGATCTTCGGCCTCGCGGTGTGCCACCGCGACCCCGCGGTCGCCAAGTACGGGTTGGAGAACGCGCTGTTCGTCTGCGGATACCAGTTCCTCGAGGTGGTGGCGCCGACGCGCGACGGCACCACCGCGGGGCGCTTCCTGCAGCGCTCGGGGGGGCGTGGCGGCTACATGGCGATCTTCGACACCCATGATCCCGAGCGGCGCCGCGCGCACGTGCAGAGGCTGGGTATTCGCATCGCGCACGAGATGGACACCGCCGGCTTCCGCGGCATCCAGCTGCACCCGGTGGATTGCCGCGCGACGATGCTCGAGTTCGACCGCTCGGTCGGCAACGAACCGCTCGACGGCGCTTACTGGCCCGCCGGTGCGCACTGGCGCGATGCGCAGCGCCTCGACCGCGTGGGCGGTGTGCCGTGCATCGAGGTCTGCAGTCCCGATGCGGACGGCCTGGCCGCGCACTGGGCGCGCATCATCGACGTGCCGCTCGAGCGCGATGCCGATCAGCGCCCGACGCTGCGCTTCGAGCTCGGCGCGGTGCGTTTCGTGGCCGCACCGGCCGGCGCGCCGGAGCGACTCGACGCGCTGCACATCGCAGTCGCCGACGCGCCACGCACCCTCGCAGCAGCGCGCGCCCAAGGCTGCGCCGTCGAAGACGACGGCTTCGTGCTGGCCGGCGTGCGCATGGTCCCGCACACCGCGACAACGGCGGCCTGATGGACGACGCGCTGTTCGCCAGCGGCGACGCGGCGGTGCTGGCGGACAGCATCGACCGCTTCCTGGCCGACCACTACCGCTTCGACCAGCGCCGGCAGCGCCTGGCCGCGGCACCCGACGCGCTGGGATGCTGGGCGCCGATGGCCGAGTTCGGCTGGCTCGGGCTCCCGTTTGCCGAGGCACACGGCGGCTTCGGCGGCACCTGGCGCGACGTGGCGCTCTTGATGCAACGCTTCGGCCGCGCGCTGGTGGTCGAGCCGTACGTGGCCAACGTCGCGCTGGCCGGCGAGTTGCTCGCCCGGCTCGGCGACGCCGAGCAACACGAACGCTGGCTGCGCCCGATGATCGAGGGGCGCTGTCGGCTCGCGTTCGCTTACGGCGAGCGTGCGGCACGCCACCAGTGGCAGCGGGTGCGCACGCAGTTGCAGCCGCATGACGCTGGCCTCGTGCTGCACGGCGGCAAGACGCTGGTGTGGGGCGGCGCGCAGGCCGACGTGCTGCTGGTGCTGGCACGCGAGGGCGGGCCCGACGGCGCGCTGTCGCTGTGCCTCGTCGAGCGCCACGCGCCCGGCGCGCATCTGACGGCAGTCACCACGGTCGATGGCCGGGCGGCGTGCGAGCTGACGTTCGACGCGGCGCCTGTCGCGGCGCGGCTGGGCGCGCCGGGTGCGATCGCGGCCGAGGTGGAGCGGGTGCTCGACATCGCGGCGGCGCTGGCGTGCGCGGAAGGCATCGGCGTGCTCGAGGTGCTGTTCGACGGCACGCTCGACTACTTGAAGCAGCGCCAGCAGTTCGGGCGACCGCTGGCCAGCAACCAGGCGTTGCAGCACCGGCTGGTCGACATGCACACGCTGCTGCGCGAAGCCGCGGGCATGGCGCAGCACGCGGTGGTGGCGCTCGATTGCGACTCGGAGGTGCGTGGCCACGCGGTGGCGTCGGCCAAGGCGTTCCTCGGCGACGCGCTGCGCCACATCGGGCAGGAGGCCGTGCAGTTGCACGGCGCGATCGGCACCACCGACGAGTTCCCCATCAGCCACGGCTTCAAGCGTGCCACCGCGTTGTCGCTGATGTTCGGCGATGCCGATCACCACCGCTCACGGCTCGGCACGATGCTGCGTCGCGAGCGCGGCGGCGAAGGCGTCCGCACGAACCTGCTCGCCGACGACGCGGATCGCCGCTTCGCCGACGAGGTGCGCGCCTTCATCGGCGCGCACCTGCCGCGCGCGGTGGCACACAAGGTGGCGCACGACCAGCACCTGGACAAGGACGACGTGCAGGCCTGGCAGGCACCCCTGGCCGCCAAGGGCTGGCTCGCGTACACCTGGCCGGTCGAGCACGGCGGGCCGGGCTGGGCGCCGCGCCAGCAGTTCATCTTCGAGGCGTTGAGCAGCGAGGCCGACTGTCCGCCGATCAACCCGTTGGGGCTGCGCATGGTCGGCAAGGTGATCCAGCGCTTCGGCACGCCGGCGCAGCAGGCGCGCTTCCTGCCGCCGATCCGTGAGTCGCGCGAATGGTGGTGCCAGGGCTACTCCGAGCCCAACGCCGGCTCGGACCTGGCGTCGCTGGCCACGCGTGCCGAGCGGCGCGGCGACCGCTACGTCGTCAACGGCCAGAAGATCTGGACCTCGTATGCGCATTGGGCCGACTGGATGTTCTGCCTGGTGCGCACCAGCCGCGAGAGCAAGGCGCAGCACGGCATCTCGTTCCTGCTGATCGACATGGCCTCGCCCGGCATCGAGGTGCGGCCGATTCCGCAACTCGATGGCACGCACAACTTCAACCAGGTGTTCTTCACCGACGTCGAGGTGCCCGCCGACCAGCTGGTCGGCGAGGAGGGCCAGGGCTGGAGTTGCGCGAAGTACCTGTTGTCGCACGAGCGCCTGGAGACCGCCGCGCTGCCGGCGTGCCAGCGCACGATGCGGCGTCTCCGGCAGGTGGCCTTCGCAGCGGTCGACGGCGGGCCGGCGCCTGCCGACGACCCGGCGTTCATGGCGCAGCTGGTCGATGCCGGCGTGCGACTGACGGCGCTGCAGCTGCGGGTGTTGTCGTTCCTCGAGCAGCAGGAGCAGGGCCAGGCACTCGGCCCCGAAGTGTCGGAGCTGAAGGTGCGCGGCACCGAGCTGTACCAGCGGCTGCTCGAGTTGATCATGCTGGCCGCCGGACCCGACGCGCTGCCGTATCACGCGCCGTTCGTGCTCGGCCGCGCGGAGCGGCCGCTGTTCGGCCCGGCCTTCGCGGCCACCTCCGCGACGCGCTACTTCAAGTGGCGCTCGATGTCGATCCTCGGCGGCAGCAACGAAATCCAGCGCAACGTGGTCGCGAAGGCGGTGCTCGACATCCGCTGACGGTGCTACCCCCGCGCCAGCACGCGCTCGACGATCGACAGCAGACGGTCGCGCACCTTGGGCAGGCTGATGCGCTCGTCGACCAGCCACTGCATCATCGCGCCGCGCATCGCGCCGAGCAGGATCACGGCGGTGGTGGCCGGGTCGCTGCCGGGTGCGATCTCGCCGTGCGCGATCCCGTAGCGAATGTGGTTCTCGAAGTAGTCGATCGCCGCACGGTTGTACTCAGCGATGTCGGCGCGCAGCGCCGACGAGGCCATGAAGCCCTCGGTCATCATCACCAGCAGCGCGCGCGTCGTGGTCCAGCCCGGGCCCTTGCGACTGAAGTAGACGCTGATCGTGCCGCGGATCGCGTCGAGCCCGGGCGCACGCTTGGGCCAGCCCTCGCGCTCGGCTTTGAAGCGCTCGCCGATGTAGGCCACCAGCGAACGCAGCAGCCCGGCCTTGCTGCCGAAGCGGTGGGCCGGCAGGCCGCGGCTGTAGCCGGCGGCCTCGCCGATCTCGGCCAACGTCATGCGGATCGATCCGCGCTCGGCGACGATCGCCAGCGCCGCCTCGAGCAGGCGTTGCTCGGCCTGCTCGCGCCGCTGCGCATGCGTGCGGCGCGCCACGCGCAGCGGATGCGGGGCGGCGCTGCCGCGACTCGTGTGGCGCTGCGCGCGCGCGGCGCGCGACGCTGGCTTGGCTGGCACGCTCGCCACGGCGTCACTCCGGCTGGATGCCGGCAAGCTCGGCCACTCGCTTGAAGCGCTGGTACTCGCGCAGCTGAAACTCGCCCAGCTCCTTGGGCCCCATCATCAGCGGCGCCGATGGCAGCGTGGCCTGATAGGCGCGGCCTTCTTCGGAGGTCATCGCCTTGTGCACCGCCGCGGCCAGCTTGTCGACGATCTCGGTCGGCGTCTCGGCGCGCACGAAAAACGCCGACCACACCCACGTCTCGAACTCCGGAAAGCCGCTTTCCTTCATCGTCGGAATGTCAGGGTATTTCGATTCGCGCTTGTCGCCGGTGATCGCCAGCACGCGCAGGCGGCCGCCCCTCATCAGCTCGAGGGTGCCGCCGAAGTCGATCACGCCGACCTCGAGCTGGCCGCCCACCACGTCGGTCAGCATCTGCGCGCCGCCCTTGTACGGAATGTGCGTCACCGGCAGCCCCGACGCGGTGCCGAGCCAGGCCGCGACCAGCTGGTAGCCGGCCGAGTAGTTGCCGAGCTGCAGCGGCCGGTTGGCGCGCTTGGCCGCCGCGATCAGGTCGCCGATTGTCTTGTGTGGCGAGTCGGCCTTGACCGCAAACGCCACCGGTGTCAGCGAGATGCCGTACAGCGGTCGCAGATCCTTGAACGGGTCGTATGGCAGGTTCTTGATCGCGATCGCGTTGACCACGGCGGGCGAATTGCTGCCCATCAGGATCGTGTGGCCGTCGGCCGGCGCCTGGCGCGTGGCCTGCACGGCGAGCACGCCGCTGCCCCCGGGCTTGTTCTCCACCAGCACCTGCTGGCCAAACATCTTGCCGATCATCTCGCCGTAGAAGCGCGACGACGAGTCGGCGCCGCTGCCGGCATTGAACGGCACGTAGATGCGGATCGGCTTGGACGGAAAGCCGCCGGCCTGGTTCTGCGGCCACGCGGCATGGCCCATGAGCAGCAGCGCGCCGCACAGCACCCGCACCATCACGTGGATCATCGCAAGTCTCCCGATCGGCGTGCGCCGCTCACGACGGTGGCACGCAGACCACCACGCGCTGCGCCTTCAGGCGCGCAATCTGCGCGTCGTCGTAGCCGGCTTCGTGCAGCACCTCGTCGTTGTGTTCGCCCAGCCACGGCGCGGGCCGCCGCAACGACGCCGGGGTGCGCCCGAACTTCGTCGGCGGCCGCATCGCGAGCATGGGCCCTTCGCTCGGATGCACGGCGCGTTGGAACAAGCCCACCGCCTGCAGATGCGGGTGGGCCGGCAACTCGTCGATCGTGTGGATGCGCGTGGCCGCGATGTCGAGCGACTCGCACAGCGCCAGGCACTGCGCGCTGCTCATGTCGCGCGTGAGGCTGGCCATGTCCTCGTAGATCTCCTGGATGCGCGCGTTGCGCTCATGGCGATCGTCGAAGTTGTACTTGAGCGCCAGGTCCTCGCGCCCGGCGCGCCGGAAGAACTCGCGCCAGTGGTCACCGCTGTACGGCAGCATCGCGACGTGGCCATCACGCGTCGGTGCCGGGCGGCGCCCGCCGGCCAGCAGCCGCTTGTAGCCGGCGCTGCCGTGCGGCGGCTCGAACGTCAGGCCGCCGAGGTGCTCCGCCAGCGTGAAGGCAACCATCGTCTCGAACATCGGCACCTCGACGAACTGGCCGCGCCCGCTGCGCGCGCGCTCGAGCAGCGCGGCCAGCACCGCGTTGCACAGCGCCAGGCCGGCGGTCTTGTCGGCGATCAGCGACGGGATGTAGTCAGGCTTGCCGCTGTCGTGCCCGAGCAGCCCGGCCAGTCCGCACGCGGCCTGGATCACGTCGTCGAAGGCCGGCTTGGCTTCGTCGGGCCCGCCCTGGCCGAAGCCAGGCGCCACGCAGTACACGAGGCGGGGGTTGAGCGCGGCCACCGCGTCGTAGCCGAGACCGAGCCGCTCGACCGCGGCCAGACGCATGTTGTGCACCAGCACGTCGACCGTCGGCAGCAGGCGCTTGATCACGTCGATGCCTCCGGCCGCCTTCAGGTCGATGCACAGCGAGCGCTTGTTGCGGTTGATGGCCAGGAAGATCGAGCTCATGCCACGCGGCCGGCGCGACACCCCGTTGGCGCGCATGCGATCGCCCTCCGGTGCTTCGACCTTGATCACGTCGGCGCCGAAGTCGCCGAGGATCTGCGTCGCGATGGGCCCCAACACCACCGCGGTGAGGTCGAGCACGCGCACGCCGGCCAGCGGGCCCGCGGCCTGCGCGTCGCTCGACGAAGCCGGCGCATGCATCGGCGTGTGTCTCCTGGGTTCGCTGGCATCCCGGCCGGCTGCTGCCGGGCGCGGCGTGCGATCGGCACGCTAGCACAGATATTTGTTGCTCAGCAAACAAATCCCATCGAGAATGGCCGCCTCCCCCGACCCTGGAGCGATCGCGATGCACGGCCTGCGCATCAGCCCCGGCCTGTTGCCGCCCGAATGCGAGGCGCTTCGCGGCGAGGTGCGCGCCTTCCTCGCCGAGGCCATGGCCGACGTGCCGGTGGCCAAGCGCGTGCGCAACTGGTCGGGGTCGAATCCGGAGTTCACGCGCAAGATGGCCGCGCGCGGCTGGATCGGCATGACCTGGCCCAAGCGCTACGGCGGCCACGAGCGCTCGTCGCTCGAGCGCTACGTGGTGCTCGAGGAGATGCTGGCGGCCGGTGCGCCGGTGGGCGCGCACTGGGTCGCCGACCGCCAAAGCGGGCCGCTCTTGATGCGCTACTCGCCCGACGTGCTGGCACCGCGCTACGTGCCGCAGATCGTGCGCGGCGAGGCGTACTTCTGCATCGGGATGAGCGAGCCCGACTCGGGCTCCGACCTGGCGTCGATCCGCACCAAGGCGGTCAACACCAACGAGGGCTGGGTCATCAACGGGCGCAAGGTGTGGACCTCGCGCGCGCACCAGGCGCACCACATGATCATCCTGGTGCGCACGGGCGACCGGAGCGAGAACCGGCACGCCGGCTTGTCGCAGCTGCTGCTCGACATGAAGACGCCGGGGATCACGGTGCGGCCGATCATCAACCAACTCAACCAGCACGACTTCAACGAAGTCACGTTCGACGACGTGCTGGTGCCGCACGACCACCTGATCGGCAGCGAGGGCGAGGGCTGGAAGCAGGTGGGCGCCGAGCTCGCATTCGAGCGCAGTGGCCCCGAGCGCTACCTGAGCAGCACGCAATTGCTGCTCGAGATGCTCGACGCCGCGGATGCCGCCAATCCGCGCCACGCGGTGGCATTGGGCCGCGTGGTCGCGCACTACGCGACGATGCGACAGATGTCGCTCGGCGTGGCCGGCATGCTGGCGCGCGGCGAGAACCCGGCGCTGGCCGCCGCTCTGGTGAAGGACCAGGGCGCCCTCGTCGAACAGGCGATGCCCGACTTGGCGCACGACCTGTTCGGCGGGCAGGTCGCGCCCGATTCGTCACTGGAGCATGCGTTGCGCTACACCACGCTGGCGGCGCCGTCGTTCTCGCTGCGCGGCGGCACGCGCGAGATCCTGCGCGGCATCATCGCCAAGGGGCTCGACCTGCGATGAGCGGCGTGACCGACAACCTGATCGAGCAAAGCGCGCAGCGGCTGTTCGCCGATGCGGTGGACAAGGACGTGCGCGAGCGCGTCGAGGGCGGCGTGTTCGACGCGCGCCTGTGGGGTCTCGCGGTCGACAGCGGCTTCACGCTCGCGCTGGCGGGCGAGGCCGCCGGCGGCATCGGCGAGAGCTGGAGCGCGGTGGTGCCGATCCTGCATGGCATCGGCCACTGGCAGGTCCCCCTGCCGTTGGCCGAGACGATGGTGGGCGCGCTGCTGCTGTCGATGGCCGGGCTGCCGGTGCCCGAAGGGCCGATCGCGCTGATCGAACAGGGCCACGGCAACGACCTGCGCACCACCGGCAGCGGTCCGATGCTGAAACTCTCGGGCAGCGCCACGCACGTGGCGTGGGCCCGCCACGCGCACAGTGCGGTGGTGTCGCTGGCCGACGGCGCGCTGGCGCTGGTCGACCTGCGGGCGGCCGGCGTCACCTGCACCGAGCGGCTCGACGCCGCGCGCATGCCGAGCGACACGTTGCGTCTGGAGGCGACGCGCTGCATCGCGCACGGCAGCCATGGGTTGGCGCTGGCGCAGCCGGTGTGGTCGCTCGGCGCGTTGGCGCGCAGCCTGATGATGGTGGGTGCGCTCGAATCCGCGCTCGAGCAGTCGGTTCGCTATGCCCACGAGCGGGTGCAGTTCGGCAAGCCGATCGGCCGGAATCAGGCGCTGCAGCAGCAGCTGGCGTTGATGGCCGGCGACGCGGCGGCCGCGCGCATGGCTGCGCTGGCGGCCGCGGCCGATGCGCCGTGCATCGCGCAGCCCGACGCGCCCGCGGCGGCGTTCAGTATTGCGGCGGCCAAGGTGCGCTGCGGCGAAGCCGCCACACGCGCCTGCGGCATCGCGCACCAAGTGCACGGCGCCATCGGGTTCACGCGCGAACACCCGCTGCATTTCGCGACGCGCCGCTTGTGGGCGTGGCGCGAACAATTCGGCAGCGACGCGCACTGGGCCGGTCGCCTCGGCGCGCTGGCGATCACCGGCGGCAGCCGGGCGTTCTGGCCGGCGCTGACACGCCGGCGCTTCGACAGCGTGCTCTGAGCGCATCATCCGCATCGAGGCAAGGAGTCGCATGACGCAAGCCACCGCGGACGTGGGGGTCGAGCGCGACGGCGCGGTGGCGCTGGTCGAGCTGCGCCGGCCACCGCACAACTACTTCGACGTTGCGCTGATCGGCGCGCTGGCCGATGCGTTCGAGGCCCTCGAGGCCGATCGCGCCTGTCGCGCGATCGTGCTGTGCGCACAGGGCAGCGCGTTCTGCGCGGGCGCCAATTTCGCCAATCGCGAGGCCACGCCACCGCAGCGCAGTGCACGCGCGATCAACCCGCTGTACGGCGAGGCGCTGCGCCTGTTCGAGTGCGCCAAGCCGGTGGTGGCGGCGGTGCACGGCCCGGCGGTCGGTGGCGGGCTCGGGCTCGCGCTGGTGGCCGACTTCCGCATCACCTGCGCCGAGGCGCGCTTCTCGGCCAACTTCAACCGGCTCGGCTTCCATCCCGGGTTCGGTCTGTCGGTGACGCTGCCGCGGCTGGTCGGCGTGCAGCAGGCGACGCTGCTGCTGTACACCGGGCGCCGCATCGACGGCGCCCAGGCGCAGCGCATCGGCCTGGCCGACGAACTGGTGCCGCAAGACCAGGTGCGGCCGCGCGCGCTCGAGCTGGCGCGCGAGATCGCGCTGTCGGCGCCGATCGCGGTGCAGGCCACGCGCGCGACCTTGCGCGCCGGGCTGGTCGAGCAGATCCGTAGCGCGGTCGCGCACGAGAGCGCGCAGCAGAACGCGCACTTCAAGACCGCCGACTTCAAGGAAGGCGTGGCGGCGATGGCGGCGCGGCGCGAGCCGCAGTTCAAGGGCGACTGAGCGCTGTGAGCCCGGCAACCGCCCGCGTGACCGACCGCTAAGCCCTTGTCCGCCCCAGGAGACGACGATGACTTCCCCCGAGCTGTTGGTCGATGTGGCTGACCACCTGGCCACGGTGACGCTGAACCGGCCCGAACGGCTCAACGCGATCACGCCGGCGTTGAGCGACGCACTGCGTCATACGATGGCCGAGCTGGGCCGCGACGACGCGGTGCGCGTGATCATCGTCACCGGTGCCGGGCGCGGCTTCTGCGCCGGCGCCGACATGGCGCTGCTGCAGAACCTGACGCAGGGGGCGCCGCTGCCCAAGACGATGGGCAGCGATACGGTCGATGCGGTCGCCGGCCGCGAGTTGCAGCAGCGCTACAACTTCCTGAGCGCGGTGCCAAAGCCGGTGATCGCCTGCATCAACGGCGCGGCGGCCGGCATCGGGTTCGTGCTCGCGCTGTTCGCCGACATCCGCTTCGCGGCCGAAGACGCCACGCTGACCACCGGTTTCGCCAAGCGCGGCCTGATCGCCGAGCACGGCAGCGCGTTCGGCCTGGCGCGGCTGGTCGGCCCCGGGCACGCCGCCGACCTGCTGCTCAGTGCGCGCAAGGTCAGCGGCCGCGAGGCCGAGCGCATCGGCCTGGTCAACCGCGCCCTGCCGGCCGACGAGCTGATGCCGTTCACGCGCCGCTACGCGCTCGAGCTGGCGCAATGGTGCTCGCCGCGCTCGCTGCGCGTGATCAAGCAGCAGATCGCGGCGCTGCCGCTGCAGACGATGGCGCAGGCGTTCGCCGAGGGCGATCGCCTGATGCTCGAGAGCCTGACCAGCGAGGACTTCAAGGAAGGCGTCGCGCACTTCGTCGAGAAGCGGCCGCCGCGCTTCAGCGGCCGCTGAGCGCTGCACGGCGATGATCGACGACGCGATCGCGTGGGCGCGCGCCGGCGGGCAGGTGCTGCGCGAGCACTTCGGCGGCCCCGCCGCGACGCTGCAGAAGTCCGACCTGAGCAACGTCGTCACCGCGGCCGACCTGGCGGCCGAGCGCGCCATCGTGCAAGCCATCCGCGCGCGCCATCCGTCGCACTCGATCATCGCCGAGGAGACCGGCTGCGATTGGCGCGACAGCGCGTACACCTGGGTGGTCGACCCCCTGGACGGCACGTCGAACTTCGCCGCCGGCATTCCGTGGTTCGGCGTGCTGATCGCGCTGCTGCGCGCCGGCGTGCCGGTGCTCGGCGTGTTGCACCTGCCCGCCAGCGGCGAGCTCTACTGCGCAGAGATCGGCAGCGGCGCTTTCCGCGACGGCGTGCGCATCGCGGTGACGCCCGAGCCGCTGCTGCGCAACGTGCTGTGGGCCTGGGGCATGGACGCCGCCGAGGACGCCGCGGCGGCCGCGCGCGAGACCGCGCGGCTGGCGCGCGTGCTGCAGCGGGTACGCAACGTGCGTGCCACCAACAGCTTGGTGGACTGCGCTTACGTGGCCGACGGGCGCTTGGGCGGGATGCTGAACCGCAGCACGCGCATCTGGGACATCGCCGCGTCGATGGTGCTGATCGGCGAAGCCGGCGGCCTGTTCACGCAAGCCGACGGCGCAGCGCTCTCGCTCGACGTGTCGACCCACGCCGCCGATCGCGTGTATGCCGTGCTGGCCGGCGCGCCCGAGCTGCACCGCCAGATGCTGGCGCTGCTGCGCGGCTGAAGCGCGCGGCCCGGCGCAGACGCCATCGGGGTCGGCCGCGATGTCGCCCGGCGACGCATCCGCTAATCTCGCGCTCGCCCTCCGAGGAGACCGCCATGACCGTCACCCGTCGCGACACCCTCACTGCATCGGCTGCCGCGCTGCTGTCCGGCTGGGGGCGCGCGTTTGCGCAGGCGGCCCCGCCGTTCGACACCGTCAAGGTGGTCACCGGCTTCCCGCCCGGTGGCACATCCGACACGATCTGCCGCCGCGTCGCCAGCAAACTGGCGCCCGGCTACGGCAAGAGCGTGGTGGTCGAAAACCGCGTCGGCGCGGGCGGCCAGATCGCGGTGCAGAGCTTCAAGAGCGCGCCGGCCGACGGCACGTCGATCCTGCAGACACCGATGTCGATGCTCGGCATCTACCCGCACATCTACAAGAAGCTGCAGTACGACCCGGCGACCGACGTGACACCGGTGTCGCTCGGCGCCACGTTCGACTTTGGCTTCGCGGCGGGGCCGGCCGTGCCGGCGTCGGTGCGCAACATCCCGGAGTTCCTCGACTGGTGCAAGGCCAACCCGAACCAGGCGAACTTCGGCTCGCCCGGCGCCGGTGCGGTGCCGCACTTCATCGGCGTGCTGATCGGCCGCTCGGCGGGCATCGACCTGAAGCACGTGCCGTACCGCGGCACGCAGCCGGCGATCCTCGAGATGATCGGCGGTCAGATCCAGGCGGTGTCAGGCCCCGTCGGCGAATTCATCCAGCACGTCGCGGCAGGCAAATGCCGGCTGTTGGCCACCACCGGTGCCGTGCGCAGCAAGTTCGCGCCGAGCGTGCCGACCCTGCTCGAACAGGGCCTGAAGGACATGGCGTTCAACGAGTGGTTCGGCTTCTACCTGCCGGCCAAGGCCTCGCCCGAGGTCGTGCAGCGCGCGAATGCGGCGCTGCGCGCCGCGCTCGCCGAGCGCGAAGTGATCGAAGGGCTCGAGACGATGGGGCTGGAGTCGAAGTCGTCGACGCCCGCTGAGCTCGCCGCGATGTTGAAGGCCGACACCGAACGCTGGGGGCCGGTGGTCAAGGCGATCGGGTTCACTGCCGATTCGTGAGCCCGCAGGGCCGGCGCCGTCGACACCCCGCGCGGCGACTGGCGCCGCTGGCGCTGTGCGCCCTTGCCGGCGCGGAGTCGGCCCCGCGCGCGCAAAGCATCGAGCCGCGCGCGTACGCCAACGCGCCGGTGGGGATGAATTTCTTGATCGGTGGGTTCGCGCAGACGCGCGGTGGCGTCGCATTCGACTCGCTGCCGATCACCGACCCGCACCTGAAGACTTCGAGCGCCGTGCTCGGCTATGCACGCGTGCTCGACCTGGGAGGCCAGTCGGGCAAGATCGATGTCATCGTGCCCTACACCTGGCTGTCGGGTTCGGCCAGCTATCAGGGCGGGCGCCTCGAGCGCGAGGTCGATGGACCTGGCGATCCGCTGCTGCGCCTGTCGGTCAACTTCGTCGGCGCGCCGGCGCTCAAGCTGCCGGAATTCCGCGCCTACCAACAGGACCTGATCGTCGGAGCCAGCCTGCAGGTGTCGGTGCCCGCCGGTCAGTACGACGCGACGCGGCTGGTCAACATTGGCACCCACCGTTGGTCGTTCAAGCCGGAGTTCGGCGTGTCGCAGGCGCTCGGCCCGTGGACCGTCGAGGGCGCCGCCGGGGTGACGCTGTACGGCGACAACGACGACTTCTTCAACGGCAACCGGCGCGCTCAGGATCCGCTGTATTCGCTGCGCGCCCACGTGATCTACAACTTCGCAGGCGGCATTTGGGCATCGTTGGACGCCACCGTCTACGCCGGCGGACGCACCACGTTGAATGGCACGCTGAACAGCGACCTGCAGCAGAACTGGCGCGTCGGGGCGACGTTGGCCGTGCCGGTGGACCTTCGCAACTCGGTGAAGTTCTACGCCAGCAGCGGCGTATCCGCGCGCACAGGCAACGGCTTCGATCTGCTCGGCGTTGCCTGGCAGTACCGCTGGGGCGGCGGGCTGTGATCGGGGCGCCTCGCACAACCATGCGGTGCCGGCGGCCGACGTAGGGCCACAGGCTTTGCTCTGGAAGCGCGAAACGGACGCTCAACTCAAGGTCACGCAGGCACCTTCAACACAGATTCGGCAGTCATTCGTCTGGTACCCCTCACGGAGCGCTTGGAAACTCGTGTGCCAATCCACGAGACCGCACCATGACCCTGTCCGCCGCCACCGACACGCTCCGCCCTCGCGCCCTGCGTGACCTGCCATCACCGAGCGGTCTTCCGATCCTCGGGCATCTGACGCGTCTGGACCCGCTGCGCGCCCACACACAGTTCGAGCAATGGGCGCGTGAACTCGGCACGCCGTATCGCATTCACATGGCCGGCATGCCGATCGTGATCTGGGACGACGTCGAGGTGTTCCAGCAGATCCTGCGCGAGCGGCCGCAGCGCTGGCGCCGCGGCGGGCGCATCCGTCCGGTGGCACGCGAGATGGGCTTCGATGGCGTGTTCGCCGCCGAGGGCGACGACTGGGCGCCGCAACGCCGGCTGGTGATGCAGGCGCTCAACCCGGCGTAGCTGCGCGGCTTCTTCCCCACGCTGCAAGCGATCACCGCTCGGCTCCACCGGCGCTGGCTGGCGGCGGCAGACGAGGGCCGCGTCGTGGAGATGACCGAAGACCTGATGCGCTACACGGTCGACGTGACCTCGGCGCTGGCGTTCGGAGAAGACCCCAACACGCTCGACAACGAGGGCGACTCCATCCAGCGCAACCTGGCCGCGGTGTTCCCAATGTTCATGAAGCGCGTCATGACGCCGATCTCACACTGGCGCTGGTTCAAGCTGCCGGCCGACCTTCGCCTCGACCGCGACCTCGCCGCGGTGCAAGCCTACATTGCCGCTCTGATCGCGCGCACCCGAGAGCGCATGCGCGCCGATGGTGCCGATGCACCGCGCAACCTGCTCGAGAGCTTTCTGCAGCAGCGCGACGCGCCGGGCTCGGCGATCACCGACGACATGGTCTCGGCCAACGTGCTGACCTTGCTGCTGGCCGGCGAGGACACCACCGCACACTCGCTGGCCTGGACGCTGCCCTACCTCTCCGCGGAGCCCGCCTGGCAGGACAAGCTGCACAACGAGGCCTGCGCCGCGCTGGGCGACGACGCGGTTTGCCCCGGCGTGCAGGCGCTGCGCGGCCTCGATCTGTGCGAGGCTGCTGTCACCGAGGCCCAGCGGCTGCGTCCGGTGGTTGCGATCCAGTCGTTCGAGGCGCTGCAGGACACGGTGATCGGCGGCGTCGCGATGCCGCGCGACGTGAAGATCTTCTTCATCAATCGCCCGGCGTTGATGGATGAACGCCATTTCCACGAGCCACGCCGCTACGACCCCGAGCGCTGGCTGCGCGGACGCGAGGCACAGCACGGTGCCCACGAGCCGCGCGCCTTCCTGCAGTTCGGCGCCGGTCCGCGCGTGTGCCCCGGGCGCCACCTGGCCGGCGTGGAGATGCGGCTCGTGATGTCGATGTTGATGCGCGAGTTCGAAGTCGAGTTGGCGATCGAAGGCGCGCGCATCGAGGAGATCTCGGCGTTCACCGTCGCGCCCAGCCGCATGCCGCTGCGTCTGCGGCGGCGCACCCGCCGCGTGCGCCCGACGCTGGCCGTGGCGGTGCCGCGTGCGGGCTGCCCGCACCACCCTGCGAGCTGAGGCCCGCACGGTGCCTTGCGCGAGGCCGGCACGGCGTACAAACTCACCCGATGCCGCACCTGCCGCCGCTCGCAGCCGACACGCCGCATACGCTGGCCGATCGGCTGCAGCGAGTGCGGCGCGCTCGCTTCGTCGGCCGCGCGCGCGAACTGCTCACCTTCGTCGCGATGGTGGAAGGCCACGATCCGCGCCCGACGCTCTTTCTGCACGGACCCGGCGGCATCGGCAAGAGCGCGCTGCTGATGGAGTGCGCGCGTGCCGCCGAACAGCGCGGGCGCAGCGTGGTTCGCATCGATGGGCGCCACGTCGAGCCCACGCCGCGCGGCTTCGTGCGCGCCTTGCGCGAGGCGCTCGGCCTGCCGGGACCCGACGATGGTGCGCTGCTGCCGTTGCCCGACCTGCCCGAAGCGCCGGTGCTGCTGATCGACACGCTCGAACGCATCGGCTCACTCGAACGATGGCTGCTGGAGGATTGTTTGCCGGCGCTGCCGGCCGATGCGCTGATCGTGCTGGCGGGGCGCAATCCCCCTGGCCAACAGTGGCGGCTCGATCCGGGTTGGGCCGAGCTCTCGCACCGCGTGCTGCTGCGGGCGCTCGCCGATGACGAGTCGCGCGACTTTCTCGGCGCGCGTGGCGTGGCGCCGGCGCAGTGCGACGCCGCGGTGGCGTTGGCACACGGCAATCCGCTGGTGCTCACGCTGCTGGCCGATGCGCTGCTCGCGGGTCGCGCTGAGGTGCTGGCGTCGCCGGCGGAACGGCGTGCGCTGTTTCGTTCGCTCGCCGATCGCTTCGCTGCCGACGCTCCGACTCCGGCTCACGCGCGCGCATTGCGCGTGCTGACGTTCGCACGCGTCACCACCGAGGCCATGCTGGCCGAGGTGGTCGATGCGGCACAGGCGGCCTCGCTGTACGACTGGCTGCGCGCGCTGTCGTTCGTCGAGGAGGGCGAGCACGGCCTGTTCCCGCACGATCTGGTGCGCGAAACCTTCGAGGCGGATCTGTTCGCGCACGATCCCGAGGGCCTGGAGGCCCTGCGTGTGGCGCTGATGCGCCACCTGGGACGCGCCATGCGGCGTGTGGCGCGTTCGCAAGTGCGCCGCCTCGCGCACGAGTGGACCTTTCTGGCGCGCGACACGGCGGTGTTTCGCTATCTCGACTGGACGCAGTTCGACCGCTTTCATGCCGACACGCTGCGGGCGGGCGACGACAGCGCGGTGCTCGAACACACGATGCGGGCCTTCGGTGCACAGTCGAGCCGCATCGCCGCTCATTGGCTGCGCCGGCAACCGCAGGGTTTTCAGATCGTGCGCGACCTGCAGCGCCGCGTCGTCGGCTTCTGGTTGGCGATCGACCTCGCGCACCTGGCCGACGAGGACTGTGTCGTTGACCCCGCCATCGCCCCGCTGCGCGCGCTGCTCGACACCGCGCCCCCGCGTGAGAACGACCTCGCGTTCGCGCTGCGCTTTTGCGTCCACGACGGCAAGTGCAGCTTCCCGTCGCCGACGCTCGACTTCGTCACGCTGGAGTTCACGACGCAGTTCATGTCCGACACGCGGATGGCGTGGTCGCTCTTCGTGCTGCCCGAGCCGCAGCGCTGGCAGCTGTTGAGCGACAGCATCCAGCGCTTCAACTGGCACCACCGCGAACCGGCGCTCGACTTCACGGCCGACGGCGTGGTCTGGGGCGGCTTCGTGCGCCACTGGAGCGCCGAGCCCAACCCGCTGTGGCACCTGCGCGAGCGCAACGACGACGAGCCGAGCCGCCCGGCACTGAACCAGGACGAGTTTGCGCAAGCGGTGCGCGATGCGTTGAAGAATTTTGCGCGCGACGACAAGCTGCAGACCAGCCCGCTGCTCGACAGCGAGCTGCTGCGCAGCGACGCGGCGACGGCCGATGTGGAAGCCTTGCGGCGGCTGCTGAGCACGGCCGTCGACGCGCTCGCCCGCCACCCGCGCGACGAGAAGTTCCACCACGCGTTGCGCCTGACATGGATCGACCCCGGCAAGTCGCAAGAGCAAGTGGCGGGCGAGCTCGGCTTGCCGTTCAACACCTACCGCTACCACCTCATCAAGGGCCTGGAGCGTGTGACGCAAGCGCTGTGGCGGCGTGAGTTCGCGGCCGGTGAGCGCCCCGCGCAACCCAGAGTCACTGCGGCTCGACGCCGATCTGCTTGACCAGTCGCGGCACGATGGCCAGCTCGCGCTGCAGGTTCGCGCGCGCTTCGTCAGGCGTGTTGGCGAGCAGCTCGAAGCCCGCGTTGGCCAACACGGCCTGGTACTCCGCCTCGCGAATGATCTTCACCACCTCACGGTGCAGCAACTCGACGATGGGCCGCGGCGTGCCCGTCGGAGCGAGCAGTGCCATCCACAGACGCAATTGGAAGATCTCGTCGGGGTAGCCCTGCTCGGCGAAGGTCTTCACGTCCGGAAACGCAGGGACGCGCGTCTGCCCGGTCACGCCGAGCAGGCGCAGGCGTTGCCCCTGCACGAACGGCGCAAACGCGGGCGCCACACCGAACGACGCACTGATCTGCTGGCCGACGAGATCTTGCGTCAGCGGCCCCAGGCCGCGGTACGACGCGTGCGTGGCGTTGGCCGCCATGCTGCGGTTGAGCAGCCACTCGCCCGCCAGGTGCGCGTTGATGCCGTGGCCCCACGAGCCGTACGACAGCGCTCCGCGCTTGTCGCGCGCGTAGGCAGCGAACTCGCGCAGGTCGGTTGCCGGCACGGAAGCGTTGACCGCGAACACCAGCGGCAGGCTACCCACCTGCGTGATGAAGGTGAAGTCGCGCAGCGGGTCGTAGGGCAGGTGCTTGAACGTGGCGGTGGCGTTGACCAGCATGTCCGACGATGCGGCCAGCAGCGTGTGCCCGTCGGGCGCCGCCTTGGCCACCGCATCGGTGCCGATCGTGCCCGCGGCACCGCCTTTGAAGTCCAGCACGAAGACCTGGCCCAGGCGCGCGCTGAGCTTGTCGGCCATCGCGCGCACGATCGGGTCGCTTGGGCCGCCCGGCGCGAAGGGCACCACGATGTGCACGGGACGGCTCGGGTAGGGCGCGTCGGCCCACGCGATGCCGGGGGCGGCGCAGACGAGCGCGACACTGCCGGCGACACGCCAGGCGAGCGAACGGATGATGCGATAGACAGCAGCCACGTGGGCCTCCGTTGAAGCGTTGGAGATGGCCCCAAGGTAGCCAGCGCGGCAGGGGCCGACCAGACGAAGTCCTGCTGAAGTTCTGCCAGGGCTTGCGCGTCCACGCACCCACGAATGCAGACGAGCGTGGCGTCGCCTGCTGCCGCTTCCTCGCGAAGGCGAGACTCGAGCCGGTCGACATCGGCCTAGGCAGACGTTGCGATGCCGGTGCGAGGGCGTGGACCCGCTTTCTGCAGCGCGACGGTCGGATGCGGGTCGCGGGCCGACGGCCGTGTTCAGCGGCTGAAGCAGAACTGTGGAGCGAGCCGCAACGACTGTGGCGCCCTCCGGGACCGTCGCGGTCAAACGTCGATGTTGGCCGCACGCAGCGCGTTGCTCTCGATGAAATCGCGGCGCGGCTCGACCTCGTCGCCCATCAGCATCGTGAACACACGGTCGGCTTCGATCGCGTCTTCGATCTGCACCCTCAGCAGCCGCCGCACTGCCGGGTCCATCGTCGTCTCCCACAGCTGCTCGGGGTTCATCTCGCCCAGGCCCTTGTAGCGCTGGCGCCCCACCTGGCTCTCGGCCTGGCCCATCAGCCACGCCATCGCGACGCGAAAGTCGCCGGCCTTCAATTCCTTGCGGCGCTCGCCTTCGCCGCGCACCACCACCGCATCGGGCGTCAGCAGGCCCTTGAAGGTGGCGCCGGCGCGCGCCAGCACTTCGTAGTCGGTGCCGTGCACGAAATCCTGCGGGATCACGCTGGCCTTCACGTTGCCGTGCTGGCGCCGGCTGATGCGCAGCAGCTGCTTGTCGGTGCGCGCGTCGACGTCGGCGGTGACTTCGGCGTCGCGCACCGCGGCGGCCAGCGCCGCCGCGCTCGCTTCGGCCGCGGCCGGTGTGTCGAGGTCGAGCCCCAGGCCGTCAGCGATCGCACGCAGCGCGGCGCCGTCCATCCAGTTGGCCAGGCGTTCGATCACGCTCTCGGCCAGCACGTACTGGCGCGCCAGCTCTTCGAGCGCACTGTCGCTGATCGGCGGCTTGCCGCCGCCCGGCTCGATGCTCGCCTCTTGCAGCGCGACCTTCAGCATGTAGGCGTCGAGGTCCGGGTCGTCCTTCAGGTACTGCTCGTGCTTGCCGAGCTTGACCTTGTACAGCGGCGGTTGCGCGATGTAGACGTGGCCGCGTTCGACCAGCACCGGCATTTGCCGGTAGAAGAACGTCAGCAGCAGCGTGCGGATGTGCGCGCCGTCGACGTCGGCATCGGTCATGATGATGATGCGGTGGTAGCGCAGCTTGTCGGCATTGAAGTCCTCGACGCCGATGCCGGTGCCCAGCGCCGTGATCAAGGTGACGATCGCCTCGCTCGACAGCAGCTTCTCGTAGCGCGCCCTCTCGACGTTGAGGATCTTGCCGCGCAGCGGCAGGATCGCCTGGAACTTGCGATCGCGCCCCTGCTTGGCCGAGCCGCCGGCCGAGTCGCCCTCCACGATGTAGATCTCGCACAGCGCCGGGTCTTTCTCCTGGCAATCGGCGAGCTTGCCGGGTAGCCCCATGCCGTCGAGCACGCCCTTGCGGCGCGTCATCTCGCGTGCCTTGCGCGCGGCCTCGCGCGCGCGGGCAGCGTCGACGATCTTGCCGCACACCGTCTTGGCGTCGAGCGGGTGCTCGAGCAGCCAATCGGTGAGCGCCTTGCTGACCACATCTTCGACCGGGCCGCGCACTTCGCTGGAGACCAGCTTGTCCTTGGTCTGGCTCGAGAACTTGGCTTCGGGCACCTTGACGCTGATCACGCAGGCCAGGCCTTCTCGCATGTCGTCGCCGCTGATCTCGACCTTGGCCTTCCTGGCCAACTCCTGGTCCTCGATGTACTTGTTGATTACACGCGTCATTGCCGCACGCAGGCCGGTGAGGTGCGAGCCGCCGTCGCGCTGCGGGATGTTGTTGGTGAACGCGAGCACGGTCTCGTTGTAGCCGTCGTTCCACTGCATCGCGACCTCGACGCCGATCGTCGTGCTCTGCTCGCTCAGCTTCTCGGCGTTGACGTGGAAGATGTTCGGGTGCAGGACGTGCTTGCCCTGATTGATGAACTCGACGAAGCCGCGCACGCCGCCGGCGAACGCGAAGTTGTCTTCCTTCGCGTTGCGCTCGTCGACCAGCTTGATGCGCACGCCGTTGTTGAGGAACGAGAGTTCGCGCAGCCGCTTGGCCAGCACGTCGTAGTGGAAGTCGATGTTCTGGAAGATCTCGTCATCGGGCAGGAAGTGCACCTCGGTGCCGCGGTTCTCGGTGTCGCCGATCACGCGCATCGGCGAGACGTCGACAGCGTCGCGCTGCTCGATCAGGCGATCCTGCGGCACGCCGCGCTTGAATTCCATGAAATGCACGTGACCGTCGCGCCGCACTGTTAGGCGCAGCATCTTCGACAGCGCGTTGACGCACGACACGCCCACGCCGTGCAGGCCGCCCGACACCTTGTAGCTGTTCTGGTTGAACTTGCCGCCGGCGTGCAGCTCGGTGAGCGCGATCTCTGCCGCCGAGCGCTTGGGCTCGTGCTTGTCGTCCATCTTGATCCCGGTGGGGATGCCGCGCCCGTTGTCGATCACCGAGATCGAGTTGTCGGTGTGGATCGTCACGACGATGTCGTCGCAGAACCCCGCCAGCGCCTCGTCGATCGAGTTGTCGACCACCTCGAACACCAAGTGATGCAGCCCGGTGCCGTCGGAAGTGTCGCCGATGTACATGCCCGGCCGCTTGCGCACCGCCTCGAGCCCCTCGAGGATCTGGATCGAGCCCTCGCCATAACCGGAATTGTCGGGCCTGGGGTCGGGGCTCAGGGATTCGCTCATCGATTGACTTCTAAGAGGCCCCGGAGGGCCCAGACCATGAATTGAATGGAACCCCCGCTCGGCGGGGGCAGCGTGGAGTCAACATCACCGTGCCGCGGATCGGCCCACCGACAGGCGGGCTAGATCCGCATCGGCATCACCACGTACTTGAAGCCTGCCTGCTCGGGCACCGTGATCAACGCGCTGGAGTTGCTGTCCTGCAGTTCGAGCTTGACCATGTCTTGCGTCAGATTGGCCAACGCGTCGATCAGGTACGTCACGTTGAAGCCGATCTCGATCGCATCGCCGTTGTAGTCGACCTCCAGCTCTTCCTTGGCTTCCTCCTGCTCGGCGTTGCTGGCGGCGATGCGCAGGTTGCCCGGCTCGACATTGACCCGCACTCCCTTGAACTTCTCGCTCGTCATGATCGCTGCGCGCTGCAGGCTCGCCAGCAGCGGCGCGCGGCCAAGCACCAGTGCGTTCTTGTGGTTCTTCGGGATCACGCGGTTGTAGTCCGGGAACTTGCCCTCGACCAGCTTGGTGACGAACTCCATCCCGCTGAACACGAATTTGGCCTGGTTGCCGGCGAAGCGCAATTCGATCGGCGTGTCCTCATCGCGCAGCAGCCGCTGCAGTTCGAGCACGGTCTTGCGCGGCAGGATCACCTCTTGCTTCGGAATCTCGGAGGCCAGCTGGGCCTGCGCCAGCCCGAGGCGATGGCCGTCGGTGGCCACCAGCGTCAGCGTCTTGCCTTCTGCAACGAAAAGGATGCCGTTCAGGTAGTAGCGGATGTCGTGCACCGCCATCGCGAAGTGGACCTGGTTGATCAGATGCTTCAGCGTCTGTTGTGGCACGGCGAACGACGGCCCGTAGTCGGCCGCTTCGTTGACCAGCGGGAAGTCCTCCGCTGGCAACGTCTGCAATGTGAAGCGGCTCTTGCCGGCCTGCAGCGTCAGCTTGTTCTGAGCCGACGATAGGGTGATCACTTGGTCATCGGGCAGGCTGCGCAGGATGTCGATCAGCTTGCGTGCACCCACCGTGGTCGCATAGCTGCCGGTATCGCCGCCGAGCTCGGCCTGCGTGCGCACCTGGATCTCGAGATCGCTGGTGGTCAGTTCGATCGACGCCCCGTTCTTGCGCAGCAGCACGTTGGCCAAGATCGGCAACGTGTGCCGACGCTCGACGATGCCGGCCACCGACTGCAACGTGCCGAGCAGCGAACGCTGCGGAGCTTTCAAGACGATCATGTCTTCCTCTTAGAACGTAGTCGTTGTAGTAAGCAGCCTGGCCAACTGTGGAGAACGCTATTTTCGCCTGTCTTTGCGCCGATTTAGCCGATCGCCAACCCTGTGGGTCGGGTTGGGGTGCAGGGGCGGCCCGAAATGAACAACTCGCGGGGCGATGGTGGTGCTGTGGATAGCACGATGGTTGTTCGGGAGTTGTCCCCAAGGTTGCGCGAGCGACGCGTGATGACGCGCAGGGCAAGTCGCGGCGTGCCCCGCGCCCGGGTGCGTTCGATGGCCGATGCCACGGACACATGAACCCGCCTGGGATCGCTCGGACCGGGCTTACCCCTTCAGCGTTTGTTCGAGCACGTGCAGTTGTTGGTTCAGCTCGGTGCTCTTGCCGCGCTCGCCGCCCACCTTGCGAACCGCGTGCAGCACGGTGGTGTGATCGCGACCGCCGAACAGCTCGCCGATCTCCGGTAGGCTCTTCTGCGTCAGCTCCTTGGCCAGGTACATCGCGATCTGCCGCGGCCGCGCGATCGAGGCCGGGCGCTTCTTGCTGTACATGTCGGCCACCTTGATCTTGTAGAAGTCGGCAACCATCTTCTGGATGTTCTCGACTGAGATCTGGCGGTTCTGGATCGACAGCAGATCCTTCAGTGCCTCGCGCGCCAGGTTGATGTTGATGTCCTTCTGGCTGAAGCGGCTGTACGCCAGCACCTTGCGCAAGGCGCCCTCGAGCTCGCGCACGTTGGCGCGTACGTTCTTGGCGACGAAGAACGCCACGTCCTCGGGCATCTCGGTGCCCTCGGCCACGGCCTTCTTGATCAGGATGGCCACCCGCATCTCCAGCTCCGGCGGCTCGATGGCCACCGTCAGCCCGGCATCGAAGCGGCTGGTCAGCCGCTCGTCGATGTCGACCAGCCCTTTGGGGTAGGTGTCGCTGGTCATGATGATGTGCGCTCGCTTGGCCAGCAGCGCCTCGAACGCGTTGAAGAACTCTTCCTGCGAGCGCTCCTTGCCGGCGAAGAACTGAACGTCGTCGATCAGCAGCAGGTCGAGCGAGTGGTACTTGGCCTTCAGCTCGTCGAACGTCTTGCGCTGATAGTTCTTG
>Ga0207648_10000568_pt1 | contig 41399 bp, 35 predicted proteins | sample KBSMisM32_FD_184310 | JGI IMG/M metagenome (GOLD analysis project Ga0207648, IMG submission 184310) | Miscanthus rhizosphere microbial communities from Kellogg Biological Station, Michigan, USA - KBS Miscanthus M3-2 (SPAdes) (version 2) | ecosystem: Host-associated > Plants > Roots >... | reverse complement strand
TTCTGAAAAGGGAACTGTAAAGTATAAAATGAAAGCGCCAAAGGACCACCGGCCATCTCCACACCTGGATCATCAACCAGTATTAAAGACTTTTCTGGAGCAGCAACAGGCATTGCTGGAATTGCTGGAAAAGGCCAAAACAAAAAACATTGGGAGAATTCGTACGCCAATCACTCTTTCCCGTTTTATAAAACTAAAACTGGGAGATACTTTCCGTTTCCTGATCGCGCATGAACAGCGGCATTTTATCCAGATCAGTAATACAATGGCGCAAGTGAAGAAAACAGGAACGTTTTCGCTGGCGCTTTGAATTTTAAGCTTCTATTTGGTTCCAGATACAGTTTGCTATGCGCGTGGCCGGACATTCTCAATTTTCTTCTTTTCTTCCTTTTTAACTTTTTCGGTATCATTATTTTTAATGACATCCCCAAAAAGAAAAAACCAATGAAGGATAAAATACAGAACAACAAGTATTGCTGTAATTAAAGCAGGGGTGATTTTATATTTAAACCTCAGCCTCATCAGTCTGGTAATTTGTATTATGCTTTCTGAATCTATCCCAAATAGATATCCAGCAACCCTTCCGGTAATGATACAATCACTTCTTTCTTATTATGATTTATTTTTTGGAGCGTGGATTCATTAATAGGGACCAACACTTCTTTGGTTTTAATTTCCACCCTGCAAAGCAATTGATGTGCGTGTTCAATTACTTCCAACACAGGACCGAGTGATTCACCATCATTGATAATGTTATAACCCAATAAACTTCCGGGAGAGCTCTTAGAGGTAAACTTTTTAAAATCAGGTTCCGGCAACCAGATCTCTTTCTGGGTTAATTTTTTGGCATCCTCTCTTGTATTAATTGTATCCAGTTTGAGAATAGTTTCCTCTTCATTCTTAATTTTTGTTTCCTGGATGAACCATGGTAGGAATGAATCTTTTCTATCTTCAACAAACAGGGCCTGCAAACCTTTTAGAGAAGATTTCTTCCCCAACGTATGTTTCAATACCAGTTCACCTTTCAGTCCGTGAACGGCAACAATCTTTCCTATTTTAAAATATTCAGTCAAATTAAAAAGCCAAAAATAAAAAGTAAAAGCGGTTAAGGGTCATATTTGAATTTTTACTTCTCAAGTCTGTTCAATAAAAAAAGGTGACATCTCTGTCACCTTACAAACTTTTAGGATCGGGATATTCTTATCTGCCCAAAGCAGTTTTATTATCCTTCGCCTCCGCCTTCAGACCTTCTTTCAGGCCTACGGCCTGGCATTGGTCTTCTTGCTCTACGCTGGCGTGAAGCATCTTCCTGACGTTTTTTAATTTGGCTGTCATGCTCAACGCTCCACTTAGTAAATTTCTCCATGGCTGTTGCTTCGTCAAATAGGCCCAGCTTTACACCACGCAAAAGGTGTTTCAGGAACAACACTCCCTTAAAGCTAAGGATACGACGAACCGTATCAGTTGGTTGAGCACCTTTGTGCAACCAATCCAAAGCTCTTTGACGATCCAGCTGAATAGTAGCAGGAACAGTCAGGGGATTGTAAGTACCTAATTTCTGAATGAATTTCCCATCGCGAGGGCTGCGGGCATCGGCAACGACGATGAAGTAGAAGGGTCTCTTTTTGGACCCGTGGCGTTGCAGTCGGATTTTAGCTGACATTAAATAGACATTTAACGTTGTGAACAATAATGGTTTAATCCCGGATTAATCCGGTAAGCAAATGTAAGAAGTGGAAGGGGAAATCCCAAAGGGTTTTTTAACTGCGGAAAGAGAAGTTTATCAACGCTTCATACCGGGCATCATCTTACCGAACATGTTCATTTTGTTCATATTCTTCATCATATCCCGCATCTGCTCAAATTGCTTCATAAAGGCGTTTACCTCAGAGATATCCTTTCCGGCCCCTTTGGCTATCCGCTTGCGCCGGCTGCCGTCTATCAGGTCAGGATTATTCCGTTCCTGGGGGGTCATGGAATTGATCATTGCCTCAATGCCCTTAAATGAATTATCGTCGATATCAAGGTCTTTTATCTTACTGCCAACGCCGGGGATCATTCCCAACAGGTCCTTCATGTTACCCATTTTTTTGATCTGTTCCAGCTGCATCTTGAAGTCTGCAAAATCGAATTTATTCTTCCTGATCTTGCTTTCCAGTTTCTTTGCCTGCACCTCATCAAACTGCTCCTGGGCTTTTTCCACGAGGGAGGTGATATCACCCATACCAAGGATCCTTTGTGCCATCCTGTCCGGATAAAACACATCCAGCGTATCCATCTTCTCACCGCTGCTTACAAATTTGATAGGTTTCTCAACAGTGTATTTAATGGAAAGTGCAGCACCACCTCGTGTATCACCATCCAGTTTGGTCAATACCACACCGCTAAAATTCAACCGGTCATTAAATGCCTTGGCTGTATTAACAGCATCCTGACCGGTCATGCTATCTACTACGAATAATATCTCGGTAGGATTGACTGCATTCTTGATATTGGCAACCTCGGTCATCATCGCCTCATCAATGGCCAGTCGGCCTGCAGTATCAATGATCACCACATTCTTGTTCTTACTCCTGGCTTCTTTCACTGCAGTTTGGGCAATAGAAACCGCATCCTTATTCTCCAGCTCAATATGAACATCCACACCTATCTGTTCTCCCAACACCCGTAACTGTTCCATGGCAGCAGGGCGATAGATATCAGCTGCTACCAATATCGGCGATAAACCTTTTTTAGTTTTAAGGTAATTGGCGAGTTTACCAGAGAAAGTTGTTTTACCGGAACCCTGCAAACCGGCGATCAGGATCACTGCCGGGTTTCCTTTGGCATTGAAGACGGCTTCCTGCCCACCCATTAACTCAGCCAGCTCATCCTTCACGATCTTGGTCATCAATTGCCCGGGACTAATGGCATTGATCACCTTTTCACCAATGGCTTTATCCTTTATCTTATCGGTAAATTCCTTTGCAATTTTATAATTCACGTCAGCATCCACCAGGGCACGACGAATTTCCTTCACCGTAGAAGCAATATTGATCTCGGTGATCCTTCCCTGTCCTTTAAGATTCTTAAAGGCGGATTCTAACTTTTCCTGGAGACTATTAAACATGTTACAACTTCATTTTCCGGTCACTAAAAAATAAAAAGTGAACATCAATAATGTTCACTTTTAAACGAATTGCAAAGATAAAGAAACCCGGGATGTCTCATTTTGAAATTTTCAAATTCAAAACGAGACATTCCCAATAAATAAGTTGTAGTGTAGAGATTATTTCAGTGTCTTTCTTTTATCAGTTAAGAACCCAGGTAGGTACGCAGCAGTTTGCAGCGGTTGGTAGCCCTGAGTTTGGTAATTGCTTTGTCTTTGATCTGGCGAACTCTTTCCCGGGTAAGATTGAATTTCTCGCCGATATCTTCCAGGCTCATTGGATGATCTACCCCAATACCAAAGAAAAAACAGATCACCTCTTTCTGACGCTCTGTGAGCGTTTTCAGGGACCGGTCGATCTCGGTTTTCAGAGACTCTCTATGATCCAGGTCACCATCCGTCTTTTCAGCATTTGGGTTTTCCAGTACATCCAGTAAGGTATTATCCTCACCTTCAGATAATGGAGTGTCCATGCTTACGTGGCGGGCGGAGATTCCCAGGGTAGCTGAAACTTCTTCCAGGTCCATGTCCAGCATTTCAGCCAGCTCTTCAGCAGAAGGCTCTCTCTCAAACTGCTGTTCCAGTGTGGAGAAGGCTTTCTGGATCCGATTGGTCAGACCTACCTTGTTAAGGGGCAGACGTACGATCCTTGACTGTTCAGCTAAAGCCTGCAGGATGCTCTGACGGATCCACCACACAGCATAAGAGATGAATTTGAAACCACGGGTTTCATCAAAACGCTGGGCGGCTTTGATCAGTCCCAGATTGCCTTCATTGATCAGGTCAGGCAACGAAAGGCCTTGATTCTGATACTGTTTGGCGACTGAAACAACGAAACGGAGATTTGCTTTTGTGAGGCGGTCAAGGGCTTTTTGGTCACCCTGCCTGATCCGGGTTGCCAGGCGTACCTCTTCTTCGGGAGTAATCAGCTCAACTTTGCCGATTTCCTGGAGGTATTTCTCCAGGGACTGAGATTCACGATTCGTAATAGACTTCGTGATCTTCAACTGTCGCATGCTCATAGGTATTGGGTTTTAGTGGGGTTATTTTAAGGGTTGAGAATTAAATAGTTTTGGTTTGTAGCCTTTAAAAACACCCAGCACAATGTCGTTTTTCTTCAGAAACTATTGGATACCAAAGCAATTTACACTTTTGTGTAAAATGTGCCAAAAAATCTTTTATTGAACGGAAAACTATTGGAATTATTTTGTATAATATGCCCTTTCTGGCCTGCTGGCGTGCAGGGCAGCCCTTTTGGAAGGCTTATTTTTCCACTTTTCGGAATTCCGGGGCAAATTAGACACCCATCCTTATCTTATCAACTTACCACCTTATCCCCAAATCCCTCACCCATTCTTCGATTTCAATGTTTGGACAGGGAAAAAATAAGTATAAAATTATTTTGACACGATTATTAATTAATTATTATTGCACACTTAGACCGATGTAATCAATGAAGATGAGTAAGCAATTATACACGTTGGAATTTCCCGTCAGGTGTTCCCCGTCTATATTATATGAGTTTCTTTCTACGCCAGCAGGATTAGGTGAATGGTTTGCTGATAAAGTAGATGAGCGCGATAATATTTTTTATTTTGGATGGAATGGTTCTTTTGACAAAGCAGAAGTTATAGAAAGTGAGGTTGACAAATTTATCCGTTTCCACTGGCTAGAAGCACCAAAGGAAGAATATTTTGAGTTCAGTATTGAAAAATCAGAGATCACAAGTCAAACAATACTGGTGGTAAAAGATTTTGCCGAGAAAAAAGATATTAAGGACCAAAGCCTCTTATGGGGTCACCAGGTGAAAGATCTCTTCCACCGACTGGGAAATTAATCTCCTGCAATTTCAAGGTATTGCCTGAAGATCTGAAGCACATTCTCACGCACATTCTCCCATTGTGTTAAAGGAATCTGTTTGGATAGTTTAATAAATGGATGACTCCTGATAGTGGATTCCCATTCTGTTTTACTTAGACTGGAAATCTTTTCAAAATTTCCTGATTCAAAATGGTGCTGCCAGGGATCTGCATTGATGCATAAATAATATCCATCCTGCTTTAATGTTTCATAACTGTTAATGAATCGCTGTTGAAGCAGGATCTTAAATTCACCGGATAGCAGGAGTGTGGAACTGAAGAAATTTCCCCACCAGAACATGGTACGTATCGCGTACATATCTTCTTTATCAAAATACCGGGGATGATCAAGTACCAGGTAGGGAAGGCCATTATAGTTCTCCCCTTTAGAGATCTTGGGAGGAATGATCCTGACCAGGTCGGGAAGTAAAGAGTTAGTAGAAAGATAAAGTTGCTGGTCTTCCTGTATAAGCGACAATACGGCTTTAACTTTTTCAAGGATGCGATTCTTTGTTAAAATAATATCCGCATTCATGATCAATGCTGCCTCCTCTGCCGAAAGCCTTATTTTTGTTGCATCCATAACTTAAAGATAAGTGATCAAAAAGTTAGATAAGCTCATACTAAAGGCCTTCGTCGGCCCCTTTATCGCTACTTTCTTTATAACGATACTGGTTTTGATCATGCAGTTCTTCTGGCTTTACATTGATGATTTTGTGGGTAAGGGACTGGGTATTGGCCTGGTGTTCAAATTTATTTTTTATCAAAGTGCAGTACTGGTACCATTAGCATTGCCACTGGCCATCCTGCTTTCTTCTCTCATGACCTTTGGCCATCTCGGAGAAAGTTTTGAGCTGGTGGCTATCAAATCATCCGGGATATCCCTGCTCCGGTTTATGCGACCATTGTTTTTTATAGCGATCCTGGTTTCCGCACTGGCATTTCTTTTTTCCAATAATGTTATTCCCGTAGCCTATCTGAAATCACGTACCATGCTTTCAGATATCGTATACGCCAAACCTTCTTTTGATCTGAAAGAAGGAGAGTTTTATGATAAGTTGAATGGCTTTGCTATCAAGATCGGCAAAAAAGAAGCAGACGATAGCACCATCCGTGATGTAATTGTTTATGAACAGCAACCTTCCCCACAGCAGGATAATTTCATTATTGCAAAGAGTGGCGTGATGCGCGTTTCTGATAATAAACGATACCTGGAGTTTAACCTTCGTGACGGATGGCGGTATCAGGAAAGAGGTGCCACCAGTGGGAATGGCGCCAAAGCCGAATTTATCCGTATAGGATTCGGTGAATACAAAAAACTATTTGACCTCAAAGATTTCCAGTTTAACGAAACCCCGGATAGCCTTAATAAGAATAATGAACGCGTCTACACCATGTTGCAGTTGAATAAGGCAATTGATTCCCTGAAAAAAGAAAACAAAAGATTAAAAGGTAACCTGGACAGTTCCATTTACTCTACATTCCGGTTTCTCAAATTCATTGATAGCACCAGTACGCAGAAACTGCCTCCTGATACTGCATGGGCTAAAGCCAAAACACTGGACGCCCTGTTACCGGATTCAGCAAAAGATCAGATTTTCCAACGGGCAACGGAGTTGGCAAGAACAATGAGAAGCACCCTGGAAGTTTCCATGCAGACATATAAAGATCAGTCCAAGATCCTGCGCAAGCATATGATAGAATGGCATCGCAAACTGGTATTATCATCTGCGGTCCTTATACTATTTCTTATAGGAGCTCCATTAGGCTCCATAATCCGCAAAGGAGGACTTGGTCAGCCATTGATAGCAGCGATCAGCTTCTTCATGCTGTTCTATTTTGCCACTACTACCGGAGAAAAGATGTCAAAGGAAGGAACACTTCCTCCATACATTGGAATGTGGCTGGCGGCATTCATACTGGTACCGATTGGTATATTTCTTACCTATAAGGCCATGCGCGACTCACAATTATTCACCAGGGAATGGTATTCACGAGTATTTCGGTCACTTAAGCGAAAGAAGTAAATACGCCATTGTTGGTGTTTTCTCCAACAATAACAATTGTATTTTTGCTTCCTTGAAATCAGCCGGTCAAAATCTACGTGTTCAAAAATGGGTAGCCGTAATTTCGGTGTTACTCCTTGCTGTCAAATTCGCGGCCTATTATTTTACTCGCTCAGTTGCCATCTTAACCGATGCACTGGAAAGTATCGTAAATGTTGCCGCCGGCTTCATTGGATTATATAGTTTGTTTGTTTCTGCCAAGCCAAAGGATAAAGACCATCCTTATGGGCATGGCAAGGCTGAATTTTTATCGGCTGCGGTGGAAGGCACATTGATAAGTGTAGCAGGAGTACTGATCATTTATAAAGCTGTTCAGCAGCTTTTTTATCCTGTTGAGATACTGGAACTGGATCTGGGGATCATACTGGTGGCCATTACAGCCCTTATCAATTTCCTGGTAGGCTGGTATTGTGTGAGGGTCGGGAATAAAAATAATTCACTGGCACTGCTGGCAAGCGGCCGGCATTTGCAAAGCGATACTGTTTCAACGATCGGGATCATTGCCGGATTATTGCTCCTGTTTTTTACAGGGGAAGGGTGGATTGATAGTGCCGTAGCGATCCTTTTTGCGGGCTGGACACTATTTACCGGTTACCGGATCCTTCGCCGTTCTATTGCAGGTATTATGGATGAGGCCGATGAAAAACTGATCTCGGAAATGGTGGCTTTTCTGAATGAAAATCGAAGGGAGAATTGGGTAGACCTTCATAACCTGAGGGTAATAAAATATGGCAGCATGCTACATATAGATTGCCATCTGACTGTGCCCTGGTACCTGAATGTTCACGAGGCTCACGGTGAAATAGATATCCTTGCACAACTGATCAGGGAAAAATATGGCGAGGCGATCGAGCTCTTTGTACATTCTGATGGCTGCCTGCCTTTCCAATGTCATATCTGCAATAACCAGGATTGCAGTGTGCGGCAGGAACCCTTTGATCACCAGATCACCTGGACGGTAGAGAATGTGGCCCAGGACAAGAAGCACCAGTAAACCAGGTGCTGGTGAGTGAGACACTCACCAGGGTCCGCGCTTCGCGGCTGCTTCATGCCATGGCACGTGTCTCACACGCCATTCGACAACTTTACTCTCCCTCATTTTCAACTACCCGTTTCCGAATGCCCAATATACCCTCCCGCACTTATTCCACCACAACTTTACTCTCCCCAAATTGTTTTATCTTGAACCTTTGAACTGAATACATGCTCTCAAAGAAATCACAATACGCATTTAAAGCCCTGACTTATCTGGCAGACAAATATGAAAAAGGTCCTGTCCTGATATCAGACATTGCAAAAAAGAAAAAGATTCCGTTAAAATTCCTGGAGAATATCCTGCTGGAATTGAAACGCGCTGAAATACTTGATAGCAAAAAAGGAAAGGGCGGAGGCTATTTCCTTAAAAAAGACCCGTCTAAAATAAAACTGGCCACTATTATCCGTTTAGTAAACGGTCCAATCGCCATGCTTCCCTGCGTAAGCCTTTATTTTTATGAGCGTTGCAGCAATTGCGACGAAAAGAAATGCGGCTTGCATGAAATGATGATCAAAGTGCGTGATGCTACTTTGGCCATCGTTGAAAAGAAAACACTCCAGGACCTTGCTGAAATTGAAGGTTCTTAAACTTTTATTAAGTCTACTTGTTTTGTAGGGATAATGAGTTATCCTATTTTTGTACACTAAACTTTTATTATATGGCACTCCGTTTAGGGGACACTGCTCCCAATTTCAAAGCACAAACCTCAGAAGGTCCAATTGATTTTTATGAATATCTCGGCAATGGCTGGGGTATCCTGTTCTCGCATCCTGCTGATTATACACCTGTATGTACTACGGAGCTTGGAAAAACGGCATTGCTTAGTGATGAATTCGCAAAACGTAATACCAAAGTACTGGCTGTAAGTGTTGATCCCCTGGATAAACATGAAGGCTGGATTAAAGATATCAATGAAACACAGAAGGCAAACGTGAATTTCCCGCTGATCGCTGATCCTGATCGTAATGTGGCAACGCTTTATGATATGATCCATCCCAATGCATCGGCAACGGCAACCGTTCGTTCTTTGTTCATTATCGGACCGGATAAACTAGTTAAACTGATCATTACTTATCCAGCTTCCACCGGGAGAAATTTTGTGGAAGTTTTGAGGGTACTGGATTCACTGCAGCTCACCGCCAATTACAGTGTGGCTACTCCGGCCGACTGGAAAGAGGGTGAAGATGTAATTGTAGTTCCAGCGGTTTCAACGGAAGATGCAATTAAAAAATTCCCTAAAGGCGTGAAAGTAGTTAAACCCTATTTGCGTTATACGCCACAACCAAATAAGTAAAAAGTAAAAGTCAAAAAGCTTTCATTTTTTATTTTGACTTTTGAATTTGAATATCGTGCAACTCAACGAAGAAACATTAAGAATAATCAATACGGGCTCTATTGAAGATGCATTACTTGCATTGACAAAAGAAGCGCCGGGTCAGGTGGTCTTCTCAACCAGTTTTAGTTGGGAAGATCAGCTGATCAGTCATTTTATTTTCAGCAACAATATTCCCATCGGCGTATTCACGCTGGATACCGGCCGTATGTTCCCGGAAACTTATTCCACGTGGAGTGCTACACTGGAACGATATAAAAAGGCGATCACAGCTTATTATCCGAATGCTCAGGCATTGCAGGAATTTATTGTTGAGAAAGGGCCTAATAGTTTTTATGAATCAGTAGAGAATCGTAAACAATGCTGTGGTATTCGCAAGGTTGAACCACTGAAAAGAGCACTGGCCGGAAAAAAGATCTGGGTAACGGGTATCAGGGCAGAACATTCCGCCAACCGCGACCATATGCCGCAGGTTGAATGGGATGAAGTGAACCAGGTGATCAAATTCCATCCACTGTTGCACTGGACCACCGATCAGGTTAAAGATTACATACGCAAGGAAAATATCCCATACAATCCACTTCACGATAAAGGATTTGTGTCTATTGGCTGTGCACCCTGCACGCGTGCCGTCAGACCCGGCGAAGATTTCAGGGCTGGCCGCTGGTGGTGGGAAGATAGCACTGGAAAGGAGTGCGGACTCCATGTGCATACTCCTGAAACTAACAACGGTTAAATTAGAACGGTCGTTTGGATGCCTAAAAAGCCGCTAACATGGAGAAAGGTTGGACTTACCATGGAGTTACCACGGAGCTACCATGGAGCTAGGTCGGAGCTAGGGTTTACAAATACCCTCTTTACCTGCCATGGTTCGTGTCTCACGAACCACTGATTTATGATGGTTCGTGAGACACGAACCATGGCGAGAAAGCTCTCCAAAAATCTCCCGCATTAAACAACAAATTAGCGTTCCAATTCTCCGGAATACGGGCATAATATCGTACATTTACACCCCACTAAGTAGGTAGACTAAACAGTTTAGAATGAGTCATTATCAGCTGGATTATCTGGAGCAATTAGAGGCAGAGAGTATCCATATTTTTCGTGAGATCGCCGCCCAGTTTGAGCGCCCCGCATTACTGTTCAGTGGCGGAAAAGATTCCATTACCCTGGTACACCTGGCCCGCAAGGCCTTTGCACCCGGCAAGATCCCCTTCCCATTAGTACATATTGACACCGGCCATAATTTCCAGGAAGCCCTGGATTTCCGTGATGCCCTTGCTAATGAAGTAGGTGCTACACTGGTAGTACGGAAGGTGGAAGACACGATCAAACAAAAGGGACTTACAGAACCCAAAGGAAAATTTGCAAGCCGTAACTGGTTGCAGACTTACACTTTGCTGGATACTATTGAAGAATTCAAATTCGATGCCTGTATTGGTGGTGCCCGGAGAGATGAGGAAAAAGCAAGAGCTAAAGAAAGAATCTTTTCTGTGCGTGATGAATTTGGTCAGTGGAATCCTAAACTTCAAAGACCGGAGATCTGGAATATCTACAATGGTCGCATTCATAAAGGGGAGAATGTGCGCATCTTCCCGATCAGCAACTGGACTGAACTCGATATCTGGAATTATATCCGAAAGGAAAAGATTGAATTGCCATCTATCTATTTCGCCCATGATCGCAAAGTGATCAAACATGATGGACAACTGGTTGCGGTTTCCGACTTCATTAAGCTTGATGATACGGATGAAGTACTGGTAAAAACAGTCCGCTATCGTACTGTAGGTGATATGACCTGTACAGCAGCTGTTGAATCAAATGCATCTACGCTGGACCAGGTGATCGACGAGATCATCGCCACCCGTATCAGCGAAAGAGGTGAAACAAGGATCGATGACCGCGTAACAGAAGCGGCAATGGAAGACCGTAAAAAGAACGGATATTTTTAAACTGATTAAGAAAGCAAATGGATTTACTTCGATTTATAACTGCAGGCAGTGTTGATGATGGAAAAAGTACCCTGATCGGCAGACTGATGTATGATTCCAAGAATATCCTCATTGACCAACTGGAACAGCTGGAAAAACAGAGCAAGAATAAACAGGCTGGAGAAATTGATCTTGCACTTTTAACTGATGGACTTCGTGCAGAAAGGGAACAGGGTATCACTATTGATGTGGCCTATCGTTATTTCTCTACTCCAAAAAGAAAATTCATTATCGCTGATGCTCCCGGGCATGTTCAGTATACCCGCAACATGATCACCGGTGCTTCCAATGCGAATCTCATAATCATATTGATTGATGCAAGGCAGGGTGTGGTGGAACAAACCCGCCGTCATTCCATCATTGCTTCTTTATTGAAGATACCTCATGTAGTAGTTGCGATCAATAAAATGGACCTGGTGGAATTCTCACAGGACGTGTTCAACAATATTGTGATCGATTATACAAAGGTGGCACAGCAACTGGGACTCCAGGATATTACCTATGTGCCAATCAGTGCATTACTGGGAGATAATATTGTTGACAGATCGCAGCACATGGACTGGTATGATGGAGAAAGCCTGCTGGATCTGCTGGAAGAAGTGGAGATAGAAAATGATCTTAATCTTACCAATTCCCGTTTCCAGGTGCAGTTTGTGATCCGTCCTCAAACAGATGATCTGCATGATTACCGCGGTTATGCCGGTAAGGTGATCAGTGGTATTTATAAGAAAGGGGATAAGGTGAAGGTGTTGCCACAGGGGATTGAGACTTCCATCAGTAAATTGGAGATTGCCGGTAAGGAAGTAGAAGAAGTGTATGCACCGCAGAGCGTGGTGATCCATTTGGCGGAAGATATTGATATCAGTCGCGGTGATAGCATCGTAAAACCAGATGACCACCTGGTAGTAAGTAACGAAGCATCTGTGCTTCTCTGCTGGATGGATGAGAAACCCTTACAGGCGGGTAACAAATATTATTTGCAGCAAAATAGTCGCCTGGTCCGCAGCGTTATAAAATCTATCGATTATAAAATCGACGTAAATACACTTAGCCATCAGCCAGTTGAAGGCGGGGTTAAACTAAATGAGGTTGTTAAGGCAACTATCAAAGCAGCATCTCCGCTGGTTTTTGACTCTTACAACAGAATAAGCGCTAATGGCAGTGCCATACTGGTAGATGAGACAAGTAATAGTACGGTAGCCGCGGTGCTCTTCCAGGAGCCTGATATTTAGGTTCCGAAGAACCTCAATAATTTATACCAATGAATACTGACAGACGATCTGGCAAAGTGATTCTCGCAGGGGCTGGTCCGGGAGATGCCGATCTGATAACAGTTAGATTGCAGAAATGCCTTGCCCAGGCAGATGTGATCATCACCGATCGCCTTGTAAATCCCGCAATTATTTCCCAGAATGCCCGGAAGGATGCCGAGATTTTATTTGCCGGCAAGCAGGGTTATAATGATTCTTCCTATTCACAGGATGAGGTCAATGATTTGATCGTGGAGCATGGGCTGAAAGGAAAGATCGTACTCCGGTTGAAGGGCGGCGATATAGCCTTTTATAGCAATGTGCTGGATGAACTGGAATCACTTGTCCAGAATAATATTCCTTTTGAGATCATACCCGGTATAACTGCCGCATCAGGCGCTTCTGCTTTTGCAGGCATTCCGCTGACGGCAAGAAATTATGCGCAGTCTGTACAGATACTGACCTTCAATCCCAATAGTCGCTATACTTCAGAGAAATGGAAACAGCTGGCCAATGCACATGAAACGCTGGTATTCTATATGGCGGCAAAAAATGTAATTGATCTTGCTGAATTATTATTACGATATACACGCCATCCGGAAACGCCGCTGGCTGTAGTAGAACAGGCAACTACCGATTATCAACAGGTGCATACTACAACCTTACAAAAATGCGCAGCTGATTTTGCCGGTAAATCTTTTATGTCTCCTTCACTGGTGATAGTAGGAGAAGTAGCATCTCTTCATCAAAAATTCGCCTGGTTCCATCCCACCGAAGAAACAGGAAGCGTATTCAAAGATATTTGAGACGGAATAGTGAGTAGGTTAAAAAAAGTGAGGATACAAATAATTTGTATCCTCACTTTTTTATATAGAACCATGGCGTTAGGCTAGTTACACTTTCTCAGCCAGTACAGCCTGTTCTCTGAACTGCTTTGCCCAGTTGGCGAATACTTTTGCTTCGCTGAGGTATTCATTCGCGAATCCTTCAGAAGGCTCTGTTTTATTGATCTGCAGAACCAGTTCTTTGAAGCTTTGCGTATTAGTATACAATCCTTTTTCAGTGAAATGTTTATCAAAATCATTCAGGATGCCATGCTGGGTATTGCACTGTACGCCTTGCTGTAACAATAAAGCTTTAGCGGTATGTACAAATCCTGCATATGCCTGATAGATACCATCAGCCCATGCTTTCTTATCCAGGTTTTCCTGGCTCAGGGATAATTTCTCTTCTGCTTCAAGGATAAGCGTTGCTACCAGGTCAATCATTACACCGGCACATTCTCCAACACCGATAGCGGTAGTGTATTTTTCTTCCTGACCCCAATCGATATAATCTTCTGCCTGTAATGTTTCCAGGCTGGCCAGCGGTTTCAATAATTCGTAATAATATTTATCACCCTGGCGGAATGAATAATCAAGAAAAGATTCACCATCAGTGGCTTTGGTTTTATAATCATTCAGCACAGAACGTAATACATCTGGTCCGCGTTTGCTTGGCACATTCAATACTTTATCCGCTACACGTCCATTTCCACTTCCCAGTACACCGCCGCCGATCAGTACCTGTAATGCCGGGATGGTTTGTCCTTTTGCCTTCAATGAACTACCATGGAAGCCAATAGAAGCCATACCATGCTGTCCGCATGAATTCATACAACCACTGATCTTGATTGCGATCTCTTTATTATATAACAGTTCAGGATATTCATCTTCGATAACTTCAGAAAGAACTGTTGCAATACCGGTACTGTTACTGATACCCAGGTTGCAGGTATCTGTACCAGGGCAGGAAGTAACATCAGCTGTGCTTCCGAATCCGGCAGCTGCCAGACCTTCTGCATCCAGTACACTATATACATATTGCAGGTGCTCAGGTTTTACATACCGGAATTGCATTCCCTGGTTGATAGTAACCCTGATATCATCAGCAATAACACCTTTTAATTTTTCAATTAAGCGGCGGCTGGTATGTGAACCAACGTTTCCGTTACCCACTCTTACATACACGGCATAATAGCCATCCTGTTTTTGTGGGAACACATTTGTATTCCTCCACAGTTCAAATTTGAACTGGTTTACCTGAACGCCATTGCCAGAGTATAATTCTTTCGGCAGAACAGGAGCTTCAAAATGAGAAGTATCAACTGGAACACTATGTGTAGTCAGGGCTTTTTGTTCCTCTGCTACCAATGCATTGAAAGCATCGATACCGATCTTTTGAATAAGGAATTTGATACGTGCTTTATGGCGACTGTTCCTTTCACCGTGACGGTCAAATACACGCAGCACACTTTCAATATAAGGGATGAGGAAATTTTCTTCCAGGAATTCATGAGTAGTAACTGCCAGGTGAGGTTGTGCGCCCAATCCACCACCGATCACCACTTTAAATCCACGCTGTATTTTTCCATTCACTTCACGTACGCGTGGAATTGCTCCAAGATCGTGCATGAATACAAGCGCTGTATCTTTTTCACTGCTTGAGAAAGCTATCTTGAACTTGCGACCCATTTCCTGGCAAATTGGTTTGCGCAGGAAATATTCAAATGCGGCATGTGCATAGGGAGTAACATCAAAAGGTTCTTCCGGATCTATACCAGCCATATCTGAAGCAGTGATATTGCGGACAGTATTACCACAGGCTTCGCGGATAGTGATGTTATCTTTTTCCAGTTCTGCCCACATTTGAGGAGTACGATCCAGGCTCACGAAGTGGATCTGGATATCCTGTCTTGTAGTAAGGTGAAGATTTCCTGTTGAATATTCATCAGATACATCACAGATACGACCCCACTGGGCCATTGTCATTTTACCATACGGCAGTTTGATACGGACCATCTGTACGCCCTGCTGGCGCTGACCATAAACTCCACGGGCGAGACGAAGACTGCGGAATTTCTCTTCCGGCATTTTACCTTCACGGAACTCACGGATCTTCCTGTCGAGCTCAATAATATCCCGTTCAACAATTGGGTTTTCCAGTTCTGTTCGAAAGCTTTGCATGTTGCTTTTTTAATGGTGATAAACACGGGCGATTCAAAGGCACTCTATACTTGATATTAAGAAGTATAAAACCGACCTAAACCCTACTAGCTCAGTAGACTAATCAGTTACAAATTTACTTCACAAATGCCTGAAGGCAAAAATTATTTGCGTCTAATTGAGTTACAATAAGGAATAATCAGGAAAAAAGTTTAGTCTTCCTCTGCTGTACTTAGGCTAACAAGCGTTTTTTCGTCGAGGATGGAGATATGTTTGCCTGAAAGATTGATAATGTTCTCATTGGATAGTTCACTTAATGTCCGGAATACGGTTTCATAGGTTGCTCCCACATAAGAAGCCAGATCCTGCCGGCTGAGTATAATATCGATATACCCTTCTTTTGATACTCCGAATTTATTCTTCAATGATAATAATGCATACGCCAGGCGTCCTTTGACAGACATATGCGCCATATTTCTCCAGCGCTTTTCTGATTCGCGTAATTCAGCAGCAAAAAAATTAAGCAGGCTCAAAGTAAAATCATGATTTACTTTGAGCGAGCTTGTAAAGAATCCTATGGGAATAAAGCAAACAGTGGTGGGTTCAAGTGCAGTGGCGGAGATCGGATAATATTTATCATCTCCCAGTCCGCGGTGGCCTACAATCGCGCCATTGTTGGCAAACCGTAGGATCAATTCCTTACCCTCACTCCATTTCTTGTGTACTTTAACCGTTCCGGAATAAACGAAATAAATTCCTTTTACTTCCTCGCCCTCGGTAAAAAGCAATTCTCCCTTTTTGAACTTATAATTAACCCGATTTGCTTCAATTGCCGGACTCCATTCTTTCAAACAGCATTGACAAAAATAACAGCGCTGGAGATCACAACTCTCTTTGGAAATAGCCATGTATTAAAACGATTGCGGTGAAATGATAAATGAAAATACGGGAAATGAGGTTGAAGTCTAATCAGGCCTGACATATGCCTTACAACCTTCTATCTTCAGGCTATCCTTTGGCCATCTACTTACTATTTTTCCTATAATCTCAGTAAATGTTCCCTAAATCTTCCGTTGCATAACGGAAGGTACACGGAAGATGAACGGAGGATATACGGAATTTATACAGGGAATTCTTTATAGATAGCAGGAGGTCGGCTATACCAAACCAGGGCCTAAGCCAAGGAATTAAGGTGGCTTTATAATGGAAGTAGATCCATTTAAGGATCGACACTCGCCCAATTCTTCTCTGCCTATGTACATATAAATTAAAAATTGAATAAGTGATACTTAAGGCCCCAAATGCCTAAAATTGGGCTTTTTAGGACTAAATCGCGAAGATAAATAATTGTAATATGTTTTTTAGAACAAAATATTTTGGAAAATGCAGGATTTATCCGTAGTTTCATTACATAAATCATAGTAAGGATGTGATTTTTCAGGCCTGAAGCTGTAAAAACATTATATGTATGATTTTTTAATATGATTGTTTGCCAACTCACGCTAAATTAAGGTTATGAGAATCGTAGTAGTTGGCAATGGAATGGTTGGTTACAAGTTTTGTGAGAGGCTGGTCGCGAAGGCTGGCACTGACCAATTCCAGATAACTATTTTTGGAGAAGAGGTAAGACCGGCGTACGACCGCGTCCACCTCAGTGAATACTTTTCAGGTAAGTCGGCCGAAGACCTCACCCTCGCGCCAGCCGGCTGGTACTCCACTAATAATATAGCCCTCCATTTAGGCGATCCCATTCAGCAGATTGATCGTGAAAATAAAAAAGTTATTTCCTTTCACGGTATCCAGGCGGATTATGATGTATTGATCATGGCTACCGGTTCCGCTGCCTTTGTTCCTACCATACCGGGTGTTGACAAACAGGGTGTATTTATCTATCGTACTATCGAAGATCTTGAATTAATGACCTCCTACGCCAAAAAAGCGAAGACAGGCGCAGTAATAGGTGGCGGTCTGTTGGGACTGGAAGCTGCAAAGGCGATGATAGACCTGGGAGTAACCGATACACATGTCATTGAATTTGCTCCGCGATTAATGCCAAGGCAAATTGATGATGCAGGATCAGGCATACTGAAAAATAAATTGCAATCACTCGGATTAAAGATCCATACTTCTAAAAATACAACTGCCATACTGGGTAATGAATCCATCAACGGGATGCAGTTCGCGGATGATACAAAGATTGATGTGGATATGCTGGTGATCTCTGCTGGTATCAAACCAAGAGATGAACTGGCAAAACAATGCGGACTTGAAACAGGAAACCGTGGTGGTATTGTTGTGAATGATCAACTCCAAACTTCCGATCCTTCCATTTATGCTATTGGAGAATGTGCATTGCACAATGGTATGATCTATGGCCTGGTAGCGCCGGGATATGAAATGGCGCAGGTAGTAGTGAATAATATTGTACAGGATAATGCTTCTTCCCGGTTCACGGGTTATGATATGAGCACCAAACTGAAGCTGATTGGTGTGGATGTAGCCAGCTTTGGTGATCCTTTCATTAATGGTGAATCAACCCGAACTATAACCATTGAGGACAAACACAAGGGAATATATAAGCGCATTAATGTTTCTGAAGACGGTAAACAACTGCTTGGAGGAATTTTAGTAGGCGATGCGGAGCAGTACAATATGTTATTGCAGACCTGCAAGAATAATGTTGTTCTTCCTCCCAATCCTGAAGATGTGATACTGGGTGCAAGGGGCGGTGAGCAGGAGGCAGGTGCTGGTGTAACCGGATTGCCTGATGAGGCACTGATCTGCAGCTGTGAAAGTGTTACCAAAGCCGGCATCTGTGATGCAGTAAAAGACGGCTGTGAATCTGTTGAAGCCATTAAGAAATGCACAAAGGCAGGAACAGGTTGTGGTGGTTGTGTGCCGATGTTGAAAGACCTGATGCTTCACACCATGAAAGCCCAGGGCAAATATGTACGCAATGTATTGTGTGAGCATTTTAATTATAGTCGCCAGGAATTATTTGACCTGGTAAAGATCCAGAACTTAAAGACCTATGATGAGGTAATTGACTCACTCGGTAGTGGCCATGGCTGTGAAGTATGTAAACCCGCTGTCGCTTCCATTCTCGCCAGTCTCTGGAATGAAATGCCATTGAAAAAAGGAAATGCAACTGCACAGGATAGCAATGACCGTTTTCTCGCCAATATTCAGAAAGGCGGAACTTATTCAGTTGTGCCGCGCGTGCCAGGTGGTGAGATCACTCCTGAAAAATTGATTGTGATAGGGCTGGTAGCCAAGAAATATAATTTATATACAAAGATCACCGGTGGTCAGCGTATTGATCTGTTTGGCGCACACGTGGGTGATCTGCCAAAGATCTGGGAAGAACTGATTGAAGCAGGTTTTGAAAGCGGCCATGCTTATGGTAAAGCGTTACGCACAGTAAAAAGCTGTGTAGGAAGTACCTGGTGTCGTTTTGGTTTGCATGATAGCGTAAGCTATGCTATTCGTATTGAAGAACGTTATCGGGGCTTGAGAGCTCCCCATAAATTAAAATCTGCTGTAAGCGGATGCATCCGTGAGTGTGCAGAAGCCCAGAGTAAGGATTTTGGTATCATCGCTACTGAAAAAGGATGGAATCTGTATGTATGTGGTAATGGCGGAAGCAAACCACAACACGCTTTATTGCTCGCCACTGACCTGGATAATGAAACCTGTATCAAATACATCGACAGGTTCCTGATGTTCTATATCAAAACAGCCGATCCTCTTACACGTACTGCTACCTGGTTGAATAAAATGGAAGGTGGAATTGAATACCTGAGAAATGTGGTAATTAATGACAGTCTGGGTATGGCCGCACAGTGGGAAATTGAAATGCAATTACTGGTTGATTCTTATAAATGTGAGTGGAAAGAAGCTGTTGAAAATCCTGAGATCAGGAAAAGGTTTTCTCATTTCGTCAATAAACCTGAAGAAAAGGATCCAACCATACAGTTTGAACCATTACGCGATCAGAAGAGAGCCAAAGAATGGAAATAAGTTTTTTTGAAATTATAGCCTTCATCCATAGATCCTGCCTTAAGAATTACACCCGGTTGCCTGCCATTTTTTTCACCAACCTTTTAATAATGATTGTTTGCCCCTTTTAAAGGGACAAGATTCGTATTGCCTAAATACTTTGATAATGAAAGATGTTGATCAAATAAGAGATTTCCCTGAATCCTCCGAAGATGTTGGAGGATTGCACTGGTTTTATGCCTGCCTGGCTGAAGATGTGCCTGAGAATGGCGGCGCTTGCGTACTCTATAAAGATGAGCAGATAGCGCTATTTCATTTTACCCGCCGTAATGAATGGTATGCCACTCAAAATGAATGTCCGCACAGGAAGCAGATGGCACTTAGCAGGGGTATGATCGGAAACCAGGGTGATGAACCCAAAGTGGCATGTCCCTTTCACAAAAAAACATTTTCGTTGAAAACGGGCGCTTGTCTCAACGGAGACGAATGTGCTTTGAAGACCTACCCGGTGAAAGTGGAGGACGGTAAAGTATTTATTGGTGTAAGACCTTAATTAATAATAAAACTTATAAAAATGACAACTGATCAACCCTGAAAGCGTGTGTGGCCGCTGATCTAAGCCACAAATAAAAAACCCCGGACGAAATGGAAGCTCGCGCCGGGGAGCGATTTTAAATTGACAAACAACCTAAAACCAAAGCAAAATTATGACAAAAAAGCAAATTACCCGATGCTTGCTTTTATTATTGAACTGCCTGCTGCTCACAGCCTTAACCCACGCGCAGTTCTCCCTTATTGGCCAGGTCCGCACACGGACTGAAGTTCGCAATGGACTCGGCAATCTTGTGCTCAAAGGAGCCAAACCTGCTGTATTTACTTCACAGCGTACCCGCCTCACATTTGGTTACAAATGGGACCGTGTTACGTTTGGAGCTTCTATCCAGGACGTCAGGGTTTGGGGACAGGATGCCTCTTCTATCTCCAATGCCGATGGTGCAAGATTAATGTTGCATGAAGGCTGGGCCGATATTACCCTCTGCAATATTGCCGATACAACAGTTAAGTTCAAAGCTGTTGAACAGTTATCACTCAAGATCGGACGCCAGGAATTAATTTATGATGATGTGAGATTGATCGGGAACCTGGATTGGTTACAACAGGGTCGCCGCCATGATATGGCTCTGCTTAAAATGCTACATAAGGGATGGCAGGTGGATGTGGGTTATGCATTTAATCAGAATTCAGATGCATTTGGTATTACCGGAACCTCCTATGTACCGGGCAATTTGCCAGCCTACGTAAAGAATTCAGCCGGGGTGCTGGTTCCTACTCCTGCAGGTATAGTTCCATTAACAGCAGGTGGCAGTATGGCCAATAACAGTTCAAAGACCGGAGCTCCGGTTTGGTCCAATCCTACAAGCACTAATGGAGCTACACAGGATTATAAATCATTCACGAGTGTATATATCAGCCGGAAAATAAAACAGACGAAATTCTCTGCACTATTCTTCAACGATCATTTCGGAAAATATAAACTGGATTCTGTAAGTGCTAATGGCGGATATGTGTATGGCCGTCGTTTTGTTTCAACCGGCGCTTCTGATGGATATGATTATTCGGGTACCAGCAGTCGCTTTACCTATGGTTTAATGATCAATCACACTTTGGGTAATGCATCAGGGTTTGGAAAGATTGCGATACAGGCAGCTTATTACCAGCAATCCGGCAAAGACCGGGATGGAATTAAACTGGATGCCTATCATTATACAGTTGCCGCAACTTATATGAAAGGGAAGTTCAGCTTCACTCCGGGTTATGATGTTTTATCAGGGAATGACGCCGTTAATCCTTCTACCAAAAACAATCGATTTGATCCGCTCTATGGCACGCCACACAGACATTGGGGATATATGGATTATTTCTATGTAGGTACTGGTGCACCCACTGGGGGATTGAACAATATATATTTCAAAGCAAAATATACCAGCAACCTGTTTGCACTTGGCGCTGACTATCATCATTTTTCTCTGAACAAGGATATGAAGAAAGCAGATGGATCAGTGATAGATAAGGAACTGGGAAATGAAGTGGATATCGTACTCACTTACACATTGAACAAATTCACCACTATTGAATCGGGGTACGCAATGATGTATGCTACCAACAGTATGCCTTTTGCCAAAGCGCAGGCTACTACAGATGCGGTGGGGGATACTTATCGTAAAACGGGATCATGGTTTTATCTCATGATCAATATCCGTCCGGATTTCTTTTTTGCTAAACCGGTAGCTATCAAACAATGAGTAAATGAGTAATGAAACCAAAAATGAACTTTATGCGATCTATTATATATAAATCAATTCTCTTTATCAGTCTCACGGTGTTATTCACCGGTGTTACCTCATTCAGAATGCCCATTCCTGCGCGTAAGATCAAACTGGGGTTTATACCGTTGACCGATTGCGCGCCGCTCGTGGCCGCCAAAGAACTGGGGTTGTTTGCAAAATATGGACTGGACGTTGAACTTTCTAAGGAAGCATCATGGGCAAATGTTCGTGATAAAATACTGAATGGTGAACTGGATGGAGCTCATTGTTTATTCTCCATGCCTCTTTCTGTTTATACAGGTATTGGTGGTAAGGCAGGTTCTGAAATGAAGATCGCGATGGTATTAAATAATAATGGCCAGGCGATCACGCTCTCCAAAGATTTCTGTGGACTGGTTGGCTTCAAAGAAGTGGGTAAAGTGGCAGCTGCATTGAAGAATGTACAAAGCAGGAAGGAAGTCACTTTTGCGATGACATTTCCCGGCGGCACACATGATATCTGGTTACGAAACTGGATGGCTGCCGCAGGCATCAATCAAAAATCAGTAGGCATTATTACCATTCCTCCTCCACAGATGGTAGCTAATATGCGCGTGGATAATATGGAAGGTTATTGTGTTGGGGAACCCTGGAATGGAGTAGCGGCTGCACAAAATGTAGGATTCACTCATATTTCCACCCAGGATATCTGGAAACATCATCCTGAAAAGGCGCTTGTGGTTAATTCAAATTTTGCTGCCACTGATAAAGAGGACCTGAAAAAAATAATGAAGGCGATCATTGAAGCCTGCAAATGGCTCGACCAGATGGGAAATCGTAAGAAAGCAGCAAGCTGGCTCACCAAACCCAATTATGTGAATGCTCCGCTCCAGGTGATTGAAGCAAGACTGGCAGGTTCCTATGACCTCGGTTGTGACCTTGGAGTTCAGAAGTACAAGGATGATTACATGACTTTTTATAATAATGGTATTGTAAATACTCCACATAAATCACATGCTATCTGGTTCCTGGCTCAATATGTACGATTCGGTTATTTAAAAACCGATCCTGATTATAAAAGCATTGCTGACAAGTTGATACTCGATGATCTGTTTGCAGAAGTTGCCAAAGAAATGGGAGTGCCTGTTCAGCCCGATATGCAACCTTTCAAAACAACTTATGATGTAGCCTTTGATCCAAACAATGTGGCTGCTTATCTGAAAACCACAAAAAGATAAAGCCATGAAAAAATTACTCAGCATAAGAACTTATAAACCCCTGCTCTACTTCATGGCAGGGATTGCACTGATGGGCGGTATCTGGGAATTGATCTCCTGGTACACCAAATATGAGATCCCTTCACCGCGCATGACATGGACCGTTTTGAAAGAGGTGATGCAAAATCCCATGCAGGATGATCCTGATTATAAGGGCATCGGCACAAAACTAATTAGTTCACTTACACGTGTAGGAATTGGATTTGGAATGGGAAGCCTGGTAGCCATTCCGATTGGATTGCTGATGGGATCCAATAAGATCATCATGAATATCATTAATCCAATGGTGCAGATCCTTCGCCCGGTTTCACCACTGGCCTGGTTTCCTTTAGGTCTGGCATTTTTCCAGGATTCACCCAAGGCAAGCATCTTCATGATCTTCATCTGTTCATTATGGCCCACATTGATCAATGCAGCCTTTGGCGTTTCCAGCATACCACAGGATCATAAGAATGTAGGTAAGGCATTTGGATTTTCCAGGTGGAAATACATTACCCGGATCATGCTGCCTTATTCACTGCCACATATTCTCACTGGTTTGCGCCTATCTATTGGTGTTGCCTGGATGGTGATCGTTGCAGGTGAAATGCTTTCCGGTGGCATTGGTCTCGGTTATTTCGTTTGGGAAGAAGGATTTAATGGAGGAAGCGTTGCCAAGATACTCGTAGCGATCATTATCATCGGTATTGTTGGGCTTTTGCTCGACAGGATATTCATAGGATTGCAGAAACGCTTCACCTATGCTATTTAATGAAATTATAAAAATGAACTAATGAGCAACTCAACATCTATGCAGCCTTCAGCAACTGAAAAGATAAAAACCGTGGATGAAGTACTGGAGCCTGTATTGAATCCGCCACCCAGCATTGAGATAGAAAATGTAACGGTAAGCTTTAAAACAGCTAATGGAGTATATACGGCCGTGAAGGAAATATCACTGATGGTAAAGAAGGGAGAGATCGTATCACTGATCGGTCATTCCGGTTGTGGTAAGTCTACCTTGATGGGAACGATCAGTGGAATGGTGAAGCAATCTGCGGGTACGGTGAAAGCCAATGGAATGCTGGTAACAAAACCCGGACCCGACAGAGGTATTGTATTTCAGAATTATTCTTTGCTTCCCTGGCTGTCCGTTTACCGGAACATCTACGAAGCAGTGGATGCTGCATTAAAGGATAAGCCCTCTTCATTCAAACATGAATTGGTTGAGCGTAATCTGAAGATGGTGAACCTCTGGGCACATAAAGACAAATTACCAGGGCATCTTTCCGGTGGTATGAAACAGCGTGTGGCCATTGCCAGGGCATTTGCCATCAATCCCAGTATACTACTGCTTGATGAACCATTTGGAGCACTGGATGCCCTGACCAAGAGCAATATGCATGTGGAGCTTTTAAAACTGTGGAATCTTGATCACCGGGAGAAGACCATTGTAATGGTAACGCATGATATAGAAGAAGCCATTTTCCTGAGTGACAGGGTAGTGGTGATGAATGATGGTCCCGCAGCTACCATCAAAGAGATTGTGGATGTGCCACTGCCAAGGCCGCGCAATAAGAAAACTATTGTGCATGATGAAACTTATATGGCCATTCATGATAAGTTGATGAACCTGCTGATCGATAAATTCTCGATCGATGATATTAAATGATAAATCGCGAATGGTTCGTGGGGCAATGGTTCGAACCGGAAGAACCATTGCGAAGAACCATGGCGTGTATAAAAAATATTTATTAATAATTAAACTCACCAGGCATGAACGATCTCAATAATCAACCCCTCAACCGGCTCAATATCTTTTCATTGAAGGGAGTACAGATGAAAACTTTCCATATCACGTGGTTGACCTTCTTCTTTTGTTTTTTTGCCTGGTTCGGGATTGCCCCATTAATGCCACTGGTGAGTGAGCAATTACATTTGACAAAAGCGCAGAAAGGAAATATTGCCATTGCGGCAGTTTCTGCTACCATTATAGCGCGTTTGATCGTTGGAAGGCTTTGTGATAAATATGGTCCGCGCAGAACCTATACTACTTTGCTGGTGCTCTGTTCGATCCCGGTAATGTTGATCGGTTTAAGTAACAGTTATACCAGCTTCTTATTATTCAGGCTGGCAATTGGTGTAATAGGTGCTTCATTTGTATTAACACAGTTCCATACATCTGTAATGTTTGCTCCGCATATAAAGGGAACAGCAAATGCGGTTGCAGGTGGCTGGGGTAATACAGGTGGAGGTGCCACACAGATCATTATGCCGCTTATTGCTGCCGGATTGGTAGGTGCAGGTTGGGTAAGCAAAGAAGACAGCTGGAGATATGCTATGGTGCTTCCGGGTGTATTGCTGCTGGTTATGGCTCGTCTTTACTGGAAATACACAAAGGATACTCCGGCTGGTAATTTCGATGAGATCAAAAAAGAAGATACAGGGAAAAAGGAGAATACATTTTTACTGGCTGCCAAAGATTATCGTACCTGGGTATTGACGATAGCTTATGCTGCCTGTTTTGGGGTGGAGATCACGGTAGATAATTTTGCTGCCTCTTTCTTTCATGATGAATATAGTGCCACTTTGATAATGGCCGGATTACTTGCCAGCATTTTCGGATGGCTGAATGTATTTGCCCGCGCTCTCGGTGGAATTGTTTCTGATAAGGTGGGAAAGAAATACGGGTTCAACGGAAAAGTGAACCTGCTCACCATTTTATTATTGCTCGAAGGTGTTGGCATCATGTTCTTTGCCAAGTCCGGAAGCGTGGGCCTTGCCATTTTCATGATGTTCTTCTTTGGCTTATGCCTGAAGATGGCAAATGGTGCTACATACAGTATTGTTCCTTTTATTAATCCAAAAGCAGTAGGAAGCGTAGCAGGTATTGTGGGAGCGGGTGGTAATATCGGCGCCATGGCGATTGGATTTTTGTTCAAATCATTTTCATACGAGGAAGCTTTCTTTTACCTGGGCGGTACAGTGTTTTGTGTAGGTATCATTGTGCTGGTGTTCCGAATTGTAACAGACAGAACACGAAAAGCCAAAGATGGTAAGGTGGTTCCGGCGTTAATGGCGACGAAATAAAATATACGTATTCCGTACAATGACCAATCAATCATATAAAACGACTTGTTGCTATTGTGGGGTAGGCTGCGGCATTGTGGTGAATAAAGATGCGCTGGGCCGTATCACGGTAGAGGGAGATAAGGATCATCCTGTCAATAAGGGCATGCTTTGCAGTAAAGGCATGAACCTTCATCATACAGTGAATGACAGGAGTGATCGGTTGCTTTACCCTGAAATGAGGTATTCAAAGAATCAACCGAGGCAAAGAGTTTCCTGGGATACTGCCCTGGAGCGTACCGCAGCTGTATTCAAAACACTGATCAGTAAATATGGGCCGGATTCAGTAGCTTTTTATGCATCAGGTCAATGCCTCACAGAAGAATATTATGTTGTCAATAAACTGATGAAAGGTTTTATTGGCAGTAATAATATCGATACCAATTCCCGTCTTTGCATGAGTAGTGCAGTGGCGGGTTATAAAATGAGCCTTGGAGAGGATAGTGTGCCAGTAAGTTATGATGATCTGGAACTGGCTGATTGCTTATTTGTAGCAGGTGCCAATCCTGCCTGGTGCCATCCCATATTATGGAGAAGAGTGGAGGCTGCACGTGAAGCCAATCCAAATATTAAGATCATTGTAAGTGATCCGCGTAAAACACAGACCTGTTCCATCGCCAATCTTCATTTGCAATTAAATCCGGGCACGGATATAACATTGCACCATGCAATAGGAAGATGCCTGATAGAGGAAGGAAATATCGACCCCAATTTTATTAAAGATCATACAGAGGGATTTGAACAGTATAAGCAAACAGTTTTTGGAAGAACATTGGCAGAAGCTGCGAAGATCTGTGGTGTGGAAGAAAATGATATCCGCCTTGCAGCGTCTTATATCGGGAATGCCAAAGGTTTCCTGACCCTATGGACGATGGGTCTGAACCAAAGTGTTATCGGTGTAAATAAAAATTTATCGCTCATCAATCTTAACCTGATAACAGGGCATATTGGAAAACCGGGATCAGGTCCTTTCTCATTGACCGGGCAACCCAATGCAATGGGTGGAAGAGAAGTGGGTGGATTAGCCAATTTATTATCAGCGCATCGTGATCTGGCAAATGAATCTCATCGCAATGAGATGGAACGGTTCTGGCAAATACCGCTGGGTACCATTCAGCCGAAGGCCGGACTTACCGCCACACAAATGTTCGAGGCGCTGAATGATGGAAGATTGAAAGCAGTTTGGATCCTCTGTACCAATCCATTGATCAGCCTGCCTGATGTACGAATGGCTGAAGAAGGATTGAAAAAGGCAAAATTTGTAGTGGTACAGGATGTTACCAATAAGCTGGAGACTTTGAAATATGCAGATGTGGTGTTGCCCGCTGCAGCCTGGACAGAGAAGGAAGGTACTATGACGAATGCTGAACGCAGTATCAGTTTGCTAAGTAAGGTTATGGATGCACCAGGAGAAGCATTGCCTGATGCTACAATTCTCTATCGTTTTGCACAGAAAATGGGATTCAGTGGATTTGATTATAAAGAGCCCGGAGAAATATATGCAGAGCATGCAGCGAGTACTGCAGGCACGCATATCGATATCAGCGATCTGAGCTATGATATCCTTCGACAAAAAAGATCAGTGCAGTGGCCTTACACTGCTGCTATCAATGGCAGGGGCACCCCAAGACTTTTTGCCGATAAGAAATTCTATACCGTTTCTCAAAGAGCGATTATCCGTTCTTTTCCTGATAAGAATGAATCTGAACAACCGGATTTCAATCATCCGTTGATATTAACAACAGGCCGCATCCGCGATCAGTGGCATACGATGAGTAAAACGGGAAAGGTAAATAAGCTGAAGCAGCATATCAGCGAATCTTTCCTTGAAATACATCCGGATGATGCAGCAACCAGGGGAATAAAGGATAATGACCTGGTGGAAATATTCAATCCACGTGGCCAGGTTAGAGTTAAAGCGAAATATTCAGATAATATAAAGAAGGGTGTTGTATTTCTTCCGATGCATTGGGGGAAAGTATTGCAGAGTGATCTCAATCGTGCCAATAATCTCACCAATAACCTGGTTGATCCGGTGAGCAAAGAACCTGATTTCAAATTCAGTGCAGTAGAAGTAAGATTATATAAGAAAGCAAAACAAAAGATAGTAGTTATAGGTGCCGGAGCAGGGGCCTGTGGTTTTGTGAAAAGTTACCGTGCATTGAATACAGAAGATGAAATTGAAGTTTTTAGCAAGGAAAATTTTCCTTTTTACAACCGTGTTTTGTTGCCAGATTATATCAACGGAGCACTGCCATGGAATAACCTTGTGAAAATGACGGATGAGGAGGAGCGAGCCTACAATATCCGTCTTCACCGGGGCTTGAGCATAGAAAAGATTGACAGGGAAAGTAAAACGGTTACTGATAGTAATGGGAAAGTGCACAGCTATGATATCCTGTTAATGGCTACGGGAAGTCGCGCCATACTCCTGCGTGATATTCCAGCACTTGACGGAATCTTCACCATGCGTAGCAGGGTGGATGCAGATAAATTCAGGGATTATATTGATCCTGCAAAGGGACAGGTGATCATTGTAGGTGGTGGATTATTGGGAATTGAACTGGCGGCCTCCCTGCGGGAGGTAAATGTGAAGGTGACGATAGTTCAACGTATATCCCGGTTGATGGACCGTCAGTTGGATCCGCTTGGCAGCCAATTATTGCATGAAGAACTGGTGGATAAAGGAGTGGATATATATTATAATGATGAGATTGAAAGATTTCTTGGTGAGCAACAGGTAACTGGTATCCGCTTAAAGAGTGGATTAATGTTGGAATGCCAGGCGATCGTGATCGCAATTGGTACCACACCAAATATTGAACTGGCAAAAGCAGCCGGTATTAATTGCAAAAGAGGAGTGGTGGTTGATGAATACCTGCAAACCAATGATCCTTCTGTATTCGCTATTGGTGAGATCGCGGAATTTAAAGGATTCCTGTATGGTATAACTGCGGCGGCAGAACAGCAGGCTGAAATTGTTGCGAGATATCTCTATGGAGATATTGCAAAATACTATGACGGTTCATTGCTGATGAATATTCTCAAGTTACATGGAACAGATCTTTGCTCATTAGGAGCCGTTGAATGTCCGGATGATCCGGCATATGAGGAGATCGTATTTATTGACAAGGCCAGGCGCTATTATAAAAAATGTATTGTACATAACGACAGGCTGATCGGCGCAATTCTTATAGGTGATAAAGCTGAGTTTTTAGAGTTCAGGGACCTGATACAGGGCAGGATGGAATTAAGTGAGAAAAGATTGCAATTGCTAAGAAGTGGGAAGAAAGCGGAACCTGTTATCGGTAAAATGGTATGCAGCTGTGGAAATGTAGGAGAAGGTAATATTATTAATAAGATAAAGGAAGGATGTAAGGACCTGGTGCAGCTCTGTCAACTCTCTGGTGCAGGAATGGGTTGCGGAAGTTGCAGGCCTGAGGTGAAAGGCATTTTGGAAAAAACATTGAATCCCAAATTTTACCAGCCCGCCACGGCGGGCACGTCCTCTTCAGCGGGCACGCCAGAGCAGGGGGAACATGTAGTAATAAACCTGGAAACAAATGAGTCAACTATTGCAAAAGCAGCCATCTGAGTTTGTGAGTTTTTCGGGAATTGAATATTTCCAGTTTGAAGAAGATTTCATTGAACAAAATGTTCGTTGCATTCCCATGATCGTGCGATTTAAGATGGATGCGGTAGGTATTAAGCTTAAGCTTGCTGAATGGAGTAAGTTCAGTGTGACAGAACGAAAAGAACTGGCTGTAAGACACTGTTCAACCATTGGAGAATTGAGTGATTATAGAAATTACCTGGCGCAGCTGGTAGTAAAATATACCGGACTTGGGCCCGCTTATATGAATATCGATACCAATCCTGCGTGGCAAAACTATTATGAGCTTCCTGTTATGGTAGAGGAAAGAGCAGGGGAATGTGGTATTGGGATCAGTTTATTACACTGGCATGATATGACCGATCTGCAGCGCTTTGCTCTGATCAAGCTGAGCAGGCCGGGGCATGAGAGCAAGAACTTTACAAAGGCATTAAAGGAGTTTGGGATCTATAAGTAAGTGGTTCGTGAGACACGAACCATTCAATAGACAGACAGTAGTGGTTCGTGGGACACGAACCACGGCCGGTTAAAGAATTAAGTAATGATTACATTCAATACGATAAAGATCAATTTCAAGGGAGGTATTATCTCTCCGGGAGATCTGTATAATATACTGGTTGCAGCAGGTAAAATAGGTATTGTACAGGTGCGGTTTGGTTTGCGCCAGCAGTTATTGATAGAGGCAGATGAAATTGGAGTTAAGCAATTAGGCGCGGAACTTGATCTATTGGGTATACCCTATGAGGATGATCGGGATGATTATCCGAATGTGGTTAGTTCCTATCCGGCAGAGGAAGTATTTATTACCAATACCTGGTTGAGTGAAGGTGTTTACAAGGATATTTTTGATCTGATGGATTATCGCCCAAGATTAAAGATTAATGTGAGCGACAGCAATCAGAGCTTTACACCTTTACTTACCGGAAATATTAACTGGGTGGCTTCTCCATCCTCTCAACATTTCTGGCATCTCTTTCTCCGTTTTCCCAAAACCAATGTGATCTACGAGTGGAAGGACCTGGTGTATACCAATGATGTTGCACGGATGTCTAAACAGGTTGAATCGATCATATTCCAGCATTCGGAGACATTTATCGATAACCCGGAAGTAAATGGTGAGTTTTTATATGCGCTTGTGAACCAGGAGAGCTATATCACTAAACCGGTTGAGCAGGCATTGAAGCTGCCCGTTTTTAATCTTCCTTATTATGAGGGATTGAACCGGTATAATGATAAATACTGGCTGGGTATTTATCGAAGAGATGAGTTGTTCACGGTGAATTTCCTGAAGGAAGTATGTCTGCTGTGTCTGCAAACCAAGATCGGGCAGTTATGTTCTTCTCCCTGGAAAACAATCATGATAAAAGGGATCGAGGAAAAGGACAAGCAGCTTTGGACAGGTCTGCTGGCGCGGCACCAGGTGAATGTGCGACATGCAGCCAATGAACTCAATTTCCAGGTAGAAGATAACAGTAGTGATGGTTTGGCGCTAAAGAAACACCTGGTCAACTATCTCAGCAAAGATGATATGCGAACATTTGGTATTTGCATTGGCATAAAAACAAAGAGGAAAACAGAAGTTTTCAGTAGCATACTGGTGAGAAGAAGGCCAATATTACGGATTGGCAAATGGGAATTCCTGCATGTGTATGATATCCTTTGTGCCAAAGATTTTAATCCCAATGAGCGGACTGGCTTTGTATTCAGTAAAGGCAATCTTAAGATTGTATTAAAAGAGCAATTGCACAGGGCTATTCTTTCCTTTTATTCCCACCAGTTAAAACAGATTGATACACCGGTAGTAAAACCAAAGAAGGAAACACCGAAGGCAAAGAAGAAAGAGTATGTTCATCAATGCAGCCATTGTCTTAGTATATATGATCCATTAACCGGTGAGCCGGAAAATAATATTCCAGCAGGCACTTCATTTGAGCAATTACCTTCAACATATAGTTGTAGCTTATGTGAAGCATCCAAAGAGGAATTTACAAAAATTGAAAAATCGGAACTGGAGTTAATAGTACAGGATACTATTTAATCCTTATCGACTTTTATAAATATGGCCCAAGAGTCAGAGAAAGACCAATAATAAGTAAGATAATTCCAGTAATAATGTTATTGTTACGCTGCGCTTGAGATGTTGTTCTTTGGGAAAAAGGTGAACCAAACCAAAAATTTCGCGGACGGTTCTTTACTCCTGCAATGATGCTAAAAGATCCGAAGATGGTACAAAAAATACCGATAACGATTGATATCATAATCCATTTAATTCAGCATGAGCATTGAAATTCCGGAAGGAAGCTTTTTGATCTTGTGGCAATGGAATGAACGAAGAATTGATATGTTCCAGCATGAATTTCATGCTATGCCTGGATAATTGTCCCATTCGATAAAGGTTCAGTATCTGAGCCAATCCATTTGCCTTGTAAATACCACAGAGTGGTTCCGGTTCCTTATCGTTAGAATAAACAAATGCATCAAAAGTGTGCTGACTGGAATAATGCGTATAGAGTTCTTTGAGTAAAACGGGGTCCAGTAATGGCATATCGCAGGCGAGTACAAAAAGATCTTCGGAAGGGTATTGAACGTGGATGCTCAAAACACCACAGAGCGGGCCCTTTAATAAAAGGGATTCATCGTCTTTTACGAGTTGGGAAGAAGGGAAGATGGCAGCGTATTCACTGTATTGTGTGGAATTGACTGATAATACCACCGGCAATGCGAGTACCGCCATTTTATCAATAGCGGTTTGTGCCCAGGTCTTTGCTTCCAGTTTCAGCAGGCCTTTGTCCTTTCCCATTCGGGAGCTTTGTCCGCCACAAAGTATTGCTCCAATCATGGTCTAAAAAATTATACCCCCATAAGATGTAGTCCGTTTGCTAAAGCGAATCCTAAGACTCATGGTGGGGCTTTGTATCAGCATGTCCCAGGCTTTTACCGGGAGCAACGATATCTCTCACCAGCTGTTTGAGCTCCTTTATCTCCGGGAATCCGCCATAGTCCTTACGGTCGAATATCTTTTTGCCATCGATGCTAATGTGAAAATCCCCATTCGTTTCACTTGGTTGAAGGGCTACTGATTTCAGGTCCGATTCAAATGTGGTCAGGAATTCCTGCGCCATATATGCGGCACGAAGTAGCCAGTGGCAACGGGGACAATATTCTATGATAACGGTTGGTTTCATGCAGAGAGGGTTTGATTTCCTGCAAATTACGAATAAGGTTTGAGGCAATTCACAGATGCTCGAAAAGACATATTAAATTTGTAGAATGTTACAGATAAGTCGCCTGTTCGTATATCCGGTCAAATCATTGGGAGGGATCAGTGTATCTTCTGCATTACTGACCGACCGGGGCTTTCAGCATGACAGGCGATGGATGCTCCTCAATGAACAAAACATATTCATGACCCAGCGGGAGTATCCGCAAATGGCTCTTTTGCAAACGAATATTACTGAAAATGGCATCTCCATTTTTCATATGGATAATATTCATGAACGGATCACTATTCCTTTTTGCACAGTATCGGGGGCGCAATTGACCGTTCAGGTTTGGAATGATTACTGTGAAGCGATATTTGTGGACCCGATAATTGATGAATGGCTTTCCCGGAAGTTAAATGTTACCTGCAGGCTTGTATATATGCCTGATGATTCATTACGGAAGGTTGATCCTGTTTATGCCGTTGATCAGAACAATATCACCAGTTTATCTGATGGATATCCCATATTGCTGATATCTCAATCTTCACTGGATGATTTGAACAGTCGCCTTGAATCACCAATACCCATGAACCGATTCAGGCCTAATATTGTTTTGGCCGGCGCCAATCCTTATGAGGAAGACGAAATGGCCGAATTTATGATCCGGGGCATACGGTTCTTTGGGGTTAAGTTATGCGCCCGGTGTGCAATACCTACCATCAACCAGGAAACCCTTGAAAAATCAAAAGAACCTTCAAAAACCCTGGCTACCTACCGGCAAAAGGAACATAAGATCCTGTTTGGACAGAATGTGGTCTATTCAAGCGGTGGTGTTAGCCTTAAAGTGGCCGACCGCGTAGAAATTACACGCAGGAAGGAAAGGGAGCTATAATATGAACAGTTGTCTGTTTAAGTCAAGGTCCTGGTTTTCTTCTTTTTGACAGGGAATTGACGGTTATCAAGTCTACAGAAACGGTAGGAATCAGTAAATTTGTGGTCCACAACTAAAAGATCCTCGTGATGTTTGATTACAATGAATTCCTCTCTTCAAAGCTCCAGCAGCTTAAGGATGCAGGCTCCTACCGTTACTTTTTAGAGGTCAATAAAAGTGCCCAGCATTTCCCTCATTTTTATTATGGCAATGATGAAGGTGTGCAGCGTTCAGCCATCAACTGGTGCAGCAATGATTATTTGTGTATGAGCACGCATGAGGATGTGATCGCCAAATTGAGTTTTACCTCACACAGAAGTGGTGCAGGAAGCGGAGGTACGCGCAATATTTCGGGTACAACCATTCACCACCGGGAGCTGGAACAAACGCTGGCTACCTGGCATGAAAAAGAAAGCGCTCTTTTGTTTGCAGGAGCTTACCTCGCAAACGTAACAGCTTTACAAACTATCGGCCGACATATTCCTGAACTGGTTTTTATTTCCGACCAGGGAAATCATGCTTCCATGATCGAAGGGATACGTGCTTCCGGAAATAAGAAGATCATCTTCCGCCATAATGACCTGGCGCACCTGGAAGAGGTGTTACAGTCATTACCTCTGGAATCTCCCAAGCTTGTTGCCTTTGAATCCATTTACTCTATTACAGGAACCGTAGCTCCATTGAAGGAGATCATTGCACTTGCAAAGAAATACAATGCACTGACTTATGTTGATGAAGTGCATGCAGTAGGAATATATGGTGATACAGGAGCAGGGATGCTTCGACAACTGGGATTGCAAAAAGAAGTGGATGTGATCAATGGAACGCTTTCAAAAGCGATTGGTGTATTTGGCGGATATATTGCCGCTTCGAGAACTATTGTAGATTTTATCCGCAGCTATGGCAGTGGATTCATATTTACTACTTCCATACCACCGGCAATTTGCAGTGCAGCCAATAAGAGTATCCAGGTGATACAGGAAGATAAGAGCATTCGCAGGGATTTTCACACCAATGTTCAGCAGTTGCGAGCTGCTTTACAGCAGGCAGGAATTAAATTTAGAATTAACGATTCACATATAACCAGTGTTCCTGTTGCAGGAGCAGCGCGTTGCCGTGAAGTGGCATCGCAATTACTCCATGGACAGGGCGTTTATCTTCAGCCTATCAATTATCCAACAGTTCCAAAAGGTGAAGAATGCCTCCGTATCATAATCACTGCCAAACACCAGCCCAAGCATATTAATCACCTGGCTCACAGCCTGCAAAAAGTGTTACATGGAGGCGATACGACTGATTGGAAGAAGTTCCCGGCTGTCTCTGCTGCAGATTGAAATAGCCAAACAAAAGATTGAAGCTGCATTCCCGGGCATTTCCGTGGAGATCATTGCACGAAGCAGCAAGGGAGATGCATTGCAGCATATTCCATTACATACTGTTGAAGGAACAGATTTTTTTACAAGAGATATTTTCGATGCATTACAGAATGGCGAAGCCGATATTGCTGTGCATTCCTTAAAGGATATGAGCAGTGAACATTTTTTTGGAGGGAACCGGTTTGCGGTGATTGACAGGGATGATACAAGGGATGTTGCGATATTCAACCAGGATATCATTGAAAAGATCCGGTCAGGCCAAAAGATCATTGTAGGAACCTGTTCTCCAAGAAGAGAAGAAATGGCAACTGTGTTTTTGCAAAGAGCACTTCCTCAATTGAATGACAATATTACAATTGAAACGAAACCGATACGGGGTAATGTAGAAACCCGTTTGCGGAAACTGAATAGCGGAGAATTTGATGCTACCATACTGGCAGCAGCGGGATTGAATCGTTTACTGGCAAGTGATGTGGATGCTCCGGGGGTCAGGCAATTACTGCAGTATAAGAAACTGATGTTCCTGCCATTGATTGAATGTGTTCCGGCCCCGTGCCAGGGTGCCATTGTTTGTGAAGGTCATCCGGGAAACAAAAACGCGATCAGGGTACTGGATGCTATCAATAACCAACAGCATTATGATGATTGCGTGGCAGAGAAGAAAGCTGCCGCTGCTTATGGAAAGGGGTGCCTGCAAAAATTTGGAGTGACTACTTTGCCTTTTGAGAATACATCAACGTTATATGCGGCAGGGCGTGATCAGCAGGAAAGAGAATTCAATTCATGGTATAATATTCCTGAACTGGATATAGATAATAAGTACTTTTTTACGGCTACCGATCATATGGGAAGCTTCTTTGAGTATGAATTTGCGAGACAGGAGATAAGTATTGAATCGCCTGTTGTTTATATATCCAATTACAAGGCGGTGCAATCGCCACAATTAATTCAATCGCTTCAAACAGTTAAGGTGTGGGCTTCCGGAACAAAGACCTGGTATGAACTGGCCAAACAGGGCGTATGGGTGGAAGGATGTGCAGATGCATTTGGATTGGAGTTTATTGAAAAAGCCTGGAGTATGCCGCTATTGAAGTATAAGAAACAGGATGTGCAGGTCATAACGAATGAGAATGGTGCAGCCAACTGGAAACAGAAAGGGTGGAAGACCAGCGGCACTTATGAAACAAAGGCTGAACCAAAGAAAGAGTTGGCCGGTGAAATAGCAAGAGCAGATATTGTTTTCTGGACCAGCTATCATCAATATGAATTATACAGGGATATATTGAAGAAGGATGTGCAGCATGTATGTTCTTCCGGTGAAACGGCAGCGTTATTACGTTCGGCAGGAATTGAACCTGTAGTATTCCCAAACATTAAAGCATTTCAGCAATGGAAAAAAACTTCTTCCCGGTCAACCAGCGCAGGCTGAGGGCCGACAGGCATATACGTGAGTTAAGTGCAGGTGTGAAGTTATCGCACCGGAGTTTTATACAACCACTGTTTGTGGATGAGGCGATTCAATCGCCCCGTGAAGTGAATGGACTGAATGGTGTTAAGGTGGAAACCATAGAAACTGTATTGCATTCCATTGAGCAGAGTATAAAAAACGGGATACATAAATTCCTTTTGTTTCCTGTTCCGGCAAAGCAGGCGGACACACAGTTTGATTTTAGTTATGCTGTATCGGTGGTAAAAGCTATTAAATCAAATTTTGGAGAAGATGTATGGCTTGCTTCAGATCTATGTCTCTGCAGTTATACATCCCATGGCCATTGTGGCATTTTGAATGATGATCATTCAAGACTGGAGAATAGCAAGACGGTAGAAGTACTGGCGCATTATTCGTCATTGCTGGCCAATGCCGGGGTGGATTGTATTGCGCCCAGTGATATGACTGATGGAAGGATTGGCGCAATTCGCAGCCGGCTCAATAGTCTGAATATGGAGGAGGTTAGCATTATGAGCTATGCCGCCAAATTCAGTTCCCAGTTTTATGGACCTTTCAGGGATGCGTGCCATTCATCACCCAAAAGCAGGGGACTGCAAAACCGGAAAACCTACCAGCTTTCACCCGCCAATGTAAATGATGCGCTGGCCAGTGCCCTCAGGGATGAAAAAGAAGGGGCGGATATTATAATGGTGAAACCAGCCGCACTTTATACTGATATTATAGCCAAAGTAAAACAACAGACGCTCCGTCCTGTTGCTGCCTACCATGTGAGTGGCGAATATGCAGCTGTGGAACTACTTGCTGCTCAGGGTTTATTGAAAAGGGATGCGGCCCACCTGGAGGTCTGGACTGCTCTCCAGCGTAGCGGAGCGGATATAATTATCTCCTATGCAGCCGCTGAAGCCAGGGAATGGATCGAGAATATGGAATTCTAGTTTTCCGATTGATTCCGGGAGCTTCTGAACCTGATTCCCTTACCGAAAGAGAATAATAAATTATTAAAGGATAAGTCTATAAATTTCATAGACTAAAAACAAATAGCTATTTTTGACGGCTGCCAAAACTTTCATGTACAGGACGACAGGCTTAATAATTATCCTTTTGGGGACAGTGATAGTAGCTAAGGCTCAACCGAAAGGTGCTTCTTTCTGGTTGTCGGCTCAGCTACCGATTGACCTTTCTCCACGTTTGCAATGGCATAATGATCTGGCCTATAAATCAAATGGTGTAACATTCAGGACTTATCAGCGGTGGTATCGTACAGGATTACGATACCGGATCAATGGAAAGTTTAATGTGGCCGGCGGGGTAGGATTTTTAGCCACCCAGGCCTCCACTAACTCAAAAGATGATGAGTTTGGAAGGGAGTTCAGGGTATGGGAAGAGATGATCTTTCAGAACCCAATGAAAAATGACTGGCAGTTTCAGAACAGGGTGAGGGTGGAAGAGCGTTTTTTGAAGTCAACGACAACAAAGCCATCATCGCAGATCCTTCAATTAAGTGACAGGGTATCATTTACCAAGACGCTGACGAAAAAATGGGATATGCAATTTGCTGATGAATTTTTTGAGCAGGTAATAGATAAAGATTTTGTTTTTAGTCAGAATAGATTGATGGGGATTGGGATATATAATATATCCAGGAAATTCCAGGTGCAGGGTGCTTATATATGGGTAGTGAGGAAGACATTCACCCAGCATATTTTACAGGTAACCATCCGAAAATTATTTTCAGCTTATGGCCGACATGATCAAGGAAGTGAGTAAGAACCAGCTTTACCCGGTTTTCCTGAAGCTGCAGGAGCTAAAGCTTTTGCTGGTAGGGGGAGGGAATGTGGCGTTGGAAAAGCTGAACTCGCTTTTGTCCAATTCACCGGATACGTCCATAACTATTGTGGCTCCCTTCATCCGGGAAGAGGTAAGAGAACTGGTGGCCCGTCATCCACATTGCCAATTGATAGAACGGAAATTTGAAGAAGCTGATCTTGATGAGAAGGATCTGGTGATCTGTGCTACTGATGATAAAGACCTGCACGTAAGCATTAAATATCTCGCTGGTGAAAAGGGTATCCTGGTAAATGTGGCAGATACTCCCGATCTCTGTGATTTTTATTTGGGAAGTATTGTGCAAAAAGGCCAGTTAAAGATCGCTATCTCCACTAATGGAAAATCTCCAACAGCAGCCAAGCGTATCAGGGAAGTATTGAATGATGCATTGCCTGCTGAACTGGATGAGGTAATAGAGAACCTTCATCAGGTTAGAAATAATCTCAATGGTGATTTTGAATACAAGGTGAAACGGATGAATGAGATCACCAAAACGCTGGTGCAGAAGAATGGTAATGGTGAAAGAGAATTGCGGTGGAGAAGAGTTGCGACCTACTCATTGCTTGCCTTTGCGTTCATGCTGATCGGCTATTTTATTTTCTCCTATATCCCTTTTCAAAGTATTGCAGATGGTACGGTAAAATGGTATCGTACACTTGATCCCGCATTCCCGATCATGTTGCTGGCAGGGTTTGTAGCACAATTGGTGGATGGTGCGTTGGGAATGGGGTATGGAGTAACCAGCGCCACAATATTGTTATCTGCAGGTGTGAGTCCGGCAGCCATGAGTGGAAGTATTCACACGGCTGAAATGTTTGCAAGCGGTGCCTCCGGGTACAGCCACTACAAATTCGGAAATGTAAACAAGAAATTATTCAAGGCTTTGCTGATACCTGGTGTGCTGGGAGCTATTGCAGGCGCGTTGATGCTGGTGTTCATAGGGGATAAATATGGAAAATTTATTCGTCCCTGTATTGCAGCCTATACATTGATCCTGGGTGTTAAATTTATTTTCAATGCATTTCGTGAAATAAAGCCGCAGAAGAAATTCAAACACTATCGTATCCTGGCTCTCATTGGTGGCTTCTTCGATTCATTTGGCGGTGGAGGCTGGGGACCAATTGTAACCAGTACGTTGGTTAATAATGGCCGCAGCCATAAATACGTTGTGGGTTCAGTGAGCCTCACTGAATTCTTTGTAACACTCTCCAGCGCCTTTACTTTCTTTACCCTGATAGGAGTCAGTCACTGGCAAACCATCCTGGCGCTTATAATTGGTGGCCTGGTAGCAGCTCCAATTGCAGCCAAACTGGCGGGTAAACTTCCACGTCGTACTTCATTCATGCTATTAGGCGCCCTTGTTATCTTCTGGAGCGTGAGGATCCTTATCAAGATCATATAGTTACCAGCAATGACCTATCACTTGTTAGTGCTTTTTATAATAAATAAGTCTATGTATTTGGTGGACTAACAGAATCCTACTAAGTTTGTAGGGTAATATGCATAACGCATTCAAAATAACCTGCCTGCCATCCATGCGATGTTGTTGTATCCCCTCAGTGAAGGGATGGCTTTAGCATCACCCCTTTTTTTGGACTAATACTATACTAAAATAATAGACTAATAATTACAAGAAGAACAATTTATGAGACAAGCATTTTTTCTATCGTTGATTTGTGCTCCATTTTTTTTAAATGCCCAGGTTACCGGACGTGTTGTAAGTGGTAATGATAAAGGAATTCCTTTTGCAAGTGTAGTGGTGAAGAATACTACTATTGGCGTTACAGCAGACTCGACTGGTCAATTTTCACTTAACGGGATAGATAAATTTCCTGTTATACTGGTTGCCAGCTATGCGGGCTTTGAACCAGAGGAGAAGACTGTTCGTGAAAATAACTCCACCAATGTAATCATACGCCTTCAGGCTCTTTTTCAGCGGGATACTGTTGTGATTACTTCCCGCCGCCGAAGAGAATTACTGCAGGATGTGCCTATCCCCATTAGTGTTGTTGGTGGTGCACAGATTGATAACTCGGGCTCTTTCAATATCAATCGCGTAAAAGAACTAATTCCATCTGTTCAATTGTATTCGTCTAACCCCCGTAATACAGGACTGAATATTCGTGGACTGGGTTCTACATTTGGGCTCACCAATGATGGAATTGATCCGGGAGTAGGTCTGTATGTGGATGGCGTTTATTATGCCCGTCCTGCGGCGGCAACACTTGATTTTTTAGATATTGAGCAAATTGAAGTATTACGCGGACCGCAGGGAACCCTGTTTGGAAAGAACACTACGGCCGGTGCGTTCAATATAACAACCCGCAAACCCAGCTTCAAACCTGGTGGCAGTTTTGAATTGAGTTATGGAAAATATGGTTACATCCAGGCTAAGACTTCTATTACAGGACCTTTGAGCAAAAAAATAGCTGGCAGATTTTCTTTTTCAGGAACCCAGAGAGATGGAATCATTTATAATATACGTACTGATAAAAAGGTAAATGATATTAACAATCTTGGCATGAAAGGCCAGATATTATATAAGATATCTGATAATGTATCGCTTACTTTTGCTGCAGATTATTCCCGTCAACGTCCCAATGGATATGCACAGGTAATTGCGGGTGTGGTTACAACCAAAA